>OCTW013388725.1_pt1 | contig 119757 bp, 116 predicted proteins | sample 1539671 | NCBI WGS metagenome assembly OCTW01 (sample SAMN02144230, study PRJEB22623) | gut metagenome | biome: sheep rumen | host: Ovis aries | place: New Zealand | reverse complement strand
GTATTTCTGTGCACCAAGCTTATCCCTCAGACGCTTGATCGTAACAGACAAAGCATTTTCATCCACATATTCTGCGCCATCTGTCCAGATTCGGTCTACAAGGTCTCCGCGGGTCATGGTTCGACCACGATTTTCAACAAGCAGACGCAGTAATTTTTGTTCTGTTTTGCTCAATTCCACTTTTGAATCTCCCACATAAAAGGTCATAGTCTCAAAGTCAAAGTGAAAAAGATCAATACAGATCGGCGCATTTTTATGGTTTGACGCTTGCTTTCGCAGTTGGGTATTCACCCTTGCCCGCAAAACCGAAAGAGAAAAGGGCTTGGTAATGTAATCATCAGCGCCTCGTTCCAATCCATCTACAATATCCATATCTGTATCGTTGGCAGTCAGCAGAATAACAGGAACTTCGGGCATGTTTTCCTTGACCTCTCGGAGCAGCTCAAGCCCATTGCCATCCGGCAGATTTATGTCTAAAAGAATCAGAGACACACTACCGCAAAGCAGCTGTTCCTTCGCCGTTTTTAGGTCTTGGCAGGAAATGATCTGCCGAGCATCTGCTTTCAGCGCTTTGCATAAGCCTTGATTCAAACCGATATCATCTTCAACAATCAGTAATTGCTCCATATATCTCACTCCCTCGTTATCAATACCACCACGGCAGTTCCAATCTGCATTAGTCTCCTGTAAATATAGCAATCACATTATATTCTATTTGTGGAACAATATCAATGAATATCCTGCGAACATTGCCGTTGCAGTTCGTGTTTGCACAGGCGGGAAATTTTAAGAAATCTGTAAGAAATCAGAAAGAATACCGTAAATCGCCTGTGTTATACTGCCTATAACAAAACAAACAGAGGTGTAGGTATGATACTTTCTTTATTTGTGTATTATCTCATTGGTCTGCCAATGTATCTTTTATTTGGCTGTTTTGTGTACCGCCGCTATCACGCACGGCAGCAGTGTTCCAAGGGCTTCTTTGTCGGATGGCAGCTATTGGCACTGTTATTAACCATGATGTTTTCTGTGACCGGAGCGGCAGGAATAGATAACATCGCGTATCAAGTGCAAAACGGCGGCTCTCTCATTCAATTGTTTGGCACCAATGTCATTCCATTCTACCATGCCGATTTCATGGGGATGCTGTTGAATACGATTCTATTCATTCCGTTTGGCATTTTGCTGCCGATTGTATGGTATCCGTGCAGCAAAAAAATCGCTGTGCAGGCAGGTTTTCTCCTTTCCGCGGCCATTGAGTTTTCTCAGCTGTTTAACGGAAGAACGACCGATATCAATGACTTGATGACCAATACATTAGGAACATTTTTGGGATATATCTTATACACACTGCTATTTCATCGCATCACATGGTTTCAAGCCGAGGATTCCCACAGCAAGCGCACCATGTCGCTGAGCATCGCTTGGATCTTTATCATTTATATCTGTGTCGGCTCCCCTGTTCTCACAGCATGGGGAATGTGACGCAATACGAGAATATTGCATTTGCGCCGCGCAATTACGGTCTGTCCAAAAAAGAAGTAGATGCGCGCGTCAATCATGCCCTTGATGCCATCGACATTCAATATCTGCGGGACAAACAGATTTATAAAATGTCCGGCGGAGAAAAAAAGCTGGTATCTATCGCAACCATTCTTTCCATGACACCGGATGTTATTTTGATGGACGAACCGTCTATTGCGCTCGATCCGCGCAATCGGAGACGGCTGATTCAATTGTTAAATTCTTTTTCTCAGATAAAAATTATCGCGTCTCACGATTTGGATATGATTTTGAATACCTGTGAACGGACGATCTTGCTTTCGAACGGAAAAATTGTTTGTGACGGTGCAACAAAAGAAATTCTCACAAACCGGCAAGTATTGGAAAAACATGGATTGGAACTGCTGCTTTGCTTGCAAAAAATAACAAAATAAGGCGAAATTTTGTTAACAAATGCATCTCCTTGTGCTATGATAAAAATATCAAAAGAGCGTTGTGAGGTGTTACCACATGTCGGATTTGTTTCAATTTCTTCATCAAGAAAACATACAGCCTGAACTGCTTGACGCGGTGCGGGAATACCGCGCGATGCACGCTGTGCAGGAGGCACTGCTACCGCGGATTCCTGTGCCGCGTTTTCCCTATTACGGAAAATCTATTTGGGAACAGGCAATTGCTGCCGTGCTGTGCGGAGAAAATCTGTTGTTGGCAGGCGGAAAAGCGACGGGCAAAAACGTGCTGGCAGAAAATCTTGCTGCTCTGTTCGGACGGCCGGAGTGGGACATTTCGTTTCATGTGAACATGGATGCCGCGTCCTTGATTGGCACAGATACCTTTGTCAACGGTGCGGTGCAGTTTCGCCCGGGTCCGGTTTATTCTTGTGCGCTGCACGGCGGATTTGGCATACTGGACGAAATCAACATGGCTAAAAATGAAGCCTTAGCGGTGCTGCATGCCGTTTTGGACTTCCGCCGCGCCATTGATGTACCGGGCTATGACCGCATTCCTTTGGCGGAAGAAACGCGGTTTATTGCAACGATGAATTATGGATATGCGGGCACACGAGAATTAAATGAAGCCCTGACATCGCGGTTTGTTGTCATTCAAATGCCGTCTATGATACAGGCAGATTTGGAACGCCTGCTTGTCTCGCAGTTTCCGGATTTGACATCCAAATATGTGCACCAATTTGCCTTGTTGTTTTTGGATTTACAGAAAAAATGTGAAAGCTCTGAAATTTCTACAAAGGCACTGGATCTGCGCGGTATGCTGGACGCACTGCGCCTGATGCGCAAGGGCATTTGCGCCGGAGCTGCGTTGGATATGGGCATCACCAACAAGGCATTTGACGGGTATGAGCAGGATTTGATTCGAGACACCATCGCCTCTCGGATTCCGGCAAAGCTGCATGCTTCGGAGATTTTTCACTGATGGATACGACTTCTTATACCGCGATACAGCGCCGTGCTGCCAATCAGGTATGGAGTGCCGCCGGTACCTACGATTTTGAACCGCTGTTTTTGGCACAGCACACGGACGGCTCTCCTGCTCTGTATATGAACTGTGTGGTCGGACTCGTACATAAGTATTACGGAGAACACGTCATCCGCTCTTTGTTTGACAGGTGGTCCGGCGATATACACCAAGCCATGCTGGACGATCTCACATGGCTGTATTTGGAGCACATTGTTTATGTGCAGGAACTGCCGCAGCGTCCGATTTTGGCAGATTTGCGCCGCGTATACGCGAACGATTTCTTCGGTCAGGAATATAAGCTGTCGCGTCAGGAATGGATGGCAAAAAACCAACTGGTTTATGCCATGCAGGCCGCGCGATGGAGCCGTGTATTAAACCGCAAACAATCCATGCTCACTCCGCGGGAAAAGTCTCTGTATGCTGCTCTTACACCGGAGCAAGTTCCACCCAAAGAACGGTTGGAATCGGAAATTCTCGCAATGTATAAGCGTTTTCTGTTGTTTGACGGGCAGGTTCACCACAAAAAAGCACTGCATGTCCATGTGACCGGCAAGCTGGCAGAGTTGCTTACAAAAACAATGCCGACACAATTGGTCAAAACAGACCGCGTGACGGTCGTTCGTTCCTCTCAGGCGGATGCGTCGCAGGAGGACGGATTTTTGCAGGAGAAAAATCGCGCGCATGTGACACTGCGGCAGCACGCACAGCAGGACCGCGCATATATCGAGAGCTGTTTCGGACGGTCGTTGTATTCTCCGGAACAGCTGCACCGCGCAGAACAAGAGCTGTGCACGGGAAATCATTTAGGCTGTCATCTGTGGTTTACCGACGGCGCGCCGACACCGGGAACAGCGCCAACGGCAGAAGCCAAGCATCTTGCGGAACAGGCGGAACTGCAAGCGGTTCGCAATCGTGCATACTATTCGGACAATTTGGATTTGCACCGCAGTGCCGTGCTGCGATTGACAGAACAAATTCAAAACTGCATTCTCATTCATCAGCAGCCGCGTGCGCGGGTTGCCCGCATCGGACAATTGGACGCCGCACATGTCTGGCGGGTGCCGCTGCTGCACGACAGCCGCGTGTTTCTTGCCAGCGAGGAGGAAAATCAACCGGCGTTTACTGTAGATTTGCTGCTGGACGCATCCGCTTCTCGACTGCATTGTCAGGAGGTTCTCGCGGCGCAGGGAGTCATTTTGGCGAAAAGTCTGCTTGCATGCAGCATTCCGGTGCGTGTTTCCAGTTTTTGCAGCCTGCGCGGATACACGGTTCTCCGCATTTTAAAGAACTTTGACGAAAAAAGTAGCCAATCCATCTTCCGATACTTTTCCTCTGGTTGGAATCGAGATGGATTGGCACTGCGTGCAATGGGAGATCTTCTGACTGTTTTTCCGGGGAATGCGCCGCGGCATCTGCTCCTTGTTTTGACGGATGCTTCGCCGAATGACAGCTTACGTGTACAAGCTTCTTCGGAAAATCCGTTCGGGCATGATTACGGCGATGCGTTTGGCGTGCAGGACGCCGCGGCAGAAGTTCGAGCGCTGCGCGCAAAGGGCATCCATGTTTCTGCTGTTTTCATGGGAGAATCCTCCTCTGCATCGCATGCCGCTGTGATTTATGGAAAGGAATTGGCACGAATCAAAGGCATTGACCAGCTTGCCAAAGCAGCCGGTATATTGATTCAGCATGAAATTCGTTCTTTGGAGGATTGAGTGCGCGGCGGTTAGCGAATCTGAAATCAATTCGCAAGTCTGCGTTTCTCTTTTCTCTGCATAAAAAACGAGATGGCAGGTGCCATCTCGTTTTGTCTTGAAACCGGAAATTTATCCGTTGCTGCTTGCAATCGCCTGCTCAATGAGCTCATGCAGCTTTTGTGCCTGATCCGAGGATGTGATTGCGCCAACAATCGGCTGACCAATGATGTTGCCGTTTTTGTCAACCACATACGTGGTCGGGTACGAATACAGACCGGAAGTAAATGTTCCGGCATCGCTCTTGGAGTCAAACCATACATTGCGATACGATACGCCCTTTTTTGACAGAATATCCTTTGCTTCAGAGATAGCAGCTTTATCTCCGTCCAGTGTAAAGGTATTGATGCCTACGACAGTACCGCCTTTTTTTGCAAGCTCCGTGTTCAGGGCTTCCAAATCCTTCAGCTCCTCTACACACGGCTTACAGGTGGTAAACCAGAAATTTACGACGGTTACATCGTTTTTGGAGAAAAGATCGCTGCTGTTTACATCATTGCCATCCAAATCCTTGCCGGTAAAGCTCGGGAATTTCGTCAGCTCGCTGTTTTCCTTCGTCATGCCTGCGCTTTCTGCATCGACGCTCTCGCCATCGCCGGGCTTGCTGCCGCAGTCGGGATACTTTTGCTCCAGAATGGTCAGCTTTCCTTCAATTTCTTTGATCTGCTCAGCGCCGGTTTTTAGTGTTTGCAGCTCCTCTGCGGAAAATTGATCCTTGGCGCCTTCTATCGTGCTGAGAAGAAAATCTCCATAGTTGGTACCGTCCTCAATCATTGTGGTGTTCTTGTTCGCTGCCAAAAATACCTTTTCCCAAAGTTTTGTATTACTTGAGAGAATATCGCTCTCTTTTTGCATCAGCTTTTGATGCAGTTTGGTCGCTTCATCCAAATTGCTCGGCTCCGTCGATGTCAGCGAAGCAATGTCGGAAGTATCGGCTGCGTCTTTGCTGTCTTTGTTTGCCGAACACGCCGTGAGGCTGAACGCCAGCACAAAGGTCATCAGTACAGTGAGTATTTTCCATCGTTTCATCGTTGTTCCTCCATGTTTATCTCGTTGGTTTGTTGTTCTTTCTTCTTGTGTGATGAGCCGAAGCCGTAATGAAAGCATAGTGCTTCGGCGGGACATGCAGTGATACACTTGCCGCAGCGGATGCACTCGGCGTGGTTTGGTGTCTTTCTGACATCCACATCCATCTTGCACGATGCCGCACATTTTCCGCAGGAAACACACTTTTGTTCGTCCATTTTTATTTCGAGCAAAGAAATTTTGTTCAGCAAGGCATAAAACGCGCCGAGCGGACAAATCCATTTGCAAAACGGGCGGTAAAACAAGATGCTCAACGCGACTACCGCAATTAAAATAAAAAGTTTTTGGACAAACAGCGTTCCCAATGCCGCGCGTATTCCTTCATTCACAAGGGACAGCGGAATTGCACCCTCCAGCACACCCTGCGGACATATGTATTTGCAAAAAAACGGATCGCCCATGCCTACATCGTTGACTGCAAGCGCAGGCAGTAAAACCACAGCCAGCAGCAAGATAATATATTTCAAATACGTGAGCGGCTTTAGCTTTTTTGTAGACAATTTTTTGCTTGGGATTTTATGCAGTAGCTCCTGCAGCCATCCGAACGGACATAGAAATCCACAGATGAAGCGTCCCAGCAGTACGCCAAGCAAAATCAAAAATCCGGTTATATAATAAGAAAACCCGAATTTTGACGAGCCGACAACCGCCTGAAAGGAACCAATGGGGCACGCACCCGATGCTGCCGGACAGGAATAACAGTTTAAGCCGGGGACACACACCGATTTTCCTTTGCCCTGATATATGCCGCCTCGAAAGAAGTTTGGCAGGTGTATATTGGTGAGCAGCGTTGCTCCTGCCTGAATCCAACCGCGCACGCGGCTGAAACGCTGTGAGAAAGTCGGTTTTCTGTTATCCAATTCCAACACACTCCAAACACAACCGCACGGCTTTGCTGAATACTGTATCTACCTCGCCGCGCATGACTCCGAAACACAGCATAACCATTCCGGCGAGTAACAGTGTACCCTGTAAGAATGCTTTTTTCTTTCCAAACAATTGAATCCCTCCCTCTGTTTTCTGGCTTAGTATAGCACGGCAAGCATAAAATCTCTGTTAAGTTTCGGTTCTTAATAAAAATTTTATACGTGCCGTGTTATAATTTACAATAGAAATGGCAATCAAGGAGTATAAGGAGATTTTATATGCATATTTTAGTGGTTGAAGATGAAAAAGCACTGTGCGATACAATTGTGCGCAGTCTCAAACGCCTCGCTTACAGTGTGGATGCGTGCTATGATGGACAACAGGCAGTGGAACTGCTCTCGATAGAGCGTTTTGATCTTGTTGTGCTGGATCTCAATCTTCCCGGTGAGGACGGCATGACGGTCTTGAAAACACTGAGAAAAACCGATCGGGAAACCAAAGTTCTGATTTTATCCGCTCGCTGTGAGGTTTCCGATAAAGTAGCCGGCTTGGATGCGGGCGCCAATGATTATTTGACAAAGCCGTTTCATCTGGACGAGCTTGCGGCACGAATACGCAGCCTGACGCTCAGACGTTTTACGCAAAACGATGTTGTTTTGACCTGTTCGGAGCTTTCTTTCGATGCAAAAACGCGAAAGGCTTCTGTCTGCGGAGAGCCGTTGTCTCTGACTCGCAAGGAAACGGGAATCTTGGAGTACCTCATGCTCAATCAGGGACGCCCCATCAGTCAGGAAGAACTTCTCGAACATGTTTGGGACAGCAGCGTGGACAATTTTAGCAATTCTATCCGCGTGCACATTTCCGCCCTTAGAAAAAAACTGCGCACTGCCTTGGGATATGACCCGATACACAATCGCATCGGCGAGGGGTATGTCATGGAGGAAAAGCAATGAAACGTTTGTCTTTGCAATGGCGCATTACTTTGATGACCGCGGTTCTTATCGCTGTGACCTGCCTGCTCATGAACTGTCTGATCGGTTATTCCGGCAAGCACTATATGGATTCCATCAGTGACGGCATCTCCGCTTACAGTGACATTGATCAGGGAAAACCGGATTCGTTCGACCCACAGAGTAAAAACTTGGATCAGGAACTCACGATTATTGTAAGCGGTGTGCAGGAATCCTTCGGAATCACCAATTGGTACATAACAGCTGCTGTCACCGTGTTTGGCGGTGTACTCGCATATTTTGTCAGCGGTCACGCGCTGAAGCCTTTACGCAGCTTTGCTGCGCAAATTGAACATGTGCAGCCGAACAATTTGTCTGATATGAAGGTCAGCGAAGATGTGCTGCCGGAGTTCAAACAATTCAGCAGCTCCTTTAACAGCATGATTGACCGCTTGGATGAAGGCTTTACAGCGCAGCGGCAGTTTACCGGAAACGCTGCGCACGAATTGCGCACGCCGCTCGCGCTCATGCAAGCACAGATTGAATTGTTTGCTGTCGAGCATGTCGATGCAGAACCTGAAATCGCAGAATTTCTCAAGCTTTTACAGGAACAGACCGAACGCATGTCGCAGATGACGAAAATTCTGCTGGAAATGAGTGCGCTCCGCACGGTTCCCTGTAATGACACAGTGGAACTTGCACCAATGCTTGAAGAAATTTTGACCGATCTCGCTCCGCTTGCCGAGAAAAAAGGAGTCACGCTTTCATACGATGGGGACGGTACGCTAATCGGCAGCGATACGTTACTGTATCGTATGATATTCAATTTAACCGAAAATGCCATACGATATAATCGCTGTGATGCAGCAGTTCATATTTCCATCTGTGATGAAGCAGACAGGATTCTCATACGAGTAAAGGATCACGGATTTGGAATTGCCGAACAATACAGAGAAAGCATCTTTCAGCCGTTTTTCCGCGTGGACAAGTCCCGCAGCAGAGCGCACGGCGGCGTAGGACTTGGACTTTCGTTGGTTTGGGAAATCGCTTCGCTCCACGGTGGAACAGTAAAAACAGAAGAAAGCTCCGAAAACGGAACAGTTATGCTTGTAACTTTGCCGAAAAGAGCGACATGTAAAGCATAATAACTTTGCAGGAAAACCGACCAGTTCTTACACAGGAACTGGTCGGTTTCTTTTGATGAGAGAATCATGGATTGGTTTTGTCACTATGAAGCGACCGCCCAAACAGCACCAACCACCATATGCAGTACCGCGAACACCAGACCGATGATGGAAATCACCAATGCGGCATTTGCCTTGCTCCGCTGCTGCACCTTCGCCCTTGCAGCCAGAACAATGCCAATCATGCTCAATACCAATCCGTCTAAAGCGAACAGGAAAGATAAAATTAGTCCGACAACAGCTACAACGAATGCTGTTGTCGCATTTTTTTGACATTTGAGATTGTTTTTGCGTTCTTGCGGACTTCGAATCCATCGATCGTAAGCATATCCATGACCTATCTTAAAAAATAGACATTCTATTAGAATGCTTACAACTATAGATAAACAAACTGTTCCTCTTACTAATAGTTGGACAGCATATTGTGCAATGGGGTTTGTATTGCAAAATACATTTATAAGTATTATAAACAGAATTAGTATTGGATATATGCTAATAACAAACCAATAATAATGCATCCACGGTTTGGGAATTTCGTCCCTACATCTACTATAGGTAAAGCTTTCTTTAAAAGAACATTTTCTGAGTTTTTTCTGGCGCTGTCGCTTGGTCAAATAAAAAAGTGACATTCCGTTCAAAAATCCACGGATATCAAAAACAGCTAAAATATAAACAAGTAAAATGAGGATAATGACGTGTTTTATATATCTTGTCTGCGGAATCAATGGCGCATGATAATAGCTCCATTGCAACCACTCAGTCAAATATTTGATCATGTGTACCTACTTAACAAATGGTTTTATTGGTCTAGCTGATAAAATATACTCTTGATGTGTGTCATACGGCTCGCCTTCATGATAATAGCCTATACCGTTGCCAAAATATAGTATGCACCCTCCAATTTCTTGTCTTGCCATACTAATCGCATCGCATATATCCACTTCTTTTGGAAAATCATCAGTTTGACAGTACGAATCTAATGAAAGATAATAGGTTCTACGTGTTCCGCCTAACAAAAAAATCTGTTTCATTAACACATCTATACTCCAATGCGGAATTTTATAGATCTTTCTTTCATCCAAATACTCTCTCTTATTGATTTTAGACATGCCACCCAATCTTTTTTTGGGTGAGCTTAATTCCCAACGGAGTCTTTCCTTACTTCTCTTCTGAACAAAATTTTGAACAATTTCTCTTTCAATTTCCGCATTCATATAAATCACCCAGCTTCATATAACAGCTTAATCGCAGTAGAGCTATCTCTGTATTACCGGATACTTTGCATATATGTCAAGAAGTTTTTTCATGCACTGCTGATCTCCTGATTCTTTTATTCTTTCAGATATTGCATCCATTTTTTATTTAGGAAAGAAACATATTCAATATTCTCATCAGAATCATCTCTTTCAATCGCAGTATTATTGTTTCGGCGAAAATTTACCGATAAGCTCTTGTTTTTCTTATATTTTTTCTCTATTCTACAGTTAGATCATATTTTGTAGAATAATCATCATTCCGCCCATTCAAGTGCAGGATGTATTTAATTAATATCGTCCGATATAAATATACTCGCACTCTATAATCAATAGACCTGCGGCAACGTTCGACCCTATCATGATAAGTTTAATAATGTCGGAAAAGCCATGTATCATTGCTACTGGAATAAGAATCAAATTGCAGAGTATTGCTGCTATCTGAAGCCATTGCAGGTATAACGCTGCCTTCAACACGCGATGGTGTTTCTTCCAAAAGCAAAATAACGGCTTGAGCCAAGCATGCGCCTGCTCATAGGTTGTCGTATGCCGATAGAAATTATTTGTGTTTCCAAAATGAGCATTTTTATTTAGATGATAGATCGCTTGCATATTCAGTATTTGAAGGAGGATTCCGCCAAGAATTGTTTTAATCACTTTTTACCCTCTTTTTCTTGTTGAGAAAACGGCTTTGCTCTTTCGCCGTCAATTTCAATCCGGTAATTTTTGTCAATGGACGCTAAAATAGTTTCGTATGGATAATAACTTTATGTATCTAAATTTTACCAGCTAACAAAGAGGATGACAAGCAGATTATGCCTTAAATTTCCAAATGGAACAAAAAGAATGCCGCGGAAAACAAAATTCTATATTTTTTGATAATTTTCGAATTTTTGGTACTATCTTCGAAATTCTTTGGATATTTTCTACAATTTCTTTAATTTTTCTCTTGATTTTTTCCCCAAATATTCTATAATAACAGGTAAAGAAAGCAGAGCGGATCAGTCGGAATGTCTGGCTCTCTGCTTATATGTGAAGGAGGTCGTTTTTATGTTAAGCTTCATTCTTTGTCTGGCTCTCCTGATTGTCGGCTATCTTACATATGGCAAAATTGTCGACAACACCTTCGGTCCGGATGACCGTGAAACTCCTGCTGTGCGCATCAACGACGGCGTTGACTACGTTGTTATGCCGCAGTGGAAACTCTTTTTGGTTCAGCTGCTGAATATTGCAGGCCTTGGCCCGATCTTCGGCGCGATGCAGGGTGCTCTGTGGGGCCCTGTTGTATTCCTTTGGATCACGTTCGGCACGATTTTTGCCGGCGGTGTTCACGATTACTTCTCAGGTATGATCAGTGAGCGAAACGACGGCAGTTCCGTTGCTGAAGTGACTGGTAAGTATTTGGGTTCCGGTATGCAGAACGTTATGCGCGTATTCTCCGTTGTTCTGCTGGTTATGGTCGGCACGGTATTTGCCGTAGGTCCTGCCGGTCTGATTGTTACGCTGTGTAAAAACGGCGGTCTGTCCGGTGTCGTTACCACGACATTGTTCTGGCTGATTATCATTCTGGTTTACTACTTTATTGCAACGTTTATCTCGATTGATAAGATCATTGGCAAGATTTATCCGATCTTTGGTCTTTGCTTGATTATTATGGCAATCGGCGTAATCTTTGGTATCTTTACCAATCCGGATTATACCATTCCTGAAATTTGGAGCCATATGTACAACATGCATCCGGCCGGCACCCCGATTTGGAGCTTCATGTTCATCACGGTTGCCTGCGGTGCAATTTCCGGCTTCCATTCCACGCAGTCCCCGCTGATGGCTCGCTGCATGAAGAGTGAGAAACAGGGTCACTTTGTATTCTATGGCGCCATGGTCGCTGAAGGCATCATCGCATTGATTTGGGCCGCAGCCGGCTGTGCTCTGTACAAGGTCACCGGCGGCGTAAGCACCGGCCTTGCAGCTGCATTGGCAGAAGGTCAGTCCGCAGCAATCTATGATGTATGCTCCAAGACAATGGGCGGTGTTGGCATTGCCCTCGCAATGATCGGCGTTGTTGTATGCCCGATTACTTCCGGCGATACTGCATTCCGTTCCGCTCGTCTGACGCTGTCTGATTGGTTCCATGTTGATCAGGGTTCTTATGCAAATCGTTTGAAGCTGTGTATTCCGGTTTTGGGCGTTGGCGCAATCCTTGGTATTGGCAACGCAATCGGCGCAATTGATTACACGGTTATCTGGCGTTACTTCAGCTGGACAAACCAGACATTGGCTATGATCGTACTGTGGGCAGCTTCGATGTATCTGTTCACCGAAAAGAAGAATTTCTGGATCACAGCAGTGCCTGCTACATTCATGAGTGCTGTTTCCTGCACCTACTTCATTCTCGCACCAGAGTGCCTCGGCGGCTTGATTAACTCCAAGACAGCTGACGGCGTGACCATCTACAACACAGCTGTTGCTTACCCAATCGGTATCATCTTCGCAGCTGTACTGCTGATTATCTTCCTGCGTGCAACAAAGAAGCACTCTGCGAAAGCATCTCAAGCATAACTGCATGATCTGCGTTTTTCAGCCAGCTGCTGCATAGTCAGCGGCTGGCTGTTTTCTCTTATTCCACATACAAGCGAGGTTGTTATTATGATCTTCAAACCTTCTCCACTGAGCAGAATTACCGTGGATGATCAGGAACTAGTGCCGGACAAAAAGTCCTGCCGGAAAATTGGTCCGTGCGGTGTCGGCAAAAAGGCACTGTATCTCAATAGTTTTTTCATTGATCGAAAATACTATGTTCCCTTTCAGGCAATCCAGCGCGTATTTAAACGTGTTGCCATGAGTCAGGGCGGCTTTTCTGGAAAGGGCATGTTTGCCAGCATGGCATATCTTGTTGTTGAATTTGACCACGGCAAACAAAAGCAGTGTAATTTCAAACACGAGAGCGAAGTGGATGATTTGTTGGCCTTGCTTGCACGGGAACAGCCGCAAATCAAGAGAGTCAGTGTGCAGGCAGAACAGCGGCTCGCTGCGCGTGAAGCACAGCGAGCTGAAGAAGAACGCTCGCGTCCGACGTTATCCGCTGCCGCTCAACAGGAAGTTGACGAATTACAGCGCGCCATTGACTATCTGGAACAAAAACCGGAGCTTAGCGATCAGCTGAGCAAATCCGCAAAACGGAAGCGCGCCTATCAGTGCACCAGCCCAAGTTATCGCTGGGCAGCGATGGCAATTACCATTTTGGGACTCGCTGCGCTGGCATACGGCATTTTTTCCTTCCTGCATCACGGCACGTTTGCCATTTATTTTACACTGTTTGGTTTGGCCGCTATTTTTACTTTTGCAGGCTTTAGTGTACTACCCACTGCAAAAAACAACAAAAAGTCCGTCTTGCAGTACGATGAGCAGGCGCAGCAGCACATGGAAGCATATTTGAGCAAGTATCCCGCCTTCCCTGTTCCGGTTCGATATGCGCACCCGATTGTATTAAAGCGGATGCAGCGCGTTATCATCCAAGGCCGCGCACAGACAGCGCAACAAGCGTTGGAAATCGTCAAAGCCGACCTCAAAGCACTCAACGCCGATGTGCAGGTATCGCAGGAGGAGCATGACGAAGTGGTTGCCATTAAGCCGATGTTCCTGAACGCCGCGTATAAATAACGAAAAATCCAGTTTTTACAGAGCGTGTCTGTAAAAACTGGATTTGTTTTATTTTAAGAGGTCTTTTCTTTGTTTTGCTTTTTGTTTTAAGCTCTTTGGTGCTGTCATTAGGCTAATGCATGCATCATCATAAACCGAGCGCAATTGCTGCCGCATATCGTCATTTGCGTTGACAAAATCTTCTGCTTTATCAGCCAAATCAAACCAAACGCTGCAATTGTCATTCAACTCCCAAAGATCATTTCTTCCAATTTCGGTATTCCAATCATGTACATCTCCTATTTTTTGAATAAAAAAGCGCAAAATATGTAATGCACTTTCCAACTGCTTCTTTTCAACAGCACTCTCAAAATCCGAAACATAAATTTCTACAGGAACAAAAAACATACTTTTTTTGACAAACGAATGGTCTTTATCCGCCATTTGAAAGAACTGCATTACAAATTGAATTTCCGTTTCAGCTGATTGAGAAAATTCTTCTCCCCTCTGATTATAACGCCAACGATAATATTGATACGCCGCGTTCTGCACACGAAGCACTTGTTTCTTAAATTCCTTGCTGTTTGTTCTGTTATCCAGCTGTATCTGTTCCAATTGCTTTTTAGCAGAGGTATATTCTAACCAAAAATCCCGTTTTGTTGTATCGGATGCAGAAGATCCGGATAAAGCCAGCGGACCATTGAGAAACAATACAAAAATGAGATATGCAACACTGATATTTTGTAGTACCGTCCAAACGTGTACCGTATGATTCCAGCATAGAAAAAAGATGCACGCTGCGGCAAAGAGCATCTGGCTGAATCGCAATGTATAATAACTAATTTTTGTCAAAAACCCCGATTCAAACCATGCTGATTTGATAAAGACCATGTTTGCCTTGCGAAAAAGTGACATATTATCCAGCATTTTTCTCCGCTCTATGATGTTGTAGCGGTTGGTAAAATCAACCCAAAGGCAAGCCGAACAAATAATCATACAAAAAATCAGCTCAACCAAACACCGTCCGAATAATTCTAATCCATTCAAAAGTTAGTTCCATCCTGTTCTTTCCACTCATAATACGTTTCGGTTAGTTGTGACATTCCCAAATCTATTAGATACTGATAAACCTTTTTCTCTCCTAATTTTCGAGCTTCTCGCTCATTTTTTCGATGTTCAATCTCTGTATCTCCTTGCCGAGTATTATTGAGCCACTGATAATAATGTGTCAATTCATGTGCAATGGTACATAATATTGCAAAGATCGTATCCTCTAGACCATATTTTTGACATTGCTTTTGAAAATCACCAACAGCACCGGTTGCGATAGTAATATGTGGTTCTTCTAAACGGTTATACGGTTTACTGCATTTCCCGCTGACTTGTTCTCCGGACATAGCACGCACTGTGTCAGAGGCCTTGAAATATATCGTAACACGAATTGGAAATTCATAATAATCCCTCGCCCATTCGCAAAACATATAACACGGCCATTTTATTTCGGGTGGAATTTGGGTGTCAAATCTTGTATGCAATCCCGTGCGCACTTTTTTATCACTGTAAAAAACTTTCCAGTTTTCAGATTTCCAAATATCCATATGATATTCTCCCTATTTACTCACAATAATGTCCATTCGGCAACTCTTTTTTTGTCGGAATATTCACGCGAAGCAATGCAATATCCTCTCGAATATTTTGTATCGACTGAGCCAAGTATTCGCTCATATTATCTGCTTTAAATTGTTCTAAATCATAAAGAATATCTTCAATATAATTCAAGTTTTCCAAAAGATTTGGAATGGTTGTTTCAGGAAAACCTGTTTCTGCACGGCAAGACTCATAGATGGAGATAATGTTCAATAAATAATTATCGGGTGCATACAATAATCCGTTATCATGTTTATTCTCCCGTTTGGCTTCTCGATATGCATGCATGTATTTGTCAGGAAATATCCAAAAAATCAAAGCATCACTATCTTTGAAGTATAGATTTTTCTTCTGATACTCACCGCGAATCCATACCAGCTCATAATATACCCAGTCCAACTGATTTGTAGAAATCGGATATTGAAAAATCAGTCTGGCATGATTACAGTCTATCATACGCTGCAAATTGTCATACATTTTATCAAGCAATCGTCCCGTTTGCTGACCACGGTTCCAATCCTGCTTTTGATTTTTGTATTTTTTCTGACTTGATTCGATAATATATTCATTATATTCGGATTTGCTTGCGCCGGGATCTGTAAGCAATGCGAAAGCAGTAAGAACTGTGACAATTGATTGAGCAAGTATACATGTAAAAATATTCTGCCTGAATAACGTACCACATATCCCGTTCAATATACTCAATCCGAAAGAAATTTGACATCCAATATATAGCCACTTCCAGTCGCCGGCGTATTTTTTAACATATGTCATAAATAACATATCCCATGAATATCTATGAGATTTTTTCACTCTGTTTGCTCTTTCAATATTAGTTCCGGCTTGTACTATATAAAACAAGATTATTCTACTGCAAACACTTGAAATGACGCATAAAAAAATCAATAGACAAATACTGCCCATATAGTCACCACTTTTGTTATCCTATCTAACAGCTTCATTATACGGTTTTCTTCGCATCCTGTCAAAATATTTCTGTGGGCATGCGGTTTCTACTGCACTCCGTTGTTCTTTCGTTTTTGTTTTGGTGAGGGCAATTCATCGTACATTGCCTCAAACAGCTTTGCAAGAAACGCTTTGCTGTCGACTTCATCCACCAGAAGCATTTCTTTTACTCCCTCATACGGAAGAACACAGATTGCCTCGGGCATAAGTTCCAAAGCGGATCTTGTTTTCTTTACAAGCAGCCGGTCATCATAGATCCCGCCGACAATTTTACCGCGATAATAGAGGATAAATTCCCCCATCATCGCCCGGTAAGAAACCGCGTTCAAGTCGGATAACTGTTCTAAAATGAAACGAAGATATTCTTTACTGGATGCCATGATTCCTCCTATTTAACACAGCCTAATCTTTCATGTTGTTCTTTTCCTGTTTCTGTAATCAGATTCAACCTTGGCAATAAAGCGATCAATATGTGTCACCAGCAAAGAAGAAACAGATTCTTTTTCCTCTGCACCGTCGTAGACACTGTATAAAAGATACATTGGCCCATAGAATTCCAACGCCAGCTGCATAGCGTCCTCATCAGAATCTGTCAGCTTACGGAAGATAGCCGCCATGTACTCCAGCGGGCCGCCCGCCAGATAATCGTGGTGAAGCTGCGCAAGCTTTGGATCACGGTATTGCTCCAGTGTCAGCATTTTACGGAAATTGGAAGAAAACGGCTCCTTTGTCCAATGGTCAAACTGAGCAAAGCTGTATGTGCGAATTTTCTGAATTGGTGTATGCATATAAGCTTCCGCAAAGCCGTCCGGTTCCGTTTCCGGCATTTCATACGCCTCGGCACGCTCATAGTCCATCTTGTTCATCCGCTCCACGATCTTATCTAATATTTCTTGTTTGCCGGCATAGTGCTTATATAAGGCGGCTTTCGTAAATCCCAACCGCCCTGCAATATCATTCATAGACGTCCCCAGATAGCCGTTCTGCGCAAACAGCTCCAGCGCTATTCTCAAAATCCGTTCCTTTGTACCCTCTGCCATAATTATCTCCTTTATCAAAGTAACCACTTGGTAACTACATTATAGTTACCAAGTGGTTACTTGTCAAGAGCTAATGTAAAAAATGTACTTGCGAGTCTTTATTCTCTCCCAGAATATTCATTAACTGTCATTTTGCATCTTCGTTTTAGGGAGGCATTCATTTTGTTTTTCTTCGCGTCCTGTCAAAATATTTCTGTGAGCATAAAAAAATTCCTCGGTTGAGAATACCGAGGAATTTTTTGTGCTTTTTACTTATCCTGATGCTCAGACAGAATCTTAACTGCCTGCTCATCCTGCGAATCACAGCATACCTCTGTGACATCTTCCAGCAGAACAACAGAATCACCGTCTGGACTGCCATCATCGGTTAACTGATGGATAAAAACCGCATTATCGTCTAGTGCAGTGACGATACCTGTTACATCATAATTATCGCTTTCGCGCAGTTCGATAGATACAACCTTTTGTGTTTCCTGTGCAAATCGAAAGATGGAAGGAATAATTTCTTCCTCATCTTGCACTTTGATCGTTGGATGCTGCTGTCCTCGTAAAGAGTAGAGCTTTTGCGCTCTTTTTGCGTGTGTCGATTCTATCTCACAGCGATATAATGCATCACGCTTTAATACCATGAATCCATCATAATTGCCATAGCAATCGATTTCGCTTAACAGCAAAAACTCATCGGAACATGCAAGAATATAACCGGTCATAAAACGCTCTGTATCTTCTGAACGGTAAATACTAACCAGCTTTCTTTTCTTCTTTGCTTTTTCTATCAGTTCATCCAACATGACAACCCCTCTTTCGTAAGCCCTTGTGAATTTGTACAAGTTTAGTATAGCCTTTAAAAAGAAAGTTGTCAATCGTAAATATTGGTTTATCTCCGTCCCAATCGTTCCTTAAAGTCAGAGTACCCAAAATTGGTCAACTGTTCACACGTGCCGTCTGCCTTTCGCAGATAAATGTTGGGAAGCGGCATTCCATTGAACGTATTGTTTTTGCAGGTCGTATAAATTGCCATGTCTCCGAATGCCAGCAAATCCCCTGTTTTCAATGGGTGCCGGAAGCTATATTCGCCAACAACATCCCCCGAAAGGCAGGTCGGGCCGCCGAGGCGAACGGTGTAAGGCAATTCTTCCGGTTCACCTGCGTGCAGCAGCGGCGGGCGATATGGCATTTCCAGCACGTCCGGCATGTGACACGCCGCGCTGGCATCTAAAATTGCAATCTGGGTTTCTCCATTTTGCATCGTATCCAAAACGTGCGTCAGCAAATATCCGGCATTTAACGCCCATGCTTCTCCGGGCTCCAGATAAACCGTCACATCCCACTGCTTCTGTGCATATCGGATGCATCGTTCCAGACGTTCTATGTCGTATTCTGATTTTGTGATATGATGACCGCCGCCGAAATTCACCCACTTCATGCGCGGCAGAATGTCTCCGAAGGTTTTTTCAACCGCTGTCAATGTTGTTTCCAAATCATCGGAATTCTGTTCGCACAGCGTGTGAAAATGCAGGCCATCTAGCAAGTCCAGTAGCGCAGGGCATTGGCTTACCGCAATGTCAAACTGCGCACGCGTTGTGCCCATGCGGCTGCCCGGAGCACACGGATCGTAAATAGCATGTCCCTCTTGCGTGGAATATTCCGGATTGATGCGCAAACCGATGCTTTTTCCTGCTCGCTTTGCCATTTCTCCAAACCGCTTCAATTGGGAAGGAGAATTAAACACAATGTGATCGGCATATGTCAATAGCTCTGTGAATTCATCCTCACGGTATCCGGCACAGAATACATGCACTTCTTTGTTCGGCATTTCTTCTGCACCCAATCGCGCTTCATATAATCCGCTCGCCTCTGTTCCCGCAAGATACGGCTCAAAGAATGGATAACAATCGTAATTGCTAAACGCCTTCTGTGCCAATAATACGCGGCATCCGGTGCGCTGTGCCAGCTCTCCCAATATTTGCGCATTGTGTATCAGGGCTGATTCATCCAGTACATAGCACGGTGTCGGCAGAGCGCGAAGCTCTGCCGGTATTGTGCCGTCAATTGGCGCGAATGGTGCGCGAAGATCTCTGGTTTCCTGCATCAGTCTACCAATGCCGGTGTATGGCTTTCGCTGCGCGGCAGACCGTACTGATCCAGTGCATCAAGGAACGGATCCGGATCAAATTCTTCTACCGTGTAAACACCCGGCTTCTCCCATTTGCCGGTCAGCATCATCAGTGCGCCGCACATAGCCGGAACACCGGTGGTGTAGCTGATGGCCTGACTGCCAACTTCCTGATAGCAGGACTGATGGTCACAAATATTGTAGATGTAATACGTCTTTTCTTTGCCGTCCTTGGTGCCGGTAAAGATACAGCCGATGTTGGTCTTGCCCTTGGTGCGCGGACCGAGACTTGCCGGATCCGGAAGCAGTGCCTTGAGGAACTGAATCGGAACAATTTCCTGACCGTTGAAGGAAATCGGCGTGGTGGACAGCATACCGACATCCTCCAAGCAGCGCATGTGATCCAGATAGCTCTGACCGAATGTCATAAAGAAGCGAATGCGCTTGACGCCCGGAATGGTCTTTGCCAGCGACTCAATTTCTTCGTGATGCAGCAAATACATGTCCTTGTCACCGACCTGATCGAAGGTGTATTCCCGCTTGATGCTCATTGCCGGAATCTCAACCCAGTGGCCGTTCTCCCAGTAGCTGCCCGGTGCGCTGACTTCGCGCAGATTGATTTCCGGATTGAAGTTGGTTGCAAAAGCGTAGCCGTGATCGCCGCCGTTACAGTCGAGAATATCAATGGTGTCAATCTGGTCAAATTCGTGCTTTGCAGCGTATGCGCAATACGCCTGCGTCACGCCCGGATCAAAGCCGCAGCCGAGCAGTGCAGTCAAGCCGGCATCCTCAAATTTCTTTCGATATGCCCACTGCCAAGAGTAATCAAAGTATGCCGAAAATCCTTCTTTTTCACAGCGCTTTTCATAAATTGCACGCCATTCCGGATCATCGGTGTCCTCCGGCTCATAGTTTGCCGTGTCCATATAGTTGACGCCGCAAGCCAAGCAAGCATCCATAATGGTCAAATCCTGATACGGCAGTGCAATATTCATAACCAAGTCCGGCTTGTATGCACGAATCAGATCAATGACCTGCTGTACATCATCTGCGTCAACCTGTGCGGTTGTCACGATGGTCTTGGTCTTGCCTGCCAATTTCTCTGCCAGTGCATCACACTTGGACTTGGTGCGGCTGGCAATGCACAGCTCGGTAAATACATCGCTGACCTGACAGCACTTCTGGATTGCAACACTGGCTACGCCGCCGCAGCCGATTACGAGGACTCTACTCATATCATGTACTCCTTTTTTAATCTCTATGTTTATACGTGCAGGGCTAACAGCAGTTCTCGAAGAACTTTGCAGGCTGTCGCCGTGGATACACCACTGGTGTCCAGCATTGGTGCCAACTCGTTGACATCCGCCGCAACAATGTTTGCTTGTGTGATGGTTCGAATGGCATCTAACAGCTGTAAAAAGCTCACGCCGCCAGCTTCCGGCGTTCCGGTTCCCGGAAATGCCGAAGGGTCTAAGCAGTCCAAGTCAATCGTCAAGTAAACAGGTACCTGCGTGCGCGTGAGCTGCTCTGTCAACTCTGCTAAGCCGTCAAAGGAAAACGGATGCATATCCGTGTGCTGCGCTGCAAAACGGAATTCTGCGCGTTCGCCGCTGCGAATGCAAAATTGATGAATGCGTCCATCGCCAATCAAATCATGACAGCGGCGCAGGACACAGGCATGGCTGAGCTGTGCGCCGAGATAGTCATCGCGCAGGTCTGCGTGAGCATCGAAATGTACGATGTGAAGCTCCGGATATTTCTCCAAAACGGCACGGACAGCGCCCAATGTGACCAGATGTTCGCCGCCTAACAGCAGCGGAAACTTTCCGTCTGATACAATTTCCCGTGCGCGCGCTTCAATATCAGCCAGTGCCATTTCACTGCTGCCGAAGCACAACTCCAAATCTCCACTGTCAAATACAGCAAGATCTTCCAGATCTTTATCCTGATAAGGGCTATATGTCTCCAATCCAAAGCTCTCATGCCGCATAGCTGCCGGTCCGAACCGTGCGCCGGGTCGAAAACTCGTGGTGGAATCAAACGGCGCACCAAATAAAACAATTTTTGCGTCTTGATAGCTGCTTTCACAGCCAATAAAATTTTCTACATTGCGCTGCATCGCTTACTCCTCCACTTCTTCCAGCATTTCTTCCAAAAAAGCCGGAAGATAAAATGCACCCTTGTGCAGTCTGGTCGTATAATAACGCGTGCGCATATTCAGTGCGTTCCAAGACTCTGCGTCCAAATCATCCACAGGATGATACTTTTTGCTGGCAAAGCCAAACAGCCAGTATCCGGCTGCAAAGGTCGGAATGTGCGCTTGATATACACGGCTGATCGGAAAAGTGCTCGCAATGCGCTTGTGGCTGCGCTGCATGGCATGGGCATCCTCTGCATAAAACGGGCTTCCCTGCTGATTGACCATAATGCCGTCTTTCTTCAACGCATTGTAGCAGTTTCCGTAAAATTCGCGGGTAAACAATCCCTCAGACGGGCCAAACGGGTCGGAGGAATCTACAATAATCAAATCGTATCTTTCTTCACAGCGACGAATGAACTTCAGTGCATTGCCAAAATGGATGTGCACGCGGCGGTCATCCATACGGCAGGCGTTCTCCGGCAGATACGCGCGGCAGGCCTCTACAACCGCCGGATCCATTTCCACCAGATCAATGTGCTTGACGCGGTCATACCGCGTCAGCTCTCGTACAACGCCGCCGTCTCCAGCGCCGATGACCAAGATATCCTTTGCCTCTTGATGAACGGCCATCGGCACATGGGTGATCATTTCATCATAGATAAACTCATCGCGTTCTGTCAGCATGACATTGCCGTCCAGCGTCAAAACACGGCCAAATTCCGGTGTTTCAAAAATATCAATGCGCTGATATTCGCTCTGCTTAGAATATAGCTGACGATTGACACGGATGCTGTGCTTCACATCTGGTGTATGAAATTCGGAAAACCACATTTCCATTTTGTTATCCCTCCTTACGCAAGAACATTCAAGTACTGAATATCCGGATCTTCCGGTCCGGTCACATTGCATCCCTTTGTCTTGGCATATTCGATATAATCCAAGATTTCCGGCGTGATGCGTTCGCCCGGTGCAACAATCGGAATGCCTGGCGGATAGCACATGACAAATTCACTGCACACGCGGCCTTCCGTTTCGCGCAGCGGCAGGCTGCATTTTTCCGCATAGAACGCTTCCTGCGGGCTGGTCACAACCTGCGGATCAATGTATTCCTGACTGAGCAAGCCGGTGCCATCTGTCTGAAAGCGACGGCGGATTTCTGCCAAAGCACTGACCAGACGCTCCACTTCCTGTGCGCGGTCACCGATAGACAGATACGCCAGAATATTGCCAATGTCACCAAATTCAATTTGGATATCATATTCATCGCGCAAAATATCGTATACTTCAATGCCGGCAAGACCGATATCCAGCGTATGAACGCTGAGCTTTGTCGTATCAAAGTCAAAAATCGAATTTCCGTTGACAAGCTCCTTGCCGAACGCATAATATCCGCCAATGGCATTGATTTCTTCCCGTGCGTATTCTGCCATATCTGCAACCTGATGGAAAACTTTTCTGCCGCGCAGAGCAAGATTCCGGCGGGAAATATCCAAGCTGGACATGAGCAGATAACTGCCGGAGGTCGTCTGCGTCAGGTTAATAATCTGGCGCACATATCCCGCATGTACATTGGGGCCGATCAGAAGCAGGCTGGACTGTGTCAAACTGCCGCCGCTCTTGTGCATGGAAACCGATGCCATATCTGCACCCGCCGCCATCGCAGAAACCGGCAGACCGCCGCCAAAATAGAAATGCGTGCCGTGTGCTTCGTCTGCCAGACATAGCATACCGGCTTCATGTGCCATTTTCACAATCGCGCGCAAATCGCTGCAAATGCCGTAATATGTCGGATTATTGACCAAAACAGCCACGGCATTCGGGTGCTCCGCAATTGCCTTTGCGACTTGTTCGCGGCGCATGCCGAGGGAAATGCCCAATCGCTGATCCACTTCCGGATTGACATAAACAGGAATTGCGCCGCACAAAACCATCGCATTGAGCACACTGCGATGCACATTTCGCGGCAGAATAATTTCATCTCCGCGCTTGCAGGCAGTCAAAATCATACTTTGCACGGAACTGGTCGTTCCGCCGACCATCAAGAACGCATGCGCCGCGCCAAAGGCATCTGCCGCCAGCTCTTCCGCTTCTCGAATGACGGAGACCGGATGGCACAGATTGTCCAGCGGCTTCATGCTGTTGACATCCACGCCGACGCACTGTTGTCCCAAAAATTCCGTCAATTCCGGATTACCGCGGCCGCGTTTGTGGCCTGGCACATCAAAGGGAACTACGCGCATCTGGCGAAAATTTTCCAGTGCTTCATGGATTGGCGCACGGCTTTGGTCGCGCGTAAAATGATTTCCGTTCATACTTCCTCCGTTCTGGCTCCGACAGCAACAAAAAAACGCAGGTTTGCACAATTTGCAAACCTGCGTATCATTCCGATTTTCTTGCTGTCAAAAGTTCGGCACACTGCCGCCGCGGCAAGGAAAAGTGAATATGGATGTCTTTTGAGAGTCTATATAGCAATTATTACTTTTACTACTCTTATTGACCGTTTCACAAGTCTGCGCTTTCTGCGCAATTCTGGTTATAAAGGAACCAACTTATAAAATTTGAGCTTCTAACTCAATCAATAAGGCAACCAAAGTTACCAATTCGGCAGTGAACCCGGCTGTCCGTATGGCCTTAACTCCCGGTTGGAGTGGTTCAAAAACAATTGCTTTGAAAAGACTCGTAAATCATATTTTGCCTTTCAAAACTATAATTATGGTATCACAAGGCAGTATTCATTGTCAAGAAATTTTTCAATCATTTTACAAACGCGGGTATCCGCCGCCGTATTTTGCATTCCTGCGCTGCCATGCGAACAGGAGGACGCAGAGTGCAAGCTGTATCCCAATATGAATCACCCAATAGTCAAGCAAAAATCCATCTATCATGCGATTGGGGCGAAACAGCAGCGGAACAACGCTCTCCGCCAAAGGCATAGAAACGCCGATATATGCCAGTCCAATGCCCATATTGACGGTCGGAGAACCAAATACATACAGCGCAGCCGCAAAAAGCGTTCCCACACACGCAAGCTGAAAAATCAAAATTCCAACAATGTAATGAATTTGTCAATAACTATTTCCCATTTTGTGCACTTGACATTTTTTATCTGATGCGATATGGTATAGATACAGATTACGGGCCGCAAGGGATAACGACTGTACATGATTTTTCATGCTGTCGTTATCCCTTTTTTCGTTTTGGAGGCATTCTATGTATTTGATGATTGATAACTATGATTCGTTTGTATATAATCTAAAAGCCTATTTTGAAGAACTGGGCAGAGATATTCGTGTCAAACGCTGCGATGAGCTGACCCTTGCCGATATCGAGCACATGGAGCTGGAAGGAATCATTCTCTCCCCGGGGCCAAAACGCCCGCAGGATGCCGCGCTGTGTATGCAAGTCGTTCAGAGATTTGGCGGGAAAATTCCGATTCTCGGTGTGTGTCTGGGGCATCAGGTGCTTGGCATCTGCGCAGGCGCTCATGTGGAGAAAGGTGCTGTTCCCATGCACGGGCAAGTGACCAGACTATATCATCACGGCACCGGATTATTTGCCGGACTTCCCTCCTGTTTTGATGTCACGCGTTATCATTCCTTGGTTATTCGGAAAGAGACGCTTCCGGCAGACTATCAAATAGATGCCTATTCCGATGACGGCGAAATTATGGCGATTTCCCATAAAACACTGCCGATTTACGGCGTACAGTTTCATCCGGAGGCTGTCATGACGCAATATGGAAAAGATATTTTGCGAACATTTTGTCAGATTGCAGAGAGGAGACCCGCCAGATGCGCATCATAAAACAACTCACCCCCTACATTCCGGCAGCGCAAATTTTTCCGCTGTTTGCCCACGAAAAGGATTGTGCCTTTCTCGATTCTTCTCTTGTGAATCAGTTCGGGCGCTATTCGATTCTTGGATTATATCCGTATTTGCAGTTAAAGAAAACAAAAGATGCATTTACGGTAAACGGCAAACCGGAAACGCGCCAGTCATTTGAAGAGTATTTAGACGCGTATTTGGAAGCACATCGGGAAGAAAATACGACGGATTTGCCGCTTGTTTCCGGTGCCATCGGATATTTTTCTTATGATTACGGCAGAAAATTGCAACAAATCCCCTCACAGCAACAGAAAACCGTTGCTGTGCCGGATGCTGTTCTCACGTTTTATGATGTTTTTCTCATTGAGGACTGCTGGAACAAGCAAACGTTTCTCGTTGCAAACGGCAAAACGCAGCCGGCACAACAGCTCATAGAAACAATTCTGGCTATTATATATGAATCAAAAACCAAATGCTCTGATTCTCCTGCGGCAGAGAAGCATTGCTTATCCGTTCGTGCCGATTTTGAACAGGCGGAGTATGAGCAAGCGGTGCGCCGCATGATGGACTACATGGTTGCCGGAGATATTTATGTGGCCAATATGACACAGCAATTTGAAATACACAGTACAAAATCACCTGTCGATGTGTTTTTATCCCTGCGAAAAAACAATCCTTCCCCGTTTGGCGCATATATGAATTGCGAAGATTTCCAAATCATCAGCGCATCACCGGAACGGTTTGTGCATATCCGGAACGGCATCATTGAAACCCGCCCGATTAAAGGGACGCGAAAACGCGGAACAAACGCAGCAGAAGATCAATTGCTCCGGCAAGAGCTGCAGCAATCAAAGAAAGATCGCAGCGAATTGCTTATGATTGTTGATTTGGAACGCAATGATCTCAATCGCATTTGCTTGCCGGGCAGTGTGGTTGTTCCGGAGATGTTTGCGATTGAAGCGTATGCAACGGTATTTCATCTTGTCTCCACGGTTCGCGGGCAAGTAAATCCAAACGCTTCCTTTTCCGATATATTGCGCGCAGTATTCCCCGGCGGTTCTATCACCGGTGCGCCCAAATATCGTGCAATGGAAATCATTGACGAATTGGAGCGCTGCAATCGGAATATTTACACAGGAACGCTTGGCTATCTTTCCCTCGATGGAAATTGTGACTGGAATATTATCATTCGCACCGCTTTGCATACAAACCACACCTATTATCTTGGCGTTGGCGGCGGAATCACGGCGCAATCCGATCCGGCATTCGAATATGAGGAAACACTGCAAAAAGCACGCGCTATGTTAGATGCTTTGCAATAAGGAGAATTTTTTATGGAAATTTTATTAGATGACGGGTTTTCTTTTGGACTTGGCGCATTTGAAACCATTGCTGTGGAGCACGGAACGCCTATCTTCTTGGAGCAGCATTTGCAGCGCCTGCGCACAGCGGCCGTATTTTTGCAGATTGATTTTTCAGCCGCCGGCATCACGCAGCAGACTGTCCACGACTACCTAGAAAACCAACAGGAAGATTTGTCACATTGTGCATTAAAAGTCGTTCTCACGCCGCGGAATACACTCTTTCGGCTGCGCAAAAATCCATATACACAGCAGTCCTATCAGCACGGGGCTTCTGTTGATATCAGCTCCGTTCGCAGAAACGATACCTCTCCACTTATAAAGTATAAAACGCTAAATTACGGAGACTGCATCATAGAAAAACGGGCTGCTGCGGCGGCAGGAAAACAGGAACGAATCTTTTTGAACACGAAAGGTCAGATCTGCGAGGGAACCGTCAGCAATATCTTTTTTGCACGAGAAGGAAAAATCGTGACTCCTCCGCTCTCGTGCGGAATGCTTCCCGGTATCCTGCGGGGATTTGTTTGCGAAACAACCGATGTGCAAGAACAAATTCTTTATCCGCAGGATATTGCGGCTTTTGACGAATGCTTTGTTACCAACTCTCTCATGGGCATCATGCCAGTGCATGATTTAGACGGCATCGTATTTTCCAGCCGCACTGTAAGCACTGCGCTGCGTGAAAAATATCATGCCGCTTGTGTGCATCAGCAAACTGCGCTATACTGAAAGAAAAAGGCGGATTGATTTGCATGATGTACACCACACAATATATGTCTCCTCTGGGAAACATGCTGTTGGCAGCTGATGCCAATGGCTTAACCGGCGCTTGGTTTGAAGGGCAAACGTATTTTGCCCGCTCCCTCGATGCGCAACACCAAGAACGAGAAACGTCTGTTTTGACAGATACAAAACGCTGGCTGGATATGTATTTTCGCGGGATGAAACCGGATTTTCTGCCGCCATTGCACCCGATTGGTTCGGCGTTTCAGCAATCTGTTTGGGAGATGCTGTTGCAAATTCCATACGGACATACAACCACATACGGAGAAATTGCACGGCAACTTGCCAAAAAGCAAGGGATTTCCCGCATGTCTGCGCAGGCGGTCGGCGGTGCTGTCGGGCATAACCCGATTTCCATCCTTATCCCCTGTCATCGGGTTGTCGGCACAAACGGAAGTTTAACAGGCTATGCAGGTGGAATCGAGAAAAAAATCCAGCTGTTAACGCTGGAAAAATGTGATATGCATTCGTTTACCATTCCAAAATGAAAAGAAGCTCTGACTGTCTATCATAAATCAGGCGGTCAGAGCTTTGTTTTATTTGATTCTGTTTAACAGTTTTTATACCAATCCAGCACGGCTTGCAGATTTTCTATGCACACACGATTGCCGCCATGCAGCATCATGTCCAGCATATCATCTTCTTCCGGCGTGCGGTTTTGCTTGTTCGAGAGACCTTTTCCGGCGAATTTGACCATCATTTGCATCATGAAGCGGTACATACCATGCAGTTTTTCTATATCAAAATTTCCCTGCAAGGTAAACAGCGGGATTTGCTAAGGTAAACAGCGGGATTTGCTGCGGAATCGCATTCTTTTTGCGCACGACATCGACTTGTGTTCCTGTCTGGCCCATACCGACAGCACAAACCGCACAGATGCGATACCGTTTTGCAGCGTCCGCATAGCCCTTTACCGTGCTCGCCATAATCCAGCCCAGATATACAATCTCTGTGCCAGAGGAAAGCGTTCTTTTTGCTTCTGCCAACGAATATACCGGCAGCCCTGTTTTTTGCGCCAGCAGGTTGGCGTATTGCTCTGTACTTCCCGCATTGGTCGTGTAAACAATCGCTTTCATGAATGTACCCTCCTTACGAATAGGTAACCGTTCGGTTACTTATAGTATACTGGACTACTCCATGCTTGTCAACAGGCTTTTCTCATTCTATACACCGTATTGCCTGCGAATCACTTTCCTCCAAACTTTTCAGTGTATTTCCGTCTGCATCTTTCCAACTTATCAATCCATTCGCACTCTTGCCGGTTACAAAATTTGCAGCATAAGAAGGACTGGTAAACAATAAATCTTCTGTTAACTTTCCGTTCGCGTCTAAAATAGCCTTCTTTCTCTTTTCTTTAATAGGTTCTGAAATTGTATCACCATCCAATGGTGAAATATAACTTCCTGCAAAAACGACAAAACCTTCTGTGGTTTGCATTCCAGTTGCTTCTATTGTACCAACACCTTTGATTTTTCGTCTCAAATACAGCCGATTAGCCAGATGTGTTTGCTTTTCTTCTGTTGTCATCTTCGATTCTTCAGTCTTAGCAATCGGTTCAAATACCTTGTGTCCCAAAGTTCCCATTATTACTTTTGCATAATCAATAAATTCTTCTAATTCACATTCTTTTTCTTCCGTAATATTTCCGAGAGTCGGGTCATTCCCATTCTTTACCTCATATCGGTTAGCTTTCAACGCAAGATTGCAGAAACGATTTTCAAGATAGCTGATCTCTGTCGGTCCAAACGAATTATTTGATGTAGTAAATACAATAGCTTCTGTCCAGTAGTCTTTTTCCGTGCTTCGTTTATGTTCCTGTAAGCGATTCAAAAGGCCTTCTCCGTTTTTTCTCGCTCCGGCCTGTCCGATATAAACGACGCCTCTTCCGGTATTGTCAGAAGTACCAAACAAAAAATAAACTCCGCTTTGTTTTAAGTCTTTCCGTGTCTTGCAGTGGTCAAGCTCCGTTCGGGGAATCTTATATGCAATACCTGTCCAATTCGCTAGAGTGCATTTAATTCTTCCACTTGCCTCACCGTCCATCAAAAACAAATTTATATTTTTACCTCGCATTACAACGCCTTCTTTCTACCAAGTTTTCTGTTTTTATATTGATATCATTCATTATATTACTTCGGCAAAAATTTGCATTTAATAAGGCAACGCAAATCGCATTTGATTTGTGTTGCCTTGTGGTTAGTTACAAATGTAATGTAATCCAATCGAGCAAACCAGCTTCTTTGGCACTCCTATCTGCAATTGCAGCTTCTAATCCGGCACAATCGCGGATACCATCTATTCCGCCGACTATCTGAACAATTTTACTGTGGATAGCAATTACATCTTCTGCTGTGATCCATATCATTATTAAATTCTCTGCTCTTTTTTCGCGTATAATTAGCACTATAACTATAGCTAGAATCAGAATTGATACTTCATCATAATGATACGAGATAAACTTGCCGTTACCCTTGGCTGTCGCAAGATCATGTGCATTCGCCCTTGTACATTCGACTGTTCCATTATACGTGTCTTTTCCAGCTCTGTCAAACGCAGTACAGGTCGGATCGACTATAGTTCCGTTATTTGGTGTAAAAATGAAACAATCCTTGATTGATGGCAAATTTTAAATTTGACTTCACTTTAAGTTTTCAACACATTTTTACACAAAATTCGCCTTAAAATAAACACTCAGAGGATTTTCTTGAAAATTTTCACGTAAAAATTCACACTTAATTTTTCACGCCACGTTGCAAATCATACATAAATCTGATATGATTATAGAGACAGGAGGTAATTCGTATGATTATTACGATTGCAAGACAAAGCGGTTGCAGCGGCAAGCAAGTCGGTCAGCTTTTGGCTGAGCACTATCATATTCCGCTGTATGATAAAGACGCGTTGATTGATATGGCGCAGAAAACCGGACTGTACGAAAGCATTCCGAATTTCTTCAGCGAAACACCGGTCAACAGCCTGCTGTATTCGATCGCCGCAGGCTATGGCGAATATGATGCATTACAGGTTCCGGTTCATGCGCTGCAAAATCTGATTGGCGAGCAAGATTGCGTTGTCATTGGACGCTGCAGCAATTACGCTTTCCAGAATCGACCGGACAGCGTCCGTATTTTTCTCTCTGCAGATCGCGATGTCCGTGTTCAAAACTTGGAAAATTGGAAGAAGATTTCCAAGCGGAAGGCGGAACGTCTGCTTGCGGATACCGATAACAACCGGAAGGAATTCCACAAGTATTACACCAATCAGATTTGGGGACAGGCGGAATATTACGACCTGTGCCTGAATATCAGCAGCTTGGGTGTGGAAGGCACTGCCCGTGTCATTGAAGCATATATTGCAGAAAAACATTTGGAAAAGTAACATGCGAAAAGTCCCGTTGTATGAACCGTGATAACTCATACAACGGGACTTGTATTTTGTATAAAAAGATTACATGTTCAAATCCAATCCGGCGATAATGTTTTTCAGCGTATCTGCCGATTTTTTCAGGCTTGTATGCTCTTTTTCGCTCAGTTCGATTGGAATATGAGTCTCTACGCCTTCCGCGCTGAGAATTGTCGGCATGCTCAGGCAAACATCTTCTATGCCAAAATCTCCATGCATCACTGTCGAAATCGGCAGGATAGATTTCTCATCCCGAACAATGCATTCACAAATGCGGCGGACAGACATCGCAATGCCGTAATACGTCGCATGCTTCTTCGCAATAATATCATACGCACTGTTCTTGACCTTTTCTGCGATTTCCTGTTTATCCATATCCGGATGCATATGACCGCGCATTTCCAAGAAATCATCCAGCGGAACACCGGAAATATTGGTGCTGCTCCAAGCGGCAATCTCACTGTCTCCGTGCTCTCCGATGATAAACGAGTGAATATTGCGGCTGTCAACATTCAAATGCTGACTCAGTGCATACTTTAGACGTGCGGTATCCAGAACCGTACCCGAACCAATGACGCGGCGCTCCGGCAGTCCGCTGAGCTTCTGTGCGACATACGTGAGAATGTCAACCGGATTCGAGACAATCAGCAAAATGCCTTCATAGTTCCGCTTGGCAATCTCCGGAATGATGCTCTTATAAATGGCAACATTTTTTTGAACCAGATCCAAACGGGTTTCGTTTGGCTTCTGATTTGCACCGGCTGTCACAATGATAATCGAGCAGTCGGCAATGTCATCATAATCACCGGCATAAATATCCATTTCGCCGGCAAACGGAATGCCATGTCCAATATCTTCTGCCTCGCCGACTGCCTTGTCGTGATTGGCGTCCAGCAAAACAAGTTCAGAAAACAGCTTGCTCTGCATCAAGGTAAATGCGGTTGCTGCACCAACGAATCCGCAGCCGATAACCGCCGCTTTTTTCGGATTATTCTTCATACTGTGTTGCCTCCTTCGCACAGAAAGACCTCATGTCTCACAGTCTTTCCTGTCAACATGTATAGTATACCACATTTTTCGTACGTGATTGTTAAAAAAAATAGCAATGATGTGTAAATTTTTATAACAGAACAAAAATATTTTTTTGTTCTGTTATATCTTGAGTCTATCGCCAAAATACAGTATAATAGAAGCATTATCATTGAGGAGTACAAGTATATGAATCACTACCATGAATCCCCGCAGGTTTTAAACGACTTTTTGTCCTATATACAGACGATCAAGGGTTCCTCTCCCAAGACGGTGAAAGAATATTATCTGGATCTCCGCATGTTCTTCCGCTATATCAAGCAAAAACGCGGCGAAGTTGATGATATCCCCTTTGATGAAATTCCAATCAAAGACATTGATATCGCATATATCAAGACCATTACCCTGTCCGATGCCTACGACTTTTTGATGTACACCGTACAGGATCGCCCCAAACACATGAATTCCGACAACAGCGAAATCGGTTTGATGGCGGCATCGCGTGCACGAAAGGTCTCTGCCCTGCGCTCTTTTTTCAAGTATCTCACTGACAAGGCGCATTTGCTCGACCACAATCCCATTCAAAACTTGGAATATCCGTCTGTCCGCCGTTCTCTGCCAAAATATCTGAGCATGGAAGAAAGTGTAGAACTGTTGGAATCGGTAGACGGCCCATTCAAAGAGCGAGATTACTGTATTTTGATGCTGTTTCTCAACTGCGGACTTCGTGTTTCGGAGTTGTGCGGTCTCAATATCTCTGACATCAAAGAAAATCAAATCCGTGTGCTCGGCAAAGGCAACAAGGAACGTATGCTGTACTTAAATGACGCCTGCATTGATGCGATCAATGAATATTTGCCGCACAGACTGACGCCAAATAACGACACCGGAAACGCCGGCGCGCTGTTCATCAGCAAAAAGCGCAATCGCATTCGCAAAACGTCGGTAGAAGCGCTGGTCAAGAAATACATCGCCAAGGCTGGCTTAGACCCGTCCAAATATTCTGCACATAAGCTGCGCCACACCGCTGCGACCCTGATGTATAAGAACGGAACGGATATTCGCACGCTGCAGGATGTTTTGGGACACGACAGCATCAACACAACCATGATTTACACACATATCAACGATGCCAATATGCGCGATGCCGCGCGAAACAACCCGCTTGCATCGTTTAAGCGCAAAAAGTCAGAAGAATAAGATTGGTGAAAAAACTGCTTTAGCCATGGTTTAAATCGGCTAAAGCAGTTTTTTGTCTTATTTTAACCGTTATTTCGGTGCAGGAGCTTGTGTTCCTTGCCTTTTATCAATCCATCATACAGTGAAAGTGCCAGAGGGTTTTCATCTGATTTCTTGATCTGGCGTGTCAGATCCACCGCATATAGGCCGCTCGGACGCGAAGCACGTTCTTCCTGTCCTGCCGGCAGCGGCTGTCCACCGCCCATGACACATCCGCGACGACATGCCATGACCTCCACGAATTGATAGTCCGCTTTGCCCGCTTCAATCTTTTTGAGCAGTTTATCGGCATTTGCCAAACCGCTGACAATTGCCGCCTTGATTTCCTTTCCGTGATAGGTAAAAGTAATTTCTTTGAGACCTTCTTCGCCACGTACACCGCAATGCTTGATTTGCTCCATCTTGGCGCGTTCATGACCATCATTGAGACGGCGCAGGACGGCCTCTGTCACACCGCCGGAATTGCCGAAAATCATACCGGCGCCCGAACTGATACCAAACGGCATATCGACAGATTCATCCTCCAGATGCGCGAACATGATGCCATCTTTCTTAATCATCGTGCATAATTCATTGGTTGTCAGGACGTAATCAATGTCCTGTACGCCATCTGTTTTGGATTCCGGACGCAAGATTTCTCCTTTTTTTGCCGTACATGGCATGACTGCAACGGAAAGAACCCGTTTTCCCTCATTGTTTTTTGGATCTCGATAGTATTCCCGCATAACAGCTCCCAGCATTTGCATCGGAGAGCGGCAAGTAGACAGATGGCGAATCAACTCCGGATAACGTTTTTCACAGTCCAAAACCCAAGCCGGACAACAGGATGTAAATAACGGCAGATTTTCACCGGATTCCAACCGTTCAAGCAGTTCTTTGCTTTCTTCCATGACGGTGAAATCCGCACCAAACGCCGTGTCATATACTTCGTCAAAGCCCATTCGGTGCATCGCATTGACGATGCGTCCCATGACATTGACACCATTTGGGAATCCAAACACGTGACCAACCGCCACGCGAACTGCCGGAGCGATCTGTGCGACAACCTTTATGTTTGGATCGGCAATTGCCTCGCGAACAGCATTGATGTTGGTGTTAATTGTGATTGCACCGGTCGGACAAAACGTACGGCACTGTCCGCAGCCCACGCAATCGGTATCCGCCAGTTTGCTGCCGACGACGGTAGCCACGCGATAATTGGGACCTTGATCGACAAAATCAATCGCACCAATCCCCTGCACATCGCCGCACATGCGCACGCAGTTTCCGCACAATACACACTTGTTTGGATTTAGTACAATCGCCGGTGAACTCATGTCCAACGGATAATTCGTCCGTTCCGATTCGTAGCGAATTTGATTGACACCCATGCGGCGGGCTGTTGCCTGCAACAAGCATTCGCCACTCTTGATGCAGGTCGTGCAGTCGCGCTGATGCGACGCCAGCAGCAGCTCTAGGATCATTTTGCGGTAGCGCATCAAGCGCGGTGTGTTTGTATAAATAACCATGCCGTCGCGCGGCTTTTCAGAACAGGATGCAAACGTGCGTCCATGCTTATCCTCCACGACACACAACCGGCACGAACCATGAATCAGCAATTCCGGTCGGTAACACAGCGTCGGCATTTCAAAATCCGCCTTGCGAATAACTGACAGAACATTTTCTTCCTGATCTGTAAATTCTACTTGGATTCCGTTGATTGTCATAGTTCCCATACGATTTTCTTCCTTTCCTTACGCCGGATAGCCGAATGTCGTCAATGAAATCGCATGAAATGCACAGGTATCTGTGCACGAGCCACAGCGAATACATTTGTGCGGATTGATAACAAACGGGGAACGAATTTGTCCGGAAATCGCATCTACCGGACATTGCTTTGCGCAGCGGGAACAGCCCTTACAGACTGTCGGATCAATGACATATTGTTTCATGCCAAGGCCGCACAATGCCGTATTGGTAATCATATCTGCCAGCTCTGCCAACTGATCCAGTTCCTCGTCTGTGCCATTGCCCTCCATAATTTTTTTGAGCAGTTGGCGCATGCGCTTTGTTCCCTCTCGGCAAGGCGCACATTTTCCGCAGCTTTCAAGATGGATAAATTTTTGAAAAATTTGTTCAATTTCCGGCTGAACTTCTGTGTTGTTTTCCAAGTCCAGTACACCGGTTCGAATCATCTGCTTCAAATGTTCAATCGAAGCAAAGCTCGCCGTCGCTTCCGGATTGATCTCCGGCTGAGATGGCATATCGGTGGAAATCCGTCCCAACAAAACGGAATGGTCTGTCATGACAACCCCTCCTTGCAGCATGTTCCATATAAGCAAATCAAAAAAGTTGATATTTCTTGTATAAAGTGTACATCAAAATGTGCATTTCGTCAACACATAATTGTTCAAATAGAAAAAAACAGAAGTGCGGATGCAGTTCGCGGCATCCAAGCACTTCTGTTTTCATTTTGTTTCATTCCGGCGGCACTGTCCGCAGCGCACACACAACGAGATTTTTACCTGCTTCGTTTCATTCGAACAAGTATCCAAGCGCCTGCGCCAATCAATGCGCCGCTCAGGAGCGTCAGCGGCAGCAGACCGCGCCCGCCGGCTGTCGGCAGCCACTTGAGTTGTTCATTCGTCACAGTCAAAACACAGCTGTTCTTTTCTTGATTCGGCTGACCCAATAGCCAATCGGAGGTGCTGCCCTTGTTGCTGTCTGCATAAGAAATCTGGCCATCTGCCACACGAATGGTAACGGAATCGTTTCGTTTCTTATATCCAGAAGGCGCCTGCTTTTCCTTGATGGTATACTCTCCATCCGCCAAATCGGAGATGTTTACGGTTCCATCGGCCTGAACGGCATACGTTCCATGTAAGTTGCCTCCGTTCCAGATTTCAAACACTGCTCCGGAAAGCGTCTCCCCCTGCGCATTGATCTTTTTCAAGATCAACTCCATGCGGAAACGATTTTGAATCTTTGCCACGGTCTCCTTCGTTCCTTGAACAGTCAGAGCCTCTCCGGCATTTTCATACGTCACGGTATACTGCGTGCCATTCGCCAACGTGCCTGTCGCTCTATTTTTCAATGGCTTTCCCGCCTGATCCAACTCCAAAACGCAAAACTGTCCGCCAACCGGCAGCTTTGTAAACACCGGCTTCTCTACAGAAGCACCATTGTTTCGGTAAGAAAGCACGCCGTCTTTGCTTGTAATCTCCAACGTTTGCAGCTTCTTTGCCTTGCTGTAATCATAGCTGCCGCCTTTGTATTCATACAATGCAAACGAACAGGTCAGATTTGGAGTTTTACCATTTGGAATTGTCTGTCCATTGCTGAAAAGGAAGCTCTTATCCAGCGTGATAGAGCCCTTTTGATTGTACATCGTATACGAGTAAATCGAGCTGAGATAGTACACATCCACACCTTGACTCGCCCATGTGTTCAGCTCCGCCGGATATGTTTCTTGTCCAACTGTTCCGACCTTTTTTGCTATGGCAATATACTTTGGCGTGGAATCCAGTACATATCCGTCCGGTGCTTTGGTTTCTTTCAAACAATAGACGGTATTGTATTCCAAGGTTTCATCCTTGCCAAACACGGCAAAGCCTGTATCATCTGTTTCCGCAGTATGCACTGCACTGGAAGACTCTGCTTTCCACTGCTGGTTTGCTGTGTCGTAAACTGCTTTCTGTACAGTAAATACAGCATGCGCCAACGTCTTGGTTGTGTTGTCTTTGTCCAGCTTTTCTACCTTGAGAACAGGGCTGTTCTGTGTAGATGCCGTGGATTCTACATGGTACTGAACAGTGGTGTTTTCAATCTTTGCAATATTGTTGTTGTGACCGAACCAATATGCCGCGTTATTGACGGAAATCGGCGTGTCCGGAGGCGCATTCAGCTTCGCCTTGTAGGTAATCGTGTACTTTTGATTGTCCGGAATCGTCAATGTCATTTTTTCTCCGGTACTGGTTGTTTCAATTTTTGGAGAAAGATTTGTAACGACCGCACCATTTTTGTCCGTAATCTGTATGGAGCTCGGATCAAAACGCAGCGGGCTTTGCATTTCGTCTACTTGCCGTCCACAATATCCGCTTTTGATTTGGAAATCGTAGTATGACCTACAGAAGCGACTGCGCTGCCTGTAGAAATCGTCTTGCCGGACTCATTTCGAACCGTCATGGTGTTGACAAGTTTTTTCGACTGATTATCCAAAAGCACTGCTTCATCTGTCATCCTTGCAACAACCTGCACTTCCAGCGAACGCTTATCCTTATCTCCGCCCTTCTTCAGATTAGAGACCTGCATTCGTATCTGTCTTGTTTTCGCATTATAATACGAAATACACGTATATTGTGCATTGGCCCTGTCCAGATTTCCGGTCAATTCCATACGCTTCCAATCCGGATTGTTCTCTAATTCCGGAATTTCTTCTGTTCTCGGTGCGCTTGCATTGTTTCGAATGCTCGGATCAATCCAAAAATAGCGAACATAGGTCAGATCGACACCTTCCGGCAGCTGATCTTCTACCTGCACAGTTCCTTCCATGCCGCCAATATAGTTGAGCTTGATGCGCCAGTCAATATACGATCCGCCCTCTGTGATCTGATTTTTCAGGAGCTTGTCGGCGGTGTTGCCCCCGATGGAATTTTGTGTTTTCCACTGCGTGCCGTCAAAATTATACACACCGCCGGTTTCTTTGAAGTCATTGCCGGCGCCGGCAACCGTCATACTGGTATCGCCTTGCGGTACAAAATCAGAAGAGGAACTGTCCTTCGTGTACAGTTCATTCCAAAATGTACGTGCATCTCTATTGCCGATCGAATAAACAGGTCCTGTCCAGAAAACGATATACATGCGTTCTCCCTCTTTGAGAGAAATCGTTTTTTGCATCGTAAAATCTGCTTGTTCATTTGTCGCGCTCCAACTATAATCCGCATTGGCCGGTGCCGCTGTACCGTTCAGCTCATTGCCGGACAGCTTTCGCATGGCAGAGTCGCTTTTCACATCGCTGATGCTGCCGTAATATTCCGTAAAGCTTTTGCCATTCGGGATTTTTCCGACAAAGACACCGCCGTTTACCATACTTTCTCTGCGCATCCTATGCGCGCTGCCCTTTGAGGTGCTCGGCACATCGCGGAATACCGTGCCCTTTGGGATTTCATTGCCGCTTACTTCAATCACCCAGTAGAGGCGTCCATTGATAGAATCTTTTGTTCCTTTATTTGTATAGTCATAATACCAACCGGATTTGGATGCTTCAAAGTTTTTTCCGCCCTCGATAACGGTAGATGTCGAGACATTTACGCCCGCAATGACCACTTTTTCGCCGTTCGGGCCGATGCCTGTGCCGCTCAAGCCAAACGAATTGCCGGACGTTACCTGTGTGACATTATCGGTTCCTTCCGGTGTCGCATAGTATGTCAGCAGGTATGCGCCCTTTTCGTTTTGCCCCAAGTCTTTTGGAGAGAGCGTGAAGCTGCTGAGTCCGTGAATATCAATCCACTTTACACTGTCTGGGGTCTTTTTCTGCAATTGATTCGCAGCTTCCGTGTCTGTGGACGGCTGCGTAGCTAAGCCTTCTTTATAATAAGAAATCTTTAGATACCCCGCGTACTTGAGGTAATAGTTTTTCAGTGCATCGTTGAAAATCGCGGAAGAAAGATCCCAATTGCCGTCCTCATTGACGACAACATGATACTCAAAGCTGCCTTTCGGCACAGAGAAGTTATGTGCGGCGGAGGAATCTACTTGGAGCTGTGTATTGTAAATCAGCTCGTTATCCGGCACCGTGATTTTCTTTTCATATGCCGTGGCACTGCTCTGGAGCTTTCTATTCCAGACCTTCTTGCCCAACGATTTTTCCTGACTGGAGCTTGCAAACCTGCTGTTTCCGCCGTTCACTGTATCGTCAGAGTATACAGCGGCAGTATTTTTGATTTTTATTTCGTTGTTTGTGCTGGTGAACATCTCCGGCTTCACATGCATTTTGTACGTCAAAACGCGTTCGCCGCCCGGTTCCACGTCACCGATGTACGCATCCATTCTCTGTTCGGTGTCAGAGTTGGTGATGTCCGGATTGCTCTTGCCGGTATGCTTATTCGCCGGAAAATCCACGCTCTTGCTCTCGTCTGCGGTATTTCCCTTGTACAGCTTGAAGCTGTTCGCAACATATTCAATATACGGATACAAAGAAGAATCTGTCGCTGCCAGATTATCATGAATTTTCAGATTTTTCAGCGTATAGGTATTGCTGCTGTCTGCTTTGACATAAATCTGATAGGTCAGCGTACCGCCGCCGGTTCCATCTGCCTGATAAGAGCCAAGCGTCTTTTTGATTTGTGCGTTTGTTTTAGGCGTAAATGCAGCGGATGCCGTGCCGTGCGGATAGGTCTTGGAATATACACTTGCCTGATTGGTAATCGTGCCGCGGCTCTGTATGCCGATATATTCAGGCTTCAGCTTCACGCGATACGTCAGCGTCCGCGTTTCGTGTGCATCCATGCCGCCGATATTCCACACCATGATGCCCGGATTTTGCGCGCTGGCTCCCGCCGGCTGCGGAATCGGATTGTCATTCGTCACAGCAGCACCCAGATATACCGTGCTTTGTTTGCTCGTATCAGTTTCATACGGGGTATGTGCCGTTGTTTCACCGGCTGCAACCTGCGTTTCTGTGCCGGTGACGCCGACATACGAATCTACATACGACTGATTGGCTATGAATGTATCGACAATCTTTACCTCCGGCATCGCGTCATCTGTTGTTGTCGCCGTCAGTGTATAAATCAAATACGGTTCGCCGTTTTCTTCTATATAGGACGGCTCACTCTTGAAAATTTGAAGATTGCCTAGCCGCGCACTGCTGTCCGATTCAAAGTTCAGACGAATCGTTTTATTGCCGATGGGAACTTCCTGCGTCGGCTTCTTTTTAACTTCGTCCTGATTGGCGGAGGTATAGTAGGTAAAGTTGCCGCTGACCTTGATGTGTTCTCCTTCCTCTTTTTTGAGGAACTCCTCTGTAAATGTCAGATAAATCTGCTTTGTCTCTTTATCAACAGTAATATCACCGATTTTATTGCGTTCTGCATCATAAATCGTATTTGTTGCAACCGATGTGTCCTGAAATAGATCAGGAATCTTATAGCTGAGCGTTCTGTCATGCAGCAGCAGGTCATCGGCATCGACGTTATCATACGATACAATTACTTTCAATCTGGCATCTGCCGGAATATTGCTTGTGTTCTCATCAATGGGAATCCAATCTTCTCCGCTTTGGTATGCCATGGATGCTGCTACAATGTGTGAGTCTATATTGATTCCGTTGCGGCTTGTCGGCTGGGCTGCCCGCGCAAACATATGCAGACACAGCACAGCGCAAAAGATGGTGAATAAAACCGTCCAATTTTTCTTATGCAATTTCATTTTCCACCTCTCAATTGATTATTTTTCTTGTGTACAGCGAACAGCAACACGCAAATTTCCTCGATATGTGCAGGTAAACAAGGTTAAATCCCAATCTTCGGAAACCATGCGTTCTCCGTCTGCCGGCTTTAATCGTTGGATTGCTTGCACCGTGTAACGATATTCTCGACCTGCTGTATCGGTAAAGCCGATGCGGCAGCCTTTTTTCAAGGTATACAGCTTGGCAAAATGCCGGACATAATTGTGCGCAGCAATCACCAGCTTGCCATCTGTCAGAGAACCGGAATATCTGCACGGTGCAATTTTCAACTGGTTGAAATCCCATGTGCTCAAAATCGGCAGTGTCAGGTTCAAATCCGGAATGGACAAATATCCCAAATATTGTTCTCCGTAAACCGTGACTGTTTCCGCCTCACTTTCTCCGTCTGCAATGGCTTGTTGTACACCGGTCAATGCAGTGTCTGTTGCTTGCTCGACTTGCTGTTCTTCCCGAATGTTATGCGTTAGGAATACCAATGACACCAAGATACACAGACAACCAAGACGCACAAGCCATGCGCCGATTCGATGTTTCATATGTTTCTCATTCCTATAGCAATATTTTTTATTTGTTTTGATTGTTTTTCTTCATCTTCCAGCCAATCAGCATGAGCGCCAAACCACTGCCCGCCAGCACCGGAATCGGCCATTGCAGGATGCCGGTATCCGGCAGATTTTTCTTTGGTTTTTTAGGCGGGGTGTCGTCTTTTGGTTTGTCCTCCGGCGGTGTGGTGTGCTCCGGTTCACTCTTTGGATTTGCCGTCACATCGTATTGCCATGCTGTTTGATTTTCTGTCAATTCCGGAACAGAGACCAAAAACGGAGCACTGCAATATGTTTTTCCATTGCTTTTCGTATCCGAACCAACCACCAAGTACAAACCTGCCCGCAGCTGTGAGAACGTCACTGTGCCGTTTTTATCGGTATTTTTTTGCGCATCTGCGGAGATGGCATGGTTCTGCGTCCATGTGCGCAGATGCTGCGCTGCCTTGCGCCAATCTATCGCAGCATCCTGTGTCAGCTGATTGACCGCCGCCTTGCTGCCCGTGTATTGCGGCAGAAGGGTAAAGCTTCCATACTGCGACACATCTGCCACGCGATACACAGCAAACGGCACATTTGTTAACGGCTGTCCGCCATAGCTGCTTTTAATGGTCAGACTTCCCGTCTGTTCTGTATGTATCGTCTCGATTGCTGTCGCCGGACAAATCAGAAGAACGGCTGTCAGCAGACCGAGCAGAAACTTCTTCGATAACTTTCCAATTGTCAGAATCCTTCTCAATACATTCACGCTCCTGTTTCGCTTTGCGTTTTTTACGCCGTTTCCGCCAAAGTAAAATCAGCCACAATAAAAACAAAATAATTACTGCAAGCAAGACATATATTTTCCAGCCAAAGCTCGTCAGCACCTGCTGCACTGGTGTCACTTCTTGTGCTTTCTCCGGCACGGTCGTGCGGCGTCCGCGCACGAGCAACCGCTGGGTGTTGACGCCATATGGCGTACACGTAATCAAGGTTACATAATCGCCATCTTCCGGTGTTTGCAGCGCTTCTACATCGCTCGGATCAACCGTTTGAATCTGGTCTACCTCATAGGCAAGCGTATCATGAAGCACATACAGATAAAACACATCACCCAGTTTGACTTTATCCAAATTGGTGAGCAGCAATGCTGACGGCAAGCCGCGATGACCGGACAGAACACAATGTGTTCCCTTTCCGCCGACCGGCAAAGATGTTCCAACCAAATGTCCCAAGCCTTGCTGCAAAACCTTTTCCGAAGTGCCATGATAAATGGGCAGACGCACACTGATTTTGGGAATTTCTATGTAGCCCATGATGCCGTCACCGGAGATATTGAGCAGAGACCAATACAAATCATCGGTGGGCAGCTCCTCCCCGCTAAACGAATCATATATCTGTTGACTGCATGTGGCGTTATAGTCCTGCGCCGCTTTGAGATAGGCGGAATAATCCTCCTCTGTCATTTGCTGCACGGTGTCTTGATAGTCATCCATCATGCTGTTCTGACGATGCTGATTCCAAATGTCGCTAAACACCGGATAGAACAGCGCGGCAATGCCCGCTCCAAATATGAGAATCGCAAAAATCATTCGAATAACTTTTTGTGCTTTCAATCCGTGTGACTCCTTCTTTGCATTCTCTTGATATGGACGGCTCTCTAAATTGCTTAGGGAGCTCTCCATATCACCAAATCACCGCAAGGGAAATCCCTCACGGCGATTTGATAGGTATGTATGGTTTAATTTTCCTTCTTTTTACGGAAGAAGAGCAGATATGCGCCTGCTGCCATCAGAACAACGCCGCCGATGGACAGGAGCACCGTGCCGGTACCGCCCGTGGTCGGGAGATTCGGGGTGGAGAAGTTCTTAATTGTTGCATCAAACTGGTGCAATACTTCATTATTAATACCAGCAATAATCAAGTTTTTGTCTGCATCGTTCACAGATGTCATATTAGATGCCGCAGCATCCAATTTGCCAGTGTGTAAGTTGTTCTCATCAAGCTTAGACGTCAGTGTAGTTTTAAAACGATCCTTCGGCTTGGTATAGCCCTTTGGCGTCTCAACTTCTTCCAGATAATAGGTATTTGCATCCAAACCGCGAATCCGGAAGTTTGCCTCAAGAACTGTTACAGCACCAGACTCGCCCTCTGCTGCCGGACGATAGTATTCCGTACCATCCGTATCGGTTGCCTTGACAAACTTGATGGCATCTTTGCTTGTCTTGTCCGGATACAGGGAGAACATAGCACCCTTCAGTGCTTCCTCCGTATCATTCTTTACTTTGTTTACACTCAGATAGTAATTGTACACATTCGTCTGTTTCTTGTCCGTGGTATGTTCAGAATCTGGCTTTGCTGCATTGGAATATGTCAGCGTTGCGACGTTTTCACCGCTATGTTTCTTTTCCACCACAGATTCTTTCTGCATGATGGCTTCATAGTAAACATATACTGTTTTCGACTGTGTAGCACCTTCCATGATCTTCGCATAGTCCAATTCAAACTTCAGACTCTGCTTGCCAGTGCCGTCAGTGACGGTATAGTCTTGAACAACGACCTTGTCAGAGTTTTTAATTGCACCTTGGATTTCAGTATCGGAAGTATTGTTGCCCTTCACATTTGGTTCGTTCTGATAGACCGTTACAGTTCCTTCCTTATACTTCAAATTGGTCAGTGTATCGTTTACTGTCAGATTCAATGCGGAGACATTGTTGTACTTCCGAATCGTGACTGCGACATAGAATCGAACGATATCGCCAACACCGGCAGCTGCGGTGTCTTTCCAAGCTGCGTCTTCGCTGCTCTTTGTTGCATTGGTCTTTTTGTCAATGGTCGGACCGTCTTCAAACTTGGCACTGACTTTATACGAACCGTCCTGCTCAGCTGTCAAAGCCTTTGTATTGGAGCCGGCGTAAACAACCAAATTCTCGCCATCCACTTTAACAAAAGCAGAAAGCGGCGTGTAAACCTTACTGTTTGTGGAAGATGTCGTGGTAAGCAGCAGATAGTAGCCTGCGTCCAACTTCAATGAAGCATTTCCATTTGTAGCAGTTGCACTAGCCGAGGTTGTCGGAAGGTTATAGGCTGTACCAGTATTACACTCGGTTGCGTAGCCTTCCAGCAGCTTGTTTACGCCTGCGGCGTCCAAGCTTGCCAGATACTGCTCGGCAGTTTGGCTTTCTGCTTTTTGGGTGTTGATGTACGATTCGAAACCTTCATTAAATTCGTAGCCATTTCCATCGTTGTTATACGATACAAGCTTAAACGCATGTACAGTATCGCCGTCGGCGATGTTGCTGACATTCAGCGTGATCGTTTTGCCAGTTGTCGATGTATCTGCGGTATCATCTGCCAGCGCACAGATGGTTGTGCTGAGCAGCATGAACGCAGCAAGAAGCACCGCTCCCAGCCGTTTGAAAGTTTTCTTCATGTTTTTTCAAGTCCTTTCATGAAAAATTTGTATTAAATCAATGGGAAGTCCCATAAATTTACAAGCGTCCTGTTTTTCTGTTACGTTTTTTACTTTTTCTACGGTATTTTTACTTTTTTTACAAAATTGACTACTATAAAAGTATACCACAAACGAGAAGCGTTATCACTTTCGATTTCTCGTATTACCTTTCGGTTTTCCGAAAAATCGAAATTGAAACTACTTCTTAACCTGCGGCGGTTGTTCGTGCCAGAGTGTAACAGGAAGCGCAAAAAAGCAGAGCCGAAGCTCTGCGGGACAGACCGTATGAAATTTATCGCGGTTAGTCTGGTTTTAGTGATTTTCGGAGCACCATAGTTCTGCTTGGAATCATCATAAATATAATGTTGATTAGCTTGTCATCTTCAATCCCGTCTATAAATGTCGCGTGTGTATACTTTCTCCACCACATCTTCAAGAGAAGAATCAAACCGATTTGCAATAATAACTGCACACTTTTTCTTAAACTGCATCAGGTCATTGACGACCTGACTGCCGAAGAAAGTGCTGTTGTCTGGCAAAGAGGGTTCATAGACAAGTATCGTCGCCCCTTTGGACTTAATTCGCTTCATCACTCCTTGAATAGAAGATTGACGGAAGTTATCACTTCCTGCTTTCATGGTCAACCGATAGACACCGATAATGATCTTCTTTTCTTTGTCTGCGCTCCATTCATCGTTTTCACTATATGCTCCGGCAAGCTCCAGCACACGGTCTGCAATAAAATCTTTCCGTGTACGATTGGATTCCACAATGGCGGCAAGGAAGGATTATTATAATGGGTTCCGATCCGTGGATCAAGGCAGGCTCCTTCAATGATCTCCTGGGTACTCAATCCCTTCAATTCCGCATAGGAGTCCAGCTCATTGAAAAAGGCTACTCGCAGAGCCAAATATGTATTGGAAAACAACTTGACGGCTTCTGCCTCCGTTGATCCCATGATGAGCGTATCTGTCTCCGGCTTCAGTGCGCCCTCCTGAACCAGTTTCGCAAACTCTCTGGCCGCACCCATAAGAGGTTCATTCTTAGTATCTGTGCCAACAATGATACGGCTGGGATAAAGATTGTCATATAGAGCTTTGCTTTCCCGCAGAAATTCCGGGGAAAACAAAATGTTCTCACACTGGAATCGCTGGCGCATATTCGCTGTGAATTCTACTGGAACAGTGGATTTTATGACCATGACGGCATCTGGATTACAGGGTATAACCTGAGCAATAACGCTCTCCACCGCGGATGTATCGAAGAAATTTTTCTTACTGCTATAATTTGTGGGAACTGCGATGATAACAAACTTCGCGCCCTTGTAAGCTGACTCTGCATCCATGGTTGCAGTCAAATTTAACTTTTTTTCAGCAAAGTATTGCTCAATATACTCATCCTGAATAGGAGAGATACGGCGGTTTATCATATCCACCTTTTCTGGAATAATATCAACGGCTACGACTTCGTGGTGCTGTGACAACAGTGTAGCCAATGATAGACCAACATAACCCGTTCCGACTACTGCGATTTTCATATTCCTCTCTCCTACTGTTACAGGAATGCTTCGGATCTCTTTTCTTCTTCTCTCATAGCATCTACCAATTAAAAATAAAATTCTTTATACCACTGTGCAAACTTCTTCAGCCCCTCCTGCAGACCGGTATTCGGCTTGAACCCGAAGTCCCGCTCCAGAGCAGAGGTATCTGCATAAGTCACCGGAACGTCTCCGGGCTGCATGGGTACCAGCTCCTTGTGCGACTCAAAATCATAATCTTCCGGCAGAACTCCGGCCCGGATTAGTTCCTGCTGTAAAATATCGACAAAATCCAACAGATTTTCAGGATGGCTGTTGCCAATGTTATAGACACGATACGGCGGTACGGGCAGTCCATCCGCACCATTTCGCTTTTCCGGTGCATTGCACATCACATGGCGGACGCCCGTCACAATATCATCCACATAGGTAAAATCCCGCTGGCAATTGCCATAGTTAAAAATCTGAATCGTTTCGCCTTTCAGCAGTTTATTGGTGAAGCTGAAATAGGCCATATCCGGTCTGCCGGCAGGACCGTAAACAGTGAAAAAACGCAGTCCAGTAGAGGGAATGTTATACAGTTTGGAATAGGCATGGGCCATCAGCTCATCGCTCTTTTTGGTAGCGGCGTACAGACTTACCGGATTGTCCACTGGGTCTTCGACCGCATAGGGAACTTTTCGGTTCATGCCATAGACACTGGAAGAGGAAGCATATACCAAGTGGGCTACGGGATGCCTGCGGCAGGCTTCCAGAATATTGTAAAATCCAACCAGATTGCTCTCTATGTAAGCATCCGGATTGGTGATAGAATACCGGACACCTGCCTGTGCCGCCAGATTGACCACAAGATCAAAGCAATGCTCCTGAAACAGTCTTTCCAGAAGAGACCGATCCGCAATACTTCCCTTCACGAATATCCATCGGCTGTCATTTTTTTGCTTTGCAATTTTGTCAATCTCTGCCAACCGGTACTCTTTGATGGACACATCGTAATAGTCGCTCATGCTGTCCAGACCGACGATCTTCACAGCATCTGTGTCCCGCAGCAATTCCATGACCAGGTTGGCTCCGATAAAGCCGGCTGCACCGGTAATCAATATGGACTTGTTTTGTAAATCAATATTCGGTGTTAGCATACTTTTCTGCTCCCTCAAGAATCATTAGAACAAATTTTTCCTGTCCGGCAAAACAGGAAGATGCGTTTATTCAACATATATTCATTTTCGATAGCGGATGACTTTTGCCGGGTTACCACCAACCACGCAATAGGGTTCAACATCTTTTGTGACAACAGCCCCCGCTGCCAGAATACTTCCTTCACCAATATGGCAGCATCCGACCGTAATGATCACATCGTCACCGATCCAAACATTATTTCCAATGGCGAGTGAAGATATTTCTGTAAAGCCTTGAAGCCTCATTGGGATATTTGTCCTGTCGCTTTTGTGATTCTTGGTGAATATCTTCAAATCTCTGCCAATCATCACATCGTTTCCAATAGTTACCCCTTTCGGAATACGTGCATTGTCGCCAACTCCGGAAAAATCTCCAATTACAAAATCCGCGGAGATCAGGACGTTTTTTCCCCAGTTAACAGCCTCCCCGACATGAGAAAAAGCAATTTTTGCAAATGTATTCTTCACGTTATTACCCCAACGGCAATGGTGGTATGCTGGCAGCAAACGGGCTGTAAGGTGAAATGCTATTCTGTTAATTTGTCTCCACCTGTCCATGATCCGTCCTCCAATTCGAATGTATCAAGGTATTACGAAAACTGCTTCTTCAGCAAATGGAATCCATCCCGTATTACATCCCGATAATTGCAAACCATTATCACAAGAATCACCGCATATCCCAGAACCGTAACCATTCCAAAACTCCAAAACGTGTTGTACCATGCATAAACAAGAAACAGAAGTGTAATGAGAGAGAATTTTCCACCCCCCCACTTCATCGGGAAATACCTGTTTGATAGGATGGTGCGCATAGCAAAAAATACAATATAGGACAGGCCCGTGGAAATGGCGGTGGTGGAAGGCATTCCCATAGAAGAAATGCTGAACCGCTCTTTTTACAAGGTATTCCCCAATGGTGATAAAAAGTGGCTTGTAGCATATGCAGATGTGGCGTTAAACGGTACAAAGCACACCCTCCATGATTACAGTCCCGAGATCGACAAGAATCTTATCATCCATTGCTATCAGCCTGAACCCGGCTATTGTGCCTGTGTGTTGCAAGTGACGGAGCAATAAATCAGCGGAAAAAGCATCACGGGAATCGATACGTGCACGTTACTCATAGAAACATTCATGACAGCGTAGCCTTCGACTTATTTTTTGCCTACTGTCATACGGTAAAATCAAGGGCGTAGTTGTGAACAGCAGGCAAATTTATTTTTGAAAGCGTCTGAGACGGTAAAGGATTTACGTTCTTTGGCAAGCAATGCCTGCGTTTATACAAACTTGACGAACAGGGAGATTTCCGGATGCCGGAAATCTCCCTGTTTTTTCAAATACTCTTCCAGCATTTCCTTCAATTTTTCTATAATGCTACCATCCTTCCCAACCGAGATTCACATCCTCAGTTACGGCACATATTACCGCACACCTCTGTACATAGCAACCTATTTTTTGCGGTCTTTTGGACGGCCCATCTTCTCCTTTACCTCGTCCGGCACATCAATCAGACCGAACCGATAGAACATCCCGTAGATGTAGGTCACTCCCCGGATATCACCCAATGCTTTCGGACGATCTACCACTTCTCCTTTAATATTCTTCAGTGCCAAAACTATAGAACTCCATGCCAAACTCTTACTCTTCTCCCGGCGGTCGATCCACAGCTCTTTCGTGTACTCACCGTTCCTGCCTTTTTTAATTTGGTAAGAGAATGGCAAGCCGGAGTAAGTTTTGAATTTCACACCCGCATAGGCCAGAACCACGCCCCAGAAGTTTTCTTCTGTCGGATCAGTCCTCCATCGCTTCATTGTTCTGTATCTCCGCTGCCGCTCTGCTCCGACACTAATCTTCTCTTTGAATGCAGTACTTGGGTAGTACACGCCCTTTTTATAAGGCAGATACGAGGTAACAGAGGCTTTGGAAAGTTTCAGGGTGTTTGCAGTTGAGAGTATGGAGGTTTTGTAGTCCTGTGTTTCTCGGTATTCTTCAAAAGTGTTTTTTACTTTTTCCGCCACTTCTGATTCATACACACCTGCCGTGATGAGCAGCTTCCGTACCTTGATGGGATTTAATTCCAGCTCATCTCCGATGGCCTGCAAGGACATCTCAGAATCATAAAGCGCCACAGCACTTTCCATCTGCCCTTTCAGATTCTTCCCGGCATCGTACTCTGGCTTCAGCTTCTTCCGGCCACCGCCTGGTTTTCTTGTTTTCTTCATTTTACTCATGCAGCTCCAGCGGCAGACCATCCGGATCATGGAAGAATGTCATCTTCTTGCCGGTGTAATCATCCACACGAATTGGCTCACATTCAATTCCAACCTCCGCCAGCTCATTCACCGTCTGCTCCACACTGTCTACGCAGAATGCAAGGTGACGCAGACCGCAGGCCTCTGGGCGGTTCACACGCTTCGGCGGATTTTCCTCTGCGAAAAGCTCCAGTTCCGTGTGTTCATTGACACGAATATCTAGCTTCCAGTCCTTACGCTCTGGACGGTAGTTTTCCCTGATGACAGAGAATCCAAGCTTATTCACATAAAAATTCTTTGCGGCTTCGTAGTCAGATACGATAATTGCAATATGATGTACTTTTGATAAGTTCATTTTCTCACGCTCCATTTCTTTAAATTTTGTTCTTCTTTTATTTTCGTTATAAACTATACGGAAACCTTCAAAAAATACCGTGTGAACTCCAGGAGTTCACACGGTATTTTTTTTGGGGGTTCTTGTTTATTTCAGCTTTTCCAGAATCTCATCCGCACTCATGCCGCTTGCCAGCAACTTCTTCAGAACGGCCTCTGCTTCAGCCTTCTTAGCTTCTTCAGCGGCGTTCGCATCTGCCTTTGCCTTCTTCGCTTCCAGGGATGCCACTTCTTTTTCGGCCTTCTTCAGAGCAGTCTTCTTCTCTTTCAGGTTAGCCTTCAAAGTGTCAATGTTGACGGTGATGGATGCGATCTCAGTATTCAGAGATGCAATAGTCTCCTGCTTCTCTGCGATCTAAGTTGCATAGTCTTTGGTGATATTGGTTTTGGGACGGTTTTTGCTGCCTTTCGTTCTGGGCATAGGTGATAACCTCTTTTCTTTTATCTCATTCAATTCTTCTTTGCAAAAATATGGACAGCCTCATCTACCGTAATGTTTCTTGAAACATTATCAAAACATGCCATCTTAGTTTCTGAAAGCAAGTTATATTTTGAAACTTTTTGTTCTGTCGCACCCAGTTTAAATATATAAGTTGTTTCTCCAAACCAAGTTACACATCCACACAGCACCCAGTTTTCATTTTCAGGATACCACATATATCCCACAACATGAGCAGAATCATTAGGAACACTGACCGATGATACCGGGCCTTGAGAATACCTAAACCATAAATCATTCGACCACGTGCCATATCTGATATAATTTCTGATGTCATCAAATTGGCTAGAAAGTACGAAATCTTTTCCCTTGGAGTAGCACAAATAATTAAACACTGTCTTTGCACAAGTACGCCTTACAATAGAATCGATGGACACACAGATTTTGTTGTAAAACTCTCTCCATCATAAAGATCCTTCACACCAACATCTTCGTACTTATAGTCGGAACTCAGATATCCTTTTTCTTTTAAATACGGCGTTGCATCTTCTTGTGTTATACCAACAGTCACAATTCCAGTCTTTTTCCCTTTTAGATAATCCAGTATTTCTGCTGAAGCGACCGGTAAGGAATCTGGCTCAAAATAATCATACTCATCTTCTCGTTCTTTTGACTGTATTCCAATTTTAGGGAGTATATTGAAATGAATTCTTTCCAGATTTTGGTTGTCTACTACCGGAATAAACTCCAATCCTTTAAAGATGCCCTCTGTTCCATAAAACCTAGTGCGGTCTCTACGCATTGTTCTTCCATCTGACATCTCTCGGCCATGCTGCATTCTAAGAAAGCTCTCTATAGAATTCAGGCCAATTTTATCTTCAAGTTCTCTACTAAAATAGGAATTACATTCTTCGCATACTTCATAATTGCTCAAAACATACCCATTTTGATAGGTGCCCATCATTCTGGGTACAACATGCTCACGGTTAAACGCCGTTTCATCTTTTTCTTGCAAGCAATATATACATTTGTGTTTTGCCATTGAGTGAACATCCTCCCTATCTTACATAGCATGCTTTTCTCACATCTCAGCCGATCATCGAATTCCTGATTCTTAAATCGTTGCCTGCTGCTCACCACGAAGAGGTGTGTGATTATTACGAGCAGCGCAGGGAGCTACTGCTCCCAGTATATCACAATTTCATCCATTTTTACAGACGCTTTCTTACCTTCATCACCGCACAATACATCAATCCGCCTAGTACTCCGCCGACTGTGTTGTAAAAGATATCCGATAGTTGTAACGTACCTAAGCGAAGCAATAATTGCAGCATCTCAATGCTTACCGAAAAGATAAATGCCATCTTTTCACTATACCACAGTATCTTCTTCCAGCCGTTTCCTATCTTTTCTTCAAACGTCCACATCACTATGCTAGTGAACGGCATCATCATGATCACGTTTTCAATGCACTCTGTGGTCAGTTGCTGTTCACCATTCACTGTCTCCCAGATTCCCCAACCACCCATGACATCGGATAAAGGATTCATCCAAAGATTGCGGTTTAACAGGGTTCGGAACAGAATAAGTGAAGTCACAAAGGCCAAGAAGAATAGTTTTCTGAAGAACACGCTCTCTTTAAACTTCTGATACCATGTCACTATGGCGTTCTTCCATCCTTTGCCTACTGCGGTAGGCTCATACGCATACAAGTAAAAAAACATAGCAAGGAAGGAAAGCAGGAGTGAAAATCCAAATGGCTCATAGAGAGCAGTTAGGATGTTTGTGATAATCTTCCCGAGTAAATCAATCGTTTCTTTCATCGCTGTTTACAGATCACTGAACAAGTCAGCCTTATACACGCCGTTCTCCAACATCTCCTTGAAACTGCCCTTTACGGCTGCAACATCCTCGTGATAGGTCATGCCGTACCAGGTGTCGTTGGTCTTCAGAACCTTCACAGACATCTTGCCCTGCTCCAGCAGTTCACCGATGAAGATTGGGATCAGATACTCAGCTTTCTGCGGATTGCCCGGGACTTCTTTCTCAAAGAACTCTTTGAAGCCCTTTTCCAGTACATCCAGAAAATCTGGAGTCAGGCCCCACATGTTCATAGAAACCAGAGAATTCACATCAACAGCTACACCGTCTGCCTCTGCTCCATCTGCAGTCTTAACGATGTTCTTGGTTTCCACAACCTCAGTCAAATTGTTCTGAGCATCCATCTTGCAGATGCCACGGGTCACACCGCCATTATCAGACAGCGTATTCTTCAGCACGAATCCAGCCATGCAGGACTTGCCGCCGTTTACCAGATACTCATGAACGGCCTTGAAGCCCTCCTTACCGTAGTAATCGTCTGCATTGATGACAATGAACGGAGTATCAATCACATTTTTAGCAGCAAGCACAGCCTGACCGGTTCCCCACGGCTTTGTCCGGCCTTCTGGCAGAGTTCCCGGGATATCATTAATATCTTGGAAAGTATAGTCCACAGTTACATTATGAGAAGAGCAAATAGAGGCAATGCGATCTCCGATGACCTCCTTGAACTCCTTCTCGATATCCTTGCGGATGATAAATACCACATGATTGAACCCAGCCTCAATCGCATCATGAATAGAGTAATCCATGATGATGTGATTAGAAGCATCTACCGGCTCCAACTGCTTAATTCCTGTTCCGAAACGGCTACCGATACCAGCAGCCATAATAAGTAATGTTGTTTTCATAACTTCTTCCTCTTACTAACTTTTATTCTACTGTCACACTCTTTGCAAGGTTTCTCGGCTTATCCACATCTAGTCCCTTGGCTACAGACACATAATAACCAAGCAGCTGCAACGGGATCACTGCCAAACTACCAACAAAGTGCTCGTCCACCTTCGGAACATATACCGTGAAGTTCACCTGATCTTCGATTTCATACTTGCCATAAGTAGTGAGCCCCATCAGATAAGCACCACGGCTCTTGCACTCCAACATATTGCTGATAGTCTTTTCGTAGAGTTCGCTCTGGGTCAGCACGCCGATGACCAGTATTCCCTGCTCAATCAGACTGATGGTCCCGTGCTTCAGTTCACCAGCTGCATATGCCTCCGAGTGAATGTAGCTGATTTCTTTCAGTTTCAAACTACCTTCCAAGCAGACAGCATAGTCAATGCCACGACCTACGAAGAACACATCGTGTGCATTGGCATACTTTGCTGCAAACCACTGAATGCGCTCTTTATCTTCCAAAGTTTTCTGCATCTTCTCCGGGAGAGTCAACAGTTCAGAAATATAGTAGCTGTACTGTTCTTCAGTGATTTTTTCTCTAACCTTCGCAAACTGAACCGCCAGACAGTACATGGCTGCCAGCTGTGCACTGTATGCCTTGGTCGTTGCAACAGAGATTTCTGGACCAGCAAGGGTGTAGAACACTTTGTCCGCTTCACGGGCAATACTGCTGCCTACCACATTGACGATTGCCATTGTGGTTATGCCTTTTTCTTTTGCAAGTCGCAGTGCAGCCAATATATCTGCTGTCTCGCCAGACTGGCTGACAACGATTACAAGTGCCTTCTGATTGAGCGGCATCTTCCGATAACGGAACTCGGATGCGAGTTCCACACGCACCGGGATTTCTGCCATATCTTCCAGCACATACTGAGCAGCCATGCCCACATGCCATGCAGAACCACAGGCAACAATATAAATCTGCTCAAAGTTTTTAATTTCGTTCTCGGTGATCTCCACACTGGATAGGTCGATAGCGCCGTTCTTGATCACAGAGTTAAGGGTATCCTGAACAGCTTTCGGCTGCTCATGGATTTCTTTCATCATGAAATGCTCAAAGCCGCCTTTTTCGGCTGCTTCTGCATCCCACTTGATCTCGGTGGTCTGCTTCTCAATTTCATCACCGTTCAAGTCATAGAAATGAGCTTCACCCGGAGTCAGTTTTGCGAACTCAAGGTTGCCAATGTAATACACGTTGCGAGTGTATTTCAGAATTGCCGGGACATCCGAAGCCACATAGGTCTCACCATCCGCAATTCCGATGATCATCGGGCTATCCTTACGTGCCACCCAGATCTCGCCCGGATAATCCCGGAACATCAGCTCAAGAGCGTAAGAACCGCGGACACGCACCATCGTCTTAGCGATGGCATCAATAGGACCGAGGTTGTACTTTTTATAATAATAGTCCACCAGTTTGATGACCACTTCCGTATCCGTCTGACTATAAAATGTATAACCGTGCTTCAACAGCTTTTCTTTCAGTTCGGTATAGTTCTCGATGATGCCGTTATGTACGCCAACGACCTCAGACTCCACTGTGCCGGAACCAGAACGGGTACAGTTACCTGAAACATGCGGATGTGCATTTGTCTGGCTCGGCTCACCGTGGGTAGCCCAACGAGTATGGCCAATACCACAGGTTCCTTTCAATGCCTTGCCGCCATCTGTTTTCTCAATCAGATTGGACAGGCGTCCCTTCGCTTTCACGACCTGTGCCAGATTTTCTCCGTCACGGACAGCCAGTCCGGCCGAGTCATATCCTCTATATTCCAGTTTTGACAGACCATCCAGCAGGATCGGTGCTGCTTGTCGATTTCCTGTAAAACCAACAATTCTACACATAGGTTTATCCCTCTCGTTATTTAATCTATTATACTTTCCCTTTTATGCAAAACGACTCCGGGAACTGCCAGAGTCGTCATTGACTTTATGCCTTATATCCCTTTTCGCAGATTACATTGACCACTTCATCAACATACTTCTGGCAAGTATTATGGTCAGGTGCTTCCACCATAACACGAACGACCGGTTCAGTGCCGGATTCACGAACCAGAATGCGACCAGTATCGCCCAGTTCTTCAGCAACCTTAGACACAGCTGCCTGCACTGCCGGATCATTCTGTGCGGTCTTCTTATCGGTCACGCGGATATTTTCCAGCACTTGCGGATAGATCTTCAGCGGAGCTGCAAGTTCACTCATCGGCTTCTTCTTGGCCAGCATGACCTCCATCATCTTCAAACTAGTCAGGATACCATCGCCAGTGCTTGCATACTTAGAGAAGATGATATGACCGCTCTGCTCCCCGCCAATGCGGCAGCCGTTTTTAGCCATGTATTCATAGACATACTTGTCGCCCACAGCGGTCTTAGCGTAACCGATATCCTGCTCATCGAAAGCCTTGTAGAGGCCAAAGTTGGACATAACCGTGGTGACAACCGTATTATTTAACAGCTTACCACGTTCCTTCATATAGCAACCGTAGATGTACAGAATGTGGTCGCCAGTGATAACATTGCCCTTCTCATCCACACACAGGCAGCGGTCAGCATCGCCATCGTAGGCAAAGCCGACATCCAAGCCCTTCTCCACCACGAACTTCTGCAGACCCTCAATATGCGTAGAGCCGGCATTAGTGTTGATGTTCGTGCCGTTCGGTTTGTTATTTATGACATAGGTATCAGCACCCAGGGCATCGAAAACGCTCTTAGCGATATTCCAGCTGGAACCATTGGCGCAGTCCAGGCCGACCTTGACACCTTTGAAGGAATAGATACCCAGAGAGATCAGATAACCCATGTAACGATTGCGTCCGGCCACATAATCCACAGTGCAGCCGATATGCTCACGATGAGCAAAAGGAAGTTCCGGCCAGTCCTTGTCAAAGACATGGAGTTTGCCATCGATGTAGTCCTCCACCAGCAGCAGGGTCTCCTCGGGCATTTTTTCACCGTAACAGTCTATCAGTTTGATTCCGTTGTCGTAGTAGGGATTGTGGCTGGCGGAAATCATAATGCCACAGTCGAAATCATCCACGCGGGCAATGTAGGCCACGGACGGGGTAGTCGTAACATGCAGCAGGTAGGCATCCGCCCCGGAGGCTGTCAGGCCCGCGACCAAGCTGTATTCGAACATGTACGAACTCCGACGAGTATCCTTGCCGATGACGATACGGGCGGGGTCGGTATCTCCATTGCGCTCACGTAAAGCATTGTAATACCAACCCAGGAATCGGCCTACTTTGTAGGCATGGTCTGCTGTTAATGTAATTCCGGATTCACCACGGAAGCCGTCCGTTCTAAAATACTTTCCCATTTTTCGTTATTCCTTTACTTTTTTCTTTCCCACCATCCATGGCGCAACTCTTACAATAGCCTCATATGCCATACTGCATATTGCCATCGTAATAGCTACCATGACCAATAAGAAGTTTTCTCTCACTACATCTGTTCCCATGTGCAGCGAAATTGACACGATTTTTAACATCCCTCCACATAGAATCACGATCAAAAAAATCGTATTATTTTTTTATCATTCTGATAATTCTACTGAAAGCACTGTTTTTCAGCATAGACACACACAAAAAATACACTAATATAGCTATCACAATCTCAACAAGCAGTCTCATCCATACAGCTTGTCCAAAAAATAGTTTATGGCATAAAACAAGCGTGAGCGACATGACGAACGCTGATGTTAATATTGAAAAAACATCTCTACAACACATATTGACTTTAATCGTTCTTCTTGTTGCTACAATCATGCTTATGGATACAGTAAATTCAGCTACGACGGAGGCAATCGCAGCTCCGTTTTGCGTAAAAGTAGGAATTAACAGGTAATTTAATACTGCATTGGCGACTGTTCCAATTAAGACACAAGCTAAATAACTTTTTTCTTTACCAGCGGTGAGCAACAGCTGACAAAAAACCCCACCAGACAATGGCATCAATACAATAAGAATTGATAAAATTCTAATCGTACTAATAGCCGGCAAAAACTCAACGCCAAAAAGCACTTCCACAATTTGGTCTGCGACCAATATTATTCCACAACAACACGGTACAGATATTAAAAAAGTTACATTGAGAAACTGCCTTGACAACTTTTTTATCTCACTTTTATTATCCTCGCTAAAAAGATAACTAAATCTAGGCATCAAAACAGCGGAAATACCTGTTAACGTATTTGCAACAGCTTTAACAATTTTCGTAGAATTAGAATAGTATCCTACGCTTGTAGCATTACACATCACTGTAAGCATTGACACATCAAGTAAAGAATATATCTCAATGGCGATAACAGAAACGAAAAACGTCATAATAGGTCTAATGTGTTTTTTCAAGGAGATATTGCAAAAGCTTAATTTCACATACCTTTTTAGATTGATAAAATTCAAAACATAATTTCCAATGCTACCGAAACAAATAATAAAAGCATATGCAACTAAATCACTTTTTTTCCTGACAAAAATAAAAAGCAACAAAATGGATACTATTTTTATAACAAGGCTACGAATCATAATATATTCATATTCTTCATAGCCTTGATAAACCCATTCAATATTAATGACATTAAATACGATAATACTAGAGAAAATCAATGCCAGTGCCGTATTCGAATTATTAATCTTAAAACAGAATACGGTGATCAGATATACAACGGTTGCTATAATGGAGGATATTAAATTAATCGCAAAAAGTTCCGAAAAAGTTTTGTTACAACTATTTTCATCTCTTTTTGATTGAGCAATTGCTCTTACACCATAAGAAGGGATTCCTAGCGCAGCTGCCATGCTAAAATAAGTCGCCAAGTTTTGTGCTGAAGAAACTTCTCCAATTCCTGCCGCTCCTAAAACTCGTGATATATAAGAAACCGTCACTAGAGGAAAAACGACGGATAACCCTTTATTAATCATGCTAAAAGCCGAATTTCTTGAAACTGATTTTCCCATTGACGATTACCCCCTTTCACATAAAGATTACTTTTTAATCACGATAAGACTCTATCAATGATGGAATTGATATATGTGCTATCATTATCATAAACATCTGAACAAGTTTTCACGCCACTCTCATTAACATACTTTCCTTCAATGGTTTCCCTTAAAATTGCATGTCTTAGATACCACATATATTCAACATCAACATGTCCAATATCCACAAATTGATATCCCTCATCACACAACTGCGACGCTAGAATAGAAGCTGTAGGTCCTAATGCACCTAAAATCAACGTATCCTTTTCCACATTCAATCTTATTGAAGATTTTATAGCTTCTAGCTTGCTATATGCATTTTCTGCCGGACAAATAATCCGCTTTATAGAAGTTGCATTATCAAACAAGTCGTTGCCCATCCCCAATTTTGTTTTTTCGCCTTCGACGATAACTACATCTCTTTTATCCCATATTCTCTTCAACAAATCGAAGATCTTGGCACTATAATTTCTATCTCTATAATCAATATATGGTCTTGTTATGCTCGCATCACTATACACCCTGTTTACATCCATAAATTTCACTAGTCGGGAAAGAAAATTGGCACGAATAATTCTCCAATGCATTTTCGCATAAAGATTGCATTTGGATGAATCAAACACTCCGTGAGGAATTCCAATCAATAAGTTTTCATTATCGTTTTTAAATGCCAAAGTCAAATCTCTCGCAAACTCAGCTGAATAGTCTTGAAAAGAAGAGATGCGCTCACCTGACATCCACATAAACTCTCCATCACCAAATCGGCTAAGTGATTTCCGCTCCTTGACAATTAATGACACTGTTTCTTCATCCGAATAAAATTTAATATCCGGAATTTGAGATTTGTCCTTTAACGCCTTCAGATATTCCGGAACAGTCCTTATCACATCGTAACTGTATACCAACTTATCGGGTAACAATTTTTTTATCTTTTTCTTCCACGTCATTCAGCTATTTCTCCTTCCCGAATTCTTTGCATTTTAATTCCGTAAAGCAGCACGATGATTGCCAAAAATTTTGACGAAAATGTTATTTCGGCAGTTGCCAGTAAGACAAACACATATGCCAACGCTGTTAGTGATCTGACATCACTATGGTTTATGTCGCAAAGATTCTTCGGTTGTTTCATTGCAATACATAGCCATATAGCCAGCAGCATTGTTCCAAAAACTCCTATTTGCTGTATCCAATCAAATATGCCATTCTGCGTATCTACTATTCCGTACCTCATTAACACTTCATATCCCGTACCATATCCAAATCCCCAAAGCCAGTGCCCCTTCATGATATTAGGAAGCATTGAATAGATCAAAGTTCTAAATGTTAATGTAACATCTTTACCTAGTAATTGTGTTATGACATATGTAACCACACTGTTAGAAAGAATCACCTCAACAAAAACTGCAAAAAGCAGACTTGCCATCAAAGCGACAAAAAAAATCTTACCGTTTAAAAAGAGACCAATATTTTTTTCATTCAGCCATAAAAACAGCAGCAACGCAACAGTACCCACTATACCAGTAGCCGCCCCCAATTCTATAGATATTGTCATTGTCATTATAAAAAATAAAACTAGAATTGCATTATTAAGTGAACTTTCTCTAACTGTTCGCAGTCTAACATTTTTATCAGCAATGAAAAATGAAATAAGATAAAAATGCATATAAACCACTTGAAATTTTGTTCCTACAAAAAACACATTTCCTCCATATTGTAGATGAATAGTTGTAAACAGTATCAAAAAATCTGTAGCTATCACAACTAATAGGGTCATTCGATAAAAAACCTTAATTAGATTCTGCATTTCCTCTCGTTGACAAAACATTTCCACTGTTAACACAAATTCCACTAATGTTGCCGTAAAAACAATAGCTGCCAAAAACGGATTCCTATCCGTGTAGCCATTCCTATTAATATACGATACGATCAGTGTCGCTAAACAAAAGAAGGCTATGCCGACATTCAGTCCTCGATAAGTATTCCTAGACAAAATCTTAATATTTGATGCTATCATCATTGCTACTACAACAAGGAGGAAATACTTTATGGGATTGTATGAAATATATGTTGTTGAAAAAAAGACAAGTAAATATACTAATACAGCATGTATTGTTGAAATTTTAATCTTCATTCGCTTTGTTCCTTTACGCAATTAGTACATTTCTCAAAACATTTTTCTATAAACTCATCATAGGAAGAAAACATTGCTTTATGTGCACGCATATATTCAACAGTATCCAGTTCATTTTTGCATAATGCGATTTTATTTCTAAATACATCATTTTTTTGTGCCTCTTCAGCCGTTTCAAATAGCATAAAGTACTCATGGAACACTTCTTTCCCGGGTCTTTTTCCATATCTATCAAAATACTCAACAGCAAGTTCTTTGGCTTCATTGAATTGTGCTCGTTCTCTTTTTTCATAATATTCATCTATTGACATAATTCGTTTTGCTGGCACACCTGCATACACGCCATTGTGATCACAACTAGAAGTGACAACGCTCCCTGCACCAATGATTACATTGTTACCAATTTCAACATTTCTGGTGATAATAGTGTTCATTCCGATGAACACATTATCACCAATTTCCACTGTACCGCTCGCTCCTAATATAGCTCCCGGATTCTCTGAAACACCCTCATATAGCTTGAGCACCGACCAAGAGTAATCATGTGTTAATATTTTAACCCCCTCAGTGATACGCACATGATTTCCAATTGTTATCATCCATGGATACTGTTCATCAATCAATGTTTTGGATGGGACATATATAGTACAATCCTCACCTATTTTCACACCGATTCTTCGGAGATAATCTATATATGTTTCAGATGAGTATCTTTTTCCATATGCAATTTTCTTTAAAACTTCTTTGACTCCCATGAATTATCTCCTCACCCTTTTGCCTTTAATATCCAATAGCAAAGTTCTTTCTGCCGTTTTTTTATTGCTTCGAGTAATAATTTTCGCAACATTTTTTCTTTTGTCAGCAGAGTCTTATTTATAACTTCCTGCAACGTCTCTATATCTTCAGCACTAAGATAGTATACACTTAACGCTAGGAAGCCAACAAAAAAATATGTATTTCTTATTCCCCATAGTAGCTGGCCAATTGGAACAAACTTAAAAAAAACCAATTAAAACTATAACAAATATATAGCATTGCCAATATGATAAAATTCCTTTTGTTTCTGATTCACACTCAACAAAATTCTTTTTCTTTACTAGTGAATATCCAAAAATCACCAAAAAATTAATATCCATCAAATATTTCACTGTAGAGGGTACACCCAAGATACTATTAAGGATACCTACTATCAACAAAATATAGATTTGTGCTTTGATTAAACTCTTTATCCTTACCTTCATTTTTGCACCTTTACTTTTAGAGATATTCTTTTATCAACCATAATGGGGTAATCCATCTCCACTTCACGCACCATGTCACAAATCTGTACTTTATTGGCATTTGAAAAATCGGATACGTACTGATTATTTTTCTAATAGTTGTATCATTTATCATTATTCGTATGTTTTTCTTCGCTACTGTAGAGTTCTTATTACCAACCATTTCGCTTTTTATACACATACGCAATCTTGTCAATAGATGCCTCTCAAGCCTCAATTTACAATTCTCGTATATTCCACACTCTTTGCTACGTCTAATCAATTCATAATATAGTACTAGTTCTTTAGCAAATCTATCTGTTTTATATGTCTGCGTTAGTGACTTCTCGTTAACAATATAATGATAAAATTTTTGATTAATAACTGCAGCCCTCTCACAACTCATCATAAAATCAATATTAAAAGGAATATCTTCAGATATCAAATCTCGTTCTGAAACAAACTGCAATTTCAAACTATCTATTATTGCTTTCCTATATATATTTCTCCACACACTGCAGGAAACATACTTTGAACCGTCATCCGAAGGATTTAAACCCAACTGTGGATATAATAATTTCTCTCGCAATTCTTGTTGATTATAAACCCCCTCATGCATAGGTGGCACATAGTTTTGATTCAAGACTGCACCATCCGTGCGTTCCTTATAATTGTCGACGCGAACAAAATCTGCATCATATTTTTTTGCAGAATTATACATTGATTCAAACATATCTAAATCAACATAATCATCCGAATCTACAAATGCTACATATTCGCCAGTCGCAACCTTCATTCCTGAATTGCGTGCGTATCCCAGTCCACCATTCTTTTTATGAATAACTATGATTCGAGAATCCTGTTTCGCATATTCATCGCACATCCTTGGACAGTCATCCGGTGACTGATCATCTACTAGGATAATCTCAATGTCTTGCAATGTCTGGTTACAAAGTGACCTCACACATCTATCTAAATATTTTTCTACATTGTAGATTGGAACAATTATGCTAATTTTAGGCATTGCTCTTTCCCCGATTAATTCTAATAATATAATTATGCATATCAAGTACACTTCTCACAGTTTTCACATCATCCCTATTACCCATGATAACGCCGAGGAATTGGTGGCCTCCTGAGAGTACTTCATGCATTGCATTAATTCCAAATAATTTTTTTCCATACAAGCCACGATCTACACCATATTCCGGTTTCATTCTATATACAATATCTGGATAATTTTCTACTTTCGCACCTTCATAGATTTCTTCACGCCTTTTCACCCAAATCATTATAGGTTGACCATGATCTTCAATTTGCAATAGTCCATCAATAATTTTCTGTCGCATTACTTCATATTCTTCGTCAGAATCAAACTCAGATCGATTTACCATAATTCCACCGAATGGATTACAGCCATCAAATTTGGGTGCGTACACTTTCTGCTTTTTATCCGAAAAAACATAATCTGCGTTCTTTACCTTATGTGCAAACTTAAACTGCTTAAAGAATTTAGTACCTGACTCAACAATATGAAAAGTAGCCAAAAATCTAAACATAGAGTTTTTGGCGTACTCGACCGCTCTTTTTTTCTTGCTCTTGTCCTTGATTATCCCCTGACTAATTAACCATTGATTAATATAAAATGTTTTTTCACAGCGTTTACCGTGTCCGTGGTCACTGATAACAATAATATTGTATTCACTTCCATACTCATCCATTATTCTTTTTACATTTTGTTCCATCAACTTATACATCTCAAGAATGGAGTTCTGAAGGTTGTTCTTTCCGGGATAAGTTCTGTCACTTTGGTCGGTATACCGCCATAAAAAATGCTGCATTCGATCTGGTGTGGTAACACCCAGAAAAGCAAAATCATATTGATCCTTCTTAAAATACTTATGGAAAGTATCGAACTGCCTCTGTGATAATTCCATTGTATTCTCAAAAAACTTTGGCATTTCTTTGTCAGTCGGGTGGTCAACCATTCCTCCAATAGAAGGCATAGTCTTCATATCTACTAAATCAGGGCGATTTGTGCTAACATCTCCGCCCTCAAACACGGGACCACAAATCATCAATCCATTAACATTCCAAGCTGGATATGCCATAAATGGATTAAAAATGAATACTTTTTTTCCTTCTTCACTCAATACATCCCAAAACGAGTGCCCTTGAATAGCAGAGTAGTCTCCTTTAACTTTGTTTTTGAAGTCAAGGTAATCAATTGATTCAAGCACTCCATGTTCTGCTGGATTGAGCCCCGTATATATAGTAGTCCAAGACGGAATCGAATCCGCTGGAACTACTGATTCTAAAGGGCACAGTTTTTTATTATCATATAAATTTTTGAAGAAATGGAATTTATCAAGATTTTTTTCAATATATGTATAATCAAACCCATCCAAAATGATCATGATCGTTTTCTTTTTTGTATCCAATTTTATGCGCCTCCAAACAAATATTTATCAGTCTAAAACTACTTTTTTAATCTGAGAGTTCACTTTTTCAAAAGGCTGTTCTCCATCAACTGTAATCCATTTATTTCCTTTTGCCAGGAATTCATAAATCTCATAGCGCTTGTTCAAATAGTCCATATTGGGAATATCATTTTTTCGCTTATAGCAGGTTTCAGGAGATACGCGAATATATACATAATTATCCATTCGCGGAAAAAGAAATCTATATTTTTGTATTTCCTTACTAATTCTATCTGGAGAAAAACCGAAATTAATTCCCTGATCAACAAACAAGTCAAGATAAAAACGGTCAAAAATTATATTTTTACCCGTCAATATAAAAGATAGCGTTTTTATGTGAAATTGGAAAAAATAATCTACCAGCGCAAAAAGCATCCACGTTCCTCGCATTATGGGATTTCTAAATATTTTTCCCTTTAAACCAGCCTTAGTATTATAATCAGCATTTAATTCCGCCTGCTTTACTCCGCATTTTCCGTCAACTTGGACATTCATCTTGATGTTCTTATTCTTATCAGATACCTTTTTTTCCATCAACATATAAACCGGCTTTAAGAGCGTTGGTTTCCAACGAACCCATAAAAAATTATAATCTGAATAATCAGAATCCCGTTTCATCTTTTCAATATTTGCAGACTTACCAGAACCATCCAAGCCAATCAAAGCAACTCTTTTACCCATTAATCTATTCTCCTATATTAATTATCCTCTGAAGATTATCAATAGAATTCTTCCAATCATATTCCAACACTGCTTGTCTGTTATTGACCTCTGTCTTTAACAATGCCTTTTCCAATGCCTGGTTTAATGAATCCGAATCTAACGCATCGATAAAAAGAAAACCCTCTTGTTCTCTAAAAGCAGTCAGTTCTCCATATTCTGTTGTTACAATCGGCAAGTTACAAGAAGCTGCCTCAAGAACGGACAATGGAACATCAATACAATTTTCGATATCCATTACGGGAAACAAATAGACATCTGCTAATTGATATATTTCCTGAATACTCTGCAAATAAGAATCTATTATGGTCACGTTACCTCTATTTTCAAGCAAAGTTCTAATTGAGCTATCCTTCTCAGATTCTGTGACCGAACTAACTACCAGTATAATATGATATTGATTATTAATTTCTGCTAGTTTGTCAACATTTCGACCGCCTTTTAAGTGCCCAACATGTAAAACAACTTGTTTATTAGTTGGAATATGGTACTTTTCTCGAAGAAGTATTTTCTTTTTATCATCTACTGGAACGAATGTCTCTGTATCAATTCCTGTCTTTAAATAGAAAGCCCTATTGCCAACTATTTTTTTATAAAACTGATAAGATGCCTCCGACAAAGCTATTACTTTTGCGCCACTCAGAATTAAAAACAGCTTTGCTAGGGGATTCATTTGATACCTCAACGCGAATAAAACTCCCTCTTTTCTTTTTGAAAAAAAAGAAAGAATGAATGTACGCAAACAACTTGCCGTTGTGTTAGATGCAAATGGTATATATAAAACAGGTTCTTTCTTTTGGTGTATTATCTCACATAAGCGCTCATTCAAAAAAAATTTGTTCAATGACATGTGAATATCAGAATAATCCGGTTTACGTTCAAAAGAAATAACTATGGTGCTAGCATCTGCTTTTTTCAGTCTCTTTGTAAGACTATTAGCCACCTTTAAGCAGCCTTCATCAATTTTATTTGTTAGACAATCAGATAATACAATCATAATTTTTTCCTTTGTACGTTTACTTCTTCTAGAAATATTCTACCCTCTTCATTTTCTTCATAATTCAAGGTAAAATAATTGAGTCCGCATTTTTCTCTTGTTCTTACCGCTGTTTTTTCACTCATCACTTCGTCTCCATCTGCTGTGCTGCGATATCAGCATCCACGATTTCCTCGCCGGTCTTATGCTTCAGCTGCTCTTTACTTGCCTCACTCAGACCGTTGTTGATCACACAGTTCATGTCGCAGGTGCTGCACTTATCCAGATCCTCTTTAGCAACTTTGCCGTCACGGTAATCGCGGCAGATTTTCAGCTCGTACATGCTGTACGGATGCTTGGTGAACAGAGCCTTGAACTTGTGAACCAGAACCCAGGTAGCCGGCTTCCAGATGTACTTGTGCATCGCAGGACTTACGCTGCCGATCATCCAGCAGTCACGGTCGCAGCAACGAACTTTTGCACGAACTTTCTCGGCCTCCGGGCTGTTCCACAGCTCATCCCAAGTCTGATTGTTCAGGTTGCCCATGACTTCCTTATCCTTGGTGCCATTGCAAGGCATAACATCGCCATACGGGTCGATGAAGAAGGTATCGAAGCTCATGTCGCAAGGAAGCAGACGCTTCTGGCCGTAGATGTAGTTGATCAGACCATGGTTAAAATATGCACGGAACCACTTCTTCGGGCTATTGCTACGGAGCAGTTCGTTGACCAGATTTTCAAAGTTCTTCGCAACCATCGGACGGTCGTGGATAATGTTCTTTGCCTCAACGAAGTAGAAGCTGTTGTGCAGAGAAGCAGTTGCAAACTCCATGCCCATCTCGTCAGAAATCTTATACAGAGGAACCAGGTCAGGAGCATTCTTGTCCTGAACGGTCATACCAAAACCGACATCCTTCATGCCCATTTCACGCAGCTTCTTCAGTGTGCCGTAACCACGCTGGTAGCCGTTCTGCAGACCACGAATCTCGTTGTTGGTCTGCTCCAGACCTTCGATAGAGATACGGATACCGATCTGCGGGAACTCTTTGCACAGGTCAACGATACGGTCGGTGAAGAAACCGTTTGTGGAAATAACGATACGGTCAGACTTCTTGTACAGTTCACGCACAATATCTTTCAGGTCGGTGCGGATGAACGGCTCGCCGCCAGTGATGTTGGTGAAGTACATCTTCGGCAGCTTCTTGATGATCTCGATGCTGATTTCCTCTTCCGGCTTGGAAGGTGCCTTATAACGGTTGCACATGGAGCAACGAGCATTGCAACGATAAGTGACGATGACCGTACCATTTAACTTCTTTTCTTCAGACATGATTAACTCTCCTATTGTTTACTCTCTCTTTAAGAATGTTTCGATTTTATTTAAGAACCACTTGGCACATACCGAGAACACAACCGAACCGCAGATGACTGCAACAGCCGTGAAGATATATGCCAGCAGACTGTTTCCAAATAGATGAACAAGGTGCAACTTCTCAAGCACACGATAAATCACCATGTGGCACAGATAAATCTCGAAGCTAATACCACCGAGGAACTTGGCAACTGGATTGACCAGTACCCCCCGCTTGCATCCGAGGGTATAGACCAGTGCTACCACACAGAAGAACAGCATCGTGAGCGTATTGCCGCCTAATGCAAAATAAGCAACTGCGGCAATCAACAAAATCGCTCCAGCGATAACCTTGTGCTTCGATGTGAACTCGGCCAGCTCTTTCCGATAGAGGAAGATCAAGCCACCAGCGATAAAGTAAATCGCATCGTAGACGATATTTAATCTAGGGGTAAAGCCAACACTAAGTGAATCTACGATGTGGTTTCCATCAAAGAAATAAACTCCACACAGCCAATTAAATACCAGTGCCGTAACCGCCACACCCCACGCTCTCTTCTTGTTTCCAATCAGGAAACAGAAGAATGGGAATAGCATGTAGAACACAAAAATGACTGCCAGCGTCCAGCTCACACCAATGACCGAAATCTTGGCATTCGGCAGTAACCCTTGGCACAAAGTCAGGTTTGCGAAGACATCAAACAAGGATTCCTTGCTTGGTGAAATCACAAAATCCAACGCACAAAGCAGTGCAAAGTACGGCCAAATCTTGATGTACCGTTTCTTGTAGAAATCCTCTACACTGATTTTCTGGTCAACAATTTTCTGGTAATAGCCACAGCACATGCCAAAACCGCTGACCATCATAAAAAGGAAAACGAGGTTTGTGAAAGATGGTATCAGCCTCTCAAACACAAATCCTCCTATCCCATATTCTCCATTTGCTAGGATGTGCATCAGTGCAATGCCAATGATGGCATATGCCTTCAATCCATCTATTCCCTCATATCTATCCGCTTTTGTAGCCACAAATTCTCTCCTCACATACCAGTCTTACTGATACACTTTCATAATTTTCTCGTAATACTCATCAATGGTATCGAAGCTGATGTTCTTACAGTTCTTGCTATATGCTTCACACAGCTTCTTATCACCCCAGAGCTTCTCGATCTTCTTCTTCAGATCTTCGGCATTACCGCTCTCAAACAGCTCGCCGGTCTTGCCGACCTGAATCAGTTCCGGGATACCTCCGATGTTCGCTCCTAGCACCGGTGTACCATACATCTGGGATTCCATAACGGAGAACGGGCAGTTCTCGTACCACTCAGACGGGTAAATGGAGAACCGTGCCTCACGGATAAGCTTTTCCAGTGCCTCGCCTTTCTGGAAGCCAACGTTCTTGATGTTCTTAATACCATTTACTGTCTCTTCCAGCGGGCCAGTGCCGGCGAAGATGAACTGCACATCCGGCAGTTCTTTACAGACCTTGATAAGTGTGCCAATGCCCTTTTCCTCAGAGAAGCGGCCAAAGTAGAGAACGTAATCCTTCTTCTCCGTCTCTTTCCACTCCACCTTGTCGATGAAGTTGTGCATTGCCACGGTCTTAGTCGCAAACAGAGGATTGCTATCCATCTTGCTCTTCATGAACTCCGAGCAGCAGATCATGGTGTCAATGTACTTGTAGGTGCCCTTCCACTTCCAGAACTCGGCTTCCATCATGCCGATGGCAGACTTCGCCGTGGAGCCGTGGATGCACTTGCCTTTCATGCAGTTCACGAAATGACCGCCAAGACACTTCTCACAGTTCTGGTGGGTGTTCGGATTGTTCAGCATGTGGTTCGGGCAGACCAGCTGGTAGTCATGTGCTGTGAAGATGATCTTACACTCTCTTCCGGTCTCCTTGCGCCACTTCACGATTTCCAGAATGATGGAAGGTGTCAGCTGGTAGTTAAAATTGTTCAGATGACAGACATCCGGCTTGAAGTCGTCCAGAACTTTCCGCAACTGCACTCTTGCTTCCTTGCTGTAGATAGTTTTGATCGGGTAGGTCAGCTTGCTCAGTTTGCTGCCACCGTGGAAGTCCATATCAGATGTATAAGCATTGACTCGGTTGCCCACGCAACGACCTTCATGCTCCATTCCGAAGTACTGAACCTCGTGTCCATGCTGCTTCAGTGCCTCACCTAATTTGAATATATACGTCTCACTTCCGCCGTTTCGGTGCAGAAATTTATTCAAAATCAGCGTCCTCACGTTATATTTCTCCTTATTCTATGCTCTATTTCACTACCTCTGTTCAGATGCAGCACTTCCAATGTGTTATTCATAAACCAGAGTGCTCCATGCAAACGATACTGAAAGTTCTTATGATAAAATCATCTGCTGTTGCCGAACCTAGGTAGCGAGATAAAAACCGCTCTCGCAGCTTCACCCATCTCTCAAAAGTGCCGCAACCACGCTATTTCCAAGCGTTTTCACTATGCATATCTCACTACCTGTGTTCGGTTAGAGGAGATTATTTATTATCAATACTCTCATCTATTGTTTTCACCTGTACAGTTTCATCGTTTCCTTTACGACTTCATCCCAGTTGTATTTTTTGCAGATAAAGTCAGCTGCATGCTTCTTCATTTCCATAACCATTTCAGGATGGTCACAGGCATCTTGCAATTTTTCTTGCAAGTCCTCTACATTCGACTTTTGGAAAATCAATGCCTTATCTTCCACAACCTCAGCGCACTCTGGAATATCAGAAACCAAACAGCAATTGCCATAACTCATAGCTTCTAGCAGGCTCAAGGGCATTCCCTCCAGATCAGAAGGTAATGTGTAAATATACGCATTGCTATATAATTCATCAAGCATCTGCCCCTGAACAAATCCGGTAAAAATGATTCTATTATCATCCTTTGCCAGCTCTTTCAATTCCTCCATAAAGGAATCCGTATCGCTGGAGCCGCCTGCGATGACCAGCTTTTTATCTGTCTTGACATTCTTGAAGGCCTCAACCAAATAACGAATGCCCTTTTCCGGCACCAGACGACCGAGAAATAATATGTAGGAATCTTTTTCCAGTCCAAACTTATCCGTGATCAGTTTTGCTTCCCGAACCTCCGGTCTGTTCACACCATTAGGGATAAAATGTGTTTCCCTTCCATATGTTTCTCTGAAATAGTCTTGCACGCCCTTGCTTAGAACAATGATTTCATCTGCATATTTGACAGCATTTTTTTCACCCTGTCGAATGAATTTAGATCCAAACCCAGATTTCCATTTTTCGCGAGCCCAGTCTAAGCCGTGTATCGTAATAACAACACGCTTGCCAAAAAGTTTCGGTAACCAGCAGAAAAAAGCAGGACCTTCCGCATGGATATGCACCACATCGTATTTTCCAAAAGCACTATAAAGAGCCGCGAAAAAGGAAGAGCTTACCGCTGCAAGGCCTTTTTTCTCAATGGTCGGAACAAATTTCTGTCGGATTCCAGCATATTCAATTTTATTGTCATACTCTGCACCACTCACGTGATGACCAGATCTGTTGTAGCAGGTAACCTGACATCCATCTCGTGCCATTCTGGTGCACAGTTCTTTTACAACAATCTCTATCCCGCCCTCACGGGACAGTCTTTTTTGTCCGAACATGGACACTGCAAATTCATCTTTCATAATGTTCTCCAACCAATATTGTCCCCTCTGCCCCTTTTGTATAAGCATCTGGCATTTGCAGTTCATATAGATGTGAAATATGACCAGTTTCAGTACCCCATATAGTGTGCAAAACAGGCGCTTTTTGACGTTGCTACGTCAATACGGTATACTTTTATTTCAGCCTTCGTTCATACTGTGCAACCATTTCTACATACTGTTCTACCAGTTTTTGTTTCCATTTCGGCAGATATTGATATTCGACAATCATATGATTGATCTGTCTATCTTGTTTGCCTATGCTGGCATTGTCGTCAAACAAATCGACAATGCGAATATCCAACGCATTGCAGATTTTATACAGCGTATATAACTGCGGACGTGTTTTCTCATTGAGCAGTTCGTTTAGCGTTGATACCGATATATTGGCTTTCCGCGCAGCGGCATAGACAGAAATTCCTTTTGCTGCACATATTTTCCGCAGCCGCTGTACCATTTTGCTGCATTCTCTCTCAGGATCGTAACGCATAACTTAACTCCTGTGTCCGTTGAAGTGTATTCTTGTTTTTATCATTCTGCTGAAATGCACTGCAAATATTGTCCATACAGTGTGGAATGCAATGTCTTTCCCGCTGCTAAAATAATCCCCTTCATCCTCAATTCCTCCGTTTTTTATTCTTTCACTTCTATATAGAACATTTGAATGATCAAATCATGCAGTCCATCCTCATCTACATAAAATTCATCATGTTCTTTTCCTTCTTTGGTCGTGCCAGGAACAGTTTCTATGTTTTTTTTCAGGAAATCATACGACAACATATCTTCCAATTGTTCCATGCTCAAATCGGTAACTGTATATGGTTTTAATTTCAGTTTTGTATATGTTTTCTCAAAATCATTTCCATTTTGCTTCATGAATTCCCGCATCGCCTGAAACAACGTTGTAATATATTCTGTTTGGCGCTTCATTCGGCTGACATTGCTGCCGGAAACATTTGTGTCACGCTTTCGTACAAACTGTTCAGCCATATCGCCTTGGAGCGTAATGGTCGAACCTTTTTGAAACGTCGGGTCGACTACCGTCGCGTCTTCCGATAATTTCAGCGTCACGCCGCCCACTGCGTCATTGACTGTAGATATACCGTCCAAATTCATAGAAAAATATGCATCTATTGGCAGATCATATAATAGTCTTGATACGGTTTTCTTCGCCGCCCAGCAACTGCTTTTTCCGCCGGTTCCATAGGCGTACTGCAGCGCGAGCTGTCCTTGAATTGTTGAAACATAATTTCCAGATACATCGTATGTGTCAATATCCGTCATGGTATCACGGGAGACCTGCAGAAGCCGCGCAGTCTTTTTTTGTTTATCCATCGATACAATCAAAATACAGTCGGATTGTCCGGCATCGCCCGGCATATCCTCTTGCGAGAGATCTTGTGTTGTATCAATACCAAGGAACAACACATTCATCAAATTTTTATTGTACTGATATGTTTTTCCTTTGTAATGCACGACGCTGGATTCTGCACTCGCCCCTGACCCCATACTAATACTGCCTATTTGCAGTGCTTCACGGTCTTGCACATTTTTGATAAAATAACCTGCAACGATAGCAGCAACACAAACGACAATCGCAGCACTGATCATCATTTGCTTTCTTTTTCTAGACTTATTTTTCATCAATTAGCACTGCCTCCACCAAAAAGCGTTGGTTCTCATTTCCATTGCACGTAGACAACGTAATGATTTTATCCTCTGTTGTCACGGATACGCTCTCATCCCAACAGGTCGCCATATTGCGCACAGCCTTCAGAGAATCCAAATACGCTTGTCGCTGCTCTTGATTGACAAAGTCAAACGAATACATAATATGCCGATTATCATATGTGACTGCCGCAAAAACCTGATATGTTCGAATATGATCCGGCGTATAAATGGTAATCATATTGTGCTGTTTGAGATAATCCAAGTCCTCATAATACTCCAGATCTGCAAACATCGTATGGTTGCGCATTTTATGTCCATAAATAACGGTATTAAAGTCTGAGAAATCCTTTGTGTTATAGTTTTCCGTATAAATAGAACCCGGATAACCGGATTTTCCTTCTAACGTATGGAACAGATAATAGTCATTGTCTGTGCTGCTCTGTAAAATCGGATAATCTATTGTGGTATCCGGAATGCGAATCCACGCATAAACATCTGGATTTTCCCGCTGTAATACTTGAAAATCAATGGGAATATCCGGCTTTTCTGCGGGTTCTGACGAACCGCTTCCCGCTGTATCCGCGGATCGAACCGTACTTTCGGATGCAGTCGGCTGCGGTGCAGTCTGCTTCTGACTATTTCGCCAAAAGCAGACTGCAAGGAACACCGCGATACATAAAAACAGAATCGGAAAAACAATCTTTGCTTTTTTTCCAACATTCATGTTCATGCTCTTGATTTTCTCCTTTTATCCGTCTCACATGGATCTTTATCCGGCAATACTGCCAGTGTCGGAATGCCCAAATACTTTTCAATGTCAGCTTCGCTGATAATGCGGTCATTCATCAGGAAATTAACGAGCAGAATCAAACCGATAACACCCACGCCGACAATCACGCCGATTCCTGTATCTTTCAAGACATTCGGAGTAACCGGTTTTGCCGCAGCTTCTGCGCGTTCTACGGTTGTCGGAGCATCTGTTTTTGTAATCTCCGCCATTTTCTCGCTGGTCTGTTGTGCAACCGCATTGGCAACCAGCGCAGACGTTTCCGGATTGTCACTGGTCGCTGTGATGACCAACAGACGCGTTGCATCATCGGATACCGTGACAATCTTTTTCATCTGTTCCCGCGTGATTTCTTTTCCGGTGTCTTTTTTAATCTGTTCTGCAGCGCCATCCAGCACCGGATTGCTCGTTGCGATAATCTGAAAATCTTCTGCCAGTTTTTCACCGGTTGTCATGTCTAGTGCTGCTGTAATGCTGGTCGTTTTTGATAAAATATAGATGGTAGCCGAAGATTCATACAGCGGGGTGATAAGAAAGGACGTAACAAGAAAGAATACTACACCGCCAACAGCACCGCCGATCAGAAATAACCACCATTTTCGCACAAAATGATGCAACAATTCCAGCAGGTCAATCTCATCATCCTGCATATCGATACCGTTATTGTTCATCGTTGTCCTACCTTCTCGTTTTGTTTTGCCCCATATACGCTGTACGCGCCATAGCCGCTGTATGTGTAATAATGGCTATATTTCGAATAATAATACTTGCCTCTGCCAACATTTGCTTTTGTCAAAACGGCACCGAGAATATTTTCATTCGCAGCGCGCAATTGCTGAACCATGCCCTTGGCTTCACTGCGCGAAACCGTATCAGAGGCAATAAGGAAAATAGAACCGTCACACTGCTTTGCAATCACCGCAGCATCAATGACACTGCCAATCGGCGGTGTGTCGATAATCACGTAATCAAATTCCTGCCGCGCTTTTGCTATCATATCCGCAAAACGCGCATTTCCCACCAATTCCGATGGATTAGTCGGGAACGTGCCCGCGACAATGACGGATAGGTTTTGAATATTGGTATCATAGACAACCTCATCAAACTCCCTTTGGCCGGAGAGCAGATGGCTCAGACCGTATTCGGCACGTTTGATGCGGTATTCGCCGACAAACACGGATTTTCGAAGATCTGCATCAATATACAGTGTCTTTTTTCCCGCATCGGCAAACGATCCCGCAAGATAAAACGATGTCGTACTCTTGCCGTCATTTGGATGTGCACTTGTGATAGCAATGACGCGATTTTCAACCCCAGTAAACTCAATATTAGCCCGCAGGGTACGGATGATTTCCCCCTTTTGTCGATCCAACCGACCCCGCGGATTAACGGAGACTACATTATGCATCACGAGATACTGTACCTCTCTTTACGGCAAAGAACAGACCGCCTGCTGCAACAGCAATCACCGCAACAATTACCCCCATCGGAACAGCCGGCTCACCCGTCTTCGGGGAAGTCTTATCGGTCTTGTCCATGTTCGTTGCGGTGGTCGTATCGACAACAAATGCTACCGGAGACAGGGAATTGAAGCTTGCCTCAATGGTCTTATCGCCGGTCTTTGCGTGGATTACTTCCCACTGATTGTCCTTTTCTACATAGTGCAGCAGAATTGCCTCGGAAGAAGCAGTAACACCCGGAACATCAAAGGTCACTGTTACCGGAAACTTCACCTTGGAAGCATCGCCGTCAATCTTGACGTTGCGGATGTCTACCAGCTGCAAGGTATCCTTGTATTCGCTGCCCAGAATGCGCTTGAGTTCAGCGGTCGGATTTGCGCGCAGGGCATCTACAGCCTTCTGTTCTGCTGCATCAAACTTTGCATCGGCTACCAGCTGTACAATAATGTTTACTGCGTTGCCGTTGGCGTCCACCGCGCTCTGTACACCCTTTACAAATCCACTGACGGACGGGCTCGGAAGAGCAAAGGCGGAAAGTGTCATGGTTGCCGCAAGTGCGGCGCCGCAAATCACTGCTGCGGCTCTTTTAATGATTTTTTTCATGAGATGACTCCCTTTGTTTGTATCCATCGCGACGGATACCGTTTTATTTTTCTATACAAACTGGTTTTCCAGCTTATACCGATGAAATAAACAATTGACGCATATTTTCGCCAAAGATTTGTCTGCAATACGACGCATCCAATTTTCTGTTCAGATATTTCATGCATTTTTTCATGCCGGGTGCTCGGTGTTTCATGTCATGTGCATCCGAACTGACCATATCAATGAGCTCCTGCTTGAGCAGCTGCATGACATAGCGTTTGACTTTCCTGCCGGAATGTCCAAGTATGCTTGTCGTATTCGCTTGTATTTTTACCCCCATTCGGGACAATTCTTTGACCCGCTCCTGCTGCATCAGCACTTGATAGCGTTCTACATGCGCCAAAATTGGCTCATATCCCATACTTTGTAACATCATCACCGAGTTCTTGATATACATATAATTGGCACTCATTGAAAATTCAATAAGAATGACCCGCGAATGGTGCATCGTCAGCGGGACGCCCGCTTCCAAATCCTTTCGGATGCCGGACTCCATATAGACCTCTGCTCCCACTAAAATCCGAAAGTCCGGATGGATTTCTTCCGCTATGCGGCAAGCAGCTTCCCACGCCGTTTTCCGCTTGGCTTCCCAGCGCTTTCTGTCCATTCCATGGCAGAAATGCGGCGTTGCTATCACCATTTCGGTGCCTTCCGCATAGGATTTTTGCAGCATCTGCCGTGTCATGTCGGTATCTTTCGCTCCATCATCCATATGTGGAAGAATATGTGTATGCATATCAATAACCATGAGAACTTCTTTCTTTACATCGAACCTTCTCGTTTCAGAACAACCGCAACCGTTCGAAGAAGAATGCGGATATCCAGTCCATATGTCCATTCCTGAATGTATTTCGTATCCAGACGAACAACTTCTTCAAAATCTGTGATATTGCTTCTGCCGCTCACCTGCCACATACCGGTAATGCCCGGTTTTGTTGCCAGCCGCGCATGATGATGCAGCTGGTATTTTTCATATTCATCCACCGTCGGCGGTCGTGTGCCAACGAGCGACATATCTCCTTTCAGTACGTTGAGGAACTGCGGGAATTCGTCTAAGCTGAGGCGGCGAGCCAAATCCATAAAACCGGATTTCTGTGTGCCGTCCGGCAGAACCTTGTTGCCGATGATGCGCGGATCGAAATCAATCTTAAACATCATGCCGTCCTTCACACGGTTTTGCTCCATCAATTCCTTTTTGCGTTCCTCTGCGTCCATGTACATGGTGCGGAATTTATAAATCTGAAACCGTTTTCCGTTTTTACCGACACGTTCTTGTGTAAAGAACACTGGTCCGGGTGACTGCGTTTTGATAACAGGCACCATAACCAAACACAAAACGCCGGTGAGAGCCGTACCGACCAAGCCGCCCAAAATATCCAACAGGCGCTTGCACAACAGCTCCAGCGGCGATGCACAATTGATGCTTGTCGTGAGCACGGTAAATCCGCCGACATTTTCGACAAATTGCCGTTTTTTGGACGCCGAAACGACATTGATCAAACGGCGATGCACAACAATGCCCATGGTGTACAGCTCATCCTTGATGACGTCAATGCCTTCCATATCATCCGGCACGTCAACTAGAACTTCATCAACCCACGCGCCGCGAACATATTCTATCAGCGTCTTTCCGCTCGCAACGACCGATATGCCGTGTACAGACGTTTTCACCTTGTCATCGTCCAGAATCACCAGACCCGCCACGTGGAATTTTTCGTAGTTATTGGCCTCAAATGTCGCAACACATTGCTCTGCGCGTTCGCTGATTGTCACCAAAAGCAAAGAGCGCGTATGGGTCCCGCACCCTCTCTTGTTCAGCCAATTTTTCCAAATTAACCGGAAACTATAATCGAAAGCAAAGTACAGAACAATCGACCAAATCATCACGGTACGGGAATAAACGTCAGCCCGATGAATGATGTACAGATATCCTATGTTTAACAGGGAAACCAAAACCACTTGATGCAGTGTTTTCACAAACTCTTGGTATTTCCCGCGTTTCAGGATATCCTGCATTGTCTCAAAATAAATAATAACAAACAGACTGATTAACTCCGCTACAATATCAACGTTACGATATACGTCATCTGCATATGGATTGCCGAATCCAAAGCGAATAAAATATGCCACAACCATGCTCAACTGCAGACATATAAAATCAATGATGATAAAATCTGCATGTTTCAGCCATTTTTTCGTATCTTTTTTATACATTTCTCTATTTTTCCGCTTGAAATTGCTTTTCTCCCTGATGTGCACGAAGTACATCAAGGAACATTTCTTCTCCCTGCTTTCTTGCTTCTACTGCTTCATCGAAGTCATCAAATCCCCCTAAATAATGACATTTTCCTTGAAACATAATTTGAGCAATCCATTTTTTGCGCTGTTTGTTGAAATATACGCCGCGCGCACCGCTGGTATTGGCTTTCGAAATATGACTTGTCTGCAAGTGTTCCAGACACGTTCCATCCACGAAATGCAGAATTTTCTTTGGTGAGTGCTCACAGCCGCAGCTCTTAGACAGTCCGTTTTTCAAATTGCTCTCGCGTACAACCGTCGTTTTTCCGCAGTCGCAGCGACAATTCCAAGTTCTGTGACCGTTTACCTTGCCTTGATAAGAAATTACCGTAAGCTTTCCGAAGCGCTTGCCGGTCAAATCTTCCGGTTCTTTATGTACTCCGCAGCCACAGCTTGTTGTGTTTCCGGAGGTCAGGACGTTTCGCGCCAGCAAAACCTCTTTTCCGCAGTCACAGCGGCAGCGCCACAGCACGCTTCTATTCGCTGTTCGCTGATCGGTCTGTTCCAGCACGGTCAACGAGCCAAACCGCTGCCCTGTCAAATCGCTCGGACGCGCTTCACAGCCGCAGCTGTTTGTGACGCCGTTTTTTAACTTTCTGCTGGATAATTCAATCTCGTTGCCGCAGTCGCAGCGGCAGTGCCAAATAATACATCCATTTTTCCGTTTATCCGTCTTGTTTAATACAGTCAATTTCCCGTATCGTTTTCCAGTCAGTTCTCGCTTCATATCTTCCCCGCGCATGCTCCTTTCGCATAATATTGGAGCGTTTCATCGTTCTGCGAAGCTTGCCGAGGCTTCCGCTTTTCCCCCGTGCGCGCAACCTTGACAGACTTGTTCGTAGAATGGTATATTCTACGAATGTATATAAAAATAACGATTTGAAATGCGGGCACGCCCCTCACTTCAAATCGTTATTATTTTCCCCATATTGCCGCGTTTCATCCACAATTCCGTCTATTATACCAATCTCGCAGCACGTTTAAAACAATTCTGTATGATTTTTTCTTCCATAACGCAAAAACCGCTTCTTATGCAAAAAAGTTGCATAAGAAGCGGTTTTTAATTCTCATCCCTCGAGATGCTTTTACGAGTTATACAGGAACGTTACAACCTGTGCACGGGTGCAGGAATCCTTTGGCGCGAAGGTTGTCTTTGTCACGCCGCTGGTGATGCCGTTGGCAACAGCCCACATGACCGGTTCATAATACCAATCGGATACCTTGACATCGGTAAACGGATTCTTGACAGCGGCCTTTTTCTTGCCGTTCGCCTTCCACATGAATGTCACGATTTCACAGCGCGAGCACGTCTTGCTCGGACTAAATGTCGTTGCAGAGGTACCGGAAGTGATATTTTTGGAAACCGCCCACATGACAGCCTTGTAATACCAATCCGACGACTTCACATCGCTGAACTTGTTGGCGACAGACTTTGTCACATCCGGACTGCCGGCATTTCTCCACAGGAATGTGATTGCCTGCGCACGCGTACAGACTTGATTGGGGCTAAACGTCGTTTTGGATGTGCCCGCTGCGATGCCCTTTTTCACTGCCCAATTGACCGCATTGTAATACCAAGCAGTCTTTGGAACATCGGTGAATCCTGTCGTGGTTGCCTGTTCCGGCTTGGTCGTCGTCGTATAGCTTGCGCTGATATATCCGGTCTTTCCGACAAAAGAAATCGTGTACCAGCCATCCTTGAGCGCTGTCGTTTGTACTTCCGTTCCCTTTTTCAACGTGCCCAGAACCGTAGCCTTGGTATTTGGCTGTGCGCGAACATTCAAATCAGCGGTCGTATAAACTGTCTGTGTCGTAGACGGCTTCGGATCTTCCGTCGGTTTGGTCGTCGAAATGTACTTGTTGTACACGTATCCGGACTTGCCGGAAAAAGAAATCTCGTACCAATTACCGGATGTTCCGATAATCTCCACCTGCGTGCCCTTGCTCAGCGTTCCCAGAATTTCTGCGTCGTTGCTCGGCTTAGAACGAACGTTCACGTTGGCAGTCGCGTATCCGGTCTTGCTCGCGGCAACCGTCTGCTCCTGCTGTGCCACGGCAACGATTTCCGTGCTGTTCTGTTGTGAAACAGCATCCATAGCGTACGCATTTCCACATAACAAACACGCAGCAATCATCCCCGTTGCAATGCGAATTGTTGTGTTTTTCTTCATATAATCCCCTTCCTTCTTTTCAAGAAGTATCGTACCTTTTGTTTAATATATCACACAAATTTGCGTTGTTCAATAGTGTTTTTGCAGTTTTTTGCCTATTTATTTGCGTATTTTATGCTAGTAAATTTCAAAATGGTTTTTTCTTATTCTATTTTAATTTTTTTGCTTTTTCTAAGCATAACTCTTTTGAGTTATTTATGATATTTATTCCATATCTACTCTTGCGCCAGCCATTTTCGCAGCTGCTGCACTGCCTTTTTTTCCAGCCGCGACACCTGTACTTGAGAAATACCGAGCTGACGCGCACACGCCTGCTGGGTCTGCCCGCGAAAATATCGCAGCAGCAAAATGCGCTGCGACCGAACATCCAATCGCTCCATGGCTTCTCGCAGCGCCAGAGATTCAACGACACGTTCCTCCATACATGCTTCTCCAAGCATCTGTTCCAGTGTCGTGCCGTCCTCTCCGATTTCGCGCTGCAGCGAATCCGGCGGCAGCAGCGCGGTCTCGCAAGCCGCAATTTCTTCCGGTGAAACCTCCAGCCAATTGGCAATCTCGTGAATGGTCGGCGGTCTGGACAGCGTTTGATGCAGCGTTTCCCGCGCTGTGTGCACGCGATAGCCCAGTTCTTTGACACTGCGGCTGACTTTCATTGCGCCGTCATCGCGCAAAAACCGCCGAATTTCTCCGGAAATTTTGGGCACCGCATAGGTAGAAAACCGCGTGCCATATGTACAGTCAAAGCCCTCTATCGCCTTGAGCAGCCCAATGCTTCCCAATTGAAACAGGTCCTCCGCCTCTGTGCCGCGCCCTGTGTATCGCTTGACAATGCTCCAAACCAACGCTTGATTGTCTCTGATGAGCTGTTCTTTGGCGGCTGTGTCGCCGCTCTGCGCCAATCGCAGCAGGCGCAGCTGTTCGTTACTTCTGTCCAAAACGAATTGCTATGCGCTTGGTCATTACGACCTGCGTGCCGATGCCTTCGCGCGAGCGAACGCGCAGCTTGTCCATAAAGCTCTCCATGATGGTAAATCCCATACCGGAACGCCCCGCGTCACCGGTTGTGAACATCGGCTGACGCGCCCGCGGTACATCCGGTATGCCGCAGCCTTTATCTCGAACTGAAATCTGTATTTCTCCGCCCTCAAACAGCTTTGCCTGTATGGTTATGTATCCGGTTCGCTCTTTGTACGCATGCACAATACAGTTGGTGACCGCCTCGCTGACCGCTGTTTTGATGTCATTCATCTCCTCAATCGTCGGGTCAAGCTGTGCAGCAAATGCCGCGACTGCCTGCCGTGCAAATGCCTCGTTGCACGAACGGCTCGGAAATTTGATGCTCATCTGGTTTATTTCCCTGCGCATACCGGTTCCTCCTCTTCCAAATGCAATGTCGGCAGATCCGGCAAAAACTGCACGCGTTTTTGAATGCCTGCCGCCTTGAAAATGCGCATCGCGGACGGCGGTGTGCGAATCACACAAAATGTTTGTCCCGCTCCCAACAGATTCCGCTGCGCTCCGAGCACCACGGCAATGCCGGAGCTGTCCATAAAGGTCAAACCGGACAAATCCAAAATAATCGGGTCATTTGCATATAGTATCATGGTTTTTTCCAGATATTCGACACACTGTGCCGCCTCATGATGTCCCAGTTCTCCGCAAAAGCGTATCACAATGCCTTGTTTCTCTCGTTTATGCGAACATTTCATGCTGTTTTCCTCCCAACCTTCGCAATATAGGCAAAAAAATAGAACCGTTCTTCTCTCAAAGAACGATTCTATTATAAAAAGTTTCTGAAAAATAATCTGTCAGATTATACCATCTGCCAGCGCATTTTTTGCTTCGCCCGCAACATACAGCGAACCACATACAATGACGGCGTCCGATTCGTCCGCATAGCGCACAGCGCGCTTGAGCGCAGACGGCACATCTCCGCAGTCAATGACGTTGCAGTACGGAGAAAACGTGCGAATCATCGTGGTCAGCGTGCGGCTGTCCAAAGCGCGCGGATTATCCGGCTGCACGGTGTAGACGGAATCCGCGCGGCGAACCAGCATCCGCACACAGGCTTCATACTGCTTGTCCGCCACCATGCCCAATACCAGCGAAATGCCGCCCGCTGGCAGCAAATCATCCAGCGTTGCACACAGCGCCGTCACGCCGTCTACGTTATGCGCGCCGTCAATCATCAAAAGCGGGTCGGTCTGCACAATCTCCTGTCTGCCTGCAATCCCTGCACGAGCAAACCCGTCAGCAATCGCCTGCGCGGAGATATGCCAGCCCTTTTTGTTCAGCACCTGCAGCACAGCATATGCCGTTGCCGCATTGTACGCTTGGTGTCTGCCAATCAGGCGCAGATGAAATGGTTTGCCGTCAATCACACAGTCCGTGCCTTCCAATGTACAGGACGCAATTTCCGGCATTGGCGCTTTGATGTACTGCGCTGTCACCTCATAGCAGCGGCGGGCAAGAACATCGTCTACGCTGTCTTTCTGTTCCGGATAATTGACGAGCACACTGTCAGGCTTGACAATATGGCTTTTATCCGTAGCAATTTCTTCTACCGTATTGCCGAGCACCGCCATGTGATCCAGCGCCACGTGTGCCATCACAGCAACTTCCGGTGCATCTATGATATTCGTCGCGTCATACCGTCCGCCGAGGCCAACTTCCAGCACGACAATATCACACGCTTGTTCTGCAAAATACAGCATCGCACAAGCGGTTGTAAACTCGAATTCCCCGATGTGCTCGCCTTCCGGCAAAATCAGCTGCTGCTCTTTTTCCGCGACCTGCGCCGCAATGCGGCACAGGTCTTCGCGCGGAATCATTTGTTCATTGACGCGGATGCGCTCACAGAAATCCATGATAAACGGCGAGGTGTACAGACCGGTTTTGTATCCAGCCTGCTGTAAAGCGGATGCACTTAACACCGCGATGCTCCCCTTGCCATTCGTACCCGCAACATGGATAAATTTCAGTTTTTTTTGTGGATTTCCCAATATCGCCAGTAGGGCACGGATGCGATCCAAGCACGGTGTGCCGCTGAATCTGCCGTGGGCATGTATGCGCTCTAATGTCTGTTCGTAACCAACCATAAAAATTAGTTCAGCGCAGCGATGCTCTCGTTGAGCTTGGCAATCTGATCGTTGAGCTTGGCAGCCTTGACGCGCTCACCTTCAACAACCTGTTCCGGCGCCTTGTTCAGGAAGCCTGGATTGTTCAGCTTCTTGTTGATAAAGTCCAGATCCTTCTGTGCTTTCTTGAGTTCCTTATTCAGTCTAGCCTTCTCCTTCTCGAAGTCGACCAGCTCGTTCATCGGCAGGTACATCTGCACATCACCGGTGACAACAGAAACCATCTTGGCTGCGTCAGCCGGTGCTTCTGCGGAAACATTGAGCGCACTTGCATAAGCGAGCTTGAGGAAGCAAGCCTCACCCTCCGTAAAGACTTCCTGACGTGCCTTGTCCTCGGTCACAACATAAACCTGTGCCTTCTTAGACGGCGGAACATTCATTTCTGCACGGCGGTTACGGATTGCACGGATGCTGTCCATCAGCATTTCCATCTGTGCTTCTTCGGTCGGGAAATTCAGCTCGTCCTGATACTCCGGCCACTTGGACAGCATGATGGTCTCGCCCTCATGCGGCAGTGCCTGCCAGATGGTCTCGGTGATGAACGGCATAAACGGATGCAGCAGCTGCATCGAACCGGACAGCACATAGCACAGCACGTTCTGTACGTTCTCGCAGGTCTCCTTGTCGTCCTTGTTCTGCAGACGAGTCTTTGCAATCTCGATATACCAATCGCAGAATACATCCCAAATAAAGTCATTGAGCTTCTGTGCGGCAATGCCCAGCTCATACTTGTCAATGTTCGTCGTGACATCCTGTACCAGCGTATTGAACTTGGACAGAATCCACTTGTCCTCCATGGTCAGTGTCTTCGGCAGCTGTACCTTGTCAATGGTCAGGTTCATCTGGATAAAGCGGGAAGCGTTCCAGATCTTGTTGCAGAAGTTTCTGCTTGCCTCAACACGATCCTTGGAGTAGCGCATGTCATTTCCTGGCGAATTGCCGGTTGCCAGCGTGAAGCGCAGCGCATCTGCGCCGTACTGGTCAATGACCTTGAGCGGGTCAATGCCGTTGCCCAGAGACTTGGACATCTTTCTGCCCTGCTCGTCGCGCACCAGACCGTGAATATAAACCGTCTTAAACGGAACTTGCTTCATGTGCTCCATGCCGGAGAAAATCATGCGGGCAACCCAGAAGAAGATAATATCATAGCCGGTAACCAGCGTATCCGTCGGATAGAAGTATTCCAGCTCCGGCGTCTTATCCGGCCAGCCCAGCGTGGAAAACGGCCACAGCGCAGAGGAGAACCATGTATCCAGCACGTCCTCTTCCTGACGAATGTGATGACCGCCGCACTTCGGGCAAGTCGTCACATCTTCCTTGGCAACAACCATCTCACCGCAGTCCTCGCAATAGTATGCCGGAATACGGTGACCCCACCATAGCTGACGGGAAATGCACCAGTCATGCACGTTTTCCATCCAATGGGTGTATGTCTTGCTGAAGCGCTCCGGAACAAACTTGATTTCGCCCTCGTCGACAACGCGAATGGCATCCTTTGCCAGCGGCGCCATCTTAACGAACCACTGTGCAGAGGTCATCGGCTCTACCGTGGTACCGCAGCGATAGCAGGTGCCGACATTATGGGTATGATCCTCAATCTTGACCAGACGGCCCTCTGCTTCCAGATCTGCCAGAACTGCCTTGCGGCACTCATAGCGATCCATGCCTTGATACTTGCCGCCGTTTTCATTGACGGTTGCATCCTCATTGAACACGAGAATCTGCTCCAGATTATGGCGCTGACCCATCTCAAAGTCATTCGGGTCGTGGCACGGCGTGGTCTTTACACAACCGGTGCCAAATTCCTTATCAACATAATCATCGGCAAAAATCGGAATCTCACGGCCGATAATCGGCAGAATTGCCATCTTGCCAACCAGATGCTTGTAGCGCTCATCCTCCGGATTGACAGCGATGCCGCTGTCGCCCATGAAGGTCTCCGGACGGGTGGTAGCGACAATCATGCACTCGTCCGAGTCCTTGATGTCGTACTTGATATACCACAGCTTGCCCGGCTGGGTCTCATACTCTACTTCGGCATCAGACAGCGCCGTTGCACAGTGCGGACACCAGTTGATGATGCGGCTGCCCTTGTAAATCAAGCCCTTGTTGTACAGGTTGACAAACACTTCCTTGACAGCCTTCGAGCAGCCTTCATCCATCGTAAAGCGCTCTCTGCGCCAGTCACAGGAGGAACCCAGCTTCTTAAGCTGCTGGATGATGCGGTCACCGTACTGGTTCTTCCACGCCCATACGCGCTCCAAGAACTTCTCACGGCCGAGGTCGTAACGGGTCAGACCCTCTTCCTTGCGCAGGTTTTCCTCTACCTTAATCTGGGTAGCGATGCCTGCGTGGTCTGTGCCCGGCATCCACAGCGCAGAGTAGCCCTGCATGCGCTTGGTACGAATCAGAATATCCTGCAGGGTTTCGTCAAACGCGTGACCCATATGCAGCTGACCGGTTACATTCGGAGGCGGAATAACAATCGTAAACGGCTTTTTGTTCTTGTCTACTTCTGCATTGAAGTAGCCCTTTTCTTCCCACGTCTTGTACAGCTTGTCTTCTGTCGCAGACGGGTCATACGTCTTTGGCAATTCGTTGGTCACAAAATTGCCTCCTTCCTTGTATAATCATTGAAATTGGATCTTTAGCTGAAAAAAAGTCTTCGTCCTAAATTCATCAGGACGAAGACTTGTATCCTCCGCGGTACCACCTTGCATTCACACAGGGCGTGCCTGCGTGCACTTTGTGTCGGATAACGGCGACAAACCGAATGTTCCTACGCGCCAGACAAGCTGGTTTCGGCACATTGACTCAGAAGCTACCTTCCAATCCCTGCCGCGAAGCCTCGCACCAACCGGCTTCTCTCTTTGCTGGCACAGGAATGTACTCCTCTTCTTCAGCGTCGATCTCTGTTTAGACCTGTATATTATAGTATGGCAAGGCATCGTTGTCAAGAGAAGAATGCGCACGGAGAGCGTTCTCTCAATCGGCTTTACAGATTGATTTCAACCTGAATGTTATCGTCAGCCAGATACTTCTCGATGCGCGGCATAACATCATTCTTGATGAAATCCTCTACCTGCTGCGGTGCACGGCCGATGTACGCCTTCGGGTCCATCTCAGCCAGAATTTCTTCCTTGGTCAGACCGAACATCGGATCAGCGGCGATCAGATCAACCATATTGTTGTCCAGTCCCTCTTCCTTTACGCGCTTGCCGGCGGTGATAGAATGCTCACGAATGCGCTCGTGCAGATCCTGACGGTTGCCGCCGCGCTTTACTGCGCTCATCATGATGTTTTCGGTTGCCATGAACGGCAGCTCGCTCATCACGCGCTTCTCGATGGACTTCGGATAAACCACGATGCCCTCAGAAATATTGATCATGATGTTCAGGATGGCGTCAATACCCAGGAATGCTTCCGGAACAGAGATGCGCTTGTTTGCGGAATCGTCCAGCGTGCGCTCAAACCACTGGGTCGCAGAGGTGATTGCCGGATTCAGGGTGTCAACCATGACATAGCGAGCCAGCGAGCAGATACGCTCGGAACGCATCGGATTGCGCTTGTACGGCATCGCAGAGGAACCGATCTGATGTGCTTCAAACGGCTCTTCCAGCTCCTTGAGGTGCTGCAGCAGACGCATATCTGTAGCGAACTTGCTTGCGGACTGTGCAATGCCGCCCAGCGTTGCGACAACCTGTGCGTCAATCTTTCTGGAATAGGTCTGACCGGATACCGGAACCACACCGTCAAAACCGAAGTCAGCAGCGATCATCTGCTCCATCTTGCGGATTTTCTCATGGTCACCGTCAAACAGCTCCATGAAGCTTGCCTGCGTGCCGGTGGTGCCCTTAGAGCCGAGCATGCGCATATTGGCAATACGGAACTCCAATTCGTCCAGATCCATCAGCAGCTCGTTAATCCACAGGGTTGCGCGCTTGCCGACTGTGGTCAGCTGTGCCGGCTGAAAATGCGTGAATCCCAGCGTCGGCATATCCTTGTACTGAGCAGCAAAGTCAGACAGGCGGTGAATGACAGCAACCAGCTTCTTGCGAACCAGCTTCATGCCTTCCTGCATCTGGATGATGTCGGTATTATCGCCTACATATGCAGAGGTTGCACCCAGATGGATGATGCCTGCGGCCTTCGGAGCGACCTTGCCGAAGGTGTAAACATGTGCCATAACGTCATGGCGCACTTCCTTCTCGCGCTTCTTTGCCACTTCATAATCAATGTTGTCGATGTTGGCTTCCATCTCGTCGATCTGCTCCTGTGTAATCGGCAGGCCAAGCTCCTTCTCAGCCTTCGCGAGAGAAACCCAAAGACGGCGCCAGGTGGAGAACTTCATATCCGGAGAGAAGATATACAGCATCTCCGGGCTGGCGTAACGGGAACAAAACGGACTTTCGTATACGTTGCTCATACTCACTAAATTCCTTTCCTGGCGCTGGTTTTCCCCGCGCCACATACAAGTGTTTCTTCTATTTTAGGCGAAAATCGACCAAAAGGCAAGATGCTTTGTATACAAATTTGCCTATGCAGATAAGATACAATTTGGGAGAAAAAAAGAAGTTACCCGCTTTTGACAGATAACTTCTTTCTCACTAAAACGTTTATTTTTTCGCTTATGCCTCAGCGATGAACTTCTCCAGACGGTCAAGGCCCTTGTCAATGTTCTCCATAGAGGTTGCGTAAGACCAGCGCAGGTAGTTCGGTGCAGCGAAAGAGGTGCACGGAACGGTTGCTACGAGAGCCTTCTCCAGGAACAGTGCTGCGAAATCGCCGTCGTTCTCAATCTTCTTGCCGTACATGGTCTTGCCGACAAAGCTGGACATATCCATCATGACATAGAACGCACCCTGCGGCTTGATGCAGGAAACGCCTTCAATCTTGTTCATGCGCTCTACCAGATGGTCGCGGCGCTTCTCGAACTGCTGACGCATCTCCTCAACAGAGCCCTGATCGCCTTCCAGTGCTTCCAAAGCAGCCCACTGTGCCATGGTTGCCGGAGCGCCGGTGGAATGGCTGACATAGCTGGACATTGCCTTTGCAACGGTCGGATTTGCCAGCGCATAGCCAACACGCCAGCCGGTCATTGCGTAGGTCTTGGATACGCCGTTGATAACAATGCACTGCTCCTTCATTGCCGGAGAAACCGATGCAATAGAGGTATATTCCAGTCCATCATATACCAGCTTGTAGTAGATATCGTCGCTCAGAACATAGAGGCCGTGCTTCTCACAGACAGCAGCCAGTGCTTCCAGCTCTTCTCTGGTGTATACCATGCCGGTCGGGTTGGACGGGGAGTTGAGCATGAACATCTTGGTCTTTTCGGTGATTGCTGCTTCCAGCTCGTCAGCGGTAATCTTGAAATGGTGCTCAGCAGTAGCGCGAACTTCTACCGGAACAGCGCCAGCCATGCGAATCATCTCTGCGTAGCTCAGCCAGTACGGAGCTGCTACAACAACCTCGTCGCCCGGATCACAGCAAGTCATGATAGCGAGGTATACATTGTGCTTTGCGCCGGATGCTACAACAACCTGACTCGGCTCATATTCCAGACCAAGATCTTCCTTCATGCGGTTGCAAATTGCCTTTCTCAGTTCGATGATGCCGGCAGCCGGGGTATATCTGGTCTTGTTTGCCTGAATAGCAGCGATGCCTGCTTCCTTGATGTTTTCCGGGGTGTTAAAGTCCGGCTCACCTGCGCCAAAGCTGACAACGTCGATGCCGTCGGCCTTCATCTGCTTTGCCATTGCGCTGATTGCCAGCGTGGCGGACGGAGCGATTGCGGCTGCAATTTTAGAAATTGGTTTAACCATAATATGTTCCTTTCCGGGGCGAATTCTTTCCGAAGCTCTTCGCCTCTGCGGCTTGAGATTCCGCATGTATCTTTTCACTTAACTATCTGATATTATAGTGATTTCTAACCATTTTTGCAACCAAAAATAGCATTTCTATTCGATATAATTGGAAATTTCCATACTTTGAACAAAAACCAAAAGATGTTTTCCCATATCGTGACATTTTGCACAAATGAAATTTGCGAGAATGCAGCCTGCATTTCATTTTCCTGCAACGCGCGGATAAAATGCAATTTTACAGTCATGCATATTGCATTTTTTACATGGCATGAAAAAGAGCAGAGCCTTGCAGCTCTGCTCTTTGATGTGATTTCACAATTACTTTGCCTGCTCCAGTGCCTGTGCAATCTGATCCGGACATGAGGTGCCGCGGCCACCGCAGTCAACGCCCTTAAACGCCTTGATTACCTGCTCTACCGGCATACCGGTAATCAGACGGCAAATGCCCTTCAGGTTGCCGTTGCATCCGCCGATAACCTCGATGCTTTCTACCACGCCGTCCTTGACGCTGTAGTGAATCTCGCGGGAACAGGTTCCCTTTGTCTTGTATACATTCATTTCAATATCCTCCTGTATTTTTTATTTGTCTTTGCTCTCAATGACAAGCGCTCGTCCGTGCTGAATCGTAATCGAATATTCCGGTGCGGCCGGTTCATTCGAGGTCGTGTACGGCTCAAAACGAGAGACCTCTGCGTTTGTCACAACATACTTGGTGCCGCGCAGCGTCAATCCGGTCAGCTTGTCATCCAATGGAATGATGCCGACGTACTTGTACGCCGGATCTGCCGGATACGTCACTGTGCCGCCGCCGTGAAATGTCACACGGTTTCTGCTGTCCACAAATACACCGCTGCATCCATGTTCATACAAAAACTCCAACTGAGACAGATTGGAAAGAAAGTGGTCAATTCTGCCGCCGGATGCGCACACATACGTAATGGTATCTGCGCCGCGCCGCAGCGCTTCGCGCGTGCAGCTGAGCAAATCCGTGTCATCTTTTTCCGGCTTGAGCCGGATTACTTCGACATCGAAATCTGGACAACTTCCCGAATCAAAATCCCCAACGACCAAATCCGGCTGGATTCCGCACGCTTGCGCATGACGCACGCCGCCGTCGGCACAGATGATATAATCCGCCCGCTGTGCCAGCGGTTTGACATATTCGTAATCGGTCTCCGGCGCAGCTGCGATCATGAGCACATTCATTTCAATTCCCACTCCTTCAGATTCCGAACACTTTCATACAGCTGACAGTAGCTCTCGTGTCGTTCCTTGGCAATTTTGCCTTCCTCCACAGCCTGCCGAATGGCACAGCCCTTTTCCTTGACATGGGCGCAGCCGGTAAATCGGCACTGATTCAAATACGGCTCAAATTCACGGAATGCGTACTGTAAATCATCCTTCAGGATGAGATCCATGCGCTCTGCATCAAAAGCAGAAAATCCCGGCGTATCCGCAATAAATCCACCGGTTTCCAGCTCCACCAGCTCCACATGCCGTGTCGTGTGACGGCCGCGTTCTGTTTTCGGGCTGATTGAGCCGGTTTCCATCTGGAACTTTTCGTCGATGGCATTGAGCAAGCTGGACTTTCCAACACCGGAATTTCCTGCAAATGCAGAAATTTTCCCCGTCAGCTGTTCTCGAAGTGCTCCTACACCCTCGCCGGTCTGTGCGCTGACGCGGAAAACCTGAAATCCTGCCTGTGTGTAAATGTCATATAAATGATCGCCTCGATTGATGTCGCACTTATTGATGATAATCAAGACATCCATGCCTTTGTGCTCTGCAATCGCCGTGACTTTATCAATGAGCAGCGTTTCTGTCACCGGAGGTGCCGCACTGCATACAATGACAAGCTGGTCGATATTGGAGACTGCCGGCCGAATCAATCTGTTTTTTCTCGGTTCAATTGACATAATGTAACCCGTGCCGTCGTCCTGTACTTCAATCATGACACGGTCACCGATTACAGGTTTTTGTGATGATTTGCGGAATTTTCCGCGTGCTTTGCATTCTATCACTCCAGAATCCGTGCGAACATAATAAAATCCGCCGATTCCTTTGAGAATGAATCCATTCTCCTGTTTCATAGCATTGTATTCCTTTTTTCTATCACAGTTTGCTGAAATCAACGTCCTGATCGTAGATGGTCGAACCGTCAACCGTCACAACAACGCGCTTGGTGCTGCTGTAGCTGACATTGCAGCTCGCCGTGCCGGCGCTCGTGCGAACGGTATGGCTGTACAGCGTCGAACCGCCGACGGAGATCGTGACACTGCACGTGTCACGATCCGTCGGGAGGTTGCTCACTGTAATTTTCGAGGAAGTTACGCTGACGGAAGCAGAACCTGTTCCGCCGTTGCCGCCTCCATTGTTGTCATCCGGCTGATCGTCCGTCGTTGCGGCTTCCTTGGCGATGGTAATGCCAACGCTGGTGCCCTTTGCGACTTCTGTTCCGTACGGTACAGTCTGGCTGATAACCGTGCCGGCGGTCTCTGTGCTCTCCTGCTCATGCACGGAACCCAGTGACAGTCCAGCTTTTTCCAAAGCGGCAGTAGCCTGCTCTACGGTCATGCCCTTCAGATTCGGAACCGTCTTGTTGGTGTTTGCCGAACCGGAAGATACAATCACAGTAATGGTAGAACCGACTTCTACATCTTCTCCGGCTTCCGGATCACTGCCGATGACATAGCCCTGTGCTACACTCTCCGAGGTTTTTTCGGTGCGCTTTGCCTTCAAGCCCTTGGCGCGCAAAGCACTCTGCGCATCTTCATAGCTCTTGCCTGCCAAAGATGGAACCGAAACCGTGTTGGTTTCTTCCTCATCTGCAACGACAGAAGCCAATGTCAGCGATACCGTTGTTCCGGCATCAATCGTCGTCTTTGCGCGCGGGTTCTGGTCGATGACGTCTCCGTCAGAATAATTCTTATCTTCCGCTTCGCTCTTTGTGAACTCCTGTTCGGTAATCTGGAAGCTGAAGTCGGAATATTCGCTGTTGCCCTTGATGTCCTTGGAGTAGTTCAAACCGATGAACTGCGGTACCTGCAATGTTTTCGTATCGCCGCCGCTGTTCACCATCTTCAAGGCAAAGAACGCCACAACTGCCAGCAAAACGACAATCACTGCACCGGCAACCACCTTGCCTGTACCGCTGGATTTCTTTTTGCCGCCGTTCGAACGCTGTCTGACCGGCGCTTCGTATTCATCATCGTCGTCGTACGGTTCTGCGGGGCGCTGCACATAATTGCTGCTCGGCTGCGAACGGCTCAGATTGTCCGTCGCACGCGGCACGTACTGTGTTGCGTCCTCATCCGTCTCTGCCGCCGGTGTGTGCGGAATATATTGTGTCGCATCTTCATCATGATGATACGGAATCGCGCGGGTTTCGTCCAAATCGCTGTTATGCGAGGAATAATTCAGCACCAAATTCGGATTGGAACGCAGGCGTTCCATATCGCGGAACATATCCATTGCGGAGCTGTAGCGCTGGTTGACGTTTGCGCACATCGCGTGCATGACAATTTCATCCATTGCCTTCGGAATTTCCGGCACAATGCTGCTCGGTACCGGCGGCACCGTATTCAAATGCTGCATGACAACCGCAACGGCGGTATCACCGCGGAACGGCAAGGTTCCGGTCAGCATCTCATACATCACAACGCCCAGCGAATACAGATCTGTGCGGAAATCGACCGTAATGCCCTTTGCCTGCTCCGGAGAGATATAGTGCACGGAGCCAATCGCCTCAGATGACACCTTGCGTGTTTCCTGGCTGTTTGCAAAGCTGGCAATGCCGAAGTCCATGACCTTTGCCGTGCCGTCACGCAGCAGCATGATGTTCTGCGGCTTAATGTCCTGATGGATGATGCCGCGGCTGTGCGCGTGATCCAGCGCGCGTGCTACCTGCTGTGCAAAATATAATGTTTCCTGCCATGTCAGGTGATGCTTCTTGCGAAGATAATCCTTCAGGGTGACACCCTCACACAATTCCATGACGATATACTCCGGACAATTGTCCGCATGACATACATCATAAATCGAAACAATATTGTTCTGTGAGAGCTTTGCTACCGCCTGTGCCTCGTTGTAAAAGCGCTTGCGGAATTCTTCATCCTGTGAAAATTCTTCTTTCAGGACCTTAATGGCAACATAACGATGGAGAACGGTGCAGTAGGCCTTGTATACAATGGCCATACCACCGGTTCCGATCACCTCGCGGACTTCATACCGTCCCCCGAGTGTTTGTCCAACTAAATTTTCCATTCCCATGTCTCCTACTTGGTGTACAATACAACAGTAATATTGTCATTCCCACCGGCCTTGCAAGCCAGCTCAATCAATTGCGTGCACGCCTGTTCCATCGTCGGCGCCTGCGAGACAGCCGCCGCGATCTCTGCGTCCGTCACCGGACCGCTCAGACCGTCCGAACACAGAAGCAGCGTCTGCCCCTCGTGCATCTTGATTTCATATACATCCGCTTCGACGCTGCTGTCTACGCCAACTGCCCGCGTAATGAGATTGCGTCCCGGATACGTCTTGGCCTCCGCCTTGGTCAGTCGTCCGCTGCGAACCATCTCTGCAACCAGCGAATGATCTGCGCTCATCTGTGCGATTTTGTCCCCATCAATCAGGTACGCGCGGGAATCGCCGACGTTGGCGAGAATCACACGATCATCCACGCAGATGCCGCCAACCAGCGTCGTGCCCATGCCGTTGTATGCCGGAGAGGATTGAGACAGCTCAAACACCTCTGTGTTCGCCAGCTTTACAGCCTTTTCGACCAAATCCGCCAGTGTGTCTGCACTGGTGTCTGCGGCATCCGCCGTTTGTATGGTCTCCAAGAACCGATTCGCTGCACGCTCACTGGCAATATTTCCGGCGCGGGCACCGCCCATGCCGTCGCAGAGAACGAGAAATCCCATCCCGCTTTCCGGAACGTCTACGCGAAAGGTATCTTGATTGTTCGCTCGAACCAGACCTTTATCGGTTTTGCCATATGCTTTCATTGTATCACTCTTTCCCGAACGTTTCACCGATGTGCCTGCGGCGCAGCTGCCCGCAAGATGCGTCAATATCCGGCCCCAATGTGCGCCGGACTGTCGCCGTGACTCCGTTCTTTTCCAAAATATTTTGAAAAGCCGCGACATGCTCCTTCGGTGAAGTGCGCAGTCCGCTCTCCGTAACGTGGTTTAAAGGGATTAGATTTACATGCGCCGGACGGCCGCGCAGCAGCTCAGCCAGCTTTCTCGCCTGCCATGGGCGATCGCTGACCCCGTCAATCATCGTATATTCATACGAAATTCTGCGCCCTGTCATGTCAAAATAATCTCGGCAGGCAGCAATCAGCTGCTCGACAGGGAAGCTCTTGTTGACCGGCATGGTAGCGCTGCGGCTCTCATTGTCCGGAGAATGCAGGGAAATCGACAGGGTAATCTGCAGCTTCTCCTCAGCGAGGCGGCGAATCTGCGGCACCAAGCCGGACGTAGACAGCGAAATATGGCGCTGTCCGATGTTCAGCCCCTCCGGCGCACCGACCAATCGGATAAACCGCAGGACATTGTCATAGTTATCCAGCGGCTCGCCGGTTCCCATCAGTACAATGTTGGAGATGCGCTCGCCGGTGTCCTTCTGCATAAACAGAATCTGATCGAGAATTTCGCCGGCAGACAGGCTTCTGACCAGTCCGCCCAGACCCGATGCGCAGAACTTACAGCCCATTCGGCAGCCCACCTGAGATGACACACAGGCGGAGTTGCCATGATGGTACCGCATGAATACGCTCTCAATGCAGTTGCCGTCGTGCAGCTCCCACAGATATTTGATTGTGCCATCCACTTTGGATACCTGCTTGCGCAGGATCTTCGGCGCCGTCAGCAGATACTGTTCGGACAGCTTAGCGCGAAGCTGCTTGGAAACATTGGTCATTTCATCAAAGGAAGAAACGCCCTGATGCAGCCATTGAAAGATTTGTCCTGCACGAAACGGCTTTTCCCCCATCCCGCGCAGCTCTTCCTTCAGCTCCGGCAGTGTCCGGCATTTAATCTCAGGTTTTGTCATATGTCAAATCTCCGATGAAAGCACCTGCGTGCTGTCATCTTTTTCATAGTAAGCCATTTTTCGGAATTTTGCAACAAAAAATCCATCTGTATGATGTACCTGCGGCAGTAGAGTGACAGACCCATCCACAGGTTGTTCACACACAGGCAGAGAAAATGTCTGTTTTTCAAACTGCGGCGTGCTGTTTAAAAACGCTTCCACAATTTCTTCGTTTTCTCGGCGCAGCACAGTACACGTCGAATAAACCAAAATTCCGCCTTTTTTTACGTATCGTGCTGCATTTTTCACAATTGCCAGCTGAATTTCCGGCAAAGACTCCAATGCACTCGCATCTTTATAGCGAATTTCCGGCTTTTTGCGAATAATGCCCAAGCCGGAGCACGGCACATCACACAGCACATAATCAAACGCTTCCTCCCATTCTGGTCGGAACTGTGCGGCGTCCTGCAATTGCGTGTGGATGTTGTCGAGTCCCAAACGCTGTGCGCCTTCCTGAATCTTATGCAGCTTGTGCTCATAAATATCGCACGAGGTTACACTGCCGGTGTTTTCCATGCGCTCAGCGGCAAAAAAACTTTTGCCTCCCGGCGCCGCACAGCAGTCCAATACGCGGCTGTCCGGCTTCGGGTCAAGTGCATACACGCTCATCTGGCTTGCGCCGTCCTGCACGGTGACGAGTCCCTCGCGGAAAACATCCAGCTGTTCCAAGCTGCCGGTTCCGGAGACCGTCAGGCAGTTCGGAACGCTCTCGTGTACTTGTACGCTGACACCCTGCTGCACAAGGCGCGATTTTACCGTTTCGGCATCGGCTTTCCGCGTATTGACGCGCAAAACAGTCGGTGCCGGTTGATTGTCCGCTTCCAGCAGCAGTCGCGTCTGTTTCACGCCGAACTGTTCCAAGTACAATTCTGTCAGCCAACGCGGATGGCTGTACCGCAGCGAGTAGTATTCCGCCTTTGTCTCGCAGTCCGGCTGCGGCAGCTGGTCGGCATGACGCGCAATGGTTCGCAGCAATCCATTGACATAATTCACGGTGCGCGCGTCTGCGCGGCACAGCGAACGCGCCAGTCGAACGCTTTCATTGACCGCCGCCGAATTGGGAACGCGATCCATCCAAACCATTTGATACACCGCCATGCGCAGGACATCCAGCACGCGCGGATGAACCTTTTTCAAACGAACCTTGGAGTAATGCGCGAGATAAAAATCGCACATCGCTTGGTTTTGCAGCACGCCGCCAACCAATGCGGTTGCCAGCGCAGCATCGCGCTTGGAAAGACCCGCCGCATATTTCTTCAGCGCCGGTGCGCTCCATGCGTCATCTTCTCGAATGGCAAACAAAGCCCGTGCCGCTGCCTCGCGGGCGGAGGTATTCTCACGCATGCTGTTCCTCCTCTCGCTTCTCAGCAGCCAAGAACCGTTCCCGGCTCCATTGCATGACCGCGCAGGTAGTCACCGGCTGCCATGCGCTTTTTGCCGACCATCTGAATTTCTGTAATCTGCAAAACACGGCCGTCGCCGCAAGCGACGAACAAGCCCTTCTTCGGATCTGCAACCGTCACCGTACCTGCCGGTACCTGCGCAGTTTCGTCTGTCATGCGCGACTGGAACAATTTGAGGCGCACATCTCCGCGTGTGGTCACTGCAACCGGCCACGGATCCAAGCCGCGAATCTGGTTGTGTACGTGCTGTGCCGGTTTGCTCCAATCAACAACCGACATCTCTTTGCTCAGTACAGACACATAGGTGGATTGTGCATCGTCCTGCGGCGTGCGCGCAATGCCCTGCGGCAGACGTTCCAGCGTTTCCGCCAGCAAATCCGCACCCATCGCTGCCAAACGGTCAAACAGCTCCCCTGCGGTCTCGTTCTCACCGACCGGTGTTTCGCTGGTCAGCAAAATATCACCGGTATCCAAACCACGATCCATATACATCGTCGTGACACCGGCGGTCTGTTCGCCATTGAGCACCATCCACTGCACCGGCGCCGCGCCGCGATACTTCGGCAGCAGGGAGCCGTGTACATTGATGCAGCCGTATTTCGGCAGATCCAGCACATAGCCCGGCAGCAGTTTTCCGTATGCCACAACAATAATAACTTCCGGATTCAGCTCGCGCAGCAGCTCCAGCTGGCTCTCATTTTTGAAGGAATCCGGCTGATACACCGGAATATCGTGTGTCAAGGCAAGCTGCTTTACAGGTGGTGGAGTCAGCTTCATTTTTCGTCCCTGTGGCTTGTCCGGCTGGGTAAATACGCCGACAATTTCATGTCCGTCCTGAATCAAGCGCTCCAGCGAGTTGACTGCAAAATCCGGCGTTCCCATAAAGACCAGTCTCATTCTGCTTCGTCCTCTTCCTCGTCCATGTTGATATACTCGGTTACCTTTTCCGTAAATACATGGCCATCCAGATGGTCAATCTCGTGCAGGAATGCACGTGCCGTCAAATCATGCGACTGAACCGTGAACCATTCGCCGTTTCTGTCCTGCGCGCGAACGGTTACGATGCGCGGACGGGTAACCATACCGAATTTATTTGGAAAGCTGAGACAGCCTTCCGAACCGGTCTGCTCCCCTTCGGTTGCAACTACTTCCGGATTGACCATCTCAATAATTTTGTCATTGTCCAGCGTGTCGAGCACCACGCAGACACGGCGCATATAACCGATCTGCGGGCCTGCCAGACCTACACCGTTGGCATGTATCATCGTCTGGATCATATCCGTCAGGATGTTTCCCAACTTCTTGTCAAATTTTGTTACCGGATGACATTTCTTGTACAAAATCGGATCCGGATCATAAATAATAGGTCTTACAGCCATTTGATAAACTCCTCTTGGTTTTTATGATTCTATCTGTATTATATCTGCATCGGGTTGACATCTGCATACATGGTCACCCCGCGGAAATTGCGGCTGGCACCTGCTTCCCGCAAAATACCATCAAGCAACGCGCGTCGGCGCTTGTTGTCCGGACAGCGGATGGTCAAATGATAGCGGTATCGGTTTTGCACCCGCACCACAGTTGCCGGTGCAGGCCCTAAAATCGGATAGCAAAAATCCGAAAACGCGCCAGCCATCAAGCTCTCCATACGCTGTTTGACGGCGACCAGCGCCGCCAAGACATCGCGTTCACGTTCTCCCACGGCAGTCAGCACAACCAACTGCGCAATGGGCGGACACTGCAGCATCCGGCGGCGTTCTATCTCCGCCTCATAAAATCGTTCGTAATCCTGCCGCGCTGCGTCCAAAATCACCTCGTCCTGCGGATGATACGTCTGAATAATCGCCTGTCCCTGTGTCTGCCGGCGTCCGGCGCGTCCCACAACCTGCGTGAGCAGAGAGAACGTGCGCTCGCGCGCGCGGTAATCCTGCGCAAACAGCGATTGATCCGCGTCCACAATACCGACCAGCGTCACGCGGTCAAAATCCAATCCTTTGGTGACCATCTGTGTGCCAAGCAAAATATCCGCTTGGTCTTCCGCAAACGCTTCCAGCAGCTTCGCATGCGAGCCTTTGGTACTTGTCGTATCCGCATCCATGCGGAGAATTTTTCGCTCCGGAAACATCTGCTGCAGTTCTGTCTCCAACCGCTGTGTGCCGGTGCCCTCCCATTTGAGGTGCGTGCTGCCGCAGTTCGGGCAGGTGCGCCGGACGGGAATGCTCTTGCCGCAATAGTGACACATGAGGCGGTGATTGACGGAATGATATGTCATCGAAACACTGCACGACGGACACGCTGGCGTCCAGCCGCACGATGGGCATGTGACTTGTTTGGCAGCACCGCGCCGATTTAAAAACAAAATGCACTGATGCCCCTCCGCAAAGCAACGCTGCATGGCCTGCCGCAAAACGGGGCCGATGGCGCTGATATACCCTTGCTGTATCGTGCCGCGCATGTCTGCAATCGTGACGCGCGGCAGTGCTGCACCGGAATACCGCTCGCGCAAATGCAGCACGGGATATTTTCCGGTCTCTGCGCCATAAAACGTCTCAATCGCAGGCGTTGCAGAGCCGAGCAGCACAAACGCATTTTCCTGCATCGCGCGGTATTTCGCCACATCCCGCGCATGATAGCGCGGACTGTTTTCGGATTTGTAGGCATCATCCTGTTCTTCGTCCAAGATGATAAGCCCCAAATTCTGCGCCGGTGCGAACACTGCCGACCGTGTGCCGACAATGACGCGAGCTTCTCCGGAACGAATTCGTTTCCAGCTGTCGTATCGTTCTCCGACCGACAGAGCGGAGTGCAGCACGGCTGTGCATCCGCCAAACTGCGCCATAAATTTGCGAATCAGCTGCGGCGTCAAGCCGATTTCCGGTACAAGGACAATCGCGCTTTTTCCGGCCTGTAACGCGCGGTCAATAAGCCGCATATATACCTGCGTCTTGCCGCTGCCCGTCACACCGAACAGCAGTGCCGCTTCCGGATGTCCGGACAGCAGCAACGGTTCCATGCGGTTATACACCGTCTGCTGCGCCTGACTGAGCACAAACTCTTTTCGTTCCGACAGTTCCGGCTGCTCGGGCAGTCGGAACGTTTGTTCCTCCCATTGAGCCAGCATACCATTTTTGACCATGGCACGGATTGTGCTGTCGCTCGCACCGGTCATATATTTCAGGTCTGTCCGGCTCATGCGTCCTTCCTGCGCCAACACACTGACAATGTCCATACGAACCGAACTGCGTCCGCGTTCTGCCATTGCCATCGCGTCATCGTACGGCATGCCCAGCCGATGCATCGTCACAGTCTTGTCGTTCATGCGCCGGTCAAACGTGCTCGTCTGCTGCAAAATGCGCTGCTGCACCAGCGCGTGGATTTGTTGTTCCGGCAGCGCACCGCCGCACAGCTCGGTCAATTTCTTGACCGCAATCGCACGCTTTCGTTTGGAAAAATTCTGTAGCACCGGATAGGTCGCTGCAAGTTCCTGCCTCATCGCTTCGGTTGTTGATTTCGTCAGCTCATACCGCTCGGTTTTGCGAAACCAAAGCCCTGCCGGCAGCATCGCGCGAGCGCAATCATAAAACGTGCAAAACAGCGTGGAACACAAATGCGCCGCCAGAGACAGCGCGTGTTCGTCTAACACCGGTTCCGCATCCAGCACCTCCAGTATGCACTTGCGCTCATATTGTGCCCGCGGGTCGCAGCCCATGCGCACAACAATCGCCTCCCGCGTGCGGTCACCGCGTCCAAACGGAATGAGTACCCGCACGCCGGGCACGACTGCTCCCGCCAGCTCCGGCGGAATGTCGTAGTCGTACAGCTTATCAAACGCATACGTCGCGCCGGAAATCGCTACACGGCAAACTTCTTGTTTCATGCATTTTTATCGCGGTACAGAGCAACGAGACGTTCGAGCAGAATATCCGCCACGCTGTCTTTTTCCATCAGCTCCAGCGGCTCTACTTTTCCGTTTCGATACAGCAGCGTGACAACGTTGGTGTCACCTGCAAAGCCTGCACCCTTTACTTTCAAATTATTGGCGACAATGACATCGCAGTTTTTCTTCTGGAGCTTCTTCGTCGAATTTTCCAGCAAATCGCGTGTTTCCATGGAAAAACCGCAAATAACTTGGTCATCGCGGCGTTTTTCACCGATTTCCGCCAGAATATCCGGATTGCGCACCAAAGAAACCGACATATCATCGTCATGTTTTTTAATCTTATCGTCCTGAAAGGTCGCCGGCCGATAATCTCCGACAGCCGCCGCCTTGATGACAAGATCAGACTGCGGCAGAGCCTGCATGACTGCTTCGCGCATATCACATGCAGACGTAACAGGAATCATGCGCACACCGTCCAGCGGTTCCAGCGCGACCGGACCAGAAATCAACGTGACTTCCGCCCCGCGCATCTTCGCACTGCGGGCGATGGCATACCCCATTTTGCCGGTAGAATGATTGGACAGAAAGCGCACCGGATCCATCGCTTCCCGCGTCGGACCCGCTGTGACCGTCACATGCATGCCCTGCATGTCCTTTTCTGTCAGTGCGTCTAAAATTGCCTGCTCAATCTTCTCTACATCTGCCAGCTTGCCCTTTCCGGTGTCTCCGCATGCCAGATGACCGGATGCCGGTTCGACAAACAGACATCCGCGCCGCTTGAGCGTGGTGATATTTTCCTGTACGGCCGGATGCTCATACATCGCCGTGTTCATCGCCGGAGCAAACAGCACCGGCGCACGGGTAGCGAGCAGCGTTGTGGACAGCATGTCATCCGCCACGCCGTGCGCATATTTGCCCAGAATGTTGGCGGTTGCCGGAACAACGGCAAAAACATCTGCCGCCTTGGCGAGCGAGATATGTTCCACCTCCCACGGAAAATCACGGTTGAACATATCCGTCACGACGCGGTTTCCGGACAGCACTTCCAACGTGAGCGGCTGAACAAATTCACACGCATGTTCTGTCATAATGACACGAATCTGTATGCCCTTCTTATGCAGTCGGCTGACCAAATCACAGGCTTTGTATGCCGCAATGCCACCGGTTACACCGAGAACGACAGTTTTACCGGAAAAGTTCATCGCTTGCAGTTCCTTCTTCTGTGTCAGTCTCATCAACGGTTTCTACAGTCTCGTCTGCGCCGTCCTCTGCAAACAAATCAGTTTCCTCCTCAGCGGAAGCAGCAGCAACAAAATCCTCCGGCTGCTTTTCCGGCTCCGGCTTCGGTCCTTCGCGGTACTCAATGGTGCCGTCGCTGATTTCGTCCAGTGCGAGCTTGACCGGCTTATCCGGCAGCTCCTTACCGGTCGTTTCTTCTTCCGAGCACAGATCGCGTGCGCGCTGTGCGGACAGATTAACCAGCAGATAGCGGTTGTTGACCTTCTTCATCAAATCCTGCATAGATGGCTTTAACATAGTATATATACTCCTTTAATAAACGCTTGTTTTTATTATTTCAGTGTCACACGAGAAGAACGGCATGCCTCTGCCTGCATGATAGCGAGCACATCACTGACCGCCTGTTCTACGGTGTTGTTGATAACGATATAATCAAATTCCGGCGCGAGCGTCAATTCATGCTTGGCGGTATCCAGACGGCGCTGAATGACTTCCGGTTCTTCTGTTCCGCGTCCAATCAATCTTCGCTCCAGCTCTTCAAAGCTCGGCGGTGCGAGGAAAATACGAACCGCTTCCGGCCGAATGTCCTTGACCTGCATAGCGCCCTGCACTTCAATTTCCAGCAAAACATCTCTGCCGGCCTGTAATTCTTCATCTACCGGTGCCGCCGGTGTGCCGTAACAGTTGCCGCTGAACTCTGCATGCTCCAAGAAGCCGCCCTGTTCCACAAGCTGCCGGAACGTTTCACGGGTCATAAAATGATAGTGCACGCCGTCCTGCTCTCCTGCGCGCGGTGCACGGGTCGTAGCAGAGATAGAGTAAAACAACGGCTTGTGCGCACGTACTTCCTTGAGCACGGTTCCTTTGCCGACACCGGACGGGCCTGTAAGCACAAACAAAATTCCTTTTTCAGACATCGATTTTTTCCTCCTCTGTACTGCGGCTGTCCATTCTTCCCGAAATGGTCTCCGGCAGAATCGCAGACAACACAACGTGGTCGCTGTCCATAATAATGACTGCGCGCGTGCGTCTGCCATATGTTGCATCAATGAGCATGTTGCGGTCACGCGCTTCCTGAATCGTGCGCTTAATCGGCGCAGACTCCGGCGAGACAATCGCAATGAGACGATCCGCAGAAATCATGTTGCCAAATCCAATATTGATGAGCTTCATGAGACGCCTCCGTTACTCAATGTTCTGGATCTGCTCGCGGATTTTTTCAATCTCTGCCTTGATGTCCACGACAATCTGTGCCATTTCCATATCATTTGCCTTGGAACCAATGGTATTCGCTTCGCGGTTCATTTCCTGTACCAAGAAATCCAGCTTGCGGCCAATCGGCTTTTCTTCTGCCGCCATGATTTCCAACTGATGCATGTGGCTGCGCAGACGAACGGATTCTTCATCTACGGCTGTGCGGTCTGCATAAATCGCCGCTTCAGCCAATATACGCTGCGGGTCAATCGTGGTATCCGCCAGAACCTCATTCATGCGAGCGGTCAGCTTGGCGCGGTACTCTGCTACTGCCTGCGGCGAGCGCTTCTCAATTTCTGTGACATAGCGCAGAATGGTCTGCTCGCGCGACAGCACATCTTCCTTCATTTTCTCGCCTTCGCGGGCGCGCATCTCGCAAAAATCTGCGCCTGCGGCTTGGAGCACCTGCAAAACATCTGCGGTCAGCTCGTCAGCATCCGCTTCCTGCTTCTCTGTCGTAAAGACATCCGGCAGACGGGAAGCCGCCATCACACTGACATCGTCCTGCATATGATACGCATCACGCATCTCATGCAGCAGTTCCAAATAATTTTCCAGCAGCTTCCGATTGAGAGAGATTTTCACATCGTCGGATGCGCTCGCATCAATCGTAATGAAAATATCCACTTTGCCGCGTGCAATCATCTGGCTGACAGCAGTTTTGACCGCCTCCTCCAGAAAGCCGTACATGCGCGGAGCCTTTACGTTGACATCCAGATAGCGGTGATTGACGGAACGAAGCTCAACGGTGATGTCGCGGCTGTGCAGCATCTGTCTTGCTCGTCCGTATCCGGTCATGCTTTTCAAGAAAATTCCTCCTATTTGATGGTTTTTTCGTCCCTTTTTCTACTCGCCATATGCTCGAAAAGGGTTCTTCAGTATATTGTAACAGCCCGCCTTGCTTTCGTTCAAGCAAAACGGGCCATTTTCGTAATAAATCTCTAAATATTTTTTAAATTTTCTCGCTTTTCTATGCATATTTACAATACACATTTACCAATGCAGGCGTTCAAACAGATAGGCAATGACTTTAGAGAACACAATATCATACAGCACAAAGACTATCAAAATGATTGGCTCAATCGCCCATGCGTGGTCTGCCAGCACGGACGGAATAAGGTTGAGCAGCGAGCCGGACAAAAAGACAAGCAAAAACGCAACCACACCGCAATACAGCAGTTTGAGCACCCATTCGACCGGCTGTCGGTGAATGCGTTCAATCAGATTCTTGACAATCGTATACGGTCCAAAAAACGCCGCATAAATCAGCGCCACTTCTTTGGACGGCAGCAGCAGAAACGCCAAGATTGCCGTCGCCAGCACCGTGAGAACGCCGTATCCCAAGCCGCCGCGCAGGACAGCGAGTGCGGCTATCATGCCCGCAATGGCTGCAACAGTCAGACGCATGCCCGGCAGCAGAGAGCCGAGCAGCAGCACGACGACACTGAGTGCTGCCATCATGGCGCAGAATGTCAATGTATTGTTGTGTTTTCGTTCCATGTCTTTCGCCTCGTTTCTTTAACAGCTGCCGCCTCCGCAGCAGCTGCACAGACAGTTCAGGCACGCCAGCTGCATACAGCAATCCGCCGCATCGTTTTGCTGCATCGGGCGATAGCCGCCGTATACCGAGCTATTGTTCAAAACATTTTGCATACGGCGGTATTCCATGTTTCCCGGCGCCATCGCACACGCCTGATTGATTTCCTGCGCAGCCTCATCGAACCAGCCCTTGCGATAGCACACATTGGAACGCAGAAAATGCCATTCGGCGTCACGATTGGAAATGCGTGACAGCAGTTCTTCCGCCATACCGATATTGCCCACATTGATTGCGTTGCGCACCTGTACATACACGCCGGCATTGGAGCCGGAATAGCTGGAGGAATACCCATTGAATCCGCCATTGGAAGCAGCGCCGGTATATGCGCCGCCGGAACTGCTCTGCTGCGAATAGGAGCTGCCGGTTCCACCATTCTGCCGCTGCTTCATGATCGTGTCATACGCGTCATTGATTTCCTGCATTTTTTCTTTTGCAAGATCTGCCAGCGGATTGTTGATGTAGTTGTCCGGATGATACTTTCGCGCCAAGTCTCGGTAAGCGCGCTTGATCTCATCTTCTGAAGCGGATGGCGAAACGCCGAGTACCTTATAAGGATCCATGCCTGTTCTTTCCTCCATGATTTGAAAATGTGCCGTTCAAAACCAGCCGCGTAACTTCCGGCAGTCCCTGACACAAAATATTTTCTATAATCCCCGCATCCCGCAGTGGATGCAATAATATATATGCGTGATATGCCGCTGCGAGCGACTGCAGCAGCGTGTGATTCATCGCATCTTTCACCGGCGGCAGCAGCTCCGGCTGCGTCATCTGCCAGCGCAGCAGCACGGGGTTGTAGCTGCCGGATGCAAAATCGTCCTGTATGTCATCACAGGCATCGACAAGATAAATCCATCTGCCCACGTGATAAAACATCTCTTGCAGGATGCGGCCGTCTGTGCGCCAGTCCGCGACCGCTGCCCGCAAAATGGATGCGAAAGCATCGGCAGGGCGATCCAGCGACGGCGTTTTTTGTCGTTCCAACGCGCTCAGCTGCGCAAGGCAACTCTGCGTTTCCCGGTCAAAAAGCGGCAGCTCTGCCGCCGCCTTGCGGTATCCGCGGCGAAGAAACAGCCGAAATATCTTTGCCGCCAGACGCTTTGCACCGCGGTCATCCGCGATGGTGTCCGCCAGCTTATGCCAGCATAAAATCACACTGACAGCGGCAGCACGTATCATCCCATCGCTGCTCGCCGCACAGGTTCGGCGGCGAAACGGGTGCATGACGCACCGCCGTTTGCATTGTTCCCCGCCGCCGGGCTCCAACGCATCCAGCACCAATGCCAGATACGTGCAGTCATAGCTGAGCATCATCGTCTGCATGAAGCCGTACCGGCGGCGAATGGTGTGGCACAGGCCGCAATAGACACTTTGAAAGCGCTCCCACTCGCGCACCTTGAGTTCTCCGCGCAGCGGTCGAACAAATCCGAACATTGTGTTTTTTCACCTCAAAATACATTTTACTGTATCTTTGCTCAGAATACAAGGCTGACGCACGCGCCAGCCTTGTAAATCTCCGAAAATTTACAGTTTGGAAATAGTGTAGATCGGCTTCTTATTCTTCTGATGCCTATTGACAAGCAGTGCGCCGGCGATGCCGAGGAAGAAACCTGCACCGCCCCACAACTCCGGTATCGGAAGCGAAGCGACCGCTGCAACCGCGTACAGTGCAAAAAAGAGCACGACCGGAATCACATAGACAATCGCCGCCAATCCCAGCACTTGTTTCGAACTGCCGGTAATCACAACGGTATCACCGATATCCGCGCCAATGGTATTATCCGCAATGACAGTGATCGGCTTGGTGACCATTTCACCGCAGCCGCCGCATTTGGAACAGTCATGTCCGCAGGCCGTCTGCCGATGCACGGTCAGCTCTGCCTGATTGCCGGACAGCAGTTTGGTTACTGTCGCTGTTTGCTGCATACTTCATCTCTCCTTTCTTCGAGAGGACGGAATGTTTGTAAAATTTCTTGTGCGCAGCCAATACCGTCTACCGCTGCGCTCATAATGCCGCCTGCATAGCCCGCGCCTTCTCCGCACGGAATCAGACCGGCGATCTGCCGGCTGTGCCGGTTATCCAGCCGCGTCATGCGAACCGGAGAGCTGGTTCGGGTTTCCGGCGCAGTGAGCAATGCATCCGGCGCGTCAAACCCGCGAATTTTTCTGCCGAATTGCCGCAGACCAATCTGCATGTGTGCAAGGACGAAATCCGGCAGCACGCTCCCCAGCGAGGTATATTGTACACCAATCGGATAGGTCGGTGCAACCCGTCCATGCTTGCGCGATGGCTTTCCTGCAAAAAAATCGCCAACCGTTTGACACGGTGCACGGTAACCGCCTGTCAATTGAAACGCACGGCGTTCGATCTCCCGCTGAAATGCCACGCCGCCCAGCGCATCACTGGTCGGAAAATCCGACGGATTGACGGACACCACGATAGCCGCATTGGCATTGCGTCCGTCCCGCGCGTGATAACTCATGCCGTTGGTGACAATGGCATGCGGTTCGCTCTGTGCCGCGACAACCTGTCCGCCCGGACACATACAAAACGAATAGCATGCGCGGCCGTTTTCCCGATGCGACAGCGTGTATTCCGCCGGAGGCAGTGCGGGATGTCCCGCCAGTTTGCCGTACAAGCTGGCGTTTAAGTCTTCCTGTAAATGTTCAATGCGGGCACCAACAGAAAAAGGCTTTGGCTCCAGATACACACCGCTGTGCAGCAGATGTTCAAAGGTGTCGCGCGCGCTGTGACCAATCGCCAAAATCAGACGGTCGCAGGCAATTTCCTGTCCGTCAATCACGGCAGCAGTCAGCGCGCCGTTGCGGCTGCGCACGCCGGTCAGCGTACAGCCAAAATAAACCTCTCCTCCCAAGCGAATGATTTCTTCGCGCATAGAGCACACAACGCGCTTGAGAATGTCCGTGCCGATGTGCGGCTTTGCTTTGTACAAAATTTCTTCCGGTGCACCGTGCTCGACAAAGATCCGCAGCACCCACTCACTCATCGGATCATTGATGCGTGTGGTCAGCTTGCCGTCCGAATATGCGCCTGCGCCGCCCTCTCCGAACTGAATGTTGCTGGCAGGGTCAAATGCTCCGCCGGAGAAAAACGCCGTTACCGCGCGGTCACGGCTTTCCATCGACTGACCGCGTTCAAAAACACGCGGACAATAGCCATTTTTTGCCAAGACATAAGCGGCGAACAGGCCGCCCGGCCCCAAACCGACGACAATCGGTCGGTGCTCCATGTGAGCCGTGCCGGTCGGCACAGGCTGCTGCGCAGGCTTTTTGAGACGTACATCGTTTTTTCCCACGCGCGCAACCACAGCTTCTTCCCGCTGTGGCTCCGCCAAATCCAGCAAAACAGACAGCACACGCGTGATTTTCCCGCGCCGTGCATCGATAGACGCGCGGTAAATATGTGCACCGCACAGCTCTCTCATGGAAAGCCCGCATTTTTTTGCCGCCGCCTCCAGCGCTTCTGCATCCGCAGCGCCAAGCGGCAATCTGATGTTTGCAACTAAAATTGACATGTATCGTTCCTTTGTAGAATAGCAATTGCTGCCACTGAATGGTCAATGGCAGCAATCTGTGTTATGCATTGTCTCGTGAAATCGTAATCTTTACGCTGTAATTTCCGCTGACCGTCGTGCCGTCCGGACTGCTCACGGTGACACCGATGGTGTGTTCACCGTCCGACAATTCCTTAGATGACAGCTCCGCAACCGCTTGAATGTCGTCCGTGCTCACCTTTTTGAGCAGCTTTTCCGGTCCAATCAGGGTGACATCCAAAGATTGCGTATTCAGTGTCACCGTGGCACTGGAATCCTTGTCGTCGTCACTCAGCGTAATATCCGTAATGGTGTATTTCTGTGTGATGTCTTGCGCAACGGATACCGTAACGGTTGCCGAGGCCGGCTGTCCGTCATTCAGCGATACACCGGTCGGCGGCTCAATATCAAACGTATGCGTGTCACCATTTTCCGCCGTGGTCGCGTTGATTGCGCCCAGCTTGATGGACGAAACCGCATCGACTGCGGACGGATCTCCGATAATCTCTACGGATTTCGGCGAAATGGTCGTCGAGATAGCCGCTGCTGCATCCTCCGGAGAAACAGTCACTTCCAGCGGAACCGACTTGATTTCCTTGACCGGAAGCGTCACGGTGATGCTCGCGATATCGCGGGAAATATTGGTAGTGTCCACCTGTTTTCCGTTGTCATCGACCAGCTTGTACGAATAATTGTCCGTCAGCGTCTTTTCCACTCCGCTCGTGTCCAAATCAATCACCGCTGTCGACACCTGATCGACAACGGTTGCCGGTCCGGAAATCTTTACTGTTTCCGCCGACAGCTGCGGATCATCAAAGATATAGTTTTTGGATGCCGACTTACTGAGATTGACAGAAACCGGCACTTTTTTGGTTTCCATTTCATCCACCTTGACGGTGATGCTGTCCGGCGTTCTGCTCTCGCAGGTCATGCCGCTCTCCGGCAAAATGACCGTGTATGGCAGCTGATACGTGCCAGGCGCCGTAATGGCTTCCGAAACATCCGCCTGTACCTTAATTTGTGAAGCGGTGAGTGTTGCCAGCCGATTTGTGGAACCAGACACTTTGACGTCCACTGTTGCATCTGCGCCCTCGATAATTTTTAAATTGTAGTTGTTGTACAGTTGATTTACACCGGTCAGCTGTACGGAAATATCTTTATATTCCAGCGTGCGTGTTGGATTTTGCGCCCCCATAAAGTAGCTCCATAAAATAAACGCAGCCACAATCGAGAGCAGTTTTGTCAGGACATCATGCTGTGTAATCCATTTTCTCATTTTTTCTTCCTCCCGAAACCAGGAAGCTTGTCCTGCAGATTTTCAAAAAAGCTCGGCGAGGAATCCGTATCGGGTCTTTCTTCGTCCAAATCATGTACGAGAAGTTCTGCGCGCAGAATTTCTTCCAGTTGCTCCGGCACCAGATGACGCTGCAGCTTTCCGTCAATCGCAATAGAGATAGAGCCGGTCTCCTCCGATACAACCAGACTGAGCGAATCAAATTTTTCACTCATGCCGACAGCTGCCCGATGGCGGGTGCCAAGCTCTTTGGATAAATTCATGTTGGGAGACAACGGAAGTACACAGCCGGCAGCATGAATGCGCCCGTCTCGAATAATCATCGCGCCGTCGTGCAGCGGTGCACCTTCATAAAAGATGTTTCGAATCAGCTCATCCTTGACGTCTGCGTTGACAACCGTGCCGGTGCGAATGATATCGCTCAGATTTTCTTTTCTTTCAAAGACAATCAACGCGCCGGTGCGCGACCACGACATCTCTGAACAGGCGTGCACCATCTCACGGATTACCGACTCCTCCATCGGAATCGCATCGTTGCGAATCATCAGCGTAGACAGCTTGCTCTTGCCGACGCGCTCCAAAATCCGGCGCAATTCGGGCTGGAATACAATGGCCATGACAACAATGCCCCACGTGAGCACCGCTTTAAACAAATAATTTACCATCGTCAGCTGCAAAATACTGGACAGCCACATGGCGGCAATTAAAATAATGACACCGCGAATAATGCGGGTAGAACTCGTTTCTCGCACCAGCTTGACGATCTGGTAAATAAGAAACGAGACCACCGCAATATCTATCACATCTGAGAATGTCAAAGACATTAAATTTTGCAAAATCACTTGCATATAGTTCATAGAGTTGTTCCGTCTCCCTACTCCCGTCATAAGACGGCTTCCTGCATGGAAATCCATGCTTGGTATTATCTTACCACACTTTTTTCAGTGTGTGAACACTTCGTCACAAATTTGGTCAGATTCTTTTCCGCAAATGTGTGCTAAGATGTCACAAAACTTTCGCATCTGCCGCACGGACTGAAACCATCCCGGCGAAATGCGCACGGTTCCGGTTTCCAGCGTTCCCGCTGTGCTGTGCGCGAGCGGGGCACAGTGCAGACCTGCCCGCACACAGATGTTGTGCTCTGCCAGCCGCTGCGCGACGATTTCACACGGCAGCTGGCGGCAGGTGAACGACAAAACACCGGTCTGCTTTTGCGGATTCGGCGACGCGTAAACCGTCACTCCCGGAACTTCACGCAGTTTTTCTGTCACTAAATCGCGCAGTTTGCACTCCCACGCGGCAATCTCCGATTCACCCAGTTTGGATACAAACTGTAAGCCCTCGAACAATCCTGCGATGCCTGCCACATTGACCGTGCCGGATTCCAAGCGATCCGGCAAAAAGTCCGGCATGTCCGCCTGCTCTGACAGGCTGCCGGTGCCGCCCAACAGCAGCGGCGCGGGCAGATCCTGCGACATCCACAAAAGCATTCCTGTTCCCGGCGGAGCGTATAACCCCTTGTGCCCCGGCATTCCGACTGCGGCAAGACTGTGCAGCTTGGAAACGGAAAGCGGCAAAACACCGGCGGATTGTGACGCATCCAAAACCAGTGGAATGCCATGTTCCGACAGCAGCGCATCCAATTGTTCCAGCGGTTGGATATAGCCAAAGACGTTGGACACATGGCACAGCACAAAGCAGTCTGCGCCGTCTCGAATGGCCTGTTCCGCCTGTTCCAGCAGCAGCGCATCCTCCCACAGCGCACTGCGCAGCATGGTCAGCTTGAGGTTGTTCCGCTTGACCAGTTCCAATATCGGGCGATACACCGCGTTGTGCTCAAAGCCGGAAATGGCAAAATGGCGGCGCGTCTGCGCCATTGCATACAACGCCATGTTGAGCGCCTGCGTTGCATTTGCCGTGAATATCACGCGTGTCGGATCCGGTACATCAAATACTTGTGCCGCCAGCCGTCTGGTATCATAAATAATATCTGCTCCCAGCATCGCAGGCGGATGCGCACTCCTGCCGGCGCCTCCGGCATGCCGCATCGCCCAGCACATGGCGCGTGATACCGCAGGCGGCTTTTCCAGTGTCGTCGCTGCGTTATCCAGATAAATCATTGGCATCCTCCCAGCACCACGCATCGTTTTCCCTCTGGCGCAGGCAGTCCTGCGCCCGTGCTCGATCTCGTTGTTCTATGGCAACCGCCCACGCGCATGCCGGCATCTGCTTAGAGCGCGGCGGACGGGTCAAAGTATTGGCAATGCCACAGGCGGTCAGCGCTTGGGACAACCGCAGCGCCTCGCTCTGCGACCGACTCAAAATCAGACGTTTGGATCGCATATCTCCGCACCTCCGAAAATTTTCCTCTTTATCAGTATAAGAAACAGGTGCAGGATTTGTGCCTGTCCCTTGCAAATAACGAACGATTGTGATAGGATTAAACAATTGAAAGCTATTGAAAAGGGTGAACCACAACATGAACAGCACAACACTTCGTTTGCGCATGGAATCGCTGACGGTTCTCAGCAATCTGCGCAACACAGAGGTATACAAGGCGTATGAGGACACGATGTCTGCCCTGTACACCACGCCGGTAGAGTTTTGTCAGAAATACGCACAGCTCTGCCGATTCCATTTTGAAAACCGAGACCTCGGCAAGCTCCTCGCGCAGGAGATTCATTTTGATATCAACGTGCTGACCAACCAGCTGCATCAGCCGCTGTCGGCAGAAATCCGCAAGGCGATTGATTTCGATTTGTACACGATCAATACGCTGATTTCCTTGTCCGGCGCGGATTTTCTGGAATTCGCAGGCAAGGCCTATCCGAAATTCAGCAGCACACTGCAAGAACTGCCGACCTTCCCCGCCGGCTCTCCGCTGCCGTTCGGAAACTGCGAGGGTCTGTGTCAGCTGTACCGCAAGCACGGCTTTGGCTATTTTGCCCGCGCCAACGCGTATCAGATTGTTGACAACCAGTTCCAGCCGATCGAGCATCCGGACCCGATTCGCCTGACCGATTTGAAGGGCTACACGCTGGAGAAAAAGACCATCCGAGACAATACCCTGGCACTGCTCGCAGGCAAGACCTCCAACAACATTTTGCTGTACGGCGACAAGGGCTGCGGCAAATCCTCCACCGTCAAGGCGATTGCCAACGAATACGCCGACCGCGGCTTGAAAATCATCGAGATGCCGATGTCTGAGATTCAGGCATTTCCTATGATTTGCGAGAGCATTGCGCACAGTCCGTTCAAGTTCATTCTGTTCTTGGATGATCTGACCTTCAATTCCGAGGACGAGCGTTTTGTTGCACTCAAGGCGTTTATCGAGGGCGGCGTTGCAGGCAAGCCAAACAATTTGGTTATCTATGCGACTTCCAACCGCAGACACATCATTCGCGAGAAATTCTCCGAGCGCGAAGGTGATGACATTCACCGCCGCGATGCCATGGAGTCCGCATCATCTCTGTCCGACCGCTTTGGCATTCAGATTACATTCTCCAAGCCGGTTAAAAACGAGTACCTGTCTATCGTCGAGCAGCTGGCTGAGGATTACGGCTTGACGCTGGATTTGGACAAGCTGCATCTGCTCGCAGAACGCTTTGCAACACGCAGAGGCGGCCGTTCGCCGCGAACCGCGCGCCAATTTATCATGCATCAGCTCGCACTGGAAAACGGCGACGCAGAAGACAAAAAAGAACAGGATTGAGAGAATTTTTCACAGTTTTCTCCCATATCCCTACATAAAAAGGAAAGTCCCAGTACATCTACCGGGACTTTCCTTTTTCACTTTCGCTCCCTTTGAGCGGCGGCATATTTTGCTTGACCAGCAGCGCATTGACCTGTTCTATCTCACATATTTTCTGATTCAGCGCAACAAGAAACACCGCATCGCGCGGAATGCGGGCATACAGCGTGCTCATGCCGTACAGCCGCAGAATGCGTTGTGTTTGTTCCAGCGAGCACTGTGCCGCAAAGCAAATGCGCAAAATATAGTCGCGCTGATTGGTATGCTTTTCGCCGGACAGCAAGCCATAGCCATACCGCTCGGAAAACCCAGCCCGATGAAACACTTGCTGCTGGGTTAGCTGTTTGTGTTTGAGCACGTCTCGAATGTAATTATAAAATGGTTCTGTGCCGCAAAACAGATTTTGTTTTTCCTCACACAGCACCTGTCCGATCTCATCGGAAGATGTCTGCTTCAAGACGAACAGCAACTCCTCGGTAATTTTTTCTTGCATTTTTCCGTGTTCCTTTCTATTCTATAATAAATGTGAGTTTAATATTTTTTGCAATTAAAATAAAAATATAATTTTGGAATCCTTTCGTCTACTTGACTTTGGCATTATAGCCTCTTTCAAACACCAAAGCAAAGATTGACTCATCTTGTAATCTATTGTATTATATCATGTCAACAATATTGCTACAATGATACAAGTCACAAAAATCCTTGCTTAACCATGAGAAATTAAAGTGAATAGCTGTTATCTACGAACTTATCAAACGCCTTACGTTTGATAAGACGCTTATTAGTACTTACATGTAATACAAACGGGCAAGTTGCATCATTTGTAAGATCTCGGAGCTTATTGATTCCGATGTTAGAATAAGCAGCAGCTTCTTCTATTGTTAATAAACATTTTTCACAGATTTTTACATCTGCCTTTTTTTGTGCTCATAAGAGAAACACCTCCATTTCTTTTATAAGAATAACATTTTTCTATTTCCCAACAGCTTTTTGAGAGAAAAAGAACGAAAACACCATAAAGATTCAAAAATGGACAAATCACAATAAAAGCGGTTCCCGAGTCATGTTTGTAAGCAACGAACATGGAAGCATATTGCTCCATAAACCGCATCCACAACAGGAGGTTTCGACTTTTCTTTAAGATTTTTTATCAACCACTCGTTCAACGAGTGGTTTTTATCATGCCTATTCGGCGCCAGCAAAAGCCGCAGGCTATGCGTCATGCATAACCTACGGCTTTCTATTCTGTAAATATTTATCGTGCATACATGCCGTAGCCTTCCGGCATCGGCTCGGTAATGCTCGGCACGCCGACCAGGTTTTTCTCCATGATCTCGCGGGTGCGGATGCCGTCGGAGATCGCGCGCTCCGGGAAGCCCAGCGGGTTAAACGTTGCGATGGTGTCATCCTGTTCGTTAAAGCCCATCTCACGCAGTGTCTTGAAGATGCGGCCAAAGTCCACATCACCTTCGCCCAGATGACCGATATGTGCATGGCAGCGAACCGTGCCGTCTGCGTACATCGGAGCCGGATTGATGTTATAGCGGAACAGCTTCGTGTAATTGTAGGTGTCTGCGAACAGCACGTGCTTAAGATGCTTGCGCGTGTACTTCAGGTTGCGCTCGATGTTACCCTCGCCACCATCGTAATGGAACGTGTGCGGAATGGAGTACAGATACCCCAGCGACGGGCTGTCATAGTAGCGAATGATGTCATACGCATCGTTATTGTGCTCGTAGAAATCATCCGGATGCGCCTGAATGTCCAGACGGATGCCGCGCTGCTCCATAATCGGAACCAGCTCGTCCAGAGATCTCATGAGCTTTGCTTCGCACAGCTCCGGATTGTCTCTGCCGGGGCCAAGCTCGGTATTGAACACGCGAATGTCCATCAGCTCGCCGATCTCGAACATCTTTTTCCAGCAGTCCACTGCGTACTGACGAACGAATTCATCTGGATCCTGCCAATGGAAGCCGGTCGTCAGAGAGGCAATTTTCAGACCTGCATCTGCAATCGCCTTTTTGTGCCACAGCACCTCTTCCTTTGTCGCCTTCGGACGCTTCCAGAAGCCTGGGAAGTCTGCGTTATATGGATTGATATATTCATAGCCTGCACGAGCAACGGTATCGTACTGCTCCTCGTATGTCATACCGGTTTCCCAGAATGCACTGCCGTCAAATGCGATTTTCATAAGTACTCCTCCTCTGTATTGGTATCTATCAAGAAAGCATGGTTTCCTTCAGGAATGCTGCGGACTTTTGGATGGCAATCAGGTTGTTCGGCATCAGCGGATCTTCTACCTCGATGGATACCGGACCATGATAGTCGCCTTCTGCTAGTGTTGCGAAGAAGGTCTTCCACCACAACGCGTCATGTCCGTAGCCAACAGCGACATAGTTCCAAGAGCGAGTGATTGCCGGACCGTTGTAAATTCCCTGCTCATAGCAGTCCAGACCCTTGATGTGCGGATTGATGCGGGAATCTTTGCCGTGTACGTGGTAAACCGCCTTCTGCTTGCACAGCTCTCGTGCCATAGCCAACGGATCGCCGCCCATAAAGAACACATGGCTCGGATCCAGATTTAAACCGATCATGTCACCAACGGCCTCGCGCAGCTTGAGCACGGTCGGCACATTGTATACGAGATTCATCGGATGGTTTTCCAGTGCGATGGTCTCCACGCCGCAGGATTTTGCCAGATCGGCAGCCTTGCTCCAGAAATCAATAGCAACGCCCCACTGATACTTGAGCACATCCATCATTTCCGGCGGAAATGTGTGGGTGACCCAGTTCAAAGTTGTGTCATTCGGTGCACCTGCCGGAAGACCGGACTGTGCAACTACATGCTTGACACCCAGCAATTCTGCCAGACGGAAGGTATTCATGACATCCGGCGCATGGCTCTCCCATCGTTCGCCCGGTCCAATGGCATTGGCAGAACAGTTCAATGCGTACAGCTCCAAGCCGCGGCTCTCAATCGCCTGCATGAATTCCTTGCGCGCTTGTGCGCTATGCAGCAGCTTTTCCATGTCGAGGTGCGGTGCACAGGAGTAGCCGCCTGTTGCAATTTCCAGCACCTGAATGCCCATCTTTACTGCCTCATCCAGCACCTGTTCAAACGGCATATCTGGCAGGCCATCAGTAAACAAGCCCAGCTTCATCGGATTTGGATTAAAGGATGCTACCGGCATATCAAAATCTTTTGGATCAATACTCATTGTCGAGTTCCTCCTTAAAATGTAATCCATGCGGAATCCTTATCCGCGGACTCTACGCACTTTTCTACCCACTTGACGCCCAGCACACCGGCATGAATGTCCGGATACCAGAAGTCAACAGCTTTGCCCTTCTCGCAGCGGTCGATGGCAATAGCAAACTTAGTATAAAAATTGCTCCATGCCTCAAACAGCCCTTCCGGATGTCCGCCGCCGATGCGGTCATCTGCCAGTGCTTCCGGATACAGATAGCTGTTGCCTCTGCTCAGCATCCGCGGAGACTCACCCTGTACCTCGTAGGAGAGGTAATTCGGCTTTTCTGCGTCCCAAGCGACAGAAGCCTTCTCGCCGATAATGCGGATGCGGAAGCCAAACTGTTCTCCGGCATTGACGCCGCTCGACCAGATATAGCCGATGGCACCGTTGTCATATTCCATAATCGTCATGGCATTGTCTTCCAGCATTCTGCCCTCTACAAAAGACTGTTTGGTACACATGAGTCGGTTGATATGCAGTTGCGGGCAAATCGCTTCGGTCAGATACAGCATATGTGTGCCGACATCGCCCATCGAGAATGCCGGACCAGCCTTCTTCGGGTCCACGCGCCAAGCCTGAGAAGCTGCCTTTTTTTCTACGGCTACGTTGTTGCCGCCGTGTGCAAACTGCATATTGATGATGCGAATTTTGCCCAGATCGCCGTTTTCTACCATTTTGCGCGCCTGCTCAATCATCTGATGGCCTGCATAGCCATACGAGACAAACATGATCTTGCCGGACTTCTTGACCAGAGTTTCCAGTTCTTCTGCTTGCTCAGAGGTGAAGCACAGCGGCTTTTCACAGTATACATGCAGTCCTGCTTCCAGTGCTGCTTTTGCGATTTCATAATGAGTAAAGTTCGGTGTTGCGATAGATACAGCCTGAATGCCGTCCGGGCGCTCTGCTTCTGCTTCAAACATGGTCTGATAATCTGGATAGCAGCGGTCTGCTGCTACGTGACAGTTTTCGCCGAATTCGATACCGCGTTCCGGTACGATGTCGAATGCACCGGCTACCAGCTCAAAGTTAAAATCTCTCAATGCTGCGGAGCGATGGATATAGCCAATTTGGCTGCCGCGTCCGCCGCCTACCATGCCCCAACGGATCGGTGTATCTACATTCTTTTCTCCGAAGATCATAATTGTTTCCTCCTTATTGTTTTTTGTTATTGTTTTTTGTTTGTCGTTCTTTTTTGTTGACCGTAGTATACAATGAATTTCCGTTTTTGCCTTTCAAATTCCTGCATGACTTTCGTTGAAATACAGCGATTTTTTCGATATTTTTCTGTGAGGACTGCAAATTCCTGCACGGACGCAAAAAGAGACCGCACAACAGAGAAAACTCTGCTATGCGGTCTCTTGATTTATTCAATAAGAGTCATACTTTCAGCGAAAGCAGCTGACGGTTATAACGGCGATAGGTCAGCTCGTGAATCAGAGTCGGATAACCATGAAATGCAAAGATGATCGGCTTATCCTTGGTGAACAGCATGTCGTACTCTTCGTCGGACAGGAAGTTGCCGCCATGTCCCGAACCGGACAGCAGAATCATGTCCAGATCATACCGCTAGCCGGCAGCCAGATGGTTGGTTGTGCGCCGGAAAGATGTTATTGATGCCGCCAATAAGTGCGATACTGCTGCGGCGTCATACCAACAGCTTTTCGAAACGCATTGTGGAAGTGGCTGACACTGTTATAGCCGACTTTCGTCGCAATATCTGTAATCGGCAGCTTACTCATCAGCAGCCAAGACTGCGCTTCTCCGATCCGGCGGCGAATCACATACTGTAAAATCGAATATCCGGTTGCTTTTTTAAACGTGTGGGATAAATATGATTCTCCCATATGCAAATGCTGCGCAATGTCTGAAATGACAATTTCCTCCAAGTAATGTTGGTCAATATAATCTTGAATTGCTCGGCTCACCTCATATACTTTTCCCTGATACAGTTCCCTGTTTAGTGTTCCCGCTTGATACAGTAGCAAAACCAGCGTGCTAATCAAGTGATCCTGCATTTCTTGTGTGACCTTCGGCGTTTTCATCTGTCCTTCATAAATCATAGACAGCAGGGCTTCGGCTTCCTGCGTACACCACCCGCCTCGGATAACCGGAGAACAATCATCCGGAAGAATATGGTTTGGTTTCCGGTTTTTAATCCGAATGTTACCGATAGAACAGCCCAAAATTTCCAATCCTGCCATCTGATCGGCGCATTCATCATGCAAAACATACGGGTGAAAAATTAAAATGTCTCCCGCCTGCGTGGCATATGTGCGTCCATCTATAATGTGTATCCCGTTTCCGCGGCGAATCAGGCGAATTTCTACACGGTCATCGTGCATATGCATCGCACGGTTGAGCCGCGTGTGCTCAATGTCCTGCATCTCCGCTTCAATCAACTGCGGCTGTGTCTCAAGCAGACGATCAGTGACAGAAAACGTTGGTTTGAACAACATAAGTATCTTCTCCTTATTGGTTCCACTCTGTCATGCCCGGAGAACTAAACAGACACGGCTTGATTACACGCAGGCTGTCACTCTCCCGTACAGTCAAGCCTGTTTCTTCGTGAATTTCACGCGCTGCCGTTTCCAAGAGCGGCTGAACTTTTTCTTTATCCTGCGGATCAATTAGTCCAGTCGGTGGGCTGAGCAAGAGTTGACCGGTCGGATAGCGAAATTCATACGTCAACAGCAGTCTTGCTTCCTGTCCTGCTTCCTGCACCACAACAATTAAAAACTTGGTTTCCAGCAAAGTCTCTGTTGTTTCTTTGGTGATGTTCGGTCTCTCCATATACAAATTCCTCCCATTTTTGATCTCTATGCCCATTATAGCAGGAATGGTATCGCATAGACAAGCACCAAATGAAAATGCGGTAGCGCCAGATAGATCCACATATAGAGCGGAACATAGACAAGCTGCTGTATGCCCATTAACAGCAAGGTCGCCGAAGAAACTGGTTCCGTGATACGTATTTTCACCAACCTGTTCCAGATTCGTCACATATGTGAAAGGTGCATCTACTTGCAGTTGATTTGTCAATAATTTTTTCATCTTGCGTCCTTAATATTTTTTATCTGATGCGATATGGTATAGATACAGATTACGAACCGCAAAGGGATAACGACTGTACATGATTTTTCATGCTGTCGTTATCCCTTTTTTCGTTTTGGAGGTATTGTTGCATCTTGTGTATTATCCTGCGCAGTAGTACGAGATTGTTCTTCTACACTTACATTAGAATTCAAAAATGTTCGGAAATGCCATCACGGATCAGCTGATAGACTTGGGAATGATAAAAGAAATCCAATGCCGCATCCAGTGAAAGTTCCTGCTGTTTAGCAAAGCACTCGATAACACGACTATATTTTTTCTAAAGCAAAATCGGGTTCGCTGTCATAGTGTTTCACTCCCTTCAAAATGTAGCGGAGACATTGCGTTCTCTGTGCGGAAACAAATTTGCAGGTTCGGCTTTTCATAAGGATTTTCTCTCTTTCTGCAGCAAAGAACATCTGTCCGAAAACCACGGTGTTGATTACCTTTTTCATGGTTCAAAGCATCAAAACTGG
>OCTW011593369.1_pt1 | contig 119781 bp, 108 predicted proteins | sample 1539671 | NCBI WGS metagenome assembly OCTW01 (sample SAMN02144230, study PRJEB22623) | gut metagenome | biome: sheep rumen | host: Ovis aries | place: New Zealand | reverse complement strand
AGACGGAGGTTGCCTCGTGACGGGTGGTGCTTATTGCGGGGAAAACAACACCGTGTATGTGTTAGCATTCAAGGTGTTGGCGGACGGCACGTTAAGTTGCCCCGAAACGGAAATAAGCGTTCGCCCCTACATGTTCTATCCCAACCCCGCCCAAGACCAGCTCCGCCTGCAATACTCGCCCGACGTGCAGCCCGCCCAAATCGAGCTTTACGACCTGCAAGGCCGCCTCGTGCGCAGCCAAGGCTCAGGCCTCGAGAGCCTCAGCCTGCAAGGCCTCGCCCCAGGGCAATACGTGATGAAGGTCACCATGGCGGACGGGACCGTGTTCTCGGACAAGGTGGTGAAGGAATGATGGAAATTGACAAATTTCGCCTCGCTGTGTTCGAGGAATGGAACGCGGCAAGATTGGTTCAAGGCGGCGGGATGCCCTGCACGGCAGGCTGCGGCATAGGGGAAGCGACAAATGAAAGGGGTATGGCGCCACTCCGTTTGGGAAGCTTCTGTTACGGACATTTCAAGATCTTACTTGAAAACGTCGGAAAAGAACCATTTTTTCCTTATCGTTTGTTATTGTTCAAATAAACTTTACTATTTTTGCATCGTCGTTGCGGATTTTTCAAAAATATCCGAAATTACTTTGCGGATTTTCATAGAATATCCGCAATCACTTTGCGGATATTGTGAGAGTTTTCGCAGTCTTTTGAAGGAAAATTGTCTTGTTATGTATCATAGAATATTTGACATAGAGAACCGGTTGGATGAGGCCATGTTCTTGTTTGGTGGCCGTCAGGTGGGCAAATCTACACTCTTGAGGGAGCGTTTCCCCAATGCCGTTTACATCGATCTTTTGCAGTCTGAACTGAGAAACCGTTTTCAGCACCACCCTGAGGAGTTTCGGGAGAGTTTGTTCCGCTTTCCTCCTGAAACACTTGTCATTGTGGACGAAATCCAGAAAGTGCCCGACCTGTTGGACGAAGTCCACTGGCTGATGGTGAACAAAGGTCTTTTCTTTATCCTTAGCGGTTCCAGCGCTCGTAAATTGAAAAAGAACGGCGCCAACAACCTTGGCGGGCGAGCCATTCCAGAAACGCTGTTTCCCTTGGTCAGTGCAGAGATTCCGGATTTCGACCTTGACCGTGCCATACAAAACGGCATGATCCCTCGGCATTACATGGTCGCCAACGCACGCAACCGACTCAAATCTTATATTGATTTATATCTTAGGGAAGAAATCATCGAGGAAGCCGCCGTGCAAAAAGTGGATGGTTTTATTCGTTTCTTGGAAGTTGCTGCCATCTCCGACGGCGAAATGCTGAATTACGAAAACGTGGCCACGGATTGTGGCGTCTCGGCCAACACGGTGAAGGCCTATTACAAGATCCTTTGTGATACGCTGTTGGGCTTTGAAGTGCCCGCTTTTAGGAAAGTCATCAAGCGGAAACTCACCAAGGCTTCCCGTTTCTATTTTTTCGACGTGGGCATCGCCAACTATTTGACCGGACGCCATCATCTTGCCCCCAAGACACCAGAATACGGACATGCCTTCGAGCATCTTGTAATGCAGGAAATTGTGGCTTATCTTGGCTATAAGGACAGCGAAGAGAAGTTGACTTATTGGCACACCTACGATGATATAGAAGTGGATGCTGTCGTCGGCGATGCTCGGGTGGCCATCGAAATCAAATCCGCCGACTCGATTCAAACCAACCATAAGAAAGGCCTTGTCGAATTTGCCAAGGAGCATCCGGATGTGAAGCAGATTCTTGTGTCACGCGACAGGGTTAGCCGACGAAGCGGGGAAATCGATTTGTATTACGTGACCGACTTCTTCAAGGCGTTATGGAATGATGAGATTATCTGAGGGTTCAAGAAAAAAACACGCTATCCAATGGCTATCGACCAGTTTTTCATTAACTTTGCACCGAAATTTTAATTGACCTTATGAAAATGAAAAAGAGATTGTTATTCCTTGGAATGATGCTCATCAGCATCGGGCTGACGGCCCAAGTCGAAAAGACCTTCGACTTCAACGATTATCAGGTTGGAAGTGGCCAACCCTATCCTCCGCTGAACGGACAAGACGGTTGGTATGTCCGTGCACATAGTGCAGGCAACGGCGGAAGCACCATGGGCCCCATGTACACCGACTACATGGGTCACTACTGGGGCAACACCCCCGTGACGCCCACTGCCGACGAAACCTTAGGCGTGTTCTCGCACGCATCGGGCACGGGCTTTGGCGACATCGCCACCCACGACATCACCCAATATGGCTTCGACTTCTCGGAAGGCGGCATCATCGAGATCGAATGCGACGTGTTGCGCCAATGGTGGGGCACGCTCTTCGGCATCGGCTACGACGGCAATGGCGACGGCTCGGTGCTTCCCCCAGTCCGCAAGGCTCCCAACCACAGCGCACTCTACGAACCCATCTGGCCCGATGCAACCAGCACGTCGCCCGATGGCGGTATCTACATGCTGACCACCGGCAACACCGACGACACGGATTTCTTCTGCGGCGTGGTCTTGCCCGACAACACCCCGACCTGCGACATCAACCCTTCGGTTCCCGACAACACCTGGATCCGCTGGAAGGTCTCCATCGACCTTGACGCCAACGACGGTGCCGGTGCCGTCACGCTCTACGTGAAATACGACATCCTCCACGGCGAATGGGAAGCCGTGCCCGAATGCCAAGGTGTCAACGCGGGCCTCACTCCCGGCAGTGGCGACAAGAAAGACCCGGCCATGTGGACCTACATCTTCATGCTCAACAGCGGCTGGTGCGGCTTCGACAACTTGACGATACACCATACTCCTGGCGGCCTGGCGGCCCAGTTCATCGACTTCGCCGAAATCCCCGACCAGCTGGTCTATAACGCGCCTATCACCCTGCAAGCCACGGCCACTTCGGGTCTGCCCGTGACCTTCGAGGTCGCCGAAGGCCCTGCCACCTTAAACGGTAACATCCTCACGCTCACTGGCGAGGAAGGCACCGTGAGGGTTCGCGCCATCCAAGCCGGCGACGGCACGCAATGGCAACCCGCTCCTACTGTGACGCGCACGTTCTACGTGGTGGATCCCGACAATTACGCTCCCGAAATCACCATCCGTCGCCCCTACGAAGGCACCAAGGTGTATATGCCTAACTTCGAAAACCCCGTGATGATCGTTTTGAGCGCCTATGTCGAGCACGCCAACGCCATCAAGTTCGAGCAGGTGAAATGCAACGTCGACGGACAGGAACTGACCTTGAAGACCGACTATCCCGACAACCCCAACAACGGCTATTGGTACACCACCTGGACCCCTTCGGGCGAAGGCTCCTACAACATGACCGTCAGCATCACCCAGACGGGCGGCAAGGTGACAACGGCTTCCAATACCTTTGAGGTGACGACCGATTATGACGACATGGTGGTCACGGCACTCAACGGCGAGGTGATAGTCGACAACCAGAACTTTACCGCTTACGGAGAGTTCCCCTTCCCGACCCACGTTAACGCCTTCAATGCCATCAACTTGCATTATCTGCACAACTGCGTCAACGGCCATTGCAACACCTACGACCATGCCAGCCATGTGCGCGTGAAGAACTACCGTGGCGAATGGGTCGAACTCTGCCGCTACGTCACCCCCTTCGGCGTGGAATGCATCGACGACCTCGATGTGACCGATTTCACCAGCATCCTGCAAGGCCTGGTCGAGTTTGAGTACTACTGCGAGAACTATGCCACGGGCGACGGCTACAACCCCACTGCTGTCTTTGAATACACCAAGGGCATGCCTGAGTATCCTTACGTCGACATGCAGGAGATTTGGTACGGCAACTATTCCTTCGGCGACTACGAAAACCTTTGCCCCATCCCGATGCGCAACGTGCAATTTGACCCTTGCGTAGAGAAAGCCAAACTGCAACTCACCACTTCGGGCCACAACTGGAGCGACACGGGCAACGGTGCCTACAACACGGGCAACGCCGCCGAGTTCTACGAGGCCACACATAACATCAAGTTGGACGGAGCCACCACCTACACGCAACATCTGTGGCGCACCTGCACGCCTAATCCCGCCGGATGCCAGCCCCAAAACGGCACTTGGACCTACAGCCGCGCTGGTTGGTGCCCAGGCAGCATGGCCATGGTGTGGGACTACAGCTTGGACGACTACCTTGACAAAGGCGATGTCGATGTGCTTTATGAGTTCGACCCGACCTATGTCGACCAATGCCACCCCAACTATCCTGACTGCGTGAGTGGCCAAAACCTCTGCCCCGATTGCAACAACTCGAGCAACCCGTTCCTGAGGGTCTCCGCCAAAGTGGTGACCTACAGCCACAATACCGACATCCTGACCGAGGTCCCCGAACTGCCCGACGTGGATGCCGAGCCGTTCCAAGTGAGCATCACGCCCAACCCCGCCAGAGGCCAGATGACCATCACCACGGACTACGACAAGGGCAGTGCCAGCGTCGTCATCATCAACTCATTGGGTGCCAAGGTGAAAGGCTTCAGCGTGAGAGGCTCCGAAACCATCGACGTGAGCGACCTGCCTTCGGGCATGTATTTCGTCCACATCATCGGCGGCAAGGTGGTGACGAGAAAAGTGATGATACAAAACTAAATTTCCGTACCTTTGCAGCCGTTTTGAAGGACGCGAGACTGCGAGACGCGGGACACGAGACGATAGAAAGTCTCGCAGTCTCGCGTCCCGTAGTCCCGTGTCAAATCATCGGTTAATCAATTAAATACACGAAATACCAGATATGAAAGTTGCAAACTTATTAGGAGAGAGATTCAAGAAGGCGCCGGCCGATTGCGTCGTCGACAGCCAGGCCCTGATGGTGCGTGGCGGCTATATCAAGTCGGTGGGCACGGGCTTGTTTTCCTTCTTCATGCCTGCAAAACGCATTGCCAAAAAGATTGAGAACATCATTCGCGAGGAGATGGACCGCATCGACGGCCAAGAGGTGCTGTTCCCCGTCGTCATGCCGGGTTCGCTGTGGCAGGAGTCGGGACGCTACACCAGCATCGGGTCGGAACTGCTTCGTTTCAAGGACCGTAACGGCATCGACATGGTGTTGGGCATGACCCACGAGGAGGCCGCCGTGCAACTTGCGCGCGACGCCGCGAAGAGCTACACGCAGTATCCTTTCATGATTTACCAAATCCAAACCAAGTTCCGCGATGAACCCCGCTCGCGTGCCGGCCTCATCCGCACTCGCGAGTTCACGATGAAGGACGCCTACAGCTTCCACACCTCGCAGGAGGACTTGGAGCAATACTATGCCAAGGCCTATCGCGCCTACGAGCGTATTTTTGCCCGCGCTGGCGTGCCACAGGTGGTGGCCGTCAAGTCCGACTCGGGCATGATGGGTGGCCGCGTGTCGCACGAGTTCATGCTGCTCACCGACATCGGCGAGGACACCATCGTCATCTGCCCCGAATGCGGCTACCGTTCCAACAGCGAGGCTGCCGACTGCATCGTCCACAACGAGGAGTATCCCATCGAGCCGCTGGAAGAGGTCTTCACCCCCGACCAGAAGACCATCGAGGAGGTGTGCAACTTCTTGCACAAGTCGCCCTTGCAGTCGTGCAAGGCCGTGCTCTATCAGCGCAATATGGACGACTCGTTGGTCATCGTCTTCCTGCGTGGCGACCTTGAGGTAAACGAGACCAAGCTCCGCAACCTCATCGGTGCCGAGGTTCATGCCGCCAATGTGACCCCCGACATGGGCATTTGCCCTGGCTTCATCGGTCCCAAGGGCTTGCCTGAGGGCATCACCGTGGTGTACGACGAGTCGCTCAAGACCTTGAACAGCTTCGTGGCGGGTGCCAACAAGGAGAATTACCACTACAAGGGCATGAACATGGCCCGCGACCTCGGCGAGGTGAAGTACGACAGCGTGGCCAAGGCCACCGCCGGAGGCATCTGCCCCGTGTGCGGCAAGCACAGCATCACCATCAGCCGTGGCATCGAGGTGGGCAACATCTTCCAGCTCGGCACGAAATACACCGTCTCGATGGGAATGCAGTATTTAGACAGCGACAACACGCTGAAATACCCCATCATGGGCTGCTACGGCATCGGCGTGGGTCGTTTGATGGCTTCGGTCTGCGAGGTGTGTCACGATGACTACGGCCCCATTTGGCCCATCACCATCGCCCCGTGGCAGGTGCAGGTGTGCGCCTTGCGCGTGGCCGACGAGAACGTGCGTCGCGTGGCCGACAAGGTCTACGAAGACCTGAAGAAGGCTGGCGTGGAGGTCATCTACGACGACCGCAACATCAGCGCGGGCGTGATGTTCTCCGATGCCGACCTGCTGGGTGTGCCGCTGCGCATCGTCATCAGCCCGAAGACCTTGGAACGCAACGTGCTTGAGTTTGCCGCCCGCGACAAGAGCTTCAAGGAAGACCTCAGCCCCGACAACTTCGTCGACGAGGTGAAGGCCAAGATCAATGCGATGATTGCGGCTTTGACGCCTGAGGATTGATCAATACGATAGTAGAGACGTAGCGCGCTACGTCTCTACAAAATGTAAATCGGCTCAAATTTTCACTGGTTTGAGCCGATTTTTGTATTTTTGTTTGTTTTTTACATACGATAGTTGAAAAACAATACTTATTTTTGCCGTTACGAAAATAAATTAGTCATGCCAACTATATCAGAGTTTTTCGGGATAAAAATCATATTGCGGTTCATAGACCATAACCCACCTCATTTCCACGCGACATATCAACAAGATAAGATAATTGTGGAAATAGAAAACGGCAAAGTCAAAGGCGAGATTTCGGAAAGAGCCTTGCGTATGATTCTTGAATGGCTTGATTTGCATCGCGAAGAGATGAAAGAGGCTTGGGAGCAGGCATCAAAGGGAGAAACCCCAAATAAGATAGAACCATTAAAATAAGAGTGTTATGATGTGGGTTGAAATTACCAATGCAAAGTATCTTGACGGCTACAAGATGTTTCTGGTATTCAATGATGGCCAAAAGCGGATTTTCGATTTCTTGCCACTCATTGAGCGCTATCCCGTTTTCAAACCATTGAAGGATTTGGGGTTGTTCAAGTCGTTTACGGTAACAGATACTTTAGAATGGGCCGATGGCAACATTGACATTGCACCTGAATACATTTATGAGAATGGGATTGTAGCGTAATCCTTTTTATCGAGTTGTTTAACAATAATATAAACCAATACAAAGCGAACACAAATTATACACATCTGACATATTAATCTAACGGGCTTTACGCTCTTGTTCTCCTATTGAAAAGTCTGGAAAACTATTTCGGGTGAGAATAAGCAAGCGGAAAGTTTGCGTTTTATGGCGCAAACTTATTCGTGCTTATTTACCCACAGGCTTTTCCAGACGCCCTCAATAGAGATAAGCAATCAAACGAAAGGTGAGCGCCTTTTCTGTTGCTTTTCGGGACAAGGCTACGGCTTCCAATAAACTGAAATGCGCTATGGAAAGAGAGAAACGATATCCAACGAAAGATTTCCACATCGGGAAACTCATCAAGGCCGAGCTGACACGGCAGGGGCGGAGCATCACATGGTTGGCCTCGCAGGTGGACTGCTCGCGCGAGAACCTGTATAAGGTGTTTCGCCACAAATGGATCTACACCGACCTGCTTTTCCAGATTTGCGAAGCCTTGGACTACGACTTTTTCCAAGTGTGCTCCGAGCGTTTCCAATCCAAAAAACGTGAACGAAACGGCCAATCCGTTGATAGTAATCTTCCAAAAGATTGGGATGGATAGCACCGCGTAATTTGCTGATAATAAAACTATTCCATATATTTTTGCAGCGTATCTAATAACAATTAAAAACCGATGCGCCTAATGGGATATAACTGGGCAATAAAGAAATGAAGAAAATTTTAATTGGCTTATTTGTCATAGCATTGGCAGCTATGACTTCATGCAGTTCTGTTAGGGTGGTTCCTCAGGCTAAAAGCACAGTGAATGCTGTCAATCTGAGCGAACTGAGATTAACCAATCAAGATTATTCAGTCTTGAATACAATTTCTGCGGATGCAACAATTAGTGTGACTTACCATTCTGACAACACTATAGAAGTAAGAGATGTAGACAACACGTTTTCCTATAAATTGAAACCCATGGGAAAGAAAGGCGATGGCGGTTATATGCTGGAAAACACCGACGGCGTGATTAGAGTTGGTTTTTTGTCAAATGTTTCGGGAAGCGTAGATTTAACGGTACCCGAAGATGTTGCCAGAGCCGTATCTTTATATAGGATTATCAGTATGTCCCAAGAGATGGGTGCTGACGGGTTAATAGAACCTGTAATTTCAACTAACATCGAAGGCTCTTCTCGCTCTTCTTTGAATTATTTGACTGTGGTGTATAAAACTACGGTTTCCGCAAAACCTATTAAACTTAAAGTGACTGGAAAATGAAAACACTAAGATACATCTTTTTTGCCGCTATGGTTGTGCTGTTTGCTTCATGTTCTTCCGTCAAGCAGTATGCAAATAGAATCACCCCGACCATCAATTTGGCTCTTGTCAAGGATGCACCACATAACAAATTCGTCAACCTTGAGTATGGTATCAAGGTCAATATTAGCGACGGTAGGAGTTATGACAAAGCCTCGCGAATTGTTTACAAACATGACAACTATCTGACCTCAACTCCCAAGGTAAATGTTTATCCCGAAGTCATGTCTTTCACCAACGAGAGCATGAAAAGGTATATGCGGACCATGGGCTTCAATCTGGATGCCGATGTGAAGACTGACTATATGCTGTCTGTTACGCTAAAGGAATTCAACGTGAATTATCTTTCGGGCATTGGCTGGTCAGGTATTGTTAACATGGAAATTGAGGTGTATGACAACAATCGGCAGTTGGTCTATCCGAATGTCTCGATTGTTGGAAGATGCAACAGAAATGGTTCGGGAAGTGATTATAACACAGCTACCTCCGTAATGAATACGGCTTACGTCAATGCTTTGGAAGACATAGATTGGGATAGGATTGCTTTCTTCCTTGACAGGGCAAGCAATCCCGCTTTGGAAGGGAACAAGCAAGTCCAAGGAGCAGGAAACACCGCTTTAGAGCATCTGGTAATCCGTTGGTATGTCGATTCAAGCCCGAAAGGTGCGGATGTTTATTGGAGAGTAGTGTCTTCCACTCCCGATGTGAAGAACAACAATGAGAACTTTCTTGGGTCAACACCTTATGAGTCGACGGAAACTTTTGACATCAAAGGACTTACATACAACAATTCTGGAAATGTCCAAATTGAAGTGACCTGTAGAAAACCAGGCTATATCGATCAAAAAAAGAGATTCGATCTTCGTCAAGTCATCGACCAAAAGGAGATTTCCACGAAGTTCAATTTGATAAAAGAAGAATAAATCGGTTCAACGAAACCCGAAAACAAATAACAGTCTGAATTTTTTCAAGAAACGGCTCGCATTCATTTTTGGATCGAGCCGTTTTCACATTTTCTGGACATAATTTTCGGCAAAATTACACATTTTCTGGACATAATTTTCATCGATTTTACACATTTCATGTTTTTTGTGGGGTAGAGACGTAGCGCGCTACGTCTCTACAAAGGCAAACAAAAAAAATCCAGCAGCCTCAAACTGCTGGATTTTTTTCTGTCTCCACGGTCTCGACGTGTTTGTTTCGTCGGAACCACTCGGTGATGTCCTTCACGCGGCCGTCGGCTAAGCGTTTCATCATGTGCTGGTTGGTGGTCGCGCTGTCCAAAGGCCCAAGCTCGGCGATGTAACGCCCCAACTTGATGTAGTCGAAATGGTTGGTGTCTACGTTTTGCGGCAGGTCGTTCTTGCCCGAATACCAGGCCACCTTGACCCCAAAGTCCTTTTTCACTTGGTTGGCCAATCGCGCTACCGACTCAGGTTCGTTGTCGCCGCCCATGAAGCACACGCAGGTAATGCCCGACTTGTATTGCTCCACAAGACGGTTCAATTCATTGTTGTCCAAAGGCTTGCCTTCGTCTTTCCACAAATACTTGCTGTGGCAACCTGGGCATTGGTTGGGACAGTTGGAAATATTGATGGCGAGCGTCACCTCGTCAGGGACTTCCTGAAAGACGACATCAAAATTGGCGTATTTTAGCATCTGTCCATCTCCATTTTTCCATAGTAACGGCGGCCGGCTTCCTCTTGGCGCGGCTCGCTGAAATTGCTGACGCGCTTCAGGTAACCGATGATGCGGGTCAGGTAGTCGATGTTGTGGCTGTGGCACTCGGGGCACTCCTTCAGGTAGCGCTTGTCGATGTGGCCGCAGTCGTTGCAAATGGTGTTCGGGATATTGAAAGTGAAGTAGTTGCAGCCTTCTCGGGCAGCCACGCGCAGCAGCTGGCGATATTGCTCCTTGGTGAGGTGTTCCTCCAGGTTGCAGTGCAGGGCCGAGCCGCCGGTGAGGTGCTTGATGTACTTCTCGCCGTGGAGGCGGAACTTGTCGAGGACGTTGGTGTTGGGGTCTTCCACGATGTAGAAATAGCTGTTGTAGCAGTCGCGGTGCACCTCGTAGCCGTCTTCCTTGTCCCACTTGGCGTGTTTCACGCCCACGTTCTCGGCGGGGATCATCTCGCAGTTGAACATCAGGCCGTTTTCCTTCGAGTAGTATTTCTTGTTGTAACGCTCGATGAGGCCCAACACGTCTTGTACAAATGCCTCATACTGCGGGTTGTCCGAGATCTTGATTTTCAGGAATTCGGCAGCTTCCACCAAGCCGTTCACACCGATGGTGAGGTATTGGCGACCCAGGTTGATGTAGCCGGCATCAAACAGCGGCAACATGCCTTTCTTTTGCAGCTCCTTCAGGTTTTCGTTGTAGCAGATTTGCACTTTGTGGCAAAGGTCGACGATTTCCTCCAAGAAGGTGAGGTAGTGCATATTGTTGCGTGCGGCATATTGGATGCAGCGGTTCAGGTTGATGGTGAGCACGCTCTTCGAGCCCGTGCTGACGCCACCGGCACCGAGGGTGTAGCTGAAGCCGTTGTCCTGGATCTCGTTGCGCAGGCGGCAGCATGATGAGAGCGAGTCGGCGTTGTCACTGAGGTAGGTGAAGAAGGAGTGGCCTTCGGCATACATCTCGGCGGTGAAGTCGCCCCATTCCTTGTCGATCACGTCGCCGTCCTTCGAGAGCAGGGCCATGGTCTCCACAGGGAAGGTCAGCACGCTCTTGAGGCGCTCGGCGTTGAACCACTTCATGAAACGCTTCTGGAGCCAGCTCAGCGACTCCCAATCGGGTTGCGAGCCATCGGGGAAGTAGAAGTTGCCAAACAGCGACTCGAAGTAGTTCTTGTCGTAGTAGGCGATGTTCCAGAACACCGATTGGTAGTTCCTTGCGCCCGCAGGTTGGTTCAAGGAATAGACGATTTGCTGGAAGCAGTCGGTGATGACCTTGTCTATGGTACGCGGCTTCAGCGAGAAGTCGACCACTTGGTCGGCGCGTTTGTAGTAGTCCTTGCCGTAGTCGAGGCCGATGAAGTAGTTCATGTACATCAGGAACTCGGGCGTGGCGCAGGCGCCGGAGAGTTGCGACGACACCATGAACACCATATTAATAAAGCCGCCGCAGAACGAGCGCAGCTTGGTGGGTGCCGTCGAGTTGCCGCCGATGGAGGCCGTGCCTTCGTTGAGCCAGGGGTACATGGTGATGGAGGCGCAGTAGTTGGCCAACGAGGTCTCGTCGTTCTTGTAGATGAAGTGGTTGTTGAGCAGGTAGAGGTAGCGGTCGGCGAGTTCCTTGCCGTACATCTCCTTGATGCGGTCGGTGAGCAGGCGCCGGTTGATGCGGATGAAGCTCGACTTGGGTAGCTCGCCGATGAGTGTGGCGATGTTTTTCTTCTCCACGTTGGCGTTGGCGTCGTACTTCGAGCCGGTGGCGGCGTTCGAGGCGTTGACGTAGTTGCTCAGGAAGTCGATTTTCTCGCGGATCTCGCGGTCTTCGGTGTGTTTTTGGCGGTACAGGATGTAGTTTTTGGCCACAGTGTAATACTGTTCGGCCATCAATGCCGTTTCCACCTGGTTCTGGATTTCCTCGACGGTCATGCCGTTGGTCACGCGGACGCGGCTCAGGATGCCGTTGAGGTCCTCGTCGGTGGCGTAGAACCCCGAAGCGAGGAAGGCCTTGCTGATGGCCACTTTGATTTTTTCGAGTGAGAAGGCTTCCTGCTTGCCGTCTCGTTTGGTGATGTATAGTCCTCCGTTGCTCATATAGATATGCTCGTTTTCAAAATTTCGTGAAATCGCTGGTTTTCAATAGGTTCATAGTTCTTTTTCAGGGGTGAACCTCGTTTTGCAAAGGTATATCATTTTGTTTTCACCGACCAAATTAATCCGTCATTTTTTTCTCAACAAAATTATCAACAGGGCTAATTGGGTGATTTCATTATCTTTGCATCCGATATTTAGAATGGGTTTTTGTTTTGGCTCTAGCTTTGGCGGATTTGCAATGCGCCTGCCTTAAATATCAGCATTTGCAATGCGGAAACACACACACATTTCTTCCTTGTTTTTCCGAAAAAACTGCTATATTTGCCGCTGAAAAGAAATCATTGCCATGAAAGCCTCTGCCATAGAAAGGGATTGCAAATCCCCATACTCGGCACCAGCGAATTGCAAATTCGCTGGAACGGGTTGTGAAGGCATAAGACACGCTCTGCAAAACATAATAGGGCACAATTGGATAAGCCCAACAACACCTTGGTTTAAATATATAAAGTATAAGCCAAGACTATATGCTCAGTTCGGATGGAGTGAACTTTGGTGAAAAACATGAATAAACTATATTTTCAAGAAAACAATTAAAAACAAATAAAATGAAAAAAGCTTTAGTCATCGGATTGATCTCATTGATCACAAGTTGTTGTTCAAAAATCTATCCATCAAAGGACGATTTTCTAACAATTCCTAAAACACAGTATTCAGGAAATGAATTACGGATAGATGGGTTTTTCTATCGAACATGGGAAAATGGAACAAAGTATTCTGATATTACATTTCTCTATAATAATGGTGTATTGTTTCAAGGAAATGGCGCTGGTGATTTGTCTCAATTAATGGAATATGCACGAGAAACTCTTCTACATCATAATCAGTTAATAGAAAAAAAAGCGTTTTGGGGATTATTTCTCGTTGAAGGCAACAAAATCATGTTTGAGCGATGGAAAGCAACGCAATTAGGCTATCTTGTTTATAGAGAGGAAGGGGTTATTATTAATGACACCACCTTTGTTATGACAGAAGTAAGCAGGATAAATCAAGGAATTAAGACAGAAACGAAGCCGATAGAATGGACATATTACTTTTGTGAGTTTTCTGCCAAACCCGATAGCACGAATACTGTTATTGGAAACTACTAATTGTAAAAGTACTTTTAGCCATTATGTTATACCCCGTTCTTCCGAATTTCCAAATTCGGGAGCAGCGAGTATTAGCATTTGCAATGCGGAAAAAAATCGTCCTGACAACCTCTCAATGTATATCTTTGTCGCCTAAACAAGCATCTAACGTCAGAAAAATCAAGGAAAAACTTGCGCATTGCCGGGAAATGCCTACTTTTGCAACGTAACATGTGTTACCGTAACCCGTGTTACGTTATCATAAAACATATTGTAAACGATTGAAATATGCCATTCCATTTTAATCTTAAATCTTGAATTTTGAATCTTAAATCTTAAATCTTGAATTAGTTATGCCAAAAAAGAAAAAAATAGAAAACAAACTCAGCACTTTCACGAGTGTGATTCTCGGCATCTTCGCCGACGAACCCTTCCGCCCGAAAAACTACAAGCAGGTCTGCAAGATCATGGGTATCAAGGACCAAGCGGGCAAGGACGTAGTGTATAAACTCCTTATCGACCTGAAAGACCAAGGCCTTTTGGACGAGGCGCGCCCCTATAGCTATGTGATGAGCAAGGCGGGCTTGGCACAGTTCGGGCCGAAGCAGCGATATGTGGAAGGCACGGTGGAGATGAAGTCGACGGGCAAGGCCTACGTCATCCCCGACGACGGCGAAGGCGAGGACATCTTCATCGCGGCCAACAACACCTACAAGGCCCTGCATGGCGACCGCGTGCGCGTGGCCATGTTCCCCAAGCGCAACAACGCGAAGCCCGAAGGCGAAATCGTGGAGGTGCTCGAACGCAAGCATACCGACTTCGTGGGCGTGTTGAGCATCTCGCATGGTTACGTCTACGTCCGCCCCGATGTGGACTGGATGCCGGTCGACATCTTCATTCCACGTGGCGGACTGCATCGCGCCAAAGACGGCGACAAGGTCATCGCCCACCTCGTGGATTGGCCCGACGGCTCGGGCAACCCCTTCGGCGAAATCACCCGCGTGCTTGGCAAGCCTGGCGAGAACGACGTGGAGATGGAGTCGATTTTGGCTGCCCACGAATATCCCATCGAGTTTCCCAAGGAGGTGGAAAAGGAAGCCGGCAAGATCCCGACCAAGATCAGCAAGGACGAAATCAAGCGCCGCCGCGACTTCCGCAAGACCTTCACCATCACCATCGACCCTGCTGATGCAAAGGACTTTGACGACGCCATCAGCTTGCAGAAGATGAAGAATGGCCATTGGGAGGTAGGTGTCCACATCGCCGATGTGTCGCACTACGTCCGCCCCGGCTCGGCCATCGACCACGAGGCTCTTGAACGCGGCACGAGCGTCTACCTCGTCGACCGCACCATCCCCATGCTGCCCGAGAAGCTCTGCAACAACGTCTGCTCGCTCCGTCCCGACGAGGAAAAACTGACCTTCTCCGTCGTTTTCGAGATGGACGACGACGCCAAGATCTACGACCGTTGGATTGGCAAGACCATTATCAAGTCGTGCCGCCGCTATACCTACGAAGAGGTGCAGACCATGATTGAAGGCGGCCCTGGCGACTACAAGGACGAAATCATGACCTTCCATAGCCTGGCCACCAAACTGCGTGAGCAACGTATGGCCTTGGGCAGCATCAATTTCCATTCGGAAGAGGTGAAATTCGTCCTCGACGAGAACAAGAAACCCATTGATACTTATGTGCGTGTGCAGAACGAGTCGCATGAATTAATCGAAGACTTCATGCTGCTCGCCAACCGCACCGTGGCCGAGACCTTCGGCAAGCCCGAGAGCAAATGGCACAACAACACCTTCGTCTATCGTGTGCACGACGAACCCAATCCCGAGAAACTCAACAAGTTCATGCTGCTTATCTCGCGCCTCGGCTATACGATGGACGTCAGCTCGCGTAGCAAATTGGTCAACTCCTACAACAAACTGTTCCAAGACGTGGAAGGCAAGGGCGAGAAGAACCTCATCGAAACCGTTGCTCTGCGCACCATGGCCAAGGCCGTCTACAGCACCGACAACATCGGGCACTACGGCTTGGCCTTCGACTATTACACCCACTTCACTTCGCCCATCCGCCGCTATCCCGACCTGATGGTGCACCGACTGATAGAAAGGTATCTCATTGAGGGGCAAGGCTCGGTCGACAAGAAGGAATACGAGGATATGTGCGTCCACGCGAGTGAGATGGAGAAGCAGGCCGAGGAGATGGAACGCCAATCAATCAAGTACAAGCAGGCCGAGTATCTGCAAGACAAGATTGGGCAGGTGTTTGAAGGCTTGGTATCGGGCGTGAGCAAGTGGGGTCTCTTCGTGGAGCTGAAAGGCAACAAATGCGAGGGCTTGGTGCGCTACGAGGACCTTCCTGGCGACTATTATTACCTCGACGATGACAACTTCCGCGTCATCGGGCAGGAAACGGGGCGCGTCATCACCTTGGGCGACGAGGTGCGCGTGGTGGTGAAGGCTGTCGACCTTTTCAAGCATCGCATGGAGTTCGAGATGCTGGCCGATATGCCCAAAAACACCAAGAAAACCAAACAAAAACGCCTCGTTTCATAATTTTATGTACTTTTGCCAAAATTTTAAAATCACGTCATTATGGAAAAGAAAAACAGAGTCTTAATGTTGGCAATGCTGCTTCTGGCAGTGGTTAGCCTTTCGGGGTGCGTGAAGAAATACACCATCATTATCCCTACAAACAACCTTTGGTTTGGGCTTGAGGCAAGCTCGCAAACCTTCGAAATCAAGGCCAATTGCGACTGGACCATCGCCAAGAACGACGATGCCGAGTGGTACACCATTTCGCAGATGGAAGGGAAAAACGACGCCACGATAACCATCACCGTTGAAGCCTTGGGCGACGCCGATTTCCGTGGAGCCTCGTTTGTCATCAAATCGCCTGGCGGCCACGTGCGCCGCACGGTTTTCGTCAGCCAAAACAAGCTCGACTTCAATGGTCTGATGAACAAGGTGTTCGGCGTTTCGAGCGTTGAGCACTGGAACACAGATTATTACGGCATGATGATCGAGGACTCGTACAAGCATAAGGAATACGATCCTTACGACACCGCCACGGGCTACACCATGTATTTCCTTGCCGATGGCACCGGCGTGCAGATGGACCACCACAAAGACACCGCCGTCTACTATGCCTTCACCTATAACTACAACGCCGCCGACCAGATTCTTCACATCGAGTTTGAGACGGTGACCGATGCTCCCGAGAACTACGACCCCGAGGTGCTGACAGCCAGCGACTCGCTGTTCCGCTTCTTCCACGAGTATAAGGACAACTGGTGGGAACGCGCCGACATGCGCAAGATCGGCACCATCAATCCCGACCAAAAGGCTTTCCTCAGGCAGAAAACCATCAAACGCAAGGAAAACGAAGGAATATTTAGTATCCGATGATTTGTTGTAGAGACGTAGCGCGCTACGTCTCTACAAGTCTAATTAAAACCATAAATCAATGAAAACAAGGAATTTAATCCTCGCCATCATCGCCTTGGCGATGCTTGGCCTTGCCAGTTGCAAGAAAGAGACCATCACCCTTTCGTCGTGCGACGTTTGGTTCCCGATAGAAGCCGACACCGTTTTCATCGACATCAATGCCGATTGCGACTGGTCGTTAAGCATCGACGACAATGCCGATTGGTACAGCGTCGCACCCACGAATAGCGACAGCGATAGCATCGGACAGCTCGTTGTTATCGCACAACCGATGGAAAACCAGGAAATCAGGAATTCCTCTTTTACCATCCTCTCGAAAAAAGGGAAAACCTCGGTCAAGGTGAATGTCACGCAACAAAAGGAGACCATCACCTTGTCGGATTATGAGCTTTGGTTCCCCAAGGAAGCCGGCTCGAAATCCATCGAGATCAAGGCCAACTGCAAGTGGACGGTCGGCATCGACGACGGCGCCGATTGGTACACCCTTGCCCCCATGGCGGGCGAGCCGACAAATCAAGGCAACATAACCATCGCCACACAACCCTACGAGGGCGAAGGTTACAGGAGTTCGTCGTTCACCATCACTTCCGAGCACGGCAGGGCGGTGGCGAAGGTTTACCTCTCGCAAAACAAACTCGAATTCGACAAAATCATCAATCTGGTTTTTGGCGTGTCGAAAATCGAACATTGGAACACTGACTTTTTCGGGCAGATGATTGAGGACTCGTACAAGCACAAGGAATACGACCCCTTCGATACCACAAAGGGCTACATGATGTATTTCTTTGAGGACGGGCATGGCGTGCAAAGGGACCACCACAAAGACACGGTCGTTTATTATGCTTTCACTTATGATTACAACCCGTCGATCCAAAATCTCCACATCGAGTTTGAGACGGTTTCCGACACCGTGATAGAGAGTTACGACGCTTCGGTGCTGACGGCCTCTGAAGAGTTGTTCCGCTTCATGCACGAATACAAGCCCAACTGGTGGGAACGTGCCGACATGCGCAAGATTGGCACGATAACGCCGCGCGAGAAATCGTTGGTGATGCGTGCCGCCACCAAACGCAAGGGCAAAGAAGGAATTTTTAGTATCCGATGATTTGTTGTAGAGACGTAGCGCGCTACGTCTCTACCCATTGATACCATGGGAACCAGGCTGCTGCGTCATATCAACCTCATCGGCATCGGGCTTTATGTGCTGGCTCTCATCGCCATCAGCGTGGCGTTTAAGGCACACGCCTTGCAGCCGAAATGGATGCTGTGGGGGATGGGCGAGGTGCTGTTTTTCTTCCTGCTGACGGCCGTTTTCTATCCCCGTTGGAAAAACGACGACCCGAAACGCTTTTGGCGCAAGGTGTTTTGGACGGCATTTGCCATTCGCGCCGTCTATGCCTTCGTGATGTGCTATTACTATTATTGGGAGACGGGCATCGGCTTCGAGTTTGACGCCGCCGACAGCCGGTGGTATCACGACACGGGCGTATATTTGTCGAAATGCCTGAAAAAAGGACACATCTCATACATTTTCAGGTATTTGAATGCCTACACGATGGGCTGGTCCGACCAAGGCTTTCCGCTTTGGCTGACGTTGGTCTATACCATTTTTGGGCGCAGCTGGCTGGTGCCACGGCTTTTCAAGGCCCTGATGAGTGCTTACCTTTGCATCGTGGTTTGGAAGTTGGGTTCACGCACCTTCGGCGAGCGCACGGGCCGTTTGGCAGCCGTGATGTGCGTTTTCACGCCTATCCTCGTCCAGATTTGCGGTGTGCACACTAAGGAAATGGAGATGATCTTCCTCTCCATCCTCGCCCTTGAGCGCATGGACTACCTTATCCGCAGCAAGCGTTACACGGTTTGGAACATCCTTTTCCCCATCTTGCTCATTGGCTTGGCCTTCGGTTTCCGCACCATCGTCGGCATGTGTTTGGTTTTTGCCTTCCTCGTGTTCGTGGCCCTTTCGTCGCCCGACATGGTGGGCAAGAAAGGCAAAATCATCACCATGGTGGCCACGGTGATCGTGTTTCTGGTTTTCCTTTTCACCCCCATAGGGCGTGAGATGAGGATTATATACCGATTGAAATTCAGTGATTTGCAGTACCAATCGAACAGATACGAGTCGTTGGGTATGAAACATGGCGAGTTGGCCCAGAGTTGGGTTTTGGCTCCGGGTGCCTTCGTCTTGCCTTTGTCGCCGATGGTGGAGGAATCGCCCGACCACAACAAGATGATCCATGGCAGCACTTTCGTCACCAATTTCCTTGCCTTCTTTGCAATGTTGGCCATCGTCATCGCTTTCAGGCAAAAGAAATGGCGCGATTTTTCGTTGATTGGGGCCTACGAATTGTCGTACCTGGCCTTGATCATGTTCTCGTTTGCCGCCAACAGTGAGCGTTACCACGAGCCAGCCATACCTTTATTAATATTAATGGCTGCCTACGCGATGACGCATCTTCGCCGTAAAGACCTGAGAATCTTCTATGTGTATTGCGGGTTGCTCTTCATCGCCTTGTTTGTTTGGAACTGGCTGAAACTGTCGGCGCGGGGAATGGTTTGATGTTGGAAAAGTGTAGAAAATCACCCTGTTTTGTATTGGAAAAGTGTAAAAATTGCCTAGTTTTTCCATTGGAAAAGTGTAAAAAATAGCGAAGTTCGACCTGACCGGGCTTGGAGGGTGATTTTTTGGGCTGAAAATGGCGGTGAAAGGAGGGAGGAATATAATAGTTTTCGTACTTTTGCACCTTTATAAAGAATCCATAGATATGAATCGAGATAAATAAATTTTGTTTTAATATATTATAAACCAAAGCATTAGCTATTTGTTCGGAAACATTCTGAAACCTAGGAAATTTCAAAGTTGTTATACTCGAACAAGTTGTGTTTTTCTACGCATTCGCGTGGGCATGACTTGTCTTGTATAACGGGTTTTCCTAGGACCTCAGAATGTGGACAATGACTGTCCACGTTTTTTGTGTCCTACCGAAGACCTGTTTTTTCGACAAGCGGCCGATGCACAAATGCAGAAAGATGAAGAAAAACCTACCCATCGGGCAACTCATTTGTGAGGAGTTGCGCCGCCAAGGCAAGACCAACCGCTGGTTGGCCGAGCGGATTAATGTGAACATCCGCACCGTGAACAAGATTTTCCAGAAGAGCGTTATCGACACGCAACAGCTCATGCTCATCTCAGAGGCTTTGGGTGTGGATTTCTTCCATCCTTACTCCGAGTTGTTGAGGCATATATTGACCCTTTCCGAGGCAGAAAACGCATCCATTGAATAGGATACCCCTTGCCCATTTAGGGCGATTTGCCCTTTACAGGCAATGGTATAGCCTAATAAAACAAGGTCGATAGCCTATTTTTGCGCCCGCAAAAATTCTATCATTAACACAATCAACAAAACAAACACAAGCAAAAGATGAAACAAAAGGAAAGCGGCCTCAAAAGGCAACCCTACCAACCACCCCGTGTGGAAATCATCAAAATGGAGGTGCAAGGCGTATTGTGCGGCTCGGCTTTGAAAGGCAACACAGAAGGCGTCGGCATTTCTGACTTCGGATGGATCTAAACCTTGAGCCATGCGAAAGAGAGGCAACCATATAGAGGTCGAGCATGTGTTGCTTGGAGTTATCGTGGTCATTGCGTTTGTAGTGCTGGCACTCATCATGGGTGGCAGCCAAAACCATGTGAACACCGCCTATGACGAGGGCAATGAGACACCGGTCTATGGCGGCGCATCAGACCAGATCGGCCCGCGATGGTCTGCGACAAAGCAAGCCCAAGTCAACCAGCTCAACCAGAAAATGTATCACGACCTCGAACTGACCCCCATCGAGTGAACCAAGCCCCGAAGGGGCAATACTTCAATGACCCCGCGCCAGCTATCATGCAGCGTGAGGGGCATCAAACCTGACAAAAAGAAAACAACAACAGAAAACAAAAATGAAAACTAACACCCTAAGACTTATGACCTTCGGCGCGATAGCCACGCTGGCGCTCGCGTCGTGCAACAAGAACAACGGCACGGAAGGCGACGCCCCCGAGAACGGCTTCCGCGCCATCATCGAGCAGACGGACGGCGGCGACGGCAGTCGCACCTACATCGACCCTCAGAGCTGGGCCAACGGCACCACCGACCTGCTCTGGACTACTAACGACTTCATCAAGGTGGCCAACAACGGCGGCGCATCAGGCTGCCAAACGCTGACCTACCAACTCACCGACGGCGCAGGCACCACCAACGGCATTTTCTACACTGGCGAGGAACACGAGACCTTCTTCACGCCCGACTATGTGGCCATTTATCCTATCGAGAACGAGGCAGGCACGGCCAACACCCTCAGCGGCACCACGGCTACCTTCAACCTGCCCGCCACGCAGACCTACAAGGAGAACAGCTTCGCCGAGAAGAGCATGCCCATGGTGGCCTATTCCAGCGACCAGACCTTGCCTTTCAAGAACGTGCTGGGAGGCATCTGCTTCCCCATCGTGTGCGCGTCGCCAGTGCAGGTGACAAGCGTAGTGCTGACCTCTGCGGCTAACGAAGCCCTGTGGGGCACATGCACCACCACCATCAGCACCTCGGGTGGCGACCCGACCAGCCAAGTGACCAACAGCGACGCGGCCAAGAACGTCATCACCCTCGACTGCTCGGGCAGCAATGTGACGCTCGACCCCGACGATCCCACCTATTTCTGCATCATGGTGCCCCCCGGCTCGTTAGCCAATGGCTTCACCTTGCAGGCCTACAGCGGCTCAACCAAAGTCTTCGAGAAGAGCAATAACAACAATTTGGGTGCCGACTTCATCCCGCGCAGCGTCATCCGCAAGGTGAGCAACGACCTCAGTGTTACCGAGACTTTGACGGTGACCACCATCAGCCCGACCAGTATCACCACCACCTCGGCTAAGGGTCTTGGCGCTGTGAGCGGCATGTTGATGGGCACGCCTTCGGAATATGGTATCCTTTACGCCAAAGCCTCCTATATCGGTAGCAACACACCCGCCGAAGTGCTTACCTATGCTAACGTTGACGGCACCAATGTTATCAAATGCACAAGCGGCGCTTTCACGGCTGGCACCGATATCGCCAACTATGAAGCCGACATGACAGGCCTCGACGTGAACACCGTGTATTATGTGCGCGCCTACGCGAAGAACAACATAGGCACGTTGACCTATGGTGACGACTGTATCCCCTTCGCCACGCGCCGCGACTACTTCGCTAACGACAGCCACCAGGGTGTGATGAGAAACCGAACAGCCGATGGCGATGCCAACAACAACCCCTACGAGTTCACTGTTACTGCCGATGGCAAGAAAGTGTATTTCTCGATGGGTAACTTGCAGTACATCGGCAGCGCAGGCAGCGGTAGTGCCGACGACAACAATGCTGGTGCCTACTGGAAGTTCGCCGATTATCAGTTCGAATACTTTGGTGACAACGGCCAGGGCAGTGATGCAATTAAGCAAGACCGCGACATCTTCGGATGGGGTACGAGCGGCATCAACGACTACACGCCCATAGCCATCTGCTGGCAGCCTTGGTCAACGATTCCAGTTGCTCAATACTACTATCCATACGGTGCCGCCAACACCAATTTGAACAGCAACAGCGGAAAGGCCGACTGGGGCTACAATGCCATCAGCAACGGTGGCAACACCTTGAACAGCGGCTGGTGCACTCTGCAAGGTTCCACCAATGGCGGCAACACGGCTGAGTGGAACTACCTTTTCAATGTGCGCAACTGTGGTTTCAGGTATGCCCAGGTGCAGTTGACATTGAAAGGGACATCAGGCATGAGCTACACGACAGTGAACGGTGTGCCTGCTTGCGGCACCCCAATTAATGGTGTTATCGTGTTCCCCGACAATTTCACATGGCCAACTCTCGTGAACATACTTACAACGCTGAACGCACAATCGCCGTGGAGCACGAACAAGCTTACTGAGGCACAGTGGTCACTCTTGGAGCAAGCTGGTGCGATCTTCCTGCCTGCTGCTGGCTACCGCTATTTGTATATGATTTGCGAAGCTGGCTTTATGGGCCACTATTGGTCATCCACGTACTGGAATCAATTTGGCGCGTACTACTTGCGCTCCGAGAGTAATTGGATCGCCATGGGGTACGGTAGCGGCCTAGAGTGCGGTTTAACTGTGCGCCTCGTCTGCCCTGCCGAGTAATGCATCCTTAACGAAAGGAAATGCGATGAACAGCAACCGGCACGAAGATTTCCACGCGGGGCGTTTCCTGCAAGCGTGTTTGCAGGCGAGCGGCCACGACAGGGAATGGTTAGCCACCCAAACGGGGAGGGAAGCGGCGGAGATAACGTCGCTGCTCGCCCTCCCCAACATGGATGCCGAGCTGTTCGTGCGTCTCGGCCGCCCCATGGGCACAGCGTTCTTCAGCCGTGTGCATGAAGAGATCTTCGGAGCAGAAAAAAGCACTTGTTGTCATGGATAGCATACTGAGAATGCGCGGATTGCAAGGCCAAGGACACCACTATCGCTAACCTCAACAAGTACATCGAGTTGCTGGAGCAGCATAAAGAGCGTTGAAAGAAAACCGCCCCGCCAGGGGCGGCTCATTTGATTCATTTGTATTCTTAGGAATGGCCCAACCGCGACGGTCCGGCCATTCCGCTTTTTTTTTGCAAAAACACTTGCATTTCCCAAAAAAGTTGTATCTTTGCAGCCGCAAATCGTAAGATTCAACGTAGTTAAAAGGGTACCTTGCCCGAGTGGTTAGGGACCGGTCTGCAAAACCGGGGACGGCGGTTCGAGTCCGCCAGGTACCTCACCAAGCCCACCAACTTTTGGCGGGCTTTTTTCGTTTTCCGTGCCCTAAATCGTTTGGAATCCTTATTTTTGCAGCCGAAAATGACGGTCTCGCGTCTCGTGTCCCGCAGTCCCGCGTCTCATGTCAACAGAGTTAGTAAACATTAAATATCACCATAATGAACGAAGTAAGAGTAAGATTTGCCCCCAGCCCGACGGGTCCTTTGCACATCGGGGGCGTGCGCACCGCATTATATAACTACCTGTTCGCCAAAAAGAACGGCGGCAAGATGATCCTCCGCATCGAGGACACCGACCAAACGCGCTTCGTGCCTGGCGCCGAGGAATATATCGTGCAATCCTTGGATTGGTGCGGCATCAAGTTCGACGAAAGCGACTATGTGGGCGGCGAATATGGCCCCTACAAGCAAAGCAACCGCAAGCACCTCTATAAGCAATACAGCGACGAGCTGTTGGCCAAAGGCTGCGCCTACATCGCCTTCGACACTGCCGAGGAACTCGACCGTTACCGCAAAGAGGCCGAAGCCAACAAGCAGACCTTCATCTACAACTGCCAAAGTCGCAAGCACCTGCGCAACAGCTTGACGATGAGCAAGGAAGAAGTCGACAAGCTGATGGCCGATGGAACACCCTACACCGTGCGTTTCATGATTCCCGAAGACCGCGAAATTGTGATGCACGACCTTATCCGTGGCGAGGTGCATGTGCAAACCAACACTTTGGACGACAAGGTCTTGTTCAAGAGCGACGGGATGCCGACCTATCACTTAGCCAACATCGTCGATGACCACCTGATGAAAATCAGCCATGTCATCCGTGGTGAGGAATGGCTGCCTTCGATGCCGCTCCATGTGATGCTCTATGAGGCTTTTGGTTGGGAGGCTCCGCAATTTGCCCACCTGCCCCTGCTGCTCAAGCCAGACGGCAACGGCAAGCTGAGCAAGCGCGACGGCGACCGCCTCGGTTTCCCCGTCTTCCCGATGTATTGGGTCGACCCGAAGACTGGCGACACGGCCATGGGCTACAAGCAGTCGGGCTACTACCCCGAGGCCTTCATCAACATGCTCGCCCTCCTTGGCTGGAATCCTGGTACCGAGCAGGAAATCTTCACCATGGACGAACTGATCCAAGCATTCTCATTGGAGCGTTGCAGCAAGAGCGGCGCCAAGTTCAACGTGGAAAAGACCAAATGGTTCAACCACGAGTGGCTGATGCGCAAGTCGGACGAGGAGGTCGGCAAGGACTATCAGGCTTGGCTGAAGGCTGAGAAGAACCTTGACGTGCCGATTGACTTTGCCGTGAAAGTGGCTGGTTTGGTGAAAGATAGGGTCAACTTCGTGAAGGAAATTTGGGACCAGAGCTTCTTCTTCTTCGAGGCCCCGACGGAATATGACCCCGTGACGGTGAAGAAACGCTGGAAGGAAAACAGTGCCGAGACGATGCTCAAGGTGAAGGAAGTCATCCGTGGCATCGAGCCGTTCAGCTTGGCCAACATCGACGAGACCTTGAACAATTGGATAACTGGCAACGAGCTGAACATGGGCTTGGTAATGAATGGTTTGCGCCTGATGGTGGTGGGTGCCGGCAAAGGCCCGCACATCGGCGAAATCCTTGAACTTTTGGGCAAGGAGGAGACCCTCAAGCGCATTGATGCAGGCGTGAAGGCATTGGGCTGATTTAGTAGACTACCAACCGTTGCGTAGCGGTGCCTTGCAATGTCACTACTGTTACCATGTAAATTCCTGAGGCAAAGTCGTTTGTGTTGATGACGCATTTGTTTTCGCCATTCAATTCCACTGCTTTGGCCTGTTGGCCAATAAGGTTGTGGACCGCAATGCGTTGCAGGCCATCGTCCGAAAGGATGGTCACCGCGTCGTGGGCGGGGTTGGGAAACAGCGTCACGTTGGCGGTCTCGGTTTCGGCGATGCCGTCGTGGTTGAGGCCGGCCAAGGTGGCCACCAAGCCGAGGTTAAGCTCTGTGAAGCGTTTCGATTGGTCCAAGTTGTTGACGCTCAAGCCCAAAACATCCTGCCGCGTGTGGATGAACGGCGAGCTGGCATGTACGTCCTCGAAGGGATGCACGGCAGGGTAGCCGTTGCGGTTGAAAGAGGAATAGTCGCTGTCGCCCCAGGCCAACCAATTCTGCCGGATGGGCATTTCAGGGAAATAGACATGGCTGAAGTTGTAGACGTAATCGGCTATCAATGAGTCTTGTGTGGTGTACATCAGGTGAACATGGATGTCGGTGCCTTCTTCGAGGTAGCCCGTCATGTCGAGGTTGAAATAGCCCACAATATCCATAAGTTGTTCGGCCATGTCGTGCGCATAAGCTGCGCTACCAACAAGCCCTATTTCCTCGGCACACCAGTTGGCGTAGATGATGGTGCGGTCGAAGGTGTAATGGCTTAGTATTCTGGCAGTTTCGAGGATGCCAGCCACGCCCGTGGCGTTGTCGTCGGCACCAGGCGAACGGATGGTGTCGGGGTCGGAGCCGTCGTCGTTCCATGAGTCGTAATGCGCCCCGCAAATGACGTATTCTTCGGGCGTTTTGGTGCCCCATTGCACGGCGAGGATGTTGTCGGCGGTCTCTTCGGGATAGCCGGGCTTGTTGACCTTGAAGTCGTGGAGCATCACCGTGTCGGTGCCGAAGCCTTGGTAACGGCCTACGAGCCAGTCTTGTACGTCGTAGATGAAGCGGCTGTCGAAGCGGCGTGTATGGTACGAGCTCAGGTGCTCGATGCTGGCCTTGAGGCTGTCGATGGACACCGAATCCATCATGGTGCGGATTTCGAGGTTGACGGTCGAAACCACGGGGTAGGTGTGTTCAAAGAGGTGTGGCGCCTGTGCCCATGCGGCTGTGGCCAATGCCCATAAAATGGCGGTAAACAATAATTTTTTCATGGTGTTTATAACCCCTTGACGTGCGGTTTGCCCGCGATGAAATCCTTCAGGTAGAACGGTTCGAAATAGGCCACGTCGACGAAATCTTGTGCTTTCAAGGCTTTTTCGGCGAGAGGGAGCATATAGGCTGCCGAAGGCTTGAAACCGTCTACGATGCTGATATTGGATTGGCTTTCAAACAGTTTGTTCAGTTTCGGGGCACCGTCGCCAAAGAGCCAGAGGTGGTGGTCCTTCCGCAATTCCTCGAAAGCGTTTTCGTCGATGACCAAAGCGGCAGTGTCGTTGATTTTCTGCAAGTTGGCATCGAAGACAGCGGCATATACCTCCATGCGGCGGGCATCGATCATCGGCACCAGCAGGTCGTTCTCGCCGATTTGGCTGCCTAATTTCATTTTCATGCCGTAGGCCATGGCTTCAAGGGTGTCGATGGCCATCAGTGGCAGGTCGGCGGCATAGCAGATGCCTTTGGCCGTGCTCACCCCGATGCGCAGACCCGTGTAGGAGCCGGGACCCTTGCTCACTGCCACGGCATCCAATTGGTTATAGTCGATTTTGGCCACCTCCATCACCTCGCGGATGAAGTTGGTAATCTTTTCTGAATGAGCGTTTTGCCCTTCCGTTTCGCGCAAGGCGATGGTGCAGCAGCTTTCGTTAAGTGCCACCGAGCAAACTGGCGTAGCCGTTTCCAAACACAGTATCATATTCTTCCTTTTTATTGCTGCAAAAGTAGGCAATTTTGCGGTACGCCGACCATTGGTTTCGGCACTTTCGACAATACAAAAAATAATTAGCGTTGAAACCAAAAAATAATGTATATTTGCAAGATTAATTTGCCTTTTTAGGCTATTTTGTAAATGTTTGAAACAGAGTTCGTTAAGTAGTTTTAATGGGACTTAGGAGGCGAAGCTGTAGAATGACGGAAACCAACCTTTTCATATCCAAAGCCACCCAACGCAACTGGGATAAGCTGAAAAACGATGGCGACGACCGCTTGCAACGGCGGGCCAACAAGAGCCGGTCGCAAAAGATCATCACGCCAGAGGGCTATGTGATGGCGGCCAGTTTGCCCCGTTTCGTGGAAGACTTGAAGGCCGAAAACCATCCTATCAACGACTTGATTTTCAGCCTCTGCGCCATGTATGTCGAGCACAACAAGGTGAGCGAGGCCAACCGCAAGCGTTTCTTTGAGGAATACACACACTATCAACGGATTGAGCTTAGCGTTCCACGTCAAATCCTGAAAAACCGGCAGGACGACTGGATTGGTTTTGTTTACCAGTCGCTGACGGCAGAGGGTCAACGCATCTTGAAAGGTTTGTATTACACCAAACCAATGATTGTCAATGAGATGCTTTCCGATATTCGCGTATTGAACGGTGAGCGTTTCCTTGACCCATGTTGTGGCAGTGGCATTTTCTTGCTCAAAGTGGAACATGCTAATTTGGAGCAGCTCTATGGCATCGACAACGACCCGCTGGCCGTGATGATTGCTAAGGCCAATTTGATGGTAAAATTCGGAGAATCATCGGTTTATCCACAAATCTATCAAATGGACTTCATGCGTCATGCGGCCTCTGCTCTTGGCGACGTGAAGTTCGATTACATCGTTACCAATCCGCCATGGGGCACCGAAAAAGGGCATCTGCACACGTCCGACATCATTTCCTCGAAGGAGAAGGCCTCGTTGTTTTTCACCGAGTCGTTCAAGTTCTTGAACAAGAATGGAATACAGCATTTCCTCTTGCCTTCTTCATTGATGAAGATCAAGGTTCATGCCGACTTGCGCCGCTTCGTGACGCACGAGACGCGCATGGAGAGCCTGAAATGCTACCGCGAACGGTTCAAAGGGGTGTTTACGGATTTCATCAGCTTGAAAGTCAGCAATAAACCTGTTTTTGGGAGCCAGAACTATTTGGTGTATGGGGCCAACAACGAGGTGTCGCGCAAGGAGTTTATGCCGCTCGAGGACGATTTCTGCGCCATCCCGATGCTCAATGACCGCGATGAGGCCATCATTGGCAAGGCGGAGCGCCTGCGCCACGACGACCTCTCACACAGCCGTTGGGCCTTGGGCATCATCACGGGTAATAATGCCAAAGTGCTGAAAGACAGGCCGCAAAAGGGGATGGAACCCATCTTTACGGGCAAGGACATCGGCAAGTACAGCCTGAAAGCACCGAGCCGCTACATCAAGTTCAATCGTGCTGATTTCCAGCAATGTGCAAAGGAGGAGTTCTATCGTGCCAAGGAGAAATTAGTGTATAAGTTCGTTTCGGGCAAGTTGTGTTTCACCTACGACGACCGGCAGCGGCTGTTCCTCAACAGCGCGAATATCCTCATTCCCGAGGTGGACGGCATGAGCACGAAAACGGTTTTGGCTTTCCTTAATTCGTCGTTGTTCAACTTCTTGTACACCAAGCGTTTCAATGACCTCAAAATCCTGAAGGGCAACCTTTGCACCTTGCCGTTCCCGAAGATTACGGCGGAGCAAGACCAAAAACTTTCAGTTCTCGTCGACCGTGCTTTGAAGGGCGATACCCTCGCGATAGATGAGATTGATGCATTGATTTATGCTCTTTATAACATTGATTCTGAGGAGATTGCTTTAATAATGAAGTAAAAACAGGTCCCTGAGCCTGTCGAAGGGCCGGTATAAGAAGTGAAATCTATGTGTTACATGTATATTCTTCGTTGTTCAAACGGCCAATATTATGTTGGTAGCACAAAAGATATTGACAAACGACTTGCAGAGCATCAAGCAGGAGAAGGTTGTCTATTTACAAAGAAACATTTACCGGTTGAATTGGTCTATTTTGAAAAGTTTCAGAGAATTGACGAGGCTTTTCTTCGTGAACATCAAGTCAAAGGTTGGAATAGAAAAAAGAAGGAAGCTTTAATAAACAATCATCGAGAATTATTGCCTGAGTTGTCGAAAGCTAAAACGGTTCAAACCGGCCCTTCGACAAGCTCAGGGACCTAGTATCTAACTCTAAAACATCATGAATATACTAGTCACAGGCGGGGCTGGCTTTATCGGCTCGCACACCTTAGTTGAATTGAACGCTGCGGGACACGAGACCGTAGTCATTGATAACCTCAGCAACTCGAATAAAAAATCCCTTGAGCGCGTGGCGGAGCTGACGGGCAAGGAAATCCCCTTCTACGAAGTCGACATCCGCGACCGCGAAGGCCTCAACCGCGTGATGGAAAAGCACCATTTCGATGCCTGCATCCACTTCGCGGGACTGAAAGCCGTGGGCGAAAGCGTGGAGAAGCCTTGGGAATACTACGAAAACAACATCGGAGGCACGCTCGTCTTGCTCGACGTGATGCGCAAGCACGGCTGCAAGAACATCATCTTCTCGTCGTCGGCCACCGTCTATGGCGACCCGGCCATCATTCCCATCACCGAAGAATGTCCCAAGGGTCATTGCACCAACCCTTACGGCCAGACCAAGAGCATGCTCGAAGAAATCATGATGGACATGCAGAAGGCCGACAAGGAGTGGAACATCGTGCTGTTGCGCTATTTCAACCCCATTGGTGCCCACCCGAGCGGCAGGATAGGGGAGAACCCAAACGGCATCCCGAACAACTTGATGCCTTACGTCACCCAAGTGGCTGTTGGCAAACGACCCGAACTTGGCGTTTTCGGCAACGACTATCCCACGCCCGATGGCACTGGCGTCCGCGACTACATCCATGTCGTCGACTTGGCACGAGGCCATGTGGCGGCCCTGCAAGCCATCGAAAGGAACTGTGGCATAGCGATTTATAACCTTGGCACGGGACAAGGCTATTCGGTGTTGGATGTTGTGAAGGCTTTCGAGAAGGTGAATGGCGTAAAGATTCCGTACAGCATCAAGCCGAGGCGTGCGGGCGACATTGCCACCTGTTATTCCAATCCCGCCAAAGCGGAACGCGAGTTGGGCTGGAAGGCGCAGTATGGCCTCGAAGAGATGTGCCGCGATTCATGGAACTGGCAGCGGAATAACCCTGACGGGTATTGATTTATGGAGAACAAAACTAACAAAACCTTCAAAACAAAGATTATCTTAGCCATCGAAACAAGCAACGGCGGCAACCGGCACGCCGTTGCAAAGCCACTTTGCGGTGGCATAAAACCCAAATAAACTACTATGATTGACATCGATGCTTTAAAAAACTATGCTTACGATACGATAGGTGCCATTCATGAGGTTCACAAAGAATTGGGGCCTGGGTTGAACGAGAAAATCTATCAAGAAGGTTTGCAGTTGGAGTTGAAAGAAAGAGGTATTCCGTTTGAGCGCGAATTGACATTTCATCCAATTTATCATGGCCAAAAAATGGAAGCCACATATCGGTTGGATTTTCTTGTAAATAGGGATATTGTGGTAGAATTGAAAACCGTGGAATCACTGATTTCTGAGCATAAGGCTCAATTGTTCAATTATATGCGTTTGGTTGGTGCCTCTGTTGGCATCCTTGTCAATTTTTATCCAAAGTTTGCAGAAATTGAGCGTTATTTCTATGACAGGGAAGAAAAAGAAATCTATGGTTCAGATGGCTTTGCCGTCAGGAAGTTTAAATCATCGTGAGAGCTAATCTGCATCCGTCAGGATGCGTTGGAAAGCACGCCGGTTGGCTGCTTTCCTTGTTCTCAAAAAAGGTTTTGTCAGTTTTGTAGGTTTTGTTCTAAAAAAGAAAAATATGAAAGGTATCGTTCTCGCCGGAGGCTCCGGCACAAGGTTATACCCTATCACCAAGGGCGTTAGCAAGCAATTGCTCCCGATTTACGACAAGCCGATGGTCTATTACCCCATCAGCGCATTGATGCTCGCTGGCATTCGCGACATCCTCATCATCAGCACGCCACAGGACCTGCCGGGCTTCAAGCGCCTTTTGGGCGACGGCTCCGACTTCGGCGTCCGTTTCGAATATGCCGAGCAGCCCTCACCCGACGGTCTGGCCCAAGCCTTCATCATAGGGGAGCAATTCATCGGCGACGACTGTGCCTGCCTCGTCTTGGGCGACAACATCTTCCATGGCAACGGCTTCACCAAGCTGCTGGAGAACGCCGTGCATGATGCCGAAGTAAACCAAAAAGCCACCGTGTTTGGCTACTGGGTGGCCGATCCCGAGCGCTATGGCGTGGCGGAGTTCGACAAGCAAGGCAACTGCCTCAGCATCGAGGAGAAACCCAAGGAACCGAAGTCGAACTATGCCGTGGTGGGCTTGTATTTCTATCCCAACAAGGTCGTCAAGGTGGCCAAGAGCATCAAGCCTTCGGCGCGAGGCGAGTTGGAGATCACCACGGTGAACCAACGCTTCCTTGAGGACGGCGAGCTGATGGTGCAGACGCTCGGTCGTGGCTTCGCCTGGCTCGACACGGGCACGCACGACAGCTTGGCCGAGGCTTCCACATTCGTTGAGGTCATCGAGAAGCGTCAGGGGCTGAAGATCGCCTGTCTGGAGGGCATCGCCTACCGCAACGGCTGGATCAACGAGGAGAAAATGCGCGAGTTGGCGCAACCGATGTTGAAAAACCAGTATGGGCAATACCTTTTGAAAGTAATTGACGAACTGAAAGAAGACATTACTTCTGATACGCTGACACATCCTAATAGGAAGTAGTCGCCAGCAATAAGACAAACCAAACAAAAAGAATCATCATGGCATATAAAAGATCAATCATCATCACCGGCGGGGCGGGCTTCATCGGAAGCCACGTCGTGCGCCTCTTCGTCAACAAATACCCCGAATACAAAATCATCAACCTCGACAAGTTGACCTACGCTGGCAACCTCGCCAACCTGAAGGACATCGAGGACAAACCGAATTATAAGTTCGTCAAGATGGACATCTGCGACTTCGACGGCATCTATAAGCTGATGCAAGACGAACACGTTGATGGCATCATCCACCTCGCGGCGGAGAGCCATGTGGACCGCTCCATCAAGGATCCGTTCACCTTTGCACAAACCAATGTGATGGGCACGTTGAGTCTGCTGCAAGCCGCGAAGTTGTATTGGGAGACTTTGCCTGAGAAATGGGAAGGCAAGCGTTTCTACCACATCTCGACTGACGAGGTCTACGGCGCACTGGAACTGACCCATCCGCAAGGCATCGAACCGCCCTTCAGCACCAAAGCCAGCAGCGGCAAACACCATTTGGCCTATGGCGCCAAGTTCTTCACCGAGGACCTGAAATACCAGCCTCATAGCCCCTACAGTGCCGCCAAGGCCTCGAGCGACCACTTCGTGCGTGCTTTCCACGACACCTACGGCCTGCCCACCATCGTGACGAATTGCTCCAACAACTACGGCCCTTACCAATTCCCCGAGAAACTGATACCTTTATTCATTAATAACATCCGTCACCGCAAGCCGCTGCCCGTCTACGGCAAGGGCGAGAACGTGCGCGACTGGCTCTTTGTGGAAGACCACGCCCGCGCCATCGACTTGATTTTCCATGAGGGAAAAATCGCTGAGACTTACAATATTGGCGGCTTCAACGAGTGGAAAAACATCGACCTCATCAAGGTGCTTATCAACACGGTGGACCGCCTGCTTGGAAGAAAGGAAGGTGAGGATTTGGATCTCATTACTTATGTCACCGACCGCGCCGGCCACGACCTGCGTTATGCCATCGACTCGACGAAATTGCAGAAGGAATTGGGTTGGGAACCGAGCCTCCAATTTGAGGAGGGCATCGAAAAGACTGTCCGTTGGTATCTCGACAATCAGGAATGGATGGACAACGTCACATCGGGCGACTACCAAAAGTACTACGACGACATGTACAAAAACAGATAAAAATCGCAAAAGGATATAGATTCCATGCTCCCGCACATCCAGCGAAGGAATGACATATCCTTTTGCAAAAAACAGATAAATGGACAAAGTAACCATCATCGAATACGACCGCATCTACAAGAACTTCATCGATGAGAAGTACTTGCACGACGGTCATGACGAATACTACTACCGCAACCAACAAGTCGGCAAACCGCTCGACACTTGGCGTCACCTTCGTTCCGACGAAATCGAACGTTTGGTGAAAAACAGTAACTCGGCCACCAATTGGGACGACATCTGGGTAACCGACGAGTTCGACACCGCGATGATTCGCAACAACCATTTCTTCGGCATGGTGCGCATCGGTCGCGTCACTCGTAAAGTGTTGCAATACCACGACTTGCGCGTTCCTATCGGCATCACTTCCAGTAGCATCATCTCGTGCGACATCGGCGACGACTGCGCCATCCACGACGTGCACTACATGGCCAACTACATCATCGGCGACCGCAGCATCCTGTTCAACATCCAGGAAATCTCGACCACCGACCATTCCAAGTTCGGCAATGGCACCATCAAGGAAGGCGAGCCTGAAAGCGTGCGCGTGTGGCTCGAAGTGATGAACGAAATCGGGAGCCGCAAGATCATGCCCTTCGACGGCATGATCACTGCCGATGCCTACCTCTGGGCCAAATACACCGACGACACCAAGTTGCAGGAACGCCTCAAGGAAATCACCCAAGCCAGCGTCGACTTCCACCGTGGTTACTACGGCACCATCGGCGAGTCGTGCGTCATCAAGAACTGCTGGATTTTGAAAGACGCCAAAGTCGGCCCGCATTGTTATATAAAAGGTGCGAGCAAACTGAAGAATGTCACCATCAACTCGTCGGAAGAAGAGCCTTCGCAAATCGGCGAGGGCGTCATCTTGGTCAACGGCGTGACGGGTTACGGCTGCCGCATCTTCTATTCGGTGGTGGCTACGCGTTTTGTCCTCGGCGACAACTGTAACCTGAAATATGGTGCACGCCTCATCCATTCCGTTTTGGGCGACAACTCCACCATCTCGTGCTGCGAGGTCTTGAACAACCTCATCTTCCCCTCGCATGAGCAGCACCACAACAATTCGTTCCTCATCTCCGCTTGCGTGATGGGACAGAGCAACATGGCCGCTGGCGCCACCATCGGCTCGAACCACAACAGTCGCGCCACCGATGGCGAGATTGTGGCCTCGCGTGGCTTCTGGCCGGGCCTCTGTTCAAGTGTGAAACACTCGTCGCGTTTCGCCTCGTTCACCCTGCTTTCGAAGGCCGACTATCCTAACGAACTCAATATCATGCTCCCGTTCTGCTTGGTCAACAACAATGCGGCCAAGAACGAGCTGGAGGTGATGCCCGCCTATTGGTGGATGTACAACATGTACGCCATCGCCCGCAACACCTCGAAGTATCTCAAACGCGACAAGCGCAAGCGCAAGATCCAGAACATTGAGTTTGAGACCCTTGCGCCTGACACCGTTGAGGAAATCATCGAAGGACGCAAGTTGCTTGAGGTGTGGGTGGCCAAAGCCTACCTGCGCAAGAAAGGCGAAGACCCAGAGAAATACGAGTATTATGACCTGCGCGAATGCGGCAAACAACTCCTCGACTTTGAGCCTGAAACGGTCAAACAGCTGGAAGTCTTCGGTGAACACATGGAGAAAGGCAAACGCAAAGTGCGTATTATCAAACCTTTGCAGGCTTATCATGCCTACGGCGACATGATTACCTATTACGCCGTGAAGACGTTGCTGCATTATCTCGAGGTCCATCCCAATGTTGATATGGAAACCATCGTCAATCACATGAAAGGCAAGCGCTTGCGCAAGTGGATCAACCTTGGTGGGCAGACCATGCCCGAGGAATATGTCGACCAGCTCCGTGCCGACATCCGCGACGGTGTGCTCAATACTTGGGACGAGATCCATCACCGTTACGACGAGCTGTGGGACAACTACCAGCAGGAAAAATTGCGTCATGCCTACTTCTCGCTCATGTTTCTCTACAAGGACGAGACCGACGTGCTGACCGAAGAGATGTGGCACGACAACTTGGACAAGGCCATCCGTATCCAGCATTTCATCTGCGACCAGGTGTACGAAAGCCGCAAAAAGGACTACGAGAACGAGTTCCGCAACGCCACCTTCCGCAACGAAGCCGAAAAACTTGCCGTTGTGGGTAGCATCGACGATGTGTCGTTCGTCAAGGAAATCCGTCAGGAAACCGAAGATTTCGTGCAATTAATTCAGAAATATAGATAATGGACTGCTTCGTGCCTCGCAGTGACGCGAAGCGGCATCAAAGCCCTGAAGGGGCGGCAATAATTCAACGGGCGATTTCAATCCCCATACAAACCATAGTCCCGTAGGGACGACAGCCCATAAGCAGGCGACGTAAGTCCCTGCGCAACTGAACAACTGAACAACTGAACAACTAACAACTAACAACTGAATATGAGAGTCATCATCGAACAAAATTACGACGCTATGTCGCGTTGGGCCGCCAACCACATCGTGGAGCGCATCAACGCCTTCAACCCTACGGCTGAAAAGCCCTTCATCCTCGGTCTGCCCACCGGCTCGACGCCCATTGGCACCTACCGCGAACTGGTCCGCCTCCACAAGGAAGGCAAAATCTCGTTCCAGAACGTGGTCACCTTCAACATGGACGAATACGTGAAGATTCCGGAGGACCACCCCGAGAGCTACCACAGCTTCATGTGGAACAACTTCTTCAGCCATATCGACATCAAGAAGGAGAACGTCAACATCCTGAATGGCAACGCCGACGACCTTGAGGCCGAATGTGCCCGCTACGAAGCCAAGATCAAGAGCTATGGCGGCATCGACCTTTTCATGGGCGGTATCGGTCCCGACGGCCACATCGCCTTCAACGAACCTGGCAGCAGCCTTACCTCGCGCACCCGCGTGAAGACCCTGACGACGGACACCATCATCGCCAACTCACGCTTCTTCGACAACGATATTAATAAGGTGCCGAAGACCGCCCTCACTGTGGGTGTGGGCACAGTGATGGACAGTCGCGAGGTGATGATTTTGGCTAACGGTCACGGCAAGGCCCGCGCCTTGGCCCATGCCATCGAGGGTGGAGTGAGCCAGATGTGGACCGTCAGCGTGTTGCAGATGCACCCGAAGGGCATCATCGTCTGCGACGACGCGGCCTGCGACGAGCTTAAATACGGCACGGTAAAATACTTTAAGGATATAGAGAAGAATAACATATAATGAAAAATTTCGCGATTATCGGCGTCGGCGGCTACATCGCCCCGCGCCACCTGAAAGCCATCAAAGACACAGGCAATACCCTTGTTTCCGCCTACGACAGAAACGACAGCGTTGGCATCATGGACAGCTATTTCCCACAAGCTGCCTTCTTCACCGAGCAGGAACTGTTCGACCGTCACAACACCAAGCTGAAAGATGAAGGCAAACAGATTGATTACGTCAGCGTCTGTACCCCCAATTACCTCCACGATGCCCACACGCGTTATGGCCTGCGCCTCGGTGCCGATGTCATCTGCGAGAAGCCCCTTGTGCTCAACCCGTGGAACATCGATGCCTTGCAGAAGGTGGAAGAACGGCAAGGGCATAAGGTCAACACGATACTTCAATTGCGTTTGCACGATAAGATAGTTGCCCTCAAAAAGAAAGTGGAGGAGGGGCCTAAAGACAAGATCTACGACATCGACCTAACCTACATCACCTCGCGCGGCAACTGGTATTACGCCTCGTGGAAAGGCGACATCAACAAGAGTGGCGGCATCGCCACCAACATCGGCGTGCACTTCTACGACATGCTGAGCTGGATCTTCGGCGACGTGACCAAGAACATCGTCCACGTGGCCTCGCACGACCGTGTGGCCGGCTACTTGGAACTGAAACGTGCCCGCGTGCGTTATTTCCTCAGCATCAATGCCGACACCTTGCCCGAAAATGCCGTTGAAGGGGAGAAGCGCACCTACCGCACCATCATGATCGATGGAGAGGAGTTCGAGTTCAGCCAAGGCTTCACCGAGCTGCATACCAAGAGCTATGAGGAAATCCTTGCAGGTAAAGGCTTTGGATTGGAAGATGCCCGCCGTTGCATCGAAATCGTCTACGAAATCCGCAACGCCAAGCCCATTGGACTTATTGGTGACTATCATCCGATGGCCAAGCTGCCGCTGAGTGGACATCCTTTTGGATGGAAATAATGGCATCGGCTGGCTTCTGGCAGCGCAAATCGGCCAATAGCCAGTAGCAACTGATTAACTAGATAACTGAATAACAGAACAACTGAAATGAACATCGCAGTAGCAGGCACAGGCTATGTAGGCCTGAGCATCGCCACTTTGTTGGCGCAACACAACCACGTGATCGCCGTCGACGTGGTTCCTGAAAAGGTTGACCTCATCAACCAGCGTAAGTCGCCCATTCAGGACGAATACATTGAAAAATACTTGGCCGAGAAAGACCTCGACCTCACGGCCACCTTAGACGGTGCAGCGGCCTATCGCGATGCCGAGTTCGTCGTCATCGCCGCCCCGACCAATTACGACCCGCAGAAAAACTTCTTCGACACGAGTCATGTGGAGGAGGTCATCGATCTGATTCTCAGCGTCAATCCCGATGCGGTGATGGTCATCAAGAGTACCATTCCGGTGGGTTATACCCGTGGTTTGTACGTGAAGTATGCCGCAAAGGGTGTCAAGAAGTTCAACTTGCTGTTCTCGCCCGAGTTTTTGCGCGAGAGCAAGGCCCTTTACGACAACCTTTATCCGAGCCGCATCATCGTGGGCTATCCCAAGGCCATCGAAGGATACGATGCTGAGAACGAGGCAATTCATTCGATGGTCAGTGTCGATTTGGAGGCCAAGGCGCATCAGTTTGCCGACTTGTTGAAGCAAGGTGCCATCAAGGAAGACATTCCTGTGCTCTTCATGGGCATGAAGGAAGCCGAGGCCGTGAAGCTCTTCGCCAACACCTACTTGGCTTTGCGCGTGAGCTATTTCAACGAACTCGACACATACGCCGAGGTGAAAGGTCTCGACACACAGGCCATCATCGACGGCATCTGCCTCGACCCACGCATCGGCTCGCACTACAACAACCCATCGTTTGGCTATGGCGGCTATTGCTTGCCCAAGGACACCAAGCAGCTTTTGGCCAACTACGAGGACGTGCCTGAAGACCTCATTCGCGCCATCGTGGAGAGCAACCGCACCCGCAAGGACTTCATTGCCGACCAAGTGTTGAAGAAAGCGGGCTATTACGACTACTACGACCAAGGGCAATACGATGCCGCTCATGAGCATCGCTGTGTCATCGGCGTCTACCGCCTGACGATGAAGTCGAACAGCGACAACTTCCGCCAGTCGAGCATCCAGGGCGTGATGAAACGCATCAAGGCCAAGGGTGCTGAGGTCATCATCTACGAGCCGACCTTACAGGACGGGACGACCTTCTTCGGCAGCCTCGTGGTGAACGACATGGCCCGCTTCAAGGCCATGAGCCAGGCCATCATCGCCAACCGCTACGACAGCATCCTCGACGACGTGAAGGACAAGGTTTACACGCGTGATATTTTCAAGAGGGATTAAAGACAGTCTCCTATGTCATTCCTAGTAGAGGTTTGTGCGATTGGAATCTATAGGAGGCGGACAAAAAGAATCACTTTTATAGACGGCCTTGTAAATCACAGATTCCATACCCACCTGCCCCGCGAGGAATGACATGCTTTACAAGGCCTGATCAACCCGCAAAATAAACTACATTCTGTTTATGTTTAATAAAACCTCTCCAGAATTTTTTGAAACCGGCCCATGGACCTTCGAGAAGACCGAACACGCCGTGCTCGGCCTATGCAAGATCCTCGACCGTTATGCCCACAAACTGACTCTCGACGACCTGAAGAACGACCCCCGTTGCGCCCGCATCCCCGACCTGGGTCTCGAAAGGGTGCAAGAAGTCATCGACGACATGGAGACCAAGCTCTGGCGTGGTGTCAACATCTTGGACAACGAGGTGATTTATCACACCGGTCCGCACCACGACGACATCATGCTGGGCCTTATGCCCTTCATCAACAGGCAGCTGCGTTCGCCACGCAACAAGGTGCATTTCGCCATCATGACCTCGGGCTACCATTCGGTGACCGATAAATTCCTGCGCGAAGCCTTGGAAGACACGCTGCGCTACCTCCACGAAGGCCGCATCCAGATGGTATGCTACCCCGACTTCTTCGAGCAGGGCTACCGCTTCAAGCAGGTGAAAGACGTCCACCATTACCTCGATAACGTAGCCCGCAAGAACCCCGATGAGATGCGGCGCGGCTTCTGTCACCGCATCCTGCGCGACGCCGTGGGGCTGTGGCAGCTGAAGAGCGTTGAGGAGACGGTGAAACGGCTCAACGAGGAAATCGGGAACCTCAAAGAGGGCAAGCCCAACAGCCATGAGATTCAGAAGCTGAAAGGGGAGGTGCGCGAGTTTGAGGAAGAGCTGGTGTGGGCTTATGCGGGCACGGACTTGAACCATATCCACCACCTGCGTTTAGGGCTGTATGATGCTAAGGTGCCTGAGCCTGTCGAAGGCCCGACGGCAAATGAATCCATTCATGTTAAACCGGCCCTTCGACAAGCTCAGGGACCTACCTTTGAGCGTGACATACAAACTATCTTTAACCAACTGCGCGAGTTGAAGCCCACCACCATAACCGTGGCCATCGACTACGAAGGACTGGGACCCAACACGCATTACAAGGTGATGCAGACCATCGCCGAGGCCATCCGTCGGTGGAACGAAGAGGCCGACCTCAGCCAGCTGAAGGTCTTCGGCTACCGCAACGTGTGGTCGACGTTCCATCCTGCCGAGGCCAACGTCTACGTGCCCGTGTCGCTCAACGCCATGGCGGTGTTCGAGAAAGCCTTCAAGGACAGCTATTTGACACAAGTCAAGGCCGAATTCCCCAACCCCGACTTCGACGGGCCTTTCAGCGAATTGGCCGAGCAGATTTGGGTGAAGCAATACAAGGACGTGCAACTCATCTTGGGCAAGAACTATTTCTACGAAAACACCCACCCACTCATCCGCGCCGCGCATGGGTTGCTGTTTTTGAAACAGATGACGGTCAAGGAGTTTTTGGATTTGGCGGAAAGAATGGCACAAAAAGTTGGTTGACATGGAATTTCTCAGTAATCATTGGCTCGACATTACCACAACGGCCCTCGGCTTGGCCTATATCCTCTTAGAGTATAAAGCAAGCGTATGGATGTGGGTTGTCGGCTTCGTGATGCAGAGTCTCGGCATCGTATTGTACTACCAGAAAGGTCTCTACGCCGACTGCGGCATGGAGTTCTACTACTTGGCCATGACTGTCTACGGCTTCATCGCCTGGATGCGCCACAAGCAGAAAAGTGCCGACCTGCCCATTCGCCACATGCCTAAGAAGCAAGCCGCGATATGGCTTGGCGCGGCGGCTGCCATCTGGGTCGCCATTTATTTCTTGCTCAGCCGTTTCACCAACAGCAACGTCCCCGTCCTCGATGCCTTCACCACGTCCTTGAGCATCGTAGGCATCTGGGCGTTGGCACGCAAGTATCTGGAACAGTGGTTCGTATGGATCGTCGTCGATGTGGTTACCTGCGGGCTCTATTTCTACAAGGACATCCCTTTCAAAGCGAGCCTTTACGGGCTTTATGTCGTCATCGCCGTCTTCGGCTATTTCAAGTGGAAGCGGATGATGGTCGAAAAATAATAATATTTATTTGTATTTTACAATAACAAATCTTTATCTTTGCAAACGAAATGAAAGGTAAAAAAGGAAACATCAAGACAAATTGTCAAGTTGTTTCATTTAGTTTTGAATCAAACAATTGTCGCCACGGATTGTGACTGACGAGGCGAAGCATTATCAAATATCAATTTAAAATATGATCAACGTTGGAATTATCGGATGTGGCTTCGTGGGAGGAGCTCTCAAAGATTGGTTGGAACACAACAACCCCGAGTGCAAACTCTTCATCAGCGACCCGCCCAAGGGATACAATGATGACTTGAGCAACATAGACATCGCTTTCTTGCAAATCCATGTCCCTACTGAAGAAGATGGAACGCAGGACCTAACTCTAATGAAGCAGCTCATCACCAACCTGCCCGATGTGCCCGTGTTTGTGCGCACCACTATTCTCCCAGGAACCAGTGAGATGCTTTCCCGTGAGACTGGCCACCAGGTGTGCTATATGCCTGAGTTCCTGACCGAGCGCACCTTCATCGAGGACTTCAAGAAGCAGACGATGGTGTTCACAGGTGCACACGACCTCCTCACCAAGATTTTTGTCGGCAAGAAGTTCACGGTGATGACCCCGCTTGAGGCCGAGCTGACCAAGTATATGCACAATGTGTTCGGAGCCTACAAGGTGACCTACTTCAACGCCTGCCGCGAGTACTGCGAGCAGATGGGAGCCGACTGGCGCAAGGTGCATACCGGCATACTCCTCTCCGGCTACATCAACGACACCCACACCTATGTGCCTGGCCCCGATGGTAAGTACGGCTATGGTGGCAAGTGCTTCCCGAAGGATGTCAACGCCTTTGCCAAGATGACAGAAGGCACGCCTCTTGGCACGCTGCTGGAGCATCTGCATGAGTTGAATGTGCATTTCAGGGGGGTGGAAGAGCATATCTAAAGACGATAATAAATCAGAACCAAGAGACACGGAGGTGTCTCGGAGGTGAGTCGGAGGTGTCTCGGAGGTGTACGCTTTGGGGAGCGTGTGGAAGATTTCCAAATTATTGTTAAATTTGAAGATTGCCGCCTGTATGTACGGATAAAAGTGTAATTTTGCAAAAATTTTGTGATGGCACAAATGGATAGAATACTGGCCCTGTTGAACGCTCACTATCAGAATGATAGCGAGGGTTTTAATACCGTTGCCCTGCAGCTTGCCGCTGCCGAGGCAAGGGCTGGTCACGGAGTTGTTGCCCAGGAAATAAAGAAGATTGTCGATAAGCACCGCTCTACGAGCAAGGTGCTTCGGATGTCGTTTATGAATACCGCTTTGGCCGATTCCGTTGTGGAGGAGCAGAACCTTTACACGCTTGACGACCTGGTGGTGAACAGCGAGATCCACGACCGCATCAGCCGTACCATCCTCGAATACCAGGAGCGCGATCTGCTGGAGCGCAACGGTCTGCAAAACCGCAGCCGTCTGCTCTTTGGAGGCCCTTCCGGCACAGGCAAGACGATGACCGCCAGCGTGATTGCCAACGAGACGGCCCTGCCGCTCTATGTGGTGCAGCTGGAGAAGATTGTGAGCCGTTTTCTGGGCTCCACCAGTGCTAAGCTTGCCGAATTGTTCGAGGTGATTGCCTCGCACCCCGGCGTCTATCTGTTCGACGAGTTCGATGCCCTGGGTGTCGAGCGTGAGCGCGACAACGAGGTGGGGGAGATGCGTCGCATCCTCAACTCCTTCCTGAAACTCGTGGAGCAGCCCCTCAAGCGCAGCATCGTCATTGCCGCCACCAACGATATGAAGGTGCTCGACAAGGCCCTCTTCCGTCGCTTCGACGATGTGGTGCAGTTCGAACTGCCCACCCACGCTGAGATTGTCACCCTGTTGAAGAAAAAGCTCGATGGCCGTCTCCCTGTCAAGACCATCACCGGCCTTGCCTCCTCTTTTGAAGGTTGTAGCCAGGCCGTCATCTGCGCCGTGTGCGACGATGCCGTCAAGACCGCAATCCTCACCAACAAAGCGCTCACCAAGGCAATGCTTGCCAGCAGCCTTGGTGCTCGCAAGAGTCTCACCAAAGTCGGATAAACCATAGACTATGAAACACTACGACGTTTCATCGGATTATACGCCATACGACTATAAGGGTAAAGGTTTCGGTACGCCAAACCTTCCCAGCCGCGAGAATGACCACGTGGACAAGTTGATAGACTTGTACAAGGCGGTCATTGCCCGCGACGAGGCCGCTCTGCAGCAGGCCGATGTGGCACAGGTCCGGGACGGCTATTACGTCCGTCTGCAAAATACTGCCGATTATGACTTCGCTTTGAAGTCCATCGACAGTTCCAAGATAGGCCACATCGTATCCGTCCACGACACTCCGACAGCAGAAGGTGGTGTAGTTACCTCTGCCATCCTGTTTCTGAAAAAAGAAGAGTCCGATTGGCTGGAGAAGAAGGCCGATACTTATAAAGGCAGCAAACGCACAAAAAAGGGAGAGCGTATCAACAAGCCGCTGCTTGAGAGTATCGAGACAGTCAGTTCCGTCAGCGTCGCAGACCTTTGGAACGGAAAAGGGCAGATGCCCGGCGAAGCCAAGGAATGGGTGGAGCTCTGGTTTATGGAGGACGAGTCTGCCCCGGTAATGCAGAAACTGCAAGATCTGTGCATTGAGTGCAACGAACATACTCTGCGCTTCCCTGAGCGTATCGTGGTGATGGCCCGCACCGACCGAAAAGACCTCGAACGACTGTTCTATGCTTCCGAGACCTTGGTGAAAGTTACCAATGTGCCGACGTTGGCGGGTTTCATTGCCGATACAGATGGCCCAGAGCAGCGCGATTGGCTCCAGATGATTATGGGCCAGTACCGATACGACCGCCTTGAAAACAAATACCTCTGCCTGCTCGACTCAGGCGTGATTGCCAGCCATCCGATGCTGCTTCCCGTCATTTCCGACAGGGAGCGCTATACGGTTGAGGCCCAGTGGGGCGTGAACGACCGCTGGCCTCACGGTACGATGATGGCCGGCATTGCTGCATACGGCGACCTGACCGAAGCCCTTGCCAGCAAGAGAGTAACAGAACCCCGGTTCCGTTTGTGCTCTGTTAAGGTGGCGAACCGTCAGGATGGAGCGGAAAAGAAGTTCTGGGCCGACTTCACCAAACAAGGTGTAGCCATTGCCGAAATCAACCACGGCAATGATGTGGTGGGTTACTGTATGGCGGTGGCAGAAGACCAGGGTTGGAGCACAGGTGCACCTTCATCTTGGTCTGGTGCTCTCGACCAGATATGTTTCGGTGAGGCACCTGGCATCAAGCGCCTTTTTCTCCAGAGTGCCGGAAACGTGGATGAAGAATACGACTGGCAGCATTACCCCGACAGCAACAAACTGCGGGCTATCCTGAATCCCGGTCAGGCGTGGAATGCCTTGACGGTAGGTGCCTATACAGAAAAAGTTCACGCCTTCGATGCCGCTGGTCATCAGCTGAACGTCATTGCCCGAGAAGGAGGCCTGTCACCCTATAGCACCACTTCACTCGTTTGGCAGTCCAGTATGCCCATCAAGCCGGAGGTGGTGATGGAAGGTGGAAACCGAACCGTGGATGCTCAGGGTGCGACCCACAGCCACGCGGATTTGGAATTGCTTACCACTTCCAACCAGCATACAGCATTCCGTTATTTCAGGACGTTCAACGCCACCAGTGCAGCAACGGCTCTTGCCGCTCGCTATGCTGCAATTGTTGCTGTCGAAAATCCCGGCTACTGGCCGGAGACCATCCGCGGTCTGTTTGTCCATACCGCCCGCTGGACGGAGCAGATGGAACAGGATTTCCCGGAAATCGACGAGCGGCTCCGTGTCTGTGGCTACGGAGTCCCCAGTCTGGAAAAGATGTTGGAGAGCCGGAAAAATGGTGTGACGTTCATTGCACAGAATGTGCTGCAACCCTATAAGAAAGGCAAGTCGAACAACACGTTCAACAAGATGCACATCTACGAGTTGCCCTGGCCGAAGGAAACGTTGGAAGCTCTTGGTGCTACTGATGTACGGCTGACCATCACGCTGTCCTATTTCATCGAGCCTGGACCTACCGACAACTACGTCTCTTCGTTCAAAAAATACAACTATGCTTCCGCCGGCCTGCGCTTCGAATTAAGTAATGTGAACGAAAAGTCACAGGCCTTCCGGCAGCGTATTCTCCGTGAGCACGAGAACGATGAAGATGGCATAGCTGTAGAAAACGACACCCAGCGTTGGAACATTGGCATCAAGCGGCGTACCAAAGGCTCTGTCCATAAAGACTGGGTAGTGATGAGCGCTGCCGATTTGGCCACTTGCAATATGATAGCTGTCTTCCCCGTCTCGGGGTGGTGGTACAATCGCAAGAGCCTCGACAAAGTGGAAGCCAATATGCGCTACTCCCTCATCGTCTCTTTAGAGACGGGCGACGAAGGTGTGGACTTCAGCACTGAGATCGAGAACAAGATTTCTATTCCCAATCAGGTGGCCATCGAGGTCCGCTGACTGGACAAAACGAACAACAATACATTTTTTTTCAATTTTTCTTCCTTCCCGTGGCGAAAGTTCTTGTGACGTGGGTCAGTGTGTTTGTAGAGTACTGATTTATTAACGTCAAAAAACAAGATTTTCAAAATGGAAAAGAGAAAAAACGAAAACGAAAACCTCGTAAGAGGGAAGTATTTCCAGAAGAATGCGGAGCGGCTGGAGGCCGTGACGCGCGAGGAGCAGAACGAGGCGTACGACCGTGCCACGCGTCTGGCACAGTGGCGGCTGCGCAGCCGGATGCATCGCAGTATTCATTCAGAGATGGCACTCGGGGTGCCCGCCGTGCCTTACTATGTGGGGGAGGCAGTGTGAAAGCTCTGGAGCGGCGAATGGGAATGGCAGGAGCGTTTCACTCTGGCCGAGCAGCTTTGCCGCATCGTGGACAACCTGATCTCGAAGCGGGTGGAGGCGTGGAAGCGAAGGAAGGGCAATGAAAACGATAACGTTAACCTTAACCTTAACGAAAACGGAGACCCGCTGCTGGAGTTTGAGACCACTCAAGCCGTTGATGACGAAGAACAGGAAATGAGTGGCCGCGCGGTAGTCAGAGGCACACAGTCAGCCTGGCCGCAGGTGGTGCTGATGGATGTGACGATCCTCTCCGACAATATGGCCGACGAGGAAGATACCGTGGACGACGCTTATGACCAGGCCCTGCGAGCCGTCCGTGACGATGAAGAGCTGACAGCCTACGTCCACGCCATCCGCGACATTGGTGAGCTCGATGCCATCTGCGCCCATCTGCACAAAGACAAGAATGCCATCTACAATCTGACCAAACGCCTCAAGCGGAGGCTAAAGAAGCAGAAGTAATGAAACTGGAAGAAACCATAGACAAATTATATCTGGAGTCGATGCCTCGGAGGGAGCTGTATGCCCTCTGGGGCACGACTGCTACCGAATACGAGAACCGTATGGATGCCATTGCACGCCGTGCCTACGCTGCCGGACGCGAGGCGTCAGTACAAAGGAAGGAGGAAAACAAAAAATGAGCTGAAAATTTTTGCCCGTGGTGGAGAATTTCTCCCGAGTGAGGGTCAGTATATAGTTGAGAGTTGAAAGTTTAGAGTTTAGAGTTGAGCGTAGCGTACGGACATTCAATGAAGAACCAGACCGACAACCGAACTAGTATTAACCCTTTAAAAATAGGAGGAAACGACTATGGCAAAAGTTTTTGGAGTTGGAAGCCAACTCAGTGGCAAGGTAGGTCAGATTACCTACATGCAGACCAAGTATGGGACGGTGGCGTATGAGAGCCGGGCGAAAGCGAAGGTGCCGCGCCGCAGCGAGAAGCAGATGGAGATTCGCACCCAGTGGGTGAACCTGGCAGCGGTCTACCGTCAGTTCAACCAGACGCTGAAAGGGGCGTTTGAGGACATCGGGAACACGATGAGCGTCTACAACGCCTTCGTGCAGGCCAACATCGGAGTGTGCAAGGTGTACATCACCAAGCAGATGCACCTCAACGGTGGATCGGTGCTGGCACCTTATCAAATCACGCGAGGCACATTGCCGAGCATCACACCCACAAAGAACGCCAACGACGTGATGGTGACCGACCTCGCCTTGGGCGGGTTGACCATCACGGAGCAGACCACGGTGGCGCAGTTGGCGGCAGCCCTCATCGCCTACAACGACGACTGGACGGAAGGCGACCAGCTGACCTTCTTCTATGGCGAGCAGACCGTCGACGGCGTGACGTCGACCCCGAGGGCCAAGATTAGCGGCTCAAAGGTGGTGCTCGACCTCACCGACGACACACCACTGTGGCTCGTTGTCTCGCCCTTGGGTTTTGCCTCGGTTGGAGGTTATCTTGGCATGGGTGCCGTCATCACCGATGGCGCAGCCGCCTGGATCCATAGCCGCGACGAGGCCAACGGCAGCCTGAAGGTGAGCACCCAGTTTATGTATGTGGACAGTACGGTGTTGGCCCGCTATCAGGGCGATGGCGCCTTTGCGAACAGTGCCGACAGCTATGGCGGCATCAACGCGAACTCGGTGTATCTGCAACCCAGCGACCAGGCCAATTGGATGCGCAAGGCCACACCGCCCTTCCCCGCTACGCCTTCGGTGCCCTCGTCGGGCACGGGGACCGCATCGGGGACTTCGGCCACGAACGACAACAACGGAGCAAGCAACGTCTAACCCAACGGTGAAGCGATGGGGAGACGGGGCCTCCGCCTCCCCAGCTTCCCGAAAATCCTCAAAACAATGAGATATTTCGGAATCAGGGAGATGATCCCCTGCATCGGTGGCCATTGTACGTGCGATGCGAAACTGAAAGTAAAGAACGAAACGACAGTCATACAGGTCCCCGGCGAGGTGGTAGCAAATGCCATCGCTCTGGTGGAGAACGTGCTCGCCCCCTTGCGCCAGGCCTACGGCAAGCCCATCCGCGTGAACAGCGGCTACCGCTGTCCGCCCAAGAACAAGAACGTAGGCGGCGTGGCCCAGAGCCAGCACCTCAAAGGCGAAGCGGCGGACATCAGTCCAGTCGAGAGTGGAGAGTTTAGAGTGGAGAGTTTAGCGAAGCTGGCGAGGATCTTAGTGGAACAAGGGCGGTTTGACCAGCTGATTGTGTACCCGACGTTCCTTCATGTGAGCTACAAGCGGAGCGGAGCCAATCGCGGTAAGATACTCAAGAAGGTCAATGGCGGGTATCGCCGGCTTACGGCTGATGAGCTTAAGAGCTTACGCGAAGCCCCTAACGGTAAACGGTCAACGGCAAACAGTCAACCAACAGGAAAGGAGGTGCTTGGCCTATGCAGATAGATTGGACGAACATCCTGTTAGGGCTGATGACCCTGCTGAGCAGCTGCGGTTGGTTTGTGGCGGGACGCAAGTACCGCCAGGAGGTGAAAGGCCTGAAGGCCGACAACCGGATGAAGGATATGGACTTAGGCGTGGTGTTCGCCGAGAAGTTCCGTGGCCTCATTGCCGAACCGTTAGAGAACGAAGTCAAGGATTTGCGAACCGAGATATGCCAGTTGCGCGATGCGATACAGCAGATCAACGTGTGCCCTCATCGCAGCCAGTGCCCTGTTGTGGGCCGGTTGCGCGAGCACGAGACAGAGTCTCAGTAGCACCAAGCAGCAGCACGAGCGCCTGGAAGTCCGCGACACCGTGAAGGAACAAGTGATGGTGGAGCACCGCGACACCCTCCGCGAAGTCACCACCATCACCGTCACCCTCCGACAAGCCCAGCAGCCCGACGCTCCTGACGACACCGTCAAGGTAGTGCAGATCACCGACCGCACCCGCGCCTCCCGCAGCGAAGGCTACCGCGACAGGGAAGAGAAGACTATCGTCAAGACCGACACGGTCTATATCGAAAAGCGAGATTCTGTTGAGGTATGCACCGTAAGCGGTAAGCCTATAAGCGGTAAGCAAACGGGACTTGTCCCGACACTCAAATGGCTATTTGCCATACTATGTGCAGTAATTGTATTAACTTTAACGATTAAACTCATTCCGCGGAGAGCCTCTTCTTAGGAGAGGCTTCCCGCTTTGGGGTAAAAGAAATAAAACATTTGAATAAACACTTACGCAATGTAAATGGAATACAACGATGTGATGACCATAGCACTTGCAGTCCTGACCTCTATCATTACCGGGGGCTTTGTCCTCGTATTTGTTGAGATAGGGAATCGCAAGAATAGGGAGAATGATCGTTATGATCAGATTATGTCTCCCTTTATGCATAAGTTGTCATCGTACTTCCGTTTTATCAGTTGGTGCAGCAGTTACATCATCTACCAGAAACCACTTAATGGCTACGAGGAAGATTTCAAGAAACTGGTAGATAAGATGGCTCGTTATGGTGGGCGTGCTACAGTCTCGGGAGGTGATTACGGAGTTGAGTATTTTACAGCCGATGAATTGTATCACATCGCATCAGACATTAACAACATCTGGTATTACCACGACAAGATGCATCCATGCCGTCTTACTTGGGATGCCAGGATGCGGGGTACCGAAGATTTTATCACTAAGGAACTAAAGGAAATAAATCCTGTCTATCTTCAAGCCAATCGCGATGTCGATTTGGTGGCAAAGGTTTCGGGCGAGTTTTATACTGATCTCTACCAGTACATAGAATATGATACATTCCGGCACGAGGCGTATCAGAAGCAATATAGGCTCCAGAGTATCGTAGTTGCATCATTCTTTGGCTTTGTATTGCTTGTCTTGGGCCTAATGACCTTTCTGAAAATTCCGTTGCTGCTTTTGCAATGCCTTGTATTGCTGGCAATACTGATGGTGTTGATATGCATCCCTTTGTTGGCGGTTGATGTAAAAGTTCAGATTAATTGGATGAACAAGATGCGTGAGTATATGGAAAAGAACAAATTGAATAAGGATAAACTTAGCAAGTGGTGGAAAACTATGAAAAAGACTTTCAGAGCCGTTTTAGACTTCATCTTGTCCAAAATGGTGATAGTCGGCTTATTGATGGCTGTATGGGCTATATTCAGTATTGAAATTGCTTGGATTCCCAGGATTCCAACTAATCTCTCTGAGCACGTTGCGGCAGGGTGGAATAGAGTTTTTCTTGCACTTGCATATAGTTATATCGCCGGTGTAATTCTCTATGCTTTCACTGTCACCTTTCCGTCATATCTCCAGCAACGTAAGTTTCGACCAGTCATCAAGTCTAAGATAAAGAGCATAGGAACACAGCTCCATAATATGTTGATTCCGTTCTCGTCTGTTAATAATCCCGTCTATCTTGAAGAAACCGACAGCATTGCAGAAATGATGAAATCCAAGGATTGGAATAGTGTTACGAACATTCCCCTTTATCCAACTAACTACACCTACCTTCGTGCCTTCCATTTCGATTGTGAGAATCTTCATAAGGAGATAGATCAGATAATAGCAGACTATAAGCATCTTATGGATGCTGAAAGCGTTCTATTGCTTGAGGCTATGCGTACCGACGCAGTGTTCGATTTGCTTGAAGTTGGGATTCGTGCTGGCGGTAATATCAGCGAGTATGTTAGACAGGCTATTGCAGACCAGTTTCCGAGGGTCGTGAAAAACTATCTTCGCTTGGTTGATAAGTATGGTATCGATGGTGAGATGTGGCATAGAAGACCAACGGAAGCTATTAGTTAAACTCAGACTACTTACTAATTATGTATAGTTCAATCTAAGAAGCATGGATAAGAAATACCAGGTATTTGTCAGTTCTACTTACGAGGACTTGCAGGAGGAACGCAAGGCTTTGATGGATGCACTGCTCCAGATAGAAGGCGGACTGTGAAAGATACAGAGACCTATTGGCATCTTAATACGGATTCAGAGTGATGATGAACTTGAAAGCGCTGAGAAAGATAGTGGATTAACATACGAAACCATTTATAATCATGGATAAAGATAAAGCAAAAGAGTATCTGCGTTTCATTGATGAGAAGTACACGGAATGGTACACTCACCCTAAGGAGCGTACGAAGATAGCCGAAGAAATAAGAAGCGTTGCCAATAATTGGGACGATGAAATCTACCTTCTGTTAAATGAGGGACGTGCGACAGGATTGTTTGAACACGGGTTCTTTGAGTCAGGCATAGAAAGAGCTTTTATGATGCTGAAAGATATCGTTGATGAGGGGCGGTCACAGTCTGTGAATAAAATGTATAGGATTTTCAATATCTTACAGAACTATACGCCAGCATTGGAAGATGTGACTAAGAAGGAGTTGAGAGACTACCTTATTGAGAAGATACATAAAGGAAGCCTTAAAGATGGTAGGATTACCTTTGAAGATGAATATGATTTTGAGTACTTCTCAAAGCTGACGGAAAGTATTGGTGTAAATGCAGGTGAACTGCTTGAAGTATTGGTTGAAAGTGTATTTGTTTGAAATGCTCTCTGTGGTTATTACACACGAAGGGCGGGGAAATGCAAGAAGACTCTCATAAGAAAAAGTTCTGCTTGCTTGTTACTGCAAGGACGCGAGAATAACAGTGAGCCTTTGTCACATATTACAGAGAATAATACAATAAAACAATGAACTATCGTGCAAACCGAATGCAGCATGGTAGACCGTATCAAACATCCTGCTTTATTTTTTTCCTCTCACGCCACTTTAAACAAATTTTTCTTTATCTTTGCAAAATCAACAATGATGAATTGGGAACCTTTTTGGACGCTGATTTATCTTTCTGGAACACAAAGATTTGTTGCTTCCATTTGGGAGTGACGGCGGCGAAGCCGTAGGAAATAAAGAATCAAAATATCATATGAAAAAAGCATTGATTACCGGAATAACGGGTCAGGACGGTAGTTTCCTGGCCGAGTTCTTGATAGAAAAAGGCTACGAAGTGCACGGCATCCTGCGTCGTAGTAGCTCGTTCAACACGGGTCGTATCGAACACCTGTACCTCGACGAGTGGGTGCGCGACATGAAAAAGAAACGTCTGGTCAATCTCCACTGGGGCGACATGACCGACAGTAGTTCGCTCATCCGCATCATCAGCGAGATTAAGCCCGACGAAATATACAACCTGGCTGCCCAAAGTCACGTGAAGGTCTCGTTCGACGTGCCTGAGTTCACCGCCGATGCCGACGCTATGGGCGTACTTCGCCTGCTTGAGGCTGTGCGCATTGCTGGACTGGCCAACACTTGCCGCATTTACCAGGCTTCCACCTCCGAGCTCTTCGGCTTGGTACAGGAGGTGCCGCAGAAAGAGACTACTCCTTTCTATCCCCGTAGTCCCTATGGCGTAGCCAAACTCTACGGCTTCTGGATCATGAAGAACTATCGCGAGAGCTACAACATGTACTGCTGCAACGGCATCCTCTTCAACCATGAGAGTGAACGTCGTGGCGAGACTTTCGTCACCCGTAAGATCACTCTCGCTGCCGCACGCATCGCCCAAGGTTTCCAAGACAAGCTCTATTTGGGTAACCTCAATTCGTTGCGCGACTGGGGCTATGCCCGCGATTATGTGGAATGCATGTGGCTCATCCTTCAGCAAGACCAGCCCGACGACTTCGTGATAGCCACTGGCCAATACCACACCGTACGCGAGTTTTGCACGCTGGCCTTCAAGGAAGCTGGCATCGAGTTGCGCTGGGAAGGCGAAGGCGTGAACGAAAAAGGCATCGACACGAAGACGGGCAAGGTCCTCGTGGAGGTCGACCCGAAGTATTTCCGCCCCGCCGAGGTCGACCAACTGCTGGGCGACCCGACAAAGGCCAAACGCCTCCTGGGCTGGAATCCGCAGAAGACCAGCTTCGAAGAACTGGTCAGGATCATGGTACAGCATGATATGCGCTTCGTCAAGAAGCTTTATATCAGAGCCCAAATGGAGGATTAAATGATGGGATACTCTTTCGGAGTAGAAATCTTTCAAAAATTATAAAAAATCTTTCAAAAATCTGCGGTACAATAGAACGAGTAACATTAGTTTTAGCAGGGGAAGAAAAAGGAGATTTTTGACAGATTTAACTGCGTTGAATACTGCGTATTTCTTGCGAAGCAATGCCATAGAAACAAATGCCATAGAAAAATGAACAAAGACAGTAAAATATACGTAGCCGGCCACCGTGGCATGGTGGGCAGCGCCATCGTTCGCGAACTGCAACGCCAAGGCTACACCAATATTATCACTCGCACGCATAAGGAACTGGACCTGACACGGCAGGAGGCCGTGGAGACGTTCTTTGCAGCGGAGAAGCCCGAATACGTGTTTTTGGCTGCCGCCAAGGTGGGTGGCATCGTCGCCAACCAGAGCGCCCTGGCCGACTTCATGTACGACAACATGATCCTCGAGATGAACGTGATTCATGCGGCATGGCAAAACGACTGCAAGAAGCTGGAGTTTTTGGGCAGCTCGTGCATCTATCCCCGCATGGCACCGCAGCCCATGCCCGAGAGTTGCCTGCTCACCGGCGAGTTGGAGAAGACGAACGAGGCTTATGCCTTGGCCAAGATCAGCGGCCTCAAATACTGCGAGTTCCTCAACCGCCAATACGGCACCGACTATATCAGCGTGATGCCTACCAACCTCTATGGCCCCAACGACAACTACCACCCCGAACACAGCCACGTGCTGCCCGCATTGATTCGCCGTTTCCACGAGGCCAAAGTCAACAGACTTAAGGAAGTGACCTGTTGGGGCGACGGCTCGCCACTGCGCGAGTTCCTTTATGTGGACGACTTGGCCAATCTTTGCGTCTTCTTGATGAACCACTACAGCGGCAACGAAACCGTCAACGCGGGCACAGGAAAGGAACTGACCATCAAGGCTTTGACGGAGCTAGTGGCCAAAGTGGTGGGCTATGAGGGCGAAATCAAGTGGGACACCACCCGTCCCAACGGCACCCCACGCAAACTGCTCGACGTGTCAAAAGCAACCAAGCTGGGCTGGACCTACAAGACCGAGCTGGAGGATGGCATCCGACTGGCCTATAAAGATTTCCTTGAAAACCCCATGCGAGCTGAACGATGAAAGTCGTAGAAAAGAAATATTTGGTAGCATTCATCCTCATCACCACTTGCTTCGCGCTGTGGGGCTTTGCCAACGACATTACCAATCCGATGGTCAAGTCGTTCAGCAAGATCTTCCGCATGAGTGTGACGCAAGGGGCATTGGTGCAGGTGGCCTTCTATGGCGGCTATTTCTGCATGGCGTTGCCTGCAGCCCTGTTCATCAAGCGCTTCAGCTACAAAAGCGGCATCCTGATGGGATTGGGACTCTATGCCGTTGGCGCATTGCTTTTCCTGCCTTCAGCATCCCTAGGGTCCTACTGGCCTTTCCTGATCGCCTACTTCATCTTGACCTGTGGCCTGTCGTTTCTTGAAACCAGTGCCAACCCGTTCATCCTTGCCATGGGCGAGCGTGAGACGGCCACCCGCCGACTGAATCTGGCGCAGAGTTTCAACCCCATCGGCTCGCTGTGCGGCATGTTTGTGGCGATGCAATTCATCCAAGCACGGATGAGTCCGCTGTCGACCGCCGAACGTTCCACACTCGACGAGGCCTCGTTTGAAGCGCTGAAGACGGCCGACCTGAGCGTCGTCGTGGCGTAATGGCATAAGATTATGGCAAAGAAAGTATTTGTTTCGGGATGCTACGACCTGCTTCACAGCGGTCACGTGGAGTTCTTCCGTCAGGCGGCGGAATACGGCGAGCTGTATGTGGGCATTGGTAGCGACAAGACCATACAGGACTACAAGCACCATAAGACCGTCTACAGCGAGCAGGAGCGCCTCTTCATGGTGAAGAGCATCCGTTATGTGAAAGAAGCATATATCAATGCGGGCAGCGGCATCATGGATTTCGTGCCTACACTCGACATCGTGAAGCCCGACGTGTTTGTGGTGAACGAAGACGGGAGCCATCCCGACAAGGAAAAAGTGTGTCGTGAACGCGGCATTGAATATGTGGTGTTGCGTCGCGACCCTCACGAGGGGCTGACGGCTCGCAGCAGCACCGACTTGAAGAAGTCGCAAAGCCAGATTCCCACGCGATTGGATTTGGCCGGCACTTGGATCGACCAGCCCTATGTGAGCCAATATGCTCCGGGATGGGCCATCACCATCTCGCTCGAGCCCACCTTTGAGATTCGCGAACGGTGCGGCCTGAGCACCAGCACGCGCAACGTCATCAAGAAGATATGGCCCTACCAGCTGCCCAACATGGACCCCGAAATGCTGGCCAAGCTCGTGTTTTGTTTCGAGAACGACCCCGAGCGTAGCGATGGCATCATCAGTGGAGCGCAGGATGCCATCGGCATCTGCATGCCAGGGCTCTGCCGCCACTACTACGACAACCGCTTCTGGCCTGAGAAGATTGAGACCTGCGAGGACGAGTCCGTCTTGCAGTTTCTCGAGCAGCACCTTGTCATGATACCCATGGAGCCGCGAAAGCCGGGATGCAGCGTGGTGGAGGGCAAGGACATCACCGAGGCTAAAGTGAAAGCCTTGGCCGCTGCCGCCGACCGTTGCTGGGAAGCCATCATGAGCCGTGACCTCGATGCCTTTGCACGGGCATATAAAGACAGTTTCGATGCCCAAACAGCCATGTTCCCCGCGATGATACAAGGCTGTGTGGCATCCTATATAAACAGATTTAAAGACCAAGTGCTGGCGTGGAAGATGCCAGGCGCGGGTGGTGGAGGCTATCTGGCCTGTGTGGTTGACGATGCGGCTGCTTTTGTGGCAGGGCATCCTGAAGCGTTTGGTTTAACGATACGTAGAGCAGGGATGTGATGAAAAGATATTGCCAGACTTTGACCCTTGTCGACGACGAGGAGATGATAGCCCAATATGTTGAAGCGCACCGTCACGTATGGCCAGAGGTTATCGAAGGTCAGCGGCAGGTGGGGATCATCGACATGCAGATATATCGCCGTGGACGGAGCTTGTTCATGATTTGCGACACCGTCGACGACTTCGACTGGCAGCGCGACATGGCCCATCTGGCCACCCTGCCTCGTCAAGCGGAGTGGGAGGCCTACGTGAGCCAGTTTCAAGGCTGCTCGGCTGAAGCCCGCAGCGACGAGAAGTGGCAGCTGATGGAGCGGATATTCTGATAACTCCCCTCTGACTCTCAACTCCCCTGTCACACAGATACCACAGATATCACAGATAATAGCGCGCCTTCGCCGCGCTGCCTGCCGGCTGCAATACTCTTAACTCTAAACTTCCAACTGACTCTCAACTCTCAACTCTAAACTTTAAACTCACCCCCAACTCTCAACAAATTTTCAATTATAAACTCTCAAATCGAAGATTCAACGTAGTTAATTATCCATTCTCAAATCGAAGATTGGCTAACGCCGAATTAAAATTTCAACGTAGTTAATTAAAAAAACCTTATCTTTGTCCTCGAATTCCAAAGCGGACCACCAAAAACCAATAATCCCTGTGTTTTAGTGTGTCCGTAAAACCATGAAGACCAGCCCCTTGTCACCACGGAATGTGACTGACGGGGCGGAGCCGTGAAGGGAAGGAAGGAAAGGAAGGGAAGGAAATCTTACGTAAATCTAAAATAAATCTTTGTGCATCGCTCTCATCGGGCTCGCACCCTCGACTCTCAACTTATTACTCTCATTACTCTCAACTCTCCACTGACTCTAAACTCTAAACCTTCAACTCTAAACTATCAATTCTCACCGCGTCGCCCTAATCGGGCTCGTGCTTGGACCTTTCGATAATATAATTAGAACATACTATTACGATGACGATAGATGAGTTAAACATTGATTATCTCAAAGGAAAATGGCATACTGATGACCTGCATTTTTTGTTTGTTTGGGATCAGGGGGTTCGTTTGTATAAAACCAAAATGGATTACATAAAAGTAGTCAATCCAGAAGGAATGGTGGCCCCTGTTAGATGTCCTGTAAGTGATGTAGAATATAGCAACAAGGCCCCGAGCTTTCATTATGATGAAAAAGATCATAAATATTGGCTTTCAGAGGATGTTGCTATTATTGGTGTTGATGAAGACCGCCTCTTTGTTCAATGTGGAGACAATTTAATAGGACCGTTTAAAAAGGATTGATAGTTGCCATTACTTGCCAACGAGATGACGAGTTATCTTTTGAAGATGATGTTAAAGAAGTAAGAGTGTTTAAAAAGAGATATAATAATGCCGAACGACCATATCATTAATGCTTTAACATCCTACAAGGAGAATCCCGACCCTCGCTATGCCATGTTTTTGAAAGGCAAGTGGGGCTGTGGCAAGACTTACCTTGTGGACCATTGGATTGACGAGCACTTCAACAATGTCGAAAATAATGCTGTTGAGGTACTGGAGCCTATCCGTGTGTCGCTCTACGGCATGAAGACCACCGATGAGATAACAAAAGCCATTGATCGTCAAGTGCATCCGTTCCTCTATTCGAAGGTGGCTAAGATTGGAGCAGGTGTGTTGAAGATTATCGGTAAAGTAGTCCTGCGTACCGATATCGACTTCGACAACGACGGTAATAACGACGCCAACCTGTCAACCTCACTTGACTCTCTTTCATTTCTTGTCTCTAAGGACGACGATGAACTAGATGCCTTCAAACTGCTGGTATTCGACGACCTTGAACGTACGTTTATCCCAATCAAGCAGTTGCTAGGTTACATCAACTACTTCGTGGAGTATGGCGGCTGTCATGTAATTATCATCGGCGATGACAGTAAATTGAATACAGATGAACGGGCTGAACTTGATTTGTTTAAGGAGAAGACAGTGGGTAAGGAGTTCGAGGTGGAGCCTGATATTGATGCTGCCATCAAGTGCTTTGTCGATGAAGTGCCTCTGTTGCCGTGGCTTGATAGTCAAAAAGACTTGATTAAGTATGTGTTTGTTGCTAGCAAATGCAACAACCTTCGTATTTTGAGACAATGCATTTACGACTTCAAATTGCAGTATAGTTATGCCGATGCCGCACTTCTGCAAAATGATAAACGGGTAATGCCTGCACTTTTGGGTAGTTTCGTGGCGGTTTATTGTGAATATAAAGGAGAAAACAAGAAAATATTCAAAAATTTCAGTACATTAAGATGGGGTATGGCAATGGCTGGTAATAATGCAACTGAAAAAGAAGAGTTTTCAAAGCTTGTTGGCAAGTACGATTTGGAACAATTGGGTGGGATAAATGTCTTAAATGGTAACCATATTGCCAACATTGTTTCCCATATTGAACGCGGAGCTCCCATGAAGTTGTATATTGATAGCTTGCTTCAAAACGATCAAACCGTCAAAGGCGTGCTGAATCGCTTGGAGAACTTCCGTTTCATGGATAATGATGTTTTTGAGTGTGACTGCAAAGAGTTGTCGCAAAATCTGCTTGATGGCAAGTTTGAGCAGTTCTATCCTATCGGCAAAGCTTTGGCGTTTTTCTCCCTGTTCGAAAAAGAAGGCTTGTTTCAAGTGGACGAAAGGGTTGTTGATAAAGCAAAGGAAAAACTTATTTGTTTGTTCACCGAGGTGAACGATGCCGAGGAGCTTTATCAATGTCGCATAGCATTTTGGCAAGGAATGAATATTGTTGACAACACAAACGATGCCTTCCGACTACATAACGAAATGGCGGTTTTCATACAGGAGGTGTTTCAGAAACGCGAAAAACAGTTGCCCGACAAAATGCAGGAAGTACTCAATAATTTGAACAATGACAATGTAAAACAGTTGATTAAGATTGATGAGAGTTCTACTCCTGACCAAAATTCATCATATAGTATGGTATCGATCTTGAAAAACCAGGATATTGAAGTGTTGATGAATCGAATAAAGGCTTTGAACAATGCCAGCATTAGGCTTTTTGCGGAATATCTTGCTCACCATTATAGGTTGGGCTACCAACTTGGTGGTGACTATACCGACTATTTCAAAGATGATACAGATGCGTTGAAAGCGTTGGAAAAATCGGTTGGAGAAGAGGTTTTGAGCGTTACAAGTATTCGCATGTGGGCCTTTAAGTATTTACATATAGTGATTGAGGGATGCCTGAAACGGTGTGCGGGTGAACGCATGGCTTTGACGGCTTATATGTAGTTATTTCAAAAACAAAAATCGAATTATAAAATGGAACAAGATTTAGACATCAGCGGTGTTTCATATACAACGCCTTTAGATAGTGAGGAGAAAAATGTTTTTGGAACCAATACAACCACAACATCTACACTGTCAGCAAATACTGAGGAATCTGATGTGATTTTCATTAAGGTGCAATGTATAGAAGACCATACATGCCGTTTCGACATTCATAAGGATGAACTTGTATGGGTATTGGTTGAAGCAGATGAACGAGAAATGGGCACGGAGAGCCATTATGAAGCTGTTTATTATTATGAGTGTGCCGTGTGTGGTTCAGAGATTACTATTATTTTTCATGTTTGGGAATATCCTGATGGTGTTTATAACGATTCTGAGATCGAAATTGAAAATGGTAAACTTATTAGTGAAGTGAATCGTGAAATGATTCAGAACATGTTTTATCAGGCATGTGAAGAAAACCATTATGACGAAGAATAATCGAAATACAAAGTCATATAGCCGTATTACTTTTTACGAAGTTTGCGCAATAGTTGTCTTATTGATTGTTTTAATCTGGATTAAAGTTACAAGTGAGATTCGCTGGTTAATGCACAATCTTGAAGCAACTGGGCAATTGGGCGATTCATTTGGAGCTGTTAATGCGCTGTTTTCCGGATTGGCTTTTGCTGCTGTGGTTATTACCCTAATTCTTCAGGTAAGAAGCCAGGAAAAAACGGCAGAGATTGACAGATACTTTAAAATGATTGATTTCTATCAGATTGCTATTTCGAACATGACAACAACCACTTTGGAAATACCAAAGGATTTAAATAAGGCATCAGAAAAAGTGCAAGGTAGAAAGGTCTTTGCCGAAATGAAGTTACAGCTAAAGAAATTGTTGGATTTGATTAATAAGATAAACACAAAAGAAAAGTATGGATTTACAAAAGAACAAGTTGCGGCTATAGCCTATTTAGTTTTCTACTATGGGGCAAATGGGGCTTGGAAAGATTTCTTAAAAGAGGAGTTGAAAGGTTATCCTCATTATGACGAGCTTGTTGAAAAAATAATGGATTATCTCAAAGTTCCCACATATAACCGATATGCTTTAGGTCGAACCAACCAAACGGATTTGAGTGCTTATTTTCGAAATATGTATAATGCTATAAAGCTTGTTGATGAGTCAGGCAGGTTGACAGACCAAGAGAAATATGATTACGTGAAAATTTTGAGAGCTCAAATATCAAATCCGGAATTGTATATTCTGTTCTTCAACATTCTTTCACCATTTGGAGATAAATGGAAATCGTCAGGATATATTGAAAGGTATCGTTTCTTAGATAATATTCCTAAACTATATTGTGACGGTTATGAACCTAGCGAATATTTTCCAATAAAGAAAAGCAAGAACAAAACGCACTAAAACAATTATTACATCTCCTGGTTTTACCCGTAGCCCATAGCTTTTTTGACAGCAGATCCCGACTAATCCCATAAGTTATTCTGCAAAGATAATTTCAAATCCGTTTCACTTCAGAATCTCTGCAATCAACTGATTTTACTACTATTTCAAAGAACTATATCGATTTTTTAGTGGACAGCAATGACCCGAAATCATAAAAGGTGATGTTAGGTTCAAAACTATCAATTAGATAAACAGAAAAATTGTAATATCAATAATGTGATTTGAGATGGGAAAACAAATTGGTTATAAATGGAAGTTTATAGGATCACTTTTGGTGGTTTCGCTTATTGCTATCATAAGCTATGCCTGTCTTGCTCGTTCCTTTCATCAACGATTAAATAGAATAGAGGAAATACAAATGGCAGACTGTAAGCAAATGAATCAATTGTTTGATCCCTCCATTCATAACAACAGAGTTGCCGTGTTGGATGCAGAAAGGTTTTCTAATGTTTTGGCAAAGCACGAAGAAAAAATGGAATCTTTAATGGAAATGGAATTCGGAAAGCTTCAGAATGATTTCAATTTCATTTCATTATGGGCAGGGATTCTTACAATTGTGTTTCTCATTTTTTCTATTTATTCTATATTTAAGACAGATGAAATGTTAAAGCAAGCAGAAAAGGTTTATGAACATATTAAGAGAAAGGAAACTTCAATTGAGAAGATAACGAATAACATTCAAAAAAAATACCAAGGAGAATTGGAGGAATTAAAGAAAGAGTCCGACAATTATAGCAATGAGATGGCACAAAAGATGACTTTATTGAATGAAAGATTAGCGAACGCTGATATTATGATTCGAAAATATAAGGAGGCTGCTCAGACAGACGAAGTGGTACAGGCCTCAACAGATGAACAAGATGTGCAAGATAATAACGAGGAAGCATGAAAAACTATATTTTAATATTTAACAACCTCTTTGCGACTCGTATAGATGCCATTGAGATAGTAAAGAAAATCCCAGAGATAAAAAGTTGGCGCAGTGATATGCCAAATGCTATATATCTTAAATCCGACAATACTGCTCAGCAACTCTGTGATGCAATTAGGGAGGTAAGAGATAAAGGAAGATTTCTTGTTTGTGAGATTGGTGATAATCGTCAGGGTTATCTTACTAAAGATAGTTGGAGGTTTCTTTCAAATACCGATATAACGACATGAAGAATGATAAAAGAACATGTTTTGCTATGGTAGCAGCGGCTATTGTTAATAAACGTCGATATAACGGTGTGCACGATTTTAGTACAGGTATATTTACCAGTATAAGTTCTATTAGCATTAATGACAACTATCTTTCCTTTTTTGACTATAAAAGAGGTGGGTATGTATCTGGTAGCAAAACAAATCTTTATGATTTTCCAACATCTTCATATGTTTCGTTAACCATTAATGGCAGTGTTGTTAATTGCTTTGATTACGAAACCAGTAGTTGTGTGAGTTTTACGGTTAATAACAATAACGTTGTGGCATTTGATTATCAAACAGAAAAGTATTATAATTATAGCGTTGTTTGATCCAAACAGAGCCCATTTTTATGCGATCAAGGAATAAAACAAACCCTGATGAACCAAATTCAATTTGAGATTGACACCCACGGAGCAGAACTGAAGAGCTTGAAGTATGGGAATAGAGAGTATCTGTGGCACGGAGACCCGGAGTTCTGGGGCCGTCGTGCACCGATATTGTTTCCCATAGTTGGACGGTTGGCTGATGATACACTTCGCATTGATGGTCGTGAATATAGGATGAAACAGCATGGCTTCGCCCGTGATGCTGAGTTTGTTCGCTGTGATGGAAAATATGTGTTGGTTGAAAATGGCTATCGTGAGAACTACCCATACGCTTTTGAGTTGGTTGCTGAATATACGACGCAGGGGAATACCCTTATTTGTGATTGGCAAGTGACGAACCGTGATGATAAAACCATGTACTTCCAAATTGGCGCTCACCCGGCGTTCATGTTGCCTGACTATAATGCGAATGATGAGGTGCATGGATTTATTCAATGCTACGATGCCAATGACAAGATCGTTTCCCCGATGGTTTTCAATTGCCTTGAAAATGGTTTGCGAGTCCATTATGGTCAACCCAAGATGTTGATAAACGATAATGCTATCCTTGCGTTAACCAACACGACATTTGCAGACGATGCCATACTTATTGAGGCAGACCAAGTAGCCAAGGTGGCAATGTTTGATAAACGAGGGAAATGGGTGCTGACCGTATCTTGCCCTCAGGCAGAGGCTTTTGGTTTATGGGCCCCCTTCAAAAAGGGTTGTCCCTTTGTCTGCATTGAGCCTTGGTGCGGCATTGCGGATAGAGTGGGATTCAAAGGTGATATTTCTGAGCGAGACTGCATCCATAGCTTAGCGCCCGAGGAAACCTTTGAGTTCACTTATTCAATTATGATTAATAGCTAACAATTAATACTCTCTCGACTCTCTACTATCCACTCCAACGCTAAACTATCAATTGTCAAATCGAAGATTCAACGTAGTTAATTATCAATTATCAATTCGACCAAATGTCTGACTTCAACCATAAAACCATCCTAGTCACTGGTTCGGCCGGCTTCATCGGCGCCAATCTCGTCAAACGTCTCTTCAAAGAGATGACCGACGGCACCATCATCGGCCTCGACAACCTCAACAACTACTACGACGTCTCCCTCAAGGAATACCGTTTGAAAGAACTTGATACCCTTTACGAAGCCGTCATTGCGGGCTCGACCCGCAATCTCCATTACGGGTTCGTGAAAGGTAGTATTGCCGACAAGGAACTGGTGAACCGACTCTTCTCCGATAACAAATTCGACATCGTAGTCAACCTGGCAGCACAAGCGGGCGTCCGCTACAGCATCGAGAACCCCGATGCCTACATCGAGAGCAACATCATCGGCTTCTACAACATCCTTGAAGCCTGTAGGCATCATCCCGTGGAGCATCTGGTTTATGCGAGCAGCAGCAGCGTGTATGGCGGTAACAAGAAGGTTCCCTTCAGCGTGGACGACCGCGTGGACAACCCCGTGAGCCTCTATGCCGCCACCAAGAAGAGCAACGAGCTCTTCGCCCACTGTTATAGCAAGCTCTACGACATCCCCACCACGGGTCTCCGTTTCTTCACCGTCTATGGCCCTGCTGGAAGACCCGACATGGCTTATTTCGGCTTTACCAACAAGCTGCTGAAAGGCGAGACCATACAGATTTACAACTACGGCAATTGTCGCCGTGATTTTACCTACGTTGATGACATCGTGGAGGGTATTGTTCGGGTGATGAAGAAGGCTCCTGAGCGCCAGACTGGCGAAGACGGCCTACCCATCCCGCCTTACAAGGTCTACAACATCGGTGGGGGACAGCCCGAGAACCTGTTAGATTTCGTGCAAACCCTACAGGAGGAGCTTGTCCGCGCCGGCGTGTTGCCCAAGGACTATGACTTCGAACCCCATAAGCAGCTGGTGCCCATGCAGCCTGGCGATGTGCCGACAACGTATGCCGATGCCACGGCATTGGAGCGGGACTTTGGATTTACACCGAAAATCACATTGAGAGAGGGATTGAGAAAGTTTGCGGTGTGGTATAAGAGTTACTATAACCCCTAATCGGGCTCGCTACCTCAGAAGGGAAGATAAATTAATGTCCAATTAACGTCGAATTACATGGTAATTAACGTTGAAGGAAAGGATAAATAGAAACATATAATTGCCGTTAATTGTCCGTATAATTATTCGTTAATACCCCCCCCACTAACTCTCAATTACGCTATGAGAAGGTCTGCGGAATAGTATAGGAAGTATTATTATTAAACAACACAAGGAGCCAATAAAACTAATATCAGTTATCAGTGGTAATAAACAACAACCTTCTTGATTTTCTCACTGCCCAAGCAAAAGATTCACCCCGTTTGCGGATGAATTTTGATTTACGTGATACATCTGCTGACCAGAGTCAGCGCATGCTGAACGCTCTCGAGCCCGGCACGGTGATGCCCATACACCGCCACTGCAACACCTCCGAAACCGTTGTGGTGCTCCGTGGTAAAGTGAAGTGGCTCTTTTACAACGACAATGGCGAGCTTATTGACATCATCCTTGTTGAAGCTGGTGGCGACATCTGCGGTCTAAACGTCCCCATGGGGCAATGGCATTCTATGGAATGCCTTGAAAGTGGCAGCGTGATTTTGGAGTGCAAGGATGGGGTTTGGGAAGCGTTGGGAGAAAACGAAATTTTTAAACGATAATTATAATTCATTTTTAATATCTCTTTCTTTTGAGTTTTATCATAGTAAATCGCTAGATTATGAAAAAAGTAATGCTCGTTTTTGGAACCCGTCCTGAGGCCATCAAAATGTGTCCACTTGTAAAGGAGTTCCAAAAATTTCCCAAGGATTTTGAAACTATCGTTTGTGTCACAGGTCAGCACCGTGAGATGCTCGACCAGGTGCTTCGTATCTTTGAGGTAAAGCCTGACTACGACCTGAACATTATGAAGCAGGGGCAAGATCTCTATGACGTTACCGCACGCGTATTGACGGGTATGCGAAATGTGTTCCATCAATACAAACCGGATGTGGTGCTTGTGCATGGCGATACAACAACAAGCACCGCAGCAGCTCTTGCCGCATTTTACCAGCAGATTCCGGTAGGTCATGTGGAGGCAGGCCTCCGCACCCATAATGTTTACAGCCCTTGGCCCGAAGAGATGAACCGACAGATTACGGGGCGAATTGCTACCTACAACTTCTCGCCCACGCCATTATCGGAGAAAAACTTGAAAGAAGAAAAGGCTTGGGGGCAAATCTTCGTGACAGGTAACACCGTTATCGATGCGTTGCACCTCGTGGTGGAGAAACTGAAGAGCGACAAAACATTAGCAAATGAACAAATCAATGTGCTTAAAACCGCTGGTTATGACGTCTCACGTCTTGACCACGGAAAGAAGTTGGTGTTGATTACTGGACACCGTCGTGAGAATTTTGGCGAGGGATTCATCAGCATGGTAACGGCTATGAAAGACCTATCGGAAAAATATCCAGATGTGGATTTTGTCTACCCCATGCACCTCAACCCTAATGTGCGCAAGCCCATTCACGAGGTGTTTGGCGAGGACCTGACCAAGTATGCAAACTTCTTCTTTATTGAGCCGCTTCAGTATCTGGAGTTCGTTTATCTGATGGAGAAGAGCACCATAGTTCTCACTGACAGTGGAGGCATCCAAGAAGAAGCCCCCGGGTTGGGCAAGCCCGTTCTCGTAATGCGCGCTACTACTGAGCGCCCAGAGGCTTTAAAGAGCGGTACGGTTCATCTGGTAGGTACCAACCACAATCTGATTGTCTCTGAAGTGAGCACATTGCTTGATGATGCTGTAGCGTACGAAAAAATGTCGAAAGCTGTCAATCCTTATGGTGATGGCAAGGCTTGTATTCGCATTGTGAGAGCATTAAATGGTGAGGAAGTTGATAGATACGAGGTTTAATAATTCGAAGCGTATCTCTAAATTATTTATGTATGCTTTTTAACTCCCTCAAGTTCTTACTAATATTCCCTATTGTATTTGGTTTGTATTGGGCAATCCCTGCCCGTTATAACCAGTGGAGGAAACGGTTCTTGATTCTTGCCAGCTATTTGCTGTATATGAATTGGAAACCAGTTTATGCTTTTGTGCTTTTGGGAGTCACGTTTATCACCTATTTTGGGGGGCGGTTTTTGTATTTAAGTGATGGAAGTGAGGAAGTTAAAAATGATGAAAAAGAAAAGACGCAAAAGGTCGCTTGGCTATTTGCATTACTTGGCCTTCTGCCTCTTCTTGTCTTTAAATACTATAATTTTTTAAACAATAGCATAAGTGATGGTCTTGAAGCAATAGGATTGAAATTTAGTTTACCGGGGTTGAACTGGGCAGTGCCCGTGGGAATCTCATTCTTTACTTTCCAGGCAGTTGGCTATATGCTTGATGTGTATCACGGACGAATCAAAGCAGAGAAGAACATAACGGATTATGTTTTGTTTGTCTCGTTCTTCCCTCAGATTGCATTTGGTCCTATTAGCAAAGCAGACGAACTATTGCCGCAGATTAAAACAGCAAAGATTTTTAACTACAACCAGGCAGTTAGCGGTTTGAAATACCTGCTTTTGGGCATGTTCCTCAAAGTGGTGCTGGCAGACAGAGCTGGAATCTATGTTGATACCGTATTTGGAGCGTATGATAAGTTTTCTGGAGCCGGTTGTGCATTAGCGAGTGTGCTATACAGCATTCAGATCTACGCGGACTTTGCCGGTTATTCTTTGATGGCTGTTGGTATTGCAAAAACACTTGGATTTGACCTTATAAACAACTTTAAGCGTCCTTACTTCGCAATAAGCGTATCAGAGTTCTGGAAGCGTTGGCATATTTCACTGACTCGTTGGCTTACACAACAAGTGTACATTCCCCTTGGAGGTAGTCGCTGCAGTAAAATAAGAACCTATTGGAACATATTGGTTACTTTTCTGGTGAGTGGTATCTGGCATGGAGCCAACTGGACTTTTATCGTATGGGGTGGAATCCATGGCACATTCCAAATCATTGAGAAAGCGCTTGGATGGAGTAAGAAAGAATCAAAAGGCGTTGTAAAGGCTCTGAGAATAGTGTTCACATTTGCCATTGTTACGATGGCATGGGTAATATTCAGAAGCCCTTCGATTGGTGATGCGTTTGGATTGATAAGTCGGTATGTCTCAACAAATGGGAAGTTTATCGCAGATATACAGACACTGCTTCATATAGCAATTGCCATTGTCCCGCTGTTGTTGTTTGAATTTGGAAAGGAATTCACCCCGAAGCTATATGAAAAAATTCGAAGTCACGCAGTTATACGTTGGGTAGTGTATCTTGCAGTATTTGCAATGATCGTGCTGATTGGAGTTCATGATGGTAGTTCGTTCATCTATGTAAGTTTTTAGGTCATGAAGAAGTTTTTATTGAAAGCCTTGTTGTTCTTTGCTTGCGTAGTTGTTATGGACTTGGCATTTGGCTCGTTCTTCTCATATCTAAGAGCTCATGCCAAAGGCGGTAGTACTGCCAACTGTGAATACATCGCGAACAAAGCTACTGATGATATTATTATCCTTGGTTCATCAAGAGCTACTCATCATTACGTGCCTCAGATAATAGAGGATTCGCTAGGAATGACTTGCTATAACTGTGGTGAAGAGGGGAATGGAGTTGTATTGGCTTATGGAAGGTTGAAGATGTTGACTGAACGTTATAATCCTAGACTAGTTTTATATGAAATAACACCTTGTTATGATTATGAGTTAAGAGAACCTAATAATAAATACTTGGGTTACCTTAGACCATATTATAATAAGAAAGGGATTCGAAAGTTATTTGAAGATTTTGATGATGAGTTTTTTGAGTTAAAGATGAAGTCAAGTATGTATCAGAACAAGTCTAGACTTTTACCTGATATAATTGATAATATTATTACTCGTGACAATCATTGTGGTTTTACTCCTCTTTATGGACAATTGGACAAAGAATGTGCTCACAATTCCGAGCACTCTCCTTTACCTGTTGACAGTTTGAAATTATCATATATTGAGAAAGTGATTGACCTTTGCAAAAAGAAAGACATCCCTTTGCTTTTTATGATTAGTCCAGAGTATGACTATGGTGATAACATGATTGAATATGAGCCAATTTTGATTATCTGCAAACAGAACTCAGTTGAGGTTTGCAACAGTATCAATGCTTCGAATATAGCACAGTATTCAGAGTTTTTTAATGATATCAGTCATTTAAACAACGAAGGGGCTGTTTTATACACTCAAAGTTTAATCCCTCTGATTAGGAGATATTTATTATATGAAGATTAAGGATGTCATTGGTAGAATCAATGGTAATATACACCTAAAACAGACATCCGCTCTGTTTACATGGAATCTTATCGGATTACCAATTAATTTGGCAATCAACTTTTTTATGACAAGGTATTTGGGTGCGGAGGCATACGGAAACTATTCTTTTGTAGCCAGAGTATTTAATCTCGTTTTTATTTTAATGAATTTGGGGCTGTTTCGGTCTGTTGGAAGAGCTATTCTATTGTCCAATGACAATCATAAAATTCGCGAGTACTATGGCACGGGATTAATTATTTGGATTGTTGTTTCCACGTTGACCATGGTGTTATTATACCCTTATGCGTTATTGTCAAAAAATGTTGCTGAGAAAGGCATGACGATTGTTATGTTGTCGGTCATTCCTTTTTGTGCGGCAGAATTTCTTAATAAATTCAACGAACAGGTTCTTCCTTCCAGCAATAAAATAAAATTGCTGATAGTTCAAAGATATGGGCCAAGAATCCTTCTTTTGGTTCTTATTTCTTTGCTGTTTTTCCTTTGGGGCTCGAATCCGCATAAACTTATAGTTTGCTTATGCGCGCTATATGGTACACAGTTTCTGTTTTATAGTTATGTGGCCGTGAAACTCCGTCCCACTTTTACTAACAGGCAGGAACGTTTCAGGGAAATCAAGATAATTAACAGATCTTACGGGGCGCAAACATATATAGGAGACTTGTTCTCCAATGTGTTTACAGCGGCAATGCCATTGCTGATCAGTCTTTTCAGTTTGAACAATGCCGAGGTCGGTTTTTATTCATTGGCTTTGATGTTATGTACTCCAATGAACTATATCCCTTCGGCAATTATGACATCTTATTATAAGATGTTCTCAACTTATAAAGAGATACCTAGAAAAGTGTTCAAGGTGACAATTCTCTCTTCTGCTGCATGCTTGCTAATACTATGGGTTATTATAGCTCCATTTGTAAAGATTTTTTATACGCCTGAATATAATCCTGTTATTTTTATAACAATGGTTACTAGTGTTGGAACGTTCTTATATGGGTTATCAGACTTTATTTCCCGTTATCTGTCTTCACAGGGAGATGGTGTTGCTTTGAGAAATAGTTCTATAATTGTCGGCTTTTCTACGCTTGTCTGTAGTCTTTTGATTATTCCTAAATTCGCTGCGATGGGGGCTGCAATTACTCATGTAATTGCTGGCATTATCTATGTTATTGTAATAATCTTTTATTATAGAAAACGAGTGAAAACTAATAATTCAAAATAGATTCTTTATGTCAGTATTCAAAGACAAGGTACTCCTAATCACTGGAGGAACAGGTAGTTTTGGTAATGCCGTGTTGCGTCGCTTCTTGGAAAGCGACATTAAAGAGATTCGCATTTTCAGCCGAGATGAAAAAAAACAGGATGATATGCGCCATCATTTACAGGCACAGTATCCTGAATCTTCAAAAAAAGTAAAGTTCTATATTGGCGATGTGCGCGACCGAAAGAGTATTGAAATTGTCATGCGTGGTGGTGTTGATTATGTCTTTTCCGCTGCAGCATTGAAGCAAGTCCCTTCCTGCGAGTTTTACCCGATGCAGGCAGTAGAGACCAATATTCTTGGAACAAACAATGTATTGGAGTCTGCTATAGCACACGGTGTAAAGAATGTCGTTGTGCTTTCTACTGATAAAGCTGCTTATCCAATAAACGCTATGGGTATTTCAAAGGCCATGATGGAAAAGGTGGCTGTAGCAAAAGCTCGTCAATTGGGTGAGAATGCACAGACAACCATTTGCTGTACACGCTATGGCAATGTTATGGCAAGTCGTGGCAGTGTTATTCCTCTGTGGGTGGAACAAATGGAGCAAGGAAATGCGATTACAATTACAAACCCGGAAATGACGCGTTTTATGATGACGCTGGACGATGCTGTCGACCTTGTTGTTTATGCTTTCGAGCATGGAAACAATGGCGACCTCTTTGTCCAAAAAGCACCGGCTGCTACATTGGACACCTTGGCACATGCATTAATTGAGACTTATGCTCAAGTAGATCCTAAATATGGAAATACCGAAATTAAGGTGATAGGTTCGCGCCACGGTGAGAAATTGTATGAAACCTTGGTAACCAGCGAAGAAATGGCTCAGGCAGAGGATATGGGCGGTTATTATCGTATTCCATGTGATGCTCGTGACTTGAATTATGACAAATCGTACTTTGAAGATCATGCCGCCAAATTGGTAGAACCTTATCACAGCCATAATACAAAGCGTTTGGATGTAGAAGGTATGAAAAAATTGTTGCTTAAGCTACGCTTTGTCCGAGAAGACTTGGGTTTGCAGCCGAGAACTAAGGTAAAAGAGATCAGGTCTGAATAAAAGAAAACGGAATTCATCAATAAGAAAATGATAATGGTTTTTTAATATGGAAAACAAAAGGATAAACCTTTTTGGTGTTTACATGCCAAAATCTGCCGCTGAAGCTGTGGCAAAAACATTATACACTGGTTATATTGCAGAAGGTCCGCGTGTAAAGGAATTTACACAGATGGTGAGTCAGTATCTGCACAACGAGCATACGATGATGCTCTGCAACTGCACAATGGCATTGCAGATCGCCTGCCACCTCAGTGATGTGCAACCTGGTGATGAAGTAATTACTACTCCTTTGACCAGTATCTGCACCAATGTTCCAATTGCCCACTTAAAAGGTAAACCCGTCTGGGCTGATGTCGACCCCACAACGGGTATCTCCGACATTAAAGATGTAGAGAAGCTTATCAACAAGCGCACTAAAGCTATGATATTGTTACACAAGGATGGTGACGTGGTGGACCTTGACAAGTATGTTGATTTGTGTAAGTCATACAACATTAAACTTATTGAAGACTGTGCTCATACATATGGGGCCAAGTATAATGGCCGTATGATTGGCAACCATGGCGATTTTTGCTGCTTCTCGTTCCAGGCGATTAAGCAAATCACTACAGGTGATGGTGGATGTATGACAGTGCACGACGAAGAATTGTTTGACCGCGCCAAAAAGCTGAAATGGATGGGGGTTGACCACGACAAGCGCAATGGTAATCCATGGCGTGCCGACATTACCGAACTGGGTTATAAAGCCAATATGAATGACATAGCAGCAACCATTGGTATTGAGGCACAAAAGGAAATCGACTTTGTGATTGAGAAGTATCATCACAACGGCGAGCTTTATACCCAAACGCTTAAAGAAATGAATATCCCTGGCGTAACCTTGCTTCATCGCGATCCATTGTGTTACTCTGCTTATTGGACTTATGTTATTATGTCGGAGAAGCGCGATGCCCTTTGCGCATTTTTGGACGAGAATGGTGTGGCTGCCGACCAAAACCACCCACGCAACGATGTGTGGAGCATCTTTAAGGATTCTCGCCGCGAACTACCCGGGGTTGACTATTTCGGTGCCAGAGAATTATCGTTGCCTTGTGGCTGGTGGGTTGAAGATGAGGACATCTACCGTATTTGTGATTTGATTAAGAAGTTTCACGAGAAATAAAACTTTAAGTTATGGAATGGAAGGAACCTTTTGACGAGTTGGCGTTGGTGCCGCATACCGACCCTCGTGGAAGCCTGTTTGAAATCATTCGGTTTCAGGATTTCAATATTCCGGCCGGAGGTCAGATATACACTTTTTCTATTAACCCCCACTATCGTCGAGGAGACCACTACCACCATAAAAAGGTGGAATGGTTTACATGTGTTCATGGCAAGGCCAAAGTGTTACTCTCAACGGTTGACGGAAAAGAAAACAAGGTAATTGAAATTTCTGCAGCAGAGCCAAAACTGGTGTATGCCCCCGCCGAAACCATACATGCTTTAATCAATCAGGATGAAGAAGTGGCTGTGATTGTGTCGTACGGTACAGTACAACACGATGATGATGACCCCGATACGTATTATCAAAAAGCCTGCGAAAACCTTGACATTAAACTATGATTAAGAGCAAAAAGGAACTCGACTTCTATATTAAGGCTGACAAGATAATGAACGGCCTTTCATTAAGGCGTTCTTTTAATGGTCTGATTATTGGCGCTTTAACGGGGGCAGGCATAGCAGCGTATCTCAAAGCAATGCGATGCTTTCGTACTATAAGACGAAAGCAGGGTTACTCTCCGTTATTAAAAGACATTACTATGGGATCCGTTTCAGAAAGCTTGGACGCAAATTGTCATTTTCGATAGGTGAAGATGTGTTCGGATATGGATTGGTTATTCCTCATCATGGAACAATTGTCGTGGGCGGATCTAATAGAATCGGAAATTATGCGGTTCTTCACACTTCGACCTGCATTTCGGACAAGGAATGTACAATTGGCGATGGCTTGTATCTTTCAACAGGAGCCAAGATCACTCAAAAGGTAATCCTGGGTGATGGAGTTATGATAGGTGCAAACTCTGTTGTCAACAAGTCCTTTGGAGGCAATGTATTAATAGTTGGAGCACCGGCTAAAGAAAAGTCGTTCCGGACGATTTGGTATTCTGACGAACCGATATATATGGAGAGAATAACTCGTATTCAAGATTTAAGAAGAGTTCTATTTGACTAAGTTGTTTATAAAAATATAGAATTACTTATGTATGTAGTTTTTATCAGTGACGGTGCTTTTCCGCACGGTACACCCGGTGCCAGTAGAATTGTATCTTATGCAAAGTATCTGGTTAAAGCCGGAGTGAAAGTCAAAATCATTTGCTTTTATCCCACCCATCTTTTTAATCCAATAACCACAAACATTTCTCCTGAAGGATTATGTGATGGTGTTGATTATTGGTATCCAGCTGGTACAGCCTACTGGCCTAAAAAAAAGACGGCCGTAATAAAAAAAGTAGTATTATTAGTTAAATCATTTTTTAAAACTTTGTCTTTTTTGTGGCATAATCGGTCAGAGATAAGCATTATTCAAACCTATACTTATAGACGGGGACTATTGAAGACAGCATATTTCTTCTCGAGGCTACTCAGAAAACCTTTAGTATCTGAGAGAAGCGAATTACCGGTGTTTTATAGAGAAAAAGAGTTCTATGCAAAAACATTTCGTCGTAGGATGTTTAGAAGAAAGGCTGAAAGGTCATATAGACTACCCGATGCTTGGTTTCTGGAGACAAGGACATTGGCTGACTATTATATGTCACAAGCTCGCCCATCAGCAGCCTTATGCATAATTCCGATGACTGTAGATGTCCAAAGGTTTTCAAATATTAAACCAACTGAAAACAAATCTTATGGCAGATATATTGCCTATTGCGGAAATATGTTGGAGTACGATGGAATAAGTATTTTAATTAAAGCTTATAGCATTATAGCTCCGAAATATCCGGATATCAATCTTGTCCTTGCCGGGCATTCTTCCGATGTTTCAGCGCAGAAGAAACTGGTGGCAGAACTAAAACTACAAGATAGAGTTTTTTTCATAGGAAAAATCCCTGGAGAGGAAGTGCCTGGCTTATTGTCAGGTGCCGAATTGTTGGTTCTTGCCAGTCCCACATCTATGAGAGCATCAGCAACAATGCCGTGTAAGGTTGGAGAGTATCTTTGTACAACGCGCCCTGTTGTAGTTACCGGTCAGGGTGAATTGTTGAATTATCTTACGGATGGTATTGATGCATATTTGGCTGAGCCCGATAGTGCTGAAGCGTTTGCTGCAAAAATGAACCAAGCATTAACTGATATTAGTTTAGCCAATGAAATAGGAAAACGGGGAAGAGAGGTCGCCATTCGTGAATTTAGTGGCGAGCCTCAGGCAGAGAAAATCATTAAATTTTATATATCATTATTAGGGGGAGAACGTGGTTAAACTGGTTGATAAGTCGAAGATATCCACTTTGGATTATCTTTATATGTTTTTTATCATAATATATGCAGCCCGGGCAAATGCTTTTGTCAGAGGGTTAGGTGATCCATTGTCAATGGGCAATGCACTAGCAGTCGTATTTACGATTATTATGATTTTTAAGCATAGAGTAAAGTTTACGAAGAATTATCTCATATCCATATTTATACTAATTATATATACAATCATCACTTTTATTGTTCATAGTTATGTGTCGGGAGGTTTTATTCCGAGGTGGTTTATCTATTTGACAATTGCTTACGTTATTTGTCAAATATATGGAGAGCGTATATATGCGCTTATCGAGTCTGCTTTGTTGCCACTCATTCTTATATCAATGGGAATGTGGGTGTTACATTTGATGTTTCCTGATGTAATACATACTTTTGTTGAATCAGTTTCCCTTCCTAGCTTTAGCGATAATCCCGACTATATGACGTACAATTGTATATTCTATACAATTAATGGTGAAGAAGATCGTGTTTTGTCAGACTATTTTATGTTCAAACGAAATGCTGGTTTTGCATGGGAGCCTGGAGCATACGCCACATTAGCGTGTTTAGGCATATCGTGTAGTTTAATTAGAAATCCAAACAGGCTGATTAGTGTTTCAATGGTGATTTACTTGGCTGCTATAGCGACATCCCAATCTACCACAGGTGTTTTTATCCTTGCATCTATTTTGTTAGTTTGGGTGATTATCAATAAAAAGTATCTTTGGGCAATTCTCTTGGTGCCAGTTGCGCTGTATGTGTTTGGTTTATCGTTTGTTGGCGATAAGTTTGTTGATGAATATACTGATATATCATTAGCTGCAGGTAATCTTAATAATGCAGAGTATCACGGGCGGTTATTTGGCTTGGAAGCGTCATTGGTTGAATTCATGCAACATCCGATCATTGGTTTAGGCGGAAAACAAGAAACATACTTGCTGTCAACAGGAATGGATGCCGCAATTTTCAGTGGACTTGGTTTTCTGTTGACCAGATTTGGTTTACTTCTATCGGTCGTTTTTTTTATCATTCTGTTTAAAAGTGAAAAGAACGTAAGGTGTTGTTTTAATAATAGAGGTGGTTTCTGCGTAATAGTGACAATTGCTCTTTCAATGATAAGTTATAGTATGTGGGAGCAACCATTATTCTTGGCCCTCGCTTTTATGAGCGTATATGGCTCATTTAATTGCAGTCAAGATAAAGCATAAATAGAGCATAAGTTTAGCATTGTAAAGTTCATCTAATAGTAGTATAGAATGTCGGAATTAGGATGTATTGCAATCATTTCTGATGACTATCCAAGTGAAGGAAGGATGGTGTTTGTCTTTGTCCAACAATTAGTGGAAGCGTTGGTCGATGACGGTGTTGTGATTAGTGTAATAGCCCCTCAAAGTCTTACGCGTACATTGTTTCGTGGTGTCAAGCTTTTACCCAAGCATCAGACGTATAATACAAAGCATAGCAATCAATACAATGTATACCGTCCGTTTTCATTGTCGTTTAGTAATGGCAATAAGATGTTATACAAACTTGCGAAGCGATTCAACCAAAGACAAATAAATAAATGCTTGAACTTAGTATCTCCACAGATTATTTATGGTCATTTTTGGCATAATGCCATAAAAGGAGCTGTGTATGCGTCACTTAGAGGAAAGCCTTTGTTTGTTGCTTGTGGTGAGGGAGATAATGCATTAGACAATTGGGCATCTAAGCTGTCAAGTGACGAAAAGGCAAAGATTCGAAATCTTGTAAATGGTGTTATCAGTGTTTCTACCGAGAACAAGCGCAAGTGCTTGAATTATGAAATTAGTACGGATAAAAATACAATAGTTCTACCAAATTGTGTTGATGAATCTGTTTTCCACCCCGTTGACGGTTCTGGATTTAGAAAACAATTAGGCGCGTCAGAATCAGACTTTGTTATTTCTTTTACAGGTGCTTTTATTGATAGAAAAGGATACAACAGATTATCTGATGCCATTGATCTACTTAATGAAGAATGTATTAAGGTGATTTTCTCTGGTCAACCGATGGCAGGTCATGAGAACGACATGCCTCGTTGTAAAGGTATTATTCATTGCGGGGCAGTCAATCATGATGATTTGCCGAAATTCTTGTGCGCTTCAGACATTTTTGTTCTTCCTACATTGAAAGAAGGTTGTTGTAATGCAATCGTAGAAGCCTTGGCATGTGGAGTACCAGTGGTTTCATCTAACAGGCCTTTTAACGATGACATTCTTAATGAAGGCAACTCACTGAGAGTTGATCCTGAAAGTGTGGATGAGATAGCGGGAGCAATACGGCAATTACGAGACGACAAGGAATTATATAGTAAGTTAAAAGAATACACCATTTCCAACTCTAATAATTATTCTATTGTAACTAGAGCAAAAAAAATAAAAGAGTTTATAGAATCAAAAATATGAAAATTGCATTAGTATTACCGGGTTCAATTTGGTACGCTCCATATGTACGTCTCTATACAGTGATTCTTGATGAACTACATTTGGACTATTCTATTATTTCTTGGAATAGGGAAGGTGACGATAAACTGGAAGGTTTCCAGTACAATGTTCCCTGTGTTAAAGGACACGGTTCAGCTGGATGGAAGGCATATAAGGGTTATATCAAGTTCATAAAGAAGATAATAAAAGAGCAGGGATTTGAAAGAATAATCGTTTTTGGCCCTCAAATGACATGCATGCTTAGCGGTTATTTGTTACTGCATTTTAGGGGTCATTATATGATTGACTACCGTGACTTGTCGATAGAGCAAAAAGCCGGTTTCAAACAACTATTTGCGGTGATGTTGAAGTTTAGCTGTGCTAATGTTATATCTTCCCCGGGCTTCAAGCGTTGTCTGCCTAAGCATGATTATTATTTGTCCCACAATTTTGATGTTAATGCTGCCAAAACGGCTATCAATGAAATAGTTGGTGGATCGTTTAAGGCAGATAAACCGATAGAGGTGCTTACTATCGGAGCGATAAGGGATTTCGGTTCGAATATTGAGGTTGTTAAGGCTTTAGCCAATAGAGATAATGTAAGAGTGAGCTTTGTGGGGAAAGGCGGAACATCCGACAAGATTGCTGCATATTGTAAGGCGGAGGGTATTACCAATGTGTCATTTACTGGTTTTTACCAGAAGCAAGAAGAGGCTGGCTATGTGAAGAATGCCACATTTATGAATATCTTCTATCCTCGGGTAATTACCCATGATACGGCATTATCCAATCGCTTTTACAACTCGCTTATATATAAAAAGCCTATGATAGTAACAAGTCATACCACACAGGGTGACTATGTTGAGAAGAACCGATTGGGTGTTGCTGTGAACGATTGCAGTAACCTCTACGATACGCTTTTCAATTTCATCAAAACAGAAGACTTTAACGAGTATTGCACAAGGTGCAACAACCTTTTGAAGACTTTCATAAGGGACCAAGAAGAGTTTGAAGCAGCTGTTCGTGCTTTTGTGAAACAATAAAACGACAAGTATGGTTGCACATAAAGGATTTGCCGCTTTAGGTTTGCAACTCAGCCCTGTTCAAAATGTTTTGTTCCTGGTGGCTTTATGGTCACTCTGCCTCACTTTGGCCTATCTTGCTGTGGTAATTATTAACAGGTGGCTGCCTTAGCTGTGGGATTTGAGGAAACTATCGAATAAGAAATAAACCTTTTACAATATGTACCGTCACTTCTTCAAACGTCTTTTCGACATCCTTGGCAGCTTAATAATTCTGCCGTTCGTGTTGCTTGAAATCATTGTTCTTGCACCGTTTATTTGGCTTACTGACCGAGGTCCCGTGTTCTACAATGCCACTCGTGCGACAAAGGGATATAAACCGTTTAAAATGTTTAAACTTCGTTCAATGTATGTGAACTCACCTGATTTGAAGAATCCCGATGGCAGCACTTACAATAGCGATAACGACCCCCGGGTGACACCTGTTGGCCGCATTCTGCGCAAAACATCCCTCGATGAGTTTCCTCAGTTTCTTAATATCCTTTTGGGTCACATGAGTTTTGTCGGCCCGCGTCCTAAAATCTGGCATAGCGACAAGAGAATCGAGGATATGGATGAGAACCGTCAGAAAAGTTATAGTGTGAAGCCAGGAGTAACAGGTTATGCTCAAGCATACTTTCGTAACAGCATAACTCAAGATGAGAAGTTTAAATGGGATGCTTATTATGCTGATAATCTGACGATGTGGATGGATATAAAGATTCTCTTTCAAACAGTGTGGTCGGTTGTCGCCCGCAAGAACATTAATACAGCTCAAAGCTACAAGCAACAATGAAAAGACTGATGATTGTTGGTGCCTCAGTGCTTCAACTCCCTGCTATCCTTAAAGCCAAAGAAATGGGTTTGTATGTGGGCGTAGCCGACTACAACCATCAGGCTATAGGCATCCAATACGCCGACGAGTTCTTCAATGCCTCCACTATGGATGAGGATGCGGTGCTTTCTGCTGCATTAAAGTTCAAACCCGACGGAATCATGACTTTGGCTACTGATATGCCCATGCGGGGTGTGGCTAAAGTGTCGGAAAAGCTAGGTTTGCATAGTATCTCCTACGACACAGCCTTCAAGGCCACTGACAAATTCGAGATGATTAAAGCCTTCAAGGCTCATGATGTGGCCTCACCATGGTTTTTTACTGTGGATTCATTGGAGGAACTGAAAGCCCTTGAAAGCCAAATGTCGTATCCATGCATCATGAAGCCTACCGACAATGCAGGCAGTCATGGTGTGGTGTTGGCATACGATTTTGATGAATTGTTGCAATCCTATGAATACAGTCGTGCCTCGGCTCGTCATGGCAGGGTGATTATCGAAGAGTACCTGCAAGGCAATGAGGTCAGTGTGGAAGTGATGGTGGTGGATGGGAAAGTAAATATCCTGCAAATCACCGATAAACTGACAACGGGTGCGCCGCATTTTGTGGAGATGGGACATAGCCAACCCTCCCGGCACCCTTTTGAAACGCAAAAAGCCATCAAGGATTTAACTGTTCAGGCTTGTAACGCAGTCGGCATTAACCAAGGTCCGGCTCATGTGGAGATGATGGTGACTGAGCGTGGTCCAGTGATGATCGAACTGGGTGCACGCATGGGTGGCGACAACATTACTACCGCCTTGGTACCACTTTCAACAGGCATTGACATGGTGAAAGCGACTATTGATGTGGCTTTGGGCAATACGCCCGACATTGAACCGAAATGCCAATGTGGCTCAGCCATTCGTTATCTCGAAGCACCAGAGGGCGTAATTGCAAGCATCACTGGTGTTGAGGAAGCAAAACAAACGCCCCATATCAAAGATGTCATCATGACCAAGGCGGTAGGTGACCCTTCCACACCAATCCATTGCAGCAACGATCGTATTGGTTCGGTTATTGCACAAGCGGCAACAGCTGAAGAAGCCGTGAAAGCTTGTGAAAAAGCGATGAAACTCATAAAAATAGAAATCAAATAAAAACTTATCGATATGAAATACTACACTATGCCAGAAACGCGTGCGTTTCTTGAAAGTATCGGTATGCCTGGCGGCGACCTGTACGATTTACCTACATCAGAAAAACGCTTCCCCGATGGAGGCCAATACCGTTTTGAGGTTCCTGGCATTCAAGGCCCTGGCCCGATGAAGGCTTTACTGGAAGCCTTGGACGAATATGGCATACAGATCCATCGTGTCACGCAAACCAAAGGTATCATGTTTCTTACGGATGACGAAATCAGCAAGATGGTGGAATATGCCAAGAAATGGAATGTGCAGTTGGTGTTGGCTTGTGGTCCACGTGCCACTACCGACACCTCTGCTTCAGTGAAGACTGAAGAGGGTCAACGTATGGGTTATCGTCTTCGCGGTGAGGAGCAGATTGCCCGTGGCATCGAAGAGATTCGCCGAGGTGCCAGATTGGGTGTTCGTGGCTTCCTCGTCTATGATGAAGGTCTGCTTTGGGCCTTGGGCGAAGCCCGCAAGAAAGGTTTCATTCCCGCCGATTGCCACTTCAAGGTAAGTGCACACAGCGGCCATGGTAACCCGTGTTCAGCCCATGTGCTGGAGACTTTGGGAGCCGATTCCATCAATCCGGTTCGCGATATCCAGGTGCAGATGTTGGCTGCTATGCGTGCTGCCATCAATGTGCCGATAGACCTGCACACTGAGAACCCGAAATCCAGCGGTGGCTTTATTCGTCACTATGAAGTGCCTGACTTTATCCGCGTGGCTGCTCCCGTCTATTTGAAGACCGGTGGTTCGGTTGCGGCTAACCACAGCTATGACACCACCGAAAAGGAAGCCAAGCAGCGCGCCAAGCAGGTTTCGCTTGTGAAGAGAGTCATTGATACTTATTATCCTGAAGCGATAGTGTCTCCAAAACTATAAAAAGCTATGAAGGAAAACGAATTTAAAACAGAAGGCAAACGTCTTCTTGTTCTTGGTGGCACATCAGCAAAAGACATTGTCACTCAGGCCAAGCGAATGGGTGTTTATACCATTGTCGCCGATCTAGATGAGACCAATGTTTCTAAGAAAATTTCAGATGAAGCTGTTGTTATTAGCACAACTGACACCGAGTCATTAGTGAATTTGATTAAGGAAAAACAAATCAATGGTGTTTTCTCTGGCCCGTCGGAGTTTAACATTCAGCAGGTGATGAAGGTGTGTGAAGCATCTGGGTTGCCTTTTTATGCTTCTAAAAAACAATGGGATATCTGTCAGAACAAAGCTACTTTTAAGGATTTATGTCGTAAGTTTAATGTGCCAGTTGTTCCCGAGTATCAGGTATCAAAGGAGATGTTTCCTGAAGAATTGACCAAGGTGAAATACCCTGTTGTAGTCAAGCCAGTAGATGCTTGTAGCTCAAAGGGGTTGTCGATTTGTTCTGACGAAGCACAATTGCGCCAAGCCATTCCTTATGCTATTTCCGCATCTGAATCAGGGAAATATATCGTGGAGAAATGTATCACCAGTGATTATGGTTTTGGATGTCGCTATATTGCGAATAACGGAGAGATTTATTTGTCGGCGGTGTGCGATCGTTACACTGTTGATGAGTTTGATGGAAAGGCGCATATAAGTGCCGCTGCTATATTCCCATCCAAAAAGACGGATGCATTCATTAGAGATGTCAATCCGAGAATCGTAGCCATGTTCAAATCTATTGGATTGGCCAACGGCACATTCTTCATGCAGGCTCTTGTTGACCAAGAGGATGGTCAAATATATTTCCACGAGATGGGACTTCGCCTTAGTGGAGGCTTGATTTACTCTATGCTCGAAGCCTCTTGCGGATACAATGATGTACAGATGATGATTCGTTATGCCCTAGGTGGTCCAATGGCCACAGATGAAGATGTTGCTAAGATTGATCCTTACATGCATGGAAACTTTGTTGGTAGTTTGACAATTCCACTCAACGTTGGTATAATAGGTCATATCGAAGGTGTTGAAGAGGTTCGCTCCAATCCTAAGGTGACCAGTTTGGTTCAATATTACCAAGAGGGTGACAGCATTGGATCTGAAATCATAGGAACGCTAATGCAGCATTTCTGTCGTGTAAAAATGATGACCGATTCTATTGAGGAATACTATCATTTGATTTCTTGGATTCAGAGTACAATTCATATCACAGATGTGAGTGACAATGACATGGTGTATCGCTATTTCGATTCAAACCGTATCCGTTAACCTTTTGAATTATAGTATTTGAAATTAACTATTAGAGAGATGGGCAAAGTGAGAGATGCAAGGTTTGATACCCTAAAAGGCGTGTTGATTCTTACGGTGGTATTCGGCCATTTTTTCACCCATGATGATTCACATGGTATTATAAGTGAATCTTTGGCCAATTTCATCTATTCTTTTCATATGCCTCTTTTTGTGTTTGTGTCTGGTTATTTTACTAATAATCAACGAGTTTTACGGAGTGGGGTGCGTATTCTAGAAACATATATAATCTATCAGTTGGTTAAAGGGATAGCATACAATTATTCGCCTCTTTGGTTACTAATTATGCCAGCTCCAATGCTTTGGTATTTGGTAGCATTGATATTATGGAGATTGTTGTATGCTGGTTTGGAAAAGATTGGAGCAAAAATTACATGGCATTTTATTTTGATTCTTATTTGTTTGTCGGTCGCAGCAGGGTTTGTTCCATGGATAGGTCGTGAGTATGCATTAAGCCGAATCATTGTTTTTGCACCATATTTTTTCTTAGGTGTATTGGTTCAGAAAAAACAAATAATAGACGTGATAAAAGAGAAAGTCAATCTAAAGTTGGCCTTAGGTGTTTTGGCTTTAATACTTGTTATAAGTGTATTATTCGCTTTGTATTCTATATAATGTCAGAAGTGTCTTTTCTGGAACTTTGCCGTATCCTGAAGGTGACAGGTGGATATACGCAGGGGCAAGATTTTTGACTTATATTAGCTCTACGATTATTTCTATTGCATTTATCCGTGTGTTTTCTTTCAATGCCCAAACACTTGGTGTTATTGGAAAAGACAGTTTGAAGTATTATATGTTCCATGGTTTGTGTTTGATGGCTGTGGAGTTCTTTGGTTTGCCATGGTCAACAGCATGCGCGGTGCTTTATGCAACAATTGTTACCGTTACAATTTATTTTTTCAACAAAACAAAATTGTCAGACTTTGCCATCGCTCCTGTTAATTTTTTAATCAATCGAAAAAAGAAATAATGACTCAGACAGACTATTTGATAACAGGAATAAAGCAACTCTGTGAAAGGCCTATCAGCGAGGAGGAATTCCACCAGTTGAAACGCTGTATGCTTGATTGGGTAGGGGTTTCATTTGCTGGGGCTACGTTGCTACAAGAAAAGATGCGTCCTATAATAGAGATTGCATCTGATGGTCCTTGCTCATCTTTTTTGACGGATAGGAAACTTGACTTTCACTCTGCTTCTTTTCTGAATGGCTACGCTGCCCATATTTTGGAACTTGATGACGGCCATCGGTTTGGAATGTTGCATTTAGAGGCTCCTTTGTTTTCTGCTTTATGGGCTGTAGCTCAGCAGGATAGAGTAGATTTTAATCATTTTGTCAAAGGAATCTTGGTAGGTTATCAAACAACCGTCCAATTAGCCCGTAGAATCCAACCTGAACATAAAAAGCATGGTTACCATGCAACAGGTACCTGCGGTACGATAGGTGTGGCTTGTGCTGTTGCGACAGCTCTGGATTTTACTGATAAACAATTTGAATCTGTCATCGGAGCGGCTGTGACTCGTGCAGCAGGTCTTTTGTCAGCTTTGGATTCTCCCTCGGAACTTAAGCCCTACAATATTGCTGGTGCTATTGAGTCTGGGATAATGTCAGCCTATATGGCACGTTGCGGTTTTGAATCACAGTATGATCCGATTGATGGAAAACGGGGCTTTTTCAAGACTTACTCCAATGGGAATAATGTAAAATCCTTAGCCTCCTTCAATGAGAGTTCAGAGATCCTCAATATATACTTTAAACCATATGCTGCTTGTAGGCATTGCCATGCCCCAGTTGAGTGTGCTTTAACTTTAAAAGAAACGAATAGCTTTGAAGCTAAAGATATTCAGGAAGTAATTGTTGAAACATATCGTTTGGCTATTGATGGACATAACCACAGTGATATACCTACTCCAAGTTCGGCAAGGATGAGCATTCCGTATTGCGTGGCCGTATCGCTCACAAAAGCGGAATGTGGTATGGAGGCTTTTTCCGAACAAGTAGTTGCGGATTCTAACATTCTGGCATTGACCCGTAAAGTACGGGTTGAGGAAGACCCTGTGATGACCTCGCTTTCACCTGGAAAACGTGGCGCAAGAGTAGTAGTAAAGACTGTATCTGGCCAAGAGTACATTTCGGAAGTTGACAATCCTCTTGGTGAGCCAGAACATCCCATGTCAGATGCCGAATTAGTGAAAAAATACTATGATATGATGGGCTTTGCTGGGGTAGACAATCAAAAGGCAAAAACCATCCATGATATGATTTGGAAACTTGAAACAGAATATAATGAACTATTAAAGATTTTCTAATATGGCCAATCAAGTAAATGTTTCAATAGAAAACCTGAAGCAAGTAGTTTTAGAAGTATTTGCGAAGGTGGGCGTGTCGGAAGAGGATGCCAACATTATTCTCGACACCATTCTCTTTGCCAACCGTCGAGGTGTGGCTACACACGGAGTGGGTCGTCTGCCACTGTATGTTCACAAGATTGCAGCAGGGCATTATAACCCAAAGAATGAAATCGAAGTGCTTTCTGACAATGCTGCATACGCATTGTTAGATGCTCACAACGGTTTTGGTCAGGTGGTTGCATACAAGGCGACCAAGATGGCCATTAAAAAAGCCAAGAAGTATGGCGTAGCCGTAGTGGGGGTCCGTAACAGTAACAACTTCGGTACGGCTGGCTATTTTGGCGATATTGCCGCTCGTGAAGGATGTGCAGCCATGGTTTATGCCAATGCTGCCCCAGCTATTGCGCCTACAGGTGGCAACAAAACAATCTTTGGAACTAATCCTTTGTGCTATGCTTACCCAGGTGATGAGGAACATGATCCTATCTTGCTGGATATGGCCACAACTATTGCTGCTCGTGGTAAGATACGTCTTGCGGCTAAGAATGGTGAGAAGATTCCATTGGATTGGGCTATCGGTCCTGACGGGCAACCTACTGACGATCCGAATGTGGCACTGAAAGGCTCTCTGCTTCCTATTGGTGGCTATAAGGGCTATGGACTGAGTATGTTCGTTGACATCTTTGCTGGAATGCTCACAGGCTCGCATTATGCAGGTGAAGTGAAGAACCTTAGTAATATGGAAGAAGATTCGGGCAACGGTCATCTCTTTGTAGTGATTGATTTGGACAAGTTTATGACACCAGAGGAAAAGAAAGAGAGAATTGCCCATTTTTATCAGGCCGTCAAGGCTTGTGGAGAAGAAGGCAAGATCTTTATGCCCGGCGAGATAGAGTATATCAAAATGAAAAAAGCAGTGGAAACCGTGCAAATCAGTTCTAAGCAATTCGAAGATGTGAATGCCGTGGCTGAAGAAGTAGGAATTGTTTCCCGATTGAAAGAAATAGACTTATAACTTTTCTACATAGAATTAAATGAGACATCATCTATATAATCCAAACTTCAAGTTCGTAAAAGAACCTGAAGAATTCAACAAATATACCGATAGAAGTGTTTTGCAGTTTTGTCTGGGCGCTTGCATGTATATGCCAGGCCATAAAGATTTCATCGATGCGATTCTAACTCACAAATATCCCGGGCTTACTTCTATGGTGATGTGTTTTGAGGATGCTTGCAAAATTGAAGATGTACCAAAAGCGGAAGCCAATAGCCTTCATACCTTGGATGTGTTGTCGCAAAAATTGGAAGATGGCGAGATTTCCTACGCAGATATTCCTTTGCTGATATTTAGGGTTCGCAATCTTGAGCAATTCAAGCATTTTGCAGAGCAATTGAAACCTCGTTACCTGAAAGTATTGACAGGATTCAATTTCCCAAAATTCAATTCAGATAATGGCGAGGGCTATTTTGCCTATTTAAAGGAATTAAATGACCGCTTTGGTGAAATTATTTATGGTCTGCCTATTATTGAGGATAGTACTGTGGCCTTCAAGGAAACAAGAATGGAACAACTACTTGGGATTAAACGCATCCTTGACAGCTACAAACCGCTTGTTTTGAATGTCCGTGTAGGTGCAACCGATTTTTCGTCTTGTTTTGGAGCAAGGCGAGATGTGGAATACACTATCTATGACATTATGACGGTGAGCGATATCCTACTTGACATCTTGAATATTTTCACCCGTCGTGGCGATTATGTGGTATCAGGTCCAGTGTGGGAATATTTCAAGGTAAAAAAGAGTATGAGATTCCAAGAATTGCCAAAAATAAATCTTCAAGAGTCACTTATGCGTCGTGAGCCTTTGGTAAGTGCCGAAGTGGATGGTCTGATGCGCGAATTGGTGCTTGACAAGGCCAATGGGTTTATTGGAAAGACAGTAATCCATCCCAGCCACATCAACTATGTGAACGGCTTCCTTGCGGTTACGCGAGAAGAATATGAAGATGCTTTGCAGGTGTTAAATACCTCAGGCGGTGTCATTAAGAGTGGTTCAGCCAACAAAATGAATGAAATTGGACCACATCGATTGTGGGCTGAACGTCTTGTGGCTAGAGCTTCGGCATACGGAGTGATTGAGAACAAGCAGAGTTATCTGGAGTTGTTTCATGCGGAATCAGAAGAATAAAGTTTTAGAAACAATATAAAAATGACTAATTATGAGCATTAAAAAGTTCTTATGGGATTGCAGGTATTTTGTTATGTACTTGCCAAACACTATCAGTGAGGCGTTTTACTCACGCCATCCTTATTTTGCCATCAATTTCAGAACATGGTGGTTCAAGAAAACCAAATTGGGGAAGAAAAACCATAATGGAAAAGTGTTTAGAGATGATATTAACGAAAACTTCAAAACATTTTTAACCCAGGAAGAACTATCAAATAAGGCGTATACTGATGAGCTTACAAACGATTTGGTGAAGTGCTACATAGTATATGGAATTACCCCTGATGAGTATTTCATGCATGATTTCAGAAACAAAAGTGACGACTACAGAATGTCTATCTTGTCACGAAAAAGGAAAGATGATATTTATTGTAGGTATCTTGGTCGTGATTTGCACAAGTGTTTTATGCAACTAAAAGACAAGTGGCAATTTTATGAACTGTCCAAACCATATTTCAAAAGGGATGTTTGTCGTGTAGAGAAGGATTCCGATTTAAGTGGTATGGAGGAATTCTGTAAGAAACATAGTCGCTTTGTTGCAAAACCTCGTTTGGCTTCAAGTGGAATAGGTGTTCATGTTGTTGACTTGCAGAAGGATCCTAAGACAGCAAAAGAATTGTTGGAACATTATCAGAAATTAGAGGATGGCAAGTGGATGTTTGAGGAGTTCATCGAACAAGATCCAGCCATGGCCGCATGGCACCCTTCTTCGGTTAATACTATACGTATTCCTTCTATTAGGACCAAACATGGTTGCGAGGTTATCTTACCGCTTTTCCGCACAGGTAAAGACGGCAACTTAGTTGACAATTGCCATAACAATGGCGGTTTGATGGCTGTACCTGATGCAAAAACAGGTGTTTTGCTCACCGATGGTTATGATGTGTTTCAGAATGTTGTAGAATGTCACCCGAATTCAGGCATGAAGTTTAAAGGCTGGCAGATACCTAGATGGGAAGAACTTATTGAGCTTTCGGCAGAGGTTCATATGTCATTACCACCAAAGCATAAGTATATTGGTTTCGATTTTGCCCTAACTCCCAATGGATGGGTTTTAGTTGAGGGTAACTGGGGAAATATTCCTCATCAAGTTTGTGTTGGATATGGAATCAGAAAGGAATTTGAACAATTGATGAAAAGCTAATAGTTGGCAAGATTATGCAAACTGAAAAAAAGTATAATTACTGTCTTGATTTTATTAATGGAATAGCTTGTATATTGGTTGTTCTTATACATTGTAAATTTCCAGGTATATTAGGTCTTTCTGTTCAGGCTGTTGCTAGATTTGCAGTGCCTTTGTTTTTTATGGTATCAGGTTATTATTGCTATCGTAGAGATAGTGACGGGGGAGTATCTGATATTCATTCTGTTAAAAGAAAAATTTTACATGTAGCAAATATTACGTTTATTGGGTATTTGTTTTATTGCTTGTTTTTTTTGGTTGAAAATTGGTTGATTCATGCAAACCATACTTTTGATTTTTCTTTACGTCATGTATTAAAGGTTATTGTGTTTAACGTGCCATCAAATGTGCCTCCTCATTTCTGGTTCTTGTTTGCCTTAATAGAAGTGTATATTTTGTATCTTTTATCGTATTGTTTAAGTTCAAGAAAGCGGGATATGTTTTTTCTATAATAATGTTTATAGCACTGATTGGCTTGCAGCAGGGTGCGAGCCTGGTTTTGGGTTATAGCGTTACAACTTATTATTATAGAAACTTTCTTGTTGAGGGTTTCCCTTTCTTCATGCTTGGACATTTCATACACGAAAAAGAAGAAAAGTGTAAGTTAAGTAATAAGCTATTATTAACAATTGTTTTTTTTTCTGCATTATTGAGTATAGTGGAACGCTTTATGTTCAAGGGGTTTATAAAAGTGTTCCTTTCAACTTATCCATTGGTTATTTGCTTGTTTTTGTATGCAGTTAATAATTCTACTAAACACCAAGGAGCAATTCAATTATTAGGGAAAAACCTTTCTTTGCCAATTTATATACTTCATTGGTTTGTAATGATAATTGTTGATAGATTAATCAATTACTATGACTTTTCTGGCAATGCAATAGTTCTTTGGATTCGTCCTATGGTTGTAATAGGGATAACTATATTGTTGAGTTTTTTATATAATACTTTTTTCATTGATGGAATACAGAAGCTAACTAAAAAAATTGAATAATTTATAAGACAATTATTATGCAATATTATGAGTTTCCTAACAAAATCAAGATGCCCTTATTAGGTTTAGGTACTTATCCATTACATGGTGAACTTCTTGCGAATACAATTAAAACCGCCTATAGTTTAGGGTATGAACTGTTTGATACGGCGATTTCTTATCAAAACGAATTAGAAATAGGTGATTTGTTGGCTAAAGAAGGTATTGAAACAGATCGGTTATTTGTAACATCAAAAGTTAGCAGAAAGGTATTATGTGGTCAGAAGAGGTTTCTTTTTCTGGATCGTAAAACAGTAAAGAAAGCTTATGGGCAGTCATGCAAGAATTTGGGTTTACAAAAGTTAGGAGCCTATTTGATTCATTATCCCTTTGACGACTGTTCAAAACACTATTGTAAGTTGATGGAATTATATGATTCAGGGATGGTGGATGTTGTTGGGGTGTCGAATTTTGACATAAGAGAATTAAAAGAACTATATACAAAGTGCGGACGTTGGCCTATGATGAATCAAACAGAAATATCACCATATAACACCCAACAAGACTTAATACACTTCTGTAAGGACAATGGGATTTTGGTACAGGCATATTCTCCGTTTGGAAGAGGCAATCTTGTGCATGAATTAATGAATGATGAAGTTCTTGTGAGAATAGCCAATGATCACCAAAGAACGGTTGGTCAGGTGATATTAAGGTATATTGTTCAGCAGGACGTGTCAGTGGTTGCGAGGTCTTCAAATCGTGAAAGACTAAGGGACAATATTAGTATTTTTGATTTTGAACTTGCAGAAAACGAAATGGAAGCAATTTCTAAATTAAACAAAAATACCGTATTTGGAGTAAACCAAATTAATAAGTATAACAAAAAAGCAGTGAGGATTTAACATTTCTTTTATGATAGAATTAATAACTCCTTTAAGCGAAGAAGCCATCAGCCAACTTAATGTTGGTGACGTGATCTCAATTACAGGCTATATCTACACGGGTCGTGATGCCGTGTTGCCCAAAGTTATAAAATTGGCTGAGGAAGGTCGCTTGGATGATTATGGTATTGACCTGCAAGGAGCGGTGATATTCCACACAGCGGTTAGTCCTGCAGGCGTAGGACCGACTTCGAGCAATAAAGTGGAAATAGAAAGCAGTTTTGAACCGCTTTCAAAACATGGTGTGAAAATGCACCTTGGCAAGGGTGCCATCTCGAAAGAAACAGTGAAAAAACTGGCGGAAAACAACGCTGTGTTTGCTGTGATACCTCCTGTGACCGCCTTGCTGGAAAGCCAAACCATAGAACGCGAAGTGGTAGCCTTTCCTGAATTAGGTATGGAAGCGATGAACCGTTTGAAAGTGGTAAAGTATCAAGCCATTATCGGCGCAGCCAAAGGAAGGAGCATTTATGATTAACGTACAAGAAAAAGTGGCGGACTGCTTGGTCCGTGCTGGTTCCACTTTCCGTGAAGATCAAAAAGACGCTTACCGTAAAGCCATAGCTTTAGAAAACAGTGAAAAGAGCTGCTGGGTGATGCGTCAGATACTTGACAATGCCTTGGTAGCCGAAGAACGTCGTAGTCCACTATGTGATGATACAGGCATCCCGCATCTTTTCCTTGAGGTGGGGAAAAACCGTTCTGTGACAGGCGAATTGTTGGAACAGATAAAAGAAGGTGTGGCACTTGGTTTGCGCCAACTTCCCGGTCGCCCCATGGCCATCAAAGGCGATGACTATGCCCGCATCGACCAAAGCGGTGGCTTGAATGAGGACAGTGGCGCACTGGCACCTTCTCCGATATTGATCAAACCTGTTGACGAAGATGTGCTTCGCCTTACCGTGCTGATGCTTGGCGGTGGTCCTGCCATTCGTGGCATTACCCAGCGCGTGTTCCACAAGCATAGTGTGGATGTGGTGGTTGACGAGATTGTTAACCGTGCAAAAGAAGGTGTTTCCAAACTTGGATGTAGCCCTTGTGTGCTTGCTGTGGGTATTGGTCGTTCTCAGTTCGAAGCAACGAGTCTGATGATGGAGGCCATGGTTTATGGTGACTTCAGCAAACAGTCTGACTTTGAGATGAGAATCACCGAAAAGGTGAATGAAGCCAACATAGGTCCGCTTGGATTGGGAGGTAAGCATAGCGTTTTGGCTACTTTTGCCAAAATCGGTCCTCAACGGGCAAGTGGTGTACGTATTGTTGCCTTAAGGCCTTGTTGTTGCTTTGAACCAAGAAGAGCAAGTGTTGAATTGTAATTATTTAAGATATGAAAATATTGTTTTTGAGTTCTTATGTAGGTAGCCATGTGGCTAGTTCACATTTGGCAAGCAACCGCAACGTAGCTTTTGCTAAACAAGGCTGGGATATGGTGTTCTATGCACCTACTCCATCACGAGGTTTGACAAAAGAAGAAATCAAAAAATCTCGGAAAAACAGAACTATATATAATAGTGAAAAGCGTCAGGTAATACACCTGTTTAGAATGTTCAGTGAGGGAAAAAACTCCATCCAAAGAGCTCTCCGTTATACACTTTCAGCAATTAAAGAGTTTAATCGCGGTGTCTTTGCCAAAGATGCACGTTCTTGTAATGTAATGTTGATATCCAGCACACCGCCCATCCAAGGTGCCATGGCTGCCATGGTCAAGAAGTGCCGCCGCGATCACATCCCTTTCATTTATGTACTTCAAGATATCTTCCCCGATTCCCTCGTGGGTACAGGTATGACCCATAAGGGTTCCTTGCTATGGAAAATCGGCCGTCGCATCGAGAATTTCACCTACCGCAACGCCGACAAGATCATCGTCATCTCGCAGGACTTCAAGCGCAACATCATGGCCAAGGGAGTGCCCGAAGAGAAGATTGAGGTCATCTACAACTGGGTCGATCAAAATGCAGTTATGGACGTGCCTCGGGAAAAGAATAAACTTTTCGACATGTACGGTCTCGACTGTTCTAAGTTCTACATTACCTATAATGGCAATATCGGCCTTACCCAAAATATGGAGATGCTAACCGAAGTGGCGCACGAACTGGAAGAGGAAGGGCGGGACGACATACATTTTGTGCTTACGGGCAACGGGGCCTATTGGGACACCTTGGTGACCAAACTCCGTGGCGAGAAGCAAGAGGCGCATCACACCGCCCCCGATGGCACCGAGGCCATCACCTTCGGCAACATCACCCTGCTGCCCTTCCAGCCCTACGACGACATCGCTTATGTGTTCAGCCTCGGCGATGCCAGCCTTGTCATTAGCAAACCAGGAGTGGGAGAGAACAGCGTGCCCTCCAAGACTTGGAGCATCATGAGTGCCTCGCGTCCCGTGCTGGCTAACTTCGACGAGAATGAGCTGAAGGAGATTGTGGATGGCTCCTCGGCAAGTTCCACCACAGGGAAACCTTGTGGCATTTTCACCAAGGCGGGCGACAAGGAAGCCTTTAAGCAGGCTATCCTCACCCTCTATAACGACCGCGAGCTGTGCAAGGAGATGGGCCGCAACGGCCGCCAGTTCGTGATGGACAACCTCACCCGCGAAGTAGGGACGCAGAGGTATGTGGAGGTTATCAAGCAATTTGAGAGATAAATTTAGGTGATTTGAATACAATAATTATGGGCTGGATTCGTTATCTTTGCAGATAACGGCAAAGTTTGTGGATCTGAGCTTTGTCAGAATAAAAGGATTGAGATATGATACTGTCGGCATTTAGTTATAAGACAAGCGGATGGGATCTGACGGAAATGGGGGCCATCCAAACCACCAATCTGTTGGTTGGGAAGAATGCGTCCGGAAAAACCCGCACCATCAGGGCATTGCAGAATGTTACCAACTTCCTGCAGGCGAGGCCTATCGTTCTCGGTGAGTCGGATTTTAAGGCTAAACTGACTTTCACGGATCCTCAGGAAGCGGGATGGCGGATGGTCTATCAGTTTGAAATTGCACAAGGGAAGGTGGCTACGGAACAGCTCTCGGTGAACGGAAAGAGCCTGATAAAGCGTAGTGAGGAGAAGACGCTCTTTATGGGAGAAACCATCAATCCTCCCAAGGAGAAGTTGGTGGTGCAGGTGAGAAGAGACCGCGATGCCTACCCTGAGGTGGAAAAGCTGATGGAGTGGTCAGAGGGTGTAGTTTTTGTGTCGTGTTCGAATATCAATCCTCTTACAGTTTTTATAAGCGGTTCGCCCGTTGTGAATCCTCTCCCTTTCAGCACACTGGTTGAGACGCTGACCAAGGAAGGGAAAAAGGACGTGATTGCAGAAGCACGCAGGCTGGGCTATGAGGTGATGGATTTGACGACGGTGAAGGCCAATGGCGAGATGAAGTTTGTGGTGGTCAATGAACGGTATGTGAAGAGTAACGTGATGGATTTCCAGCTTTCGAGCGGTATGATACGTGTTCTATATATTCTGTGTTTCCTGGAGTATGTTAAGAATAGCGACAGATACAGTCTGTTGCTGATTGACGATCTGGGCGAGGGGCTGGACTACAATAGGGCGACCCTGCTTGGGAAGAATGTATTTGACACCTGTGAGACAGAGGGCGTACAGCTGATAGCCAGCTCGAACGACTCGTTTATGATGGACGTTGTGGACATTTCGAAGTGGCATATACTGAGACGGAAGAACAGCAAACTGACGGTCTTGAACCAGAGCAACCAGCCAGAGTTGTTCAGTCGGTTCCGTATGACGGGGCTTAGTAATTTCGACCTGTTCTCGTCGGACTACATTGATAAATATTTAGCCCGTAGCAGCAAATGAAATATGCGGTGTATGTAGAGGGGCAATCGGAGTTGCTGTTCGTGGCAGATGTGCTGCAGAAGTATTCGGGCTATGACGCGGGGCGGTGTGGTTTTATCTGCATCAACCTGAAAGCGGACATCTTTGAGCGTATGAACTATCCGCAGCAAGGGGACGAGACCTCGGCAGACTACTATCAGATTGTCAATGTAAACAATGACAATATGGTTGTGTCGAAGTTGCGGAAGGACATACCGGGGCTGATAGGTCGTGGGTATAATGTAATCATCGGCCTGAAGGATGTCTTCAGCGAGGCATACGAGCAAATGATGAGTGGCGAGCCAAGGGTGGACAGGGCGAAGATTGAAGAGATGCACGCGATTCAGCAAGAAGTCATTGACGCTCCGGAAGGAAGCGACTGCAGGTTGCACTTCGCGATTATGGAGTATGAAGCGTGGATGCTGGCCCTGATAGAGAATTATGTCCTGCAGCACGGAAAGGACCTTGCTGGCGTGTGTGGACAGCTGGGGGTTGATCTGGCAGAGGACTTCGAGCAGACGGTGTACCACCCTTATCCGTTGGTGAGGAAGATATACCAAGCTTGCGGGGAGGATTATCATAAGCACGGGTCGGAATCGTTCTCATTTTTATCCACTCTGACGGTAGAAGATTATGAGAGACTTCGGCTTTCTGGCCGGTGCGCCTCGTTTGCAAAATTCATAGACAGCTTGATAGGAGGCACGAAGCCTCAACTTCCTTAATTCAATGAAGTGAGTTTTTTTCATAAGGGGGTTGCCTGACAGGGTGTAACCCTTTTGGCGTATTGTGTCAGATACGCCCTCTCTTAACAGTTATAGAAACAAGAGTTTTTACAGATATATGAACAAGACATTGAGAAACGTTCCGTTCTCTCCGCCCGACATGAGCGAAGCGGAAGCCAAAATGGCCACGGAGGCCATCCTAAGCGGATGGATCACCACCGGCCCCAAGACCAAGGAGTTTGAACGACAGATTGCAGCCTATATTGGCGTAAACAAGGCCGTTTGCCTCAACTCGGCCACGGCTGCAATGGAAATGGCTCTGCGACTGATAGGTGTTGGCCTGGAAGATGAAGTCATTGTGCCGGCTTACACCTATACCGCTTCGGCATCGGTGACCCAACATGTGGGCTGCAAGCTCGTGCTGGTCGATTCGCAGCCCGACTGCGTCGAGATGGACTACGACAAGCTGGCCGATGCCATCACAGAGCATACCAAGGTAATCTGTCCCGTCGACCTGGGTGGCATCGTATGCGACTTCGACAAGGTGTTTGCCGTGGTGGAGGCGAAGAGACACTTGTTCCATCCTTCCAACGAGATCCAGAAACGCATAGGTCGCATCATCGTGGCTGCCGACGACGCCCATGCCTTCGGTGCCCGATGGCACGGCAAGATGGCAGGTGCCATCGCCGACTTCTCTTCCTTCAGCTTCCACGCCGTGAAGAACCTCACCACGGCCGAGGGAGGCGCCTTGGTGTGGAACCTGCCGTTTGGGGAAGAGCCTGTGAAGTATGATGCATGGACCACCGTTCCACCCATTGAAGGTGAGACGTGGAATGCTTTTCTCTATCGTTTGAGCATGCTTTATTCCTTGCACGGACAGAACAAGGACGCTCTTGCCAAGACCCAATTAGGCTCTTGGGAATACGACGTCATCGGGCCATGGTACAAGTGCAACATGACCGACATCATGGCGGGCATCGGCTTGGCACAGCTGAGCCGCTACCAAGGAATGTTGGAACGTCGCCGTCAGATCATCGAGGCTTATGATGCCACCTTGGCCGACCTGCCCATGGCGGTGTTGAAGCACTATGGTCCCGATTTTGCTGGTAGCGGACACCTTTACATCACCCGTCTGCTGGGGCGCACCGACCAGGAGCGTCGCGAAGTCATCGTGAAGATGGCCGAGCGTGGCATCGCCTGCAATGTGCACTACAAGCCCCTGCCCATGATGACAGCCTACAAAGCTTTGGGCTTCGACATCAAAGACTTCCCAAACGCCTACCACTTGTTTGAGAATGAGGTGACGTTGCCGTTGCATACCAGGCTTTCGGATGAGGATGTGGAGTATGTGATTGGGAATTATGTAGACATAATCAAACATCTTTAACCTCTATTTGGTATAAAGCAAAAGCGTACCATGAAAGAGCGTATTTATCTCTGCCTTGCCAAGATGAGTGACAGCGGGGCTGAACAGCACTATATCGACGAGGCCTTCCGCACCAACTGGGTGGTGCCACTCGGCCCTAATGTGGATGGGTTTGAGCGGGATTTGGAGGACTTCGTCAACACTCCTAGTCTTCAATTAAGCAAGCATGTCGCGGCCCTGTCATCTTGCACCGCTGCCATTCACTTGGCGCTGTTGCAATTGGGCGTCGGGCCAGGCGACGAAGTGTTGTGCCAGACGTTCTCGTTTTGCGCGTCATCCAACCCGGTGATCTACTGTGGGGCGAAGCCAGTGTTTGTCGACAGTGAGGAAACGACATGGAACATGTCGCCCGAGCTTTTGGAGCAGGCAATAAAGGACCGTATGGTCAAGACAGGCCGCAAGCCCAAGGCCATCATCATTGTCGACCTCTACGGCATGCCTGCCGACTGGGACGCCTTGGAAGCCATCGGTGAGCAATACGACATTCCCATTATCGAGGATGCCGCTAATGCGTTAGGCTCTTTTTATAAGGGCAAGCCTTGTGGCGCATTCGGCAAATTGGCCACCTTTTCGTTCAATGGCAACAAGATGATCACCACCAGCGGGGGTGGGGCTTTGGTATGTCCCGACGAGACCTACAAGCAACGCGCCATCTATTTTGCCACCCAAGCTCGCGAACATTGCCTTTATTACCAGCATGAGGCCATCGGCTATAACTACCGCATGTCGAACATCTGCGCGGGCATCGGGCGCGGGCAGATGACCGTGGCCAACGACCACATCGCCCACCACAAGCATGTCTTCGGGCTTTACAGGGAACTGCTCAAGGACGTGAAGGGCATCGAAGTCCACGGCAACCCCGATGGGCGTTACGACTCCAACTTCTGGCTGAACACCATCACGATCGACCCCGAAGTCAGGATAAAGGGGCAGGAGAACGCCTATAAGACCATTGTGCAAGGCGCAGTGGGAGGTGCTGCTGGCGTGGTTCATGCCACCGAAAATGCCCATACCGACTGCGAGCCTAACGCCAACGTGGAAGCCTTGCGTGTCATCCTCGACCAAGCGGGCGTGGAGGCGAGGCCTTTGTGGAAACCCATGCACAAACAGCCTGTCTATAAGGAGGCCCCTGCATACGTCAATGGCGTGAGCGAAAGCCTCTTCAAGGTGGGAATGTGCCTGCCGAGCGGGCCTTATGTGAGCGATGATGATGTGAAATACATCGTGGATTGCATCAAGGCGGCGATGGTCTGAGGAAACAAATCTGAAGCAAACCATTTAAGAATTGAACATCGGAAAAACAGAAATAGTATTTTGCCAAGGATTGAGGGTTTTGTGTATCTTTGCGGCATGAAATTTTACGGCTGTAAATTTTACGGCAATAAAAGAATGGGGCATGAAGAAGTTCTACGACAGGCAACAGGAAATGAACCAACTGCTGGATATGCAACAGCAGGCGTATATGGATTACTCCCGGTTTGTCGTTCTGACAGGACGTAGGCGTGTGGGCAAGACGAGCTTGGTGTATCGGCTGATGGAGGAAACCAAGGCGCAAGCCCCTGGGCTGTATTTCTTCGTCGGACGCAAGACTGAGGCATCGTTGGTGGCGTCATTCTGCGAGGAGGTGCGCACGAAGCTCGATGAATTTGTGCCCGAGGGCATCGCATCCTTTCGCGGCCTGATGCAGCTGCTGCTGGAAATCGGCAAACGAAAGAATTTCACGCTGTTCATCGACGAGTTTCAGGAATTCGACAACGTCAATTCAGAGGTGTTCAGCGACGTTCAGGAGTTGTGGGACCGCTACAAGAAGGAAACGCATGTGTGCCTGATCGTGTCGGGGAGCATCTTCCGGATGATGGAGAAGATCTTCAAGGACGAGGGGCAACCGCTATTCGGACGCGACGACTGCACGATAAGGCTGCAACCGTTTTCGACCACCACTATGCGCATGATATTGTCCGACTACAAGCCCGACTACACAAACGAAGACCTGCTGGCCTTGTGGACGATAACAGGTGGCGTGGCCCGCTACATAGAGCAACTGATGAACAACCGTTGCACGGATGTGAAGAAGATGCTGCACTATGTTTGCTCGAGCGGCGACAGCTTCTTCATCGACGAGGGACGCTCGGTGCTGGTGCAAGAGTTCGGCAAGCAATATGGCACCTATTTCAGCATATTGGACCAGATAGCCCACGGCGACGTGACGCAGAGCGAGATAGAGGGTTCGCTGGGGATGAAAAGCTTGGGCGGGCAATTGAGAATACTGGAGGAGAAGTATGGCATCATCAGGAAGAAACGCCCGGTGGGTGCTAAAAACGGTAGCCAGACGGTGCGCTACGAGATTGAGGACAACTTCTTCCGTTTCTGGTTCCGCTATATCCATCGCCACAACGCGTTGATTGAGATACAGAACATGCCCGCCTTGGAGCAGATAATGAAAGACGACTACCAGACTTTCTCAGGCATCAGTTTGGAGCGTTGGTTCAGGCAAAAGATGATGGAGTCGCACCGCTATCAGACCATTGGCGGCTGGTGGATGAATGGCGGAGTGAATGCCAAGGGCAACCGTGATGATTTTGAGATTGACATTGTGGCGGAGACGCTCGAAGGCACAGTGGAAGCCTACGAGGTGAAAAGAAACCCTCAGAAATATAACCCTACGAGACTGCAAGAGAAGGTGGACATGATGCAACGCCATTTGTTTCATGGCAAGCAGGTGAAGATAGGCGGGCTGTCCATGGAGGAGATGTGACTGTAACAGCCCAGAAACAAATATTTGCTTTCGATTTAGCTTCGCTGAATGCAGAGCATTTGCTTCCAAAAAAACAACGGATCCCACTTCGGTAGGGTCCGTTTTTTCGTTTTTTCGCCTTTCAAGCGATTTTATTCCCGTCTTATCGCTTTATTTCTTACCTTTGCAGTTGATTTGTACCTTTTTTGAAGTCAAACAATAAGAATATCAATTAAATACAACGACATGGAAGAAAAAAAGAGACTCTTTGAGGAGTTCCCTCCCGTGACGACCGAGCAATGGGAAGCCGTCATCGAGAAGGACCTCAAAGGGGCAGATTACAACAAAAAGCTGGTTTGGCGCACCCAAGAGGGCTTCAACGTGAGGCCTTACTACCGTGCCGAGAACTTAGCCGACATCCCGTGGACGGGTCAGCAGCCCGACGAGTTCCCGTATGTGCGTGGCAACAAGCCGGAAGGCAACAATTGGCTTATCCGTCAGGACATCACAGTGAAAGATGTGAACGAAGCCAACAAGATCGCCCTCAACGCCATCAGCCGTGGAGCCAACAGCATCGGCTTCAAATTGGAGATGGACAAGGCCTACGACACGGTCGAGATTTCAACTTTGCTCAACGGCATCGACCAAAAAGCCGTGGAAATCAATTTCTTCAACAACAAGTATCACCTGCCGCTTTTGGAGATGCTTTCCAAGGTGCCGGGCATCAAGGGTTCGTTGAACTACGACCCGCTGACGCGTTACCTTCGCCGTGGCGTGTGGTACGTGAGTGAATCGACCGACATGGAGTTGGCCTACATCATGGTCAAGGCTGAGATGCCTGACTTCCAAACGATTGGCATCAATGGTCACGTGTTCACCAATGCCGGTTCGACCATCGTGCAAGAGATGGCTTTCACGCTTGCCGTGGGTGCCGAATATCTCGACAAACTGACCGAGAAAGGCCTCACCATCGATGAGATTGCGCCCAAGATGCGCTTCAACCTCGCCGTGGGGCAGAACTACTTCATGGAATTGGCCAAGATGCGTGCCTACCGTCTGCTCTGGGCCAATATCGTGAAGGCTTACGGTGGCAAGGAAGAGAACGCCAAGATGCACATTCACGCCTGCAACGCTGAAATCGGCATGAGCCTCTACGATGCATACGTCAACATGCTGCGCACCACGACGGGCACGATGTCAGCCGTCTTAGGTGGTGTCGATTCGTTCACCGTCATGCCGTTCGACGTGCCGTTTGAGCTGCCCACCGACTTTGCCGACCGTATCGCCCGCAACCAGCAACTCATCCTCAAGGAAGAGGCCCACTTCGACAAGGTGGCCGACCCCGCCGCAGGTTCCTACTACATCGAGAACCTCACCGAGAGCTTAGCCGCTGCCGCTTGGGAGCTGTTCAACAAGATACAGGACGAAGGCGGTTATCTCGAAGCCGTCCTCAAGGGCATGATCCAAGGCCTCATCAAGGAAAGCGCTGCCAAGAAGTTCAGTAACGTGGCCACCCGCCGCGAGACCATCCTCGGCACCAACCAGTTCCCGAACTTCACGGAAAGCATGAAGTTCGCGCCCGAGGCTTGGGTCTTCGAGGCCGACAACCGTCGCGAAGCCAATGCCGAGGTGGAGACCATCGTCACTTTCCGTGCTGCCCAGCAGTTCGAGAAGCTGCGCTATGCCACCGACGTGTATGCCCAAGACCACAAGCGCCCCGTCGCTTGGATGTTCACCTACGGCAACCTCGCCATGCGCAAGGCCCGCGCCAACTTCGCCTCCAACTTCTTCGCCTGCGCCGGCTTCCAAGTGGTCGACAACCCGGGCTTCAAGACCTTGGACGAAGGCATCGCCGCCGCCCGCGAGGTGAAGCCTGAGATTTTGGTCATCTGCTCGTCCGACGAAGAGTACGGCGAAGGCAATGCCCTCAAGATCTATGAGGAGCTGAAGAACGAGACCATCGTGGTGCTCGCCGGTAACCCCGAAGGCACTGCCGACATCCTCAAAGAGGCCGGACTGAAGCATTTCATCCACGTCAAGAGCAACGTCTTAGAGACCTTAACGGAGTTCCAAAAGCAATTAGGTATAACAAAATGATGAAAGGAGAATAGAAAATGAAACCCAACTATAAAGACATCAACATCAACGCTATACCTAAGCACGACGGCATCATCCTGCCGAACGGCGAGCCTTGGGAGACCTCTGAACACATCATGGTGAAGCCTGCCTATACCGAGAAAGACCTCGAAGGCATGGAGCACCTCAACTATGCCGCTGGCATCGCCCCCTTCCTCCGTGGACCTTATTCCACGATGTATGTGATGCGTCCTTGGACCATCCGTCAGTACGCCGGTTTCTCCACCGCTGAAGAATCGAATGCCTTCTATCGTCGTAACATCGCGGCTGGTCAGAAGGGTCTGTCCGTGGCCTTCGACTTGGCTACCCACCGTGGCTACGACGCCGACCACGAACGCGTCATGGGCGACGTGGGTAAGGCTGGCGTGAGCATCTGCTCCGTCGAGGACATGAAGGTATTGTTCGACCAAATCCCGCTCAACAAAATGTCCGTCTCCATGACGATGAACGGTGCCGTGTTGCCGATTCTGGCCTTCTACATCGTCGCCGCCTTGGAGCAGGGAGCCAAATACGAAGAGTTGCAAGGCACCATCCAGAACGATATCCTGAAGGAGTTCATGGTGCGTAACACCTATATCTATCCGCCTGAGTTCTCGATGCGCATCATCGCCGACATCTTCGAGTTCACCTCGCAGAACATGCCGAAGTTCAACTCGATCTCCATCTCGGGCTACCACATGCAGGAAGCCGGTGCCACCTCCGACATCGAGATGGCCTACACCTTGGCCGACGGTTGGGACTACCTCCGCACCGGTGTCAAGGCAGGCTTGGACATCGACGCTTTTGCGCCGCGTCTGTCCTTCTTCTGGTGCTCGGGCATGAACCACTTTATGGAGATTGCCAAGATGCGTGCCGCCCGTATGCTGTGGGCCAAGATCGTGAAGACCTTCAACCCGAAGAATCCCAAGTCGTTGGCCTTGCGTACGCACACGCAGACTTCAGGTTGGTCGCTCACCGAGCAAGACCCGTTCAACAACGTGGCCCGTACCTGCATCGAGGCTATGGGTGCCGCTTTGGGTCACACCCAGTCGCTGCACACCAACGCCCTCGACGAAGCCATCGCCTTGCCCACCGACTTCAGCGCCCGTATCGCCCGTAACACCCAGATCTACATTCAGGAAGAGACCAACATCTGCCGTGTGGTCGACCCGTGGGCCGGTTCCTACTATGTGGAGAGCCTCACCAACGAGATTGCCCACCGCGCTTGGGACCACATCCAGGAGGTGGAAGCCATGGGTGGCATGGCCAAGGCCATCGAGACGGGTCTGCCCAAGATGCGTATCGAAGAGGCCGCTGCCCGCAAGCAAGCCAAGATCGACTCGGGTCGCGAGACCATCGTCGGTATCAACAAGTACCGCCTCGACCACGAAGACCCCATCGAGACCTTGGAGGTCGACAACACCGCTGTGCGTGAGTCCCAAATCAAGCGCTTGAAGGAACTTCGCGCCAACCGCAACGAGGCCGACGTGCAACGTTGCCTCGACGCCATCACCAAGTGTGCCGAGACCCACGAAGGCAACCTGCTGGCCCTTGCCATCGAGGCTGCCAAGTGCCGCGCCACCTTGGGCGAAATCTCCATGGCTTGCGAGAAGGTCGCTGGCCGTTACAAAGCTGTCATCCGTTCAATCTCAGGAGTGTATTCTATGGAAACGAAAAACGATGCAAGATTCGAGGAAGCCTGCCGCAAGGCCGACGAGTTTGCCAAGCTGGAAGGCCGTCGTCCGCGTATCATGATTGCCAAGATGGGTCAGGACGGTCACGACCGTGGCGCAAAAGTTGTTGCCACCGGTTATGCCGACATCGGTTTCGACGTCGACATGGGACCCTTGTTCCAGACGCCCGCCGAGGCAGCCAAGCAAGCCGTCGAGAACGACGTCCACATCTTGGGCGTGAGTTCGTTGGCTGCCGGTCACAAGACCCTCGTGCCGCAGGTGATCGAAGAGCTTGAGAAGCTCGGTCGTCCCGACATCATGGTCACCGTGGGTGGCGTGATTCCCGCGCAGGACTACCAGTTCCTCTATGACCACGGCGCTGTGGCCATCTTTGGCCCCGGCACCGTCATCAGCGACTCGGCCATCAAGATGCTGGATCTGCTGATGGAGGCACGCAAACAGGCGTAAATCCATTAGACGTTGCGCGCAACGTCTCTACAGTGTGAAAAAGAAAATCCCGTCATTCGTGGCGGGATTTTTCATTTGTGTAGCTTGTCATTAATGGTCTTGCGCAACTGAATGACGGCATCATAATCCGCATCAATTTTTTGGCGGACGGCGTCAGCATTGAAAGGCTCGAAAAACACGGCATCGGCTTTCATCACGTCGCGCTTGTGCTCGTCGAAATAGATGGCATCGGCCACTTCCTTGGCCTTTTGCGGTTCGCCCTCGCTTAGGTAAATGTAGGCTAAATTGAGATAGGGATACACATAGTTGGGACTGACGCGGATGGCTTCCTTGAGGTAAAACTCGGCTTTTTCAAGGTTGTGTGCGGCATGGTATTCAACCAGCCCAAGGTCGTTGAGGTTTTCCTTGCAATAAGGAGCTTCATGATAGGCCTTGCGGAAACTGTTGATGGCCTGCGGATTCCCCGTCTGTTTTTGCGCTTTGCCTATATACCAATGCACGGGCAGCCCCACAGGATCAATGCTGTAGAAGACCGAAAGGGCTTGGTTCCCATAGCGTTCCACGGCTTTCCAGTCGTTGGCTTTCAAGGCTTGCTGCATCTTGAAGGTGTTGCGGTCGCCGCTCAAACGGAACCCTCCAACGGTGATGAGTATGACTGCAAGGGCCAACAACACGATGTTCCAGCCTTTTCCAAGGGGTTTCTGCTTGCCGTTGGCGATGAGTTGGAACAGATATGCCATAAGGATTCCATTCCAAATGATGTGCTCGATGCGGCTGTTGGGAAAGTCGAAGAGGGCGTTGACGCTGCTTCCGACAAAGAGGCTCAAGACGATGGCGCCATAAAGGAAGTCTTTCCTGCCTTGCGTTTTGCAGAGGGCGAAGAACGAAAGAACGACCAAGGAGACAAGGAAAGCAACGTAGAGAAGCAGTCCGAGGTAGCCGGTTTCGGCCAACAAGCCGAGATATTCGTTGTGTGGCTTGGTGAAGTTGATGTTCCACACGTCGGCGCGGTAGAGTCCATTGAGGCCAGTTTCGGGGAAATCGATTTGCCAGTTGCCGATGCCGCAACCCGCCACAGGGTGTTTGTCGGCAATGCGGTAGGTCTTGTCCCACAAAAGGCAGCGTTCGGCCAACGATGAGGTACTCAGCACGTTGTGTTCAATTTCGCTCTTTTCCGAGGTGTGCGGCACGGAGCGGTCGGCAAACCATCGCAGCCCGATGGTGAGGAAGGCGTAGACAATCATTATGGAGGCAACAACGGTGAATCGTGATCCTCTTTTGATACGCTTTGCGTCATTGCGAGCAAAGCGAAGCAATCCAGAACATCGTTTTTCTGGATTGCTTCGTCGTTCCTCCTCGCAATGACGGGAACGTGTCAACAGTAAAACCGTGAAGCAAACAACGGCAGCAATCATGCTCAACATCACCGCCCGCGATTTCAGCAGGACGACGAGGGCGACATTGGCGACAAACACGACGACTGTGAGCCACCCCGGCAGCTTGCTTTCAAAAATGGAAAAGGAAGTGAGCAAAAAGCCGGAAAGGATAAACAATATGATGGCCAAAAGGTTCTTGTGCCCGCTGATGCCGCTCACGCGGTAAAGCTGGTCGAAGCTGAAACTCTCGACGAGATCAAGTTGGACAATGGTAAAGAACAGATATACGGCCAGAATGATGGCTGCACTGATCCATAATGCCTTTTGGGTAGGTTGTTTGTTGGTCGACAATAGGCTGTAAAAGACGATGACGATGAGTGGAGTAAGCAATTGGGTGGAGAAAGCGAAAACGGCTTCAGCGGTGTTGGTGGCCCAAAGTATGGAACAGCCGCAGAGAAGGGTAAAAACCAAGTAAATGTAAAACACAGGGGTGTTGGGAACCTTCCAGCATTTCTTGCCAATGAGGGCGAAAAGGAACAAGATTGCCAGACCTATTGCAGTGGCAATAAATCTGGCAATCAAGAATTTGTCGTAAAGATTGGGTAGCCATATGAGGCTGCAAAGTGCAATGCCTAAGGCGATGCCAACAATAAATGTCTTTCCGCCTTTCATCGCTCAAAATCAGTTGATGTCGACGGACACCACGTTGCCATACTTGATGCTGTCGGTCTTGTAGCGGGCGTAGCTGCGGATGTAGTATTTGGTGTGGGCCGACAGGTTGTCGATGTAGCTGCTGAACTCATACCAGTGCCAGTCGCCTGTGGGTGTGGCGGCTGTGGTGTGGAAGTCCGACTCAAATTGCGGATACTCGTTGTCCTTGCTGTAGCAAAAACCGACCTGATTCACCACGTCGGGCATGGTGCATTCGATTTCACCGTGGGCGATGACATAATAATTCCCCCAATAGTATTGTGGGTCGTTCGTGTAAAGGTTGAGCACGAAGGGCATCTCTGGCGTGGTGATGCTGAGGACTTCGCCATAGAAATAGGCAGGTTGGTCGTTCGTGTAATACTCCACAAAAGCGCGGTAATAATACTGAGTGTTGGGGGTCAAGTCGTAGCAACACACTGGATAAGAGTCGGTTTCACTATCGTAGTAACCGGTTTTTATGCCTTCGCAGTTGTCTAAAGTGAGGTCGGGGCGGGTGCTGTAGATTAGTCCTGCAGTATAGTTGGTTATGCCGAAAGGCACAATGGAATAGGCGGCACAAAAGCTTTCGTAGGTGATTTCCGTGGCCTCCAAGGTGGTGACAGGCGAGGCCGATGGCGCGTCGGGGCTCAAGGTGGTGAAGGTCTTCTCTTCGCCGTAGCAGTATTCGGTGCCGTATTTGGCGAAGCCACGCACATGATACTGCGTGTTGGGCTCAAGGCTGGCGATGAAGGATTGGTAGGGCTGCGAACATCTGTAGGTCTTTGCGCATTGGTCGTCGATGGTGGGGGTTCCTGTTTTGCTCCAGCATACGCCGAGTTCAAGCAGCAGTCCGGCATCATCGGCGGTCACTTCTGCGCCGAGTGTGGCGGTGCCACTCGTGATGAAGGAGGGGTCGGCGGTGGTGACCACCACATTTTTGGTCACCTGTTGTGGGTCGTCAACGGGTTTGCAAGAGGCCAAGGCCAATAGCATGGCCGCTGCTATCAAGGTTAAGGTTTTCGTCGTTTTCATATCGTTAGTTTTTAATATTCAAAGTAAAATACTTGTTTGTCGTCGGGATCATAGGCCTCGTACAAGGTCTGTAAGACGGGGTATTTGTCGCGGTCGTACTGGTAGGCGAAGCAGATGGTGTCGGCGTCATCGTCGTCCTTCATAACGATGGAGGTCACGTTGTTCTTGCTGAAAGTGGTGTGTCCGTAGGTGAAGTTGACCAAATAGTCTTCAATCCCGCCCATGAGTCCGTACAGGGGGCAGTTCTTGTCGTCGTATTGCAGCAAGAATTCCAAATATTCGCCGTCGCCCGTAAAGACGATCTTGCTGATGTTGTTGCCATTCCAGGTCAGCAGGAGGGCGATGGTGTAGGTCTCTTCCGTGTGGCGTTGGTCGGCCATCCGTTGTTCGCATTGGGCAATGCTCTCGCAGACGTTTGGAGGCAGCAGGTGCGACAGGGGATTGAGTCGCAATTGGGTGCCTTCTTTTTTATAGGTGTCGTAGAAAGTGCCAGTCATCTTGTTGATTTTGTTGCCGTCATAGCTTATGGCCCAGGTGCAGGCGATGGCGTTGCGGTAGAACACGGTGGCCGATTTCAGGTGATCGCCGTCGTATTCGTAGGTGATGTACTCGGAGTTCGTGTAGTTGTCGACGCGCGTGATCCTGTTGTTTTCGTAGGTGAAATTCTCAATCCACCTGTCGTCTTTCTTGAAGTCGTAGTCCGAATAGTGCGTGATGGAGCTGAGCTTGTCTCCGTTCCATTCCCAATGTTGGAAAGGCTCTTTTTCCGCGTTTCTCCACGAGTAGTAGATCTGCTGGATTTTCTTTTCCGGAGTGTATGTTCCGGTTTTGTCTTTTTGGCAGGATGTGAGGGAGGCTAACAAAAGCAGTCCCAACACGATGCGCAATGGCTTGAAGTTTTTCATGTCTTTTTTATTTAGTTTCACTTGAATGTTTGCTGCAAAAATAACGCATTTTTCCATTCATGGTGCATTATGGAAGCCCATTACAAACTTTTCGGCGGAAAAATTTTCTTAAAATATTGATAATAAGGAAAGTACGAAAAACGCTTTACAAACTTTTCATATAGGAGGTTTTCTGAAGGGAACTTCTAAAAATGCTCCATAGGAGCTTTCTTTTAATAACAAAAACGCAATGAACTAATGAGTTATACTCCGTAGGAGTTCTCTATTAGGCCATTATTGGAAATCGCCTGAAATATTTCTTTCTAATCCTTCAAACATCCAATGGGAACCACGTAAATGCCGTCATCGCGGCGGTAGGCTGTGCTTCCGATGCCAATGAGAACCATCATGAACGAGGGTTTCTTCATTTTGGTGGTGTCAAGTTTGTTTTTGAGCGATTTCAGCGATTCGGCACCTTCTTCGATGAGCGTTTCTCCGCCGATTTTGATTTCGATGAGGCCGTAGTCGCCGTTGCGGAGGTGAACCACGGCATCGCATTCCAACTTGTCGCTGTCCCTGTAATGGAACACTTTGCCCATGAGGGCATCGGCGTACGTCCTGAGGTCGCGTACGGCCATGGTCTCAAAGAAAAGTCCAAAGGTGTTGAAGTCGTTGAGCAAGTCTTGTGGCCCAAGTTGCATGATGGCTGTGCCAATGGAAGGATCGGTGAAATAGCGTGTGTTTGAGGTCCTTACGGCAGTCTTTGACCTCAAATTGGGGTTCCAGGCCTCCGATTCTTCCACGACAAACATTTTCCTCAGCGCATTGATATACGATGAAATGGTGTCAGTGTCCATCGTTTGTGGCTCGTTGGCAGCCATGTCGGCAGCGATGGTCTCAAAGGTGGCTTGGGCAGCTTGGTTTCTCGCGTAGGAACGCATTAGTCGCCGAACCCTTTCCGGACTGCGTTTCACTTTGTCCACTCGCGACATGTCTCTTTCCGCAATGGCATCACAGTAGTCAAACGCTTGGTCTAGGGCAATCTCTTTTTCCATGTTGACAGCGGCTGGCCAGCCTCCACGACAAACGAGGAAGGCAAGATCTTCGCGCGAAAGGTCGTTGTGCGCATAAATCTTTTCTGGGGCTGAGAAGAGGTCTTTCAGGCTGATGGCTCCATTGGATTCGCCCGATTCGTAAAGCGCCATGGGTCGCATCCGAAGCCACGAAAAGCGACCTGTGCCCGAATGGTGCCGTGCATTTTCTCCTTCGTCTTCCAAAGGCACCGACGAACCTGTCAGGATGAAATGGCCATAGCCTTCACGATGGTCCACCTCAAAACGGATGGCATCCCATAGTTGTGGCGCAATTTGCCATTCGTCTAACAGACGAGGCGTGTCGCCTGCAAGGAGGTCCTGAGGCGCAAGGTCGGCTGTCACAAGGTTTTCCTTGACTTTGCTCGGGTCGTCCATATAAAGGATGCTCTTGGCGTGTTGTTCGGCGGTGGTGGTCTTGCCACACCATTTCGGACCTTCAATCAATACGGCACCTTTTCCCGCCAATTTCCGTTCCAAAAGCAGGTCTGCAACCCTTTTCTTGTATTCCGACATAACCGTTTGTTTTTAAGTGTGTTGAATTTGTGATTCGGGCGCAAAAATACAAAATTCGGGAAAATGTGGGAAATTTTTTCGGGAATTTGTGGGAATTTTGTTCGGGAAAATGTGGGAAAATTTTTCGGGAAAATGTGGCGGATGAAATCATTTCAGTGTTTTCAGCCATTTCCACTGGAAAATGAGCATGTAGAACACGCCTATCGTGATGGCAGCGTCGGCGAGGTTGAAGATGGGGCGGAAGAAGATGAAATGCCCATCGGGACCGAAGAAGAACTCGGGCAGCCATGAGGCGTTTTCTCTCGCCACGTCAATAATCGGGAAATACAGCATGTCGACCACGCGCCCATGCAGCCAGCCGGCATAACCACCGCCGTCGGGGAACATAGTTGCGATTTGCGTGTAGGTGCTCTCGCTGAAGATGCGCCCATAGAACACGCTGTCGATGATGTTGCCCATGGCGCCTGCCGTGATGAGGGCAATGCCAAACAGCACGCCAAACTTGGTTTCTTTCTTCGACAGCCGCACCAGCACCCAGAACAAGGCCACGATGGCCACAATGCGGAACAGGCTGAGCGCCAGCTTCAGGAAACCGCCACCGCCCATCCAGCCAAAGGCCATGCCGTTGTTCTCGATGAACAGCAAATTGAACCAATGCCCGATGACAGGAATCTCCTGACCGAGCGTCATACTCGTCTTGACCCAGATCTTGAGGACCAGGTCGAGGACTAAAACGATAAAAATCACCACGAATGACCAAACGAGGCCGTGGTTAACTTGTTTCTTCACTTTTTCTTCAGTTTGACGTCGAGGCAGCGCGTGGTGATGGGCACGCAGCGGAGCCTCTCTTTGGGTATCAGTCGGCCCGTCTCACAGCAGATGCCGTAAGTCTTGTTCTCGATGCGCATCAGGGCAAGTTCCAGGTTGTGGATGTACTTCTCCTGACGGGCCACGAGTCGGGCGTTTTCTTCTTTTTCGGCCACGGCATAGCCTTCTTCAAGAATCTTGAAGGTGGGGGCGGTGTCGTCGGTGCTGTGTTCGCCACCAGAAAGGTTGGCTTTTAGGGTCTCCAAGCTGGCTTGCGCTTGTTGTAGTTTTTCGAGGATCAAGACTCTGAATTCCTCAAGATCTTCATCCGAATAGCGCACCTGAGGTTCTTTCTTGTTAGTGTCCATAGTCGTATGTTTTATTGGCGGCTTGTCGTCACTGTGAGGAACGAAGCAGTCCAAAGAATGACGCTCAGGATTGCTTCGTATCTCGCAAATGCTCTGCATTCGACGGAGTTAATGACGCCAAGCGCGTCCGTGTTATTTCTTCTTTATCAGCAACTTTGCCGTAACGCCGTCAACGAGTTCCTCGGGTTCCACATCGTCCAAGGCCGACACTTTATTGATGGTGGCTAAGGTCTCGGTGCAGATGTAGTCGCCGAACTTGTCGATGGCGGGTTCAATCTTATCGTTGTTCTCGACGAAGAGCACGATGCGGTCGGTGACTTCGAAGCCACCGGTCTTGCGGAGGTTCTGCACGCGGTTCACGATTTCGCGGGCGAGGCCTTCCTGCACTAATTCGTCGGTAAGGGTCATATCCAAGGCCACGGTGAGGTCGTCCTGCGAAGTGACGGCCCAACCGGGGATGTCTTGGGTCGAAATCAGGGCGTCCTCAAGGGTGAGGTCGACGCTGACGCCGTCCACATCCAAGTGGGTGCCGTTGTTCTTCTCGTAGGCGTGGATTTCCTCTTGGCTCATGTTGGCGAAGTAGGCCTGGATCTGCTTCATCTGCTTGCCGTACTTCTTGCCCAAGGTCTTGAAGTTGGGCTTCACATTCTTCACCAGGATGTTGTTGTCAGCCGAAAGGAACTCGATTTCCTTGATGTTGACTTCGCTCATGATGAGGTGCGACACCTTTTCCAATTGTGCCTTCATCGTTTCATCCTTGACGGGAATCATGATCTTTGACAGGGGCTGACGCACGCGGATGTTGGTCTTCTTGCGCAGCGAGAGCACCATCGACGAGATGAGTTGTGCGGCTTCCATGCGTTCCTCCAAAGCCTTGTCGATGAACGACTTGTTGGCCACGGGGAAGTCGGTCAGGTGGACCGATTCGGCCTTGTTGCGGCGCGTCACGTTGTTCAGGTCGCGGTAGAGCTGGTCGCTGAAGAACGGCGCGATGGGCGAGCTGAGGATGGCCACGGTCTCAAGGCAGGTGTAGAGGGTCTGGTAGGCCGACAGTTTGTCGTCGTTGTCGTCGCTCTTCCAGAAACGGCGGCGCGAGAGGCGCACGAACCAGTTGCTCAGGATGTCGACGAACGACTGGATGGCGCGACCGGCACGGGTGGGTTCATAGCTGCTGTAGGCCTCGTCGACGTTGAGGATCAGCGTGTTGAGTTCCGACAGGATCCAGCGGTCAATCTCGGGACGCTGCTCCATAGGCATGTCGGGCTCGGCATAGCTGAAGTTGTCGATGTTGGCATACATCGCGAAGAACTTATAGGTGTTGAACAGTGTGATGAAGTACTTGTTGACCACCTCGCTGATGTCGTCTTCGTTGAATTTCAGGTTGTCCCAAGGCTGCGAGTTGGTGATCATGTACCAACGCACGGCATCGGCACCGTATTTCTCAAGGGCCCCGAACGGGTCGACGGCATTGCCCAGGCGTTTCGACATCTTGTTGCCGTTCTTGTCGAGCACCAAGCCGTTGGAAATCACGTTCTTGTAGGCCTCGCTGTCGAAGCACATCGTAGCGATGGCATGCAAGGTGAAGAACCAGCCGCGGGTTTGGTCGACGCCCTCGGCGATGAAGTCAGCCGGGAACACGTCTTTGCCCAGCTGGCCTTCCTTGCCCATGTAGTGGTATTGGGCGTAAGGCATGGCGCCGCTGTCGAACCACACGTCGATGAGGTCGGGCTCGCGCATCATCTTCTTGCCAGTGGGCGAGACCAGCACCACACCGTCGATATACGGGCGGTGGAGGTCGAACTTGGTATAGTCTTCAGAGGCATACGGATTCTCGGTCATGAATCCTGCCTTGATGGATTTCTCGATTTCGTTGCGCAACTCTTCCACGCTGCCGATGCAAATCTCTTCCTTGCCGTCCTCGGTGCGCCAGATGGGCAGCGGCGTGCCCCAATAGCGCGAGCGCGAGAGGTTCCAGTCGACGAGGTTCTCAAGCCAGTTGCCGAAACGACCGCTACCGGTGGCCTCGGGCTTCCAGTTGATGGTCTTGTTGAGCTCGATCATGCGGTCTTTGAGGGCCGTGGTCTTGATGAACCAGCTGTCGAGGGGATAGTAGAGCACGGGTTTGTCGGTGCGCCAGCAGTGCGGGTAGTTGTGCGTATGTTTCTCGCTCTTGAAGAGTTTGCCCGATTCTTTCAGCATGACCACGATGTCGACGTCTAACGACTTGTCCTTTTCGGTCTTGGCGGGGTCATAGGCGTTTTTCACGAACTGTCCGGCGTAGGGGCGGTAGGCTTCCACGTCCATGCAGTTCTTCACAAATTCGGGGTCAAGGTCTTCGATGCGGAAGAATTTGCCCGTGCGGTCGACCATCGGCTGGGCCTTGCCGTCCTTGTCGATCATCTGCAAGGGCGGGATGCCGGCGGCGAGGGCGACGCGCTTATCGTCGGCACCGAAGGTGGGTGCGATGTGGACGATGCCCGTACCGTCTTCGGTGGTCACATAGTCGCCAGGGATGATGCGGAAGGCACCTTCGCCCGGGTTGACCCACGGAATCAGCTGTTCGTATTCGATGCCGACGAGGTCCTTGCCCTTAAACTCAGCAATGACCTCAGGCGCTTCCTTGAACATCGTCTCTACCAAGGCTTTGGCCATGATGATTTGGCAAGGTTCCTCGGTGTAGGGATGCACGGTTTTCAGCAGCACGTAATCAATGTTGGGACCCACGCACAGAGCCGTGTTGCTCGGCAAAGTCCAAGGCGTTGTCGTCCACGCGATAGCGTATGTAGGGTTGTCACATTGTGGCAGCCGTACATTGTTTTTCAATTTGAATAACGCCACACAAGTCAAATCCTTCACGTCGCGATAGCAGCCAGGCATGTTCAGTTCGTGCGAGCTGAGGCCGGTGCCGGCAGCGGGCGAATAGGGCTGGATGGTGTAGCCTTTATATAGCAAACCTTTGTTATACAAGTCTTTAAGCAAAAACCACAAGGTCTCAATGTAGTCGTTGGTGAAGGTGATGTAGGGGTCGTCGAGGTTGACCCAGTAGCCCATCTTGCGGGTGAGGTCGTCCCACATGTCCTTGTATTTCATCACCTCCTCGCGGCAGGCGCGGTTGTAGTCGTCCACCGAAATCTTCTTGCCGATGTCTTCCTTGGTGATGCCGAGTTTCTTCTCCACACCGAGTTCGACGGGCAGGCCGTGGGTGTCCCAGCCGGCCTTGCGCACCACGTGTTTGCCTTTCAGGGTCTGGTAGCGGCACACCACATCTTTGATCGAGCGGGCCATCACATGGTGGATGCCTGGGGTGCCGTTGGCGCTCGGCGGACCTTCGAAAAATACAAAGGCGTTGTCCTTGTCGCGGTTGTCCAAACTCTTTTGGAAGGTGTTGTCGGCTTCCCAAAAACGGCGGATGTCGTTAGCTGTCTCAGTGAGATTCAGCTGTTTATATTCCTTGTAGCTGTTTTTCATAAAATGGATTTCTATTTTTAGAGCGCAAAAATACGAAATCTTAATGAATGGGTGATAAAAAATTGTTTTTATCCATTTCGCTCGGCGCAGAAAACGGTTAAATCACGAAGGGTAGCGGTGATTTCCGAAGGTGGGAAGACTTCCAATGTTGCCAAGGCCTTATTGTAATACACTGGCAATAAGGCTTGCGCCATTTCTGTGTTTTCGCTGTCGAGCATGTCGTCGCGCAGCTGGAAGAGGATGCCGAAATTGAGGCCGAAATCCGAAATTTGTTGTAGCTGCTCTTGTGTTGCCCCCACCGACAGGGCGCCTGCTGCACAGCATGAACGCATCAGCATGGCGGTTTTTCGCGTGATGATGTCGAGGTAATCGGTCTGTAGGGCTGTCACATCGTGGCAGCCGCTTTCATTGGGATTGTCATTGCGGCTGCCGTGGTAAGACAGCCCTACCGCCCCCTGCATCAATTCCCCTTCGCTCATGGCGGCGGTGGTGCGCAGCATCTCGTTGAGGATGGTGGTGTCGTTGGCAAGGAGCAGCATAGCCTTGGCCAAAAGATAGTCGCCGGCCAGCACCGCCGACAGGTTGCCGAACCGTGCCTTCACCGAGGCGTGGCCGCGCCGGCGGTCGTCGTTGTCCACCACGTCGTCGTGGATGAGCGTGGCTGTGTGCACCATCTCCGCGAAGGTGGCGGCACGCAGCGTCAGTTCGTTGACTTCGCCAAAGAGCTTCGCTCCAAGCAGCACCAAGATGGGCCGCAGGCGCTTGCCCTTGGTTTCGAGCGCATAGCGCATGATGCTGTCCATCGGCTCGGTGTCGGCCTTCAGCGTCTGTGCAAAGAAGGCTTCGAACCTTGCCATTTCAGTGGCGATGGGCGATATGATTTGCTCCAAAAATTTCACGGCTGCAAAAATAGAAATAATTTGCACGATATTTGCTATTTTTGCGTTTTGTTGACACGAGACTACGGGACACGAGACTACGGGACAAAGCCTCGCGTCTCGCAGTCCCGCGTCTCGCAGTCAATTAAACAATTAAACAACCAACACTTCAACATGCCATGAAACACGCCAGCATCATCATCGCAACAGTGGCCGTGGCCGCCTTTGGCCTCCTCGGATTCAAATCGCCAACAAACGACTATAAGGATATGTGGAAAAAAGTAAAGGAAAACCTCGAAAAGAACCTGCCCGAATCGGCAGAGAAGGAACTTAATGCCATTGAAAAACAGGCGACTAAGGACAAAAACCAGACCCAACAGCTGAAGACCTACCTCTATCGGCAAAACATTATGCAGTTTACCGTGGAGGACGACGCGCAACAGGCTTTCATCCAATACCTTGAGACGAAAGTGGGGCAGCTGGACGAAGTTCACGACGCCTTGCTGCATGAGGAACTCGCTAAAGCTTACGCCAACTATTTGGACGAAAACGACTGGCGCATCAGCGAGAACCTGCCCATCGAGGGCGGCGACCTCTCGAAGGTGGAGATGAAATATTGGGACAAGGAGAGCTTCAAAACACGCATCAACCAGCATTATGGCGAAGCCTTGAAGCCCGTTGACGCACTGAAAAAGGCCAAGACCCAGGACTTTATGGTGCTTTACGAGAACAAGAACAACAACGAGGAATACCTTGAATACGAGGCCTCGCTGTTCGAGTTCATGTTCCACCGCGTGGCAAATTACTATCAAGGTGAAGCCAACGCCGACCAAGCCGAAGGCGACACCGAAAAATGGTGGCTGCCCGCCAAGGAGTTCGTGAAAGCCGACCTTGGCACAAGCGACAATCCGCTTACGAAATGCCTGAAAATCTACCAAGAACTGATTGGCTTTAACTTGAAGAACAACAACGAGGATGTGTTGATTTACAACGACTTCAAGCGTTTTGGCTTCGTCAATTCCATTTTGGGGAAGGATGAGCAATACCAAGCCGCGATGGAAAACCTGAAAGCCCAACACGAAAACAATCCACTTTCCGCCGAAATCACTTCGCTGATTGCCCGCAACCTGATGAACCAGTACGAGAACAACCGCAGCGACAGCACCTATTTCGACAACTACAAGAAAGCTAAGGCGATGTGCGAGGAAGCCATCGCCAAGTTCCCAAAATCGAAGGGCGCGAAGAACTGCCAAGGCATCATCAAACGCATCGAGGAGCCACAAATCGACATCACCCTCAACTCGGTGCAGCTGCCCAACGAGGCCATTCCTGCCGTACTCGAATACCGAAACGTGACCGCACCTTATTATAAGATAGTGAAGGTCAGCGAGAAGGAGTTGGCCGAATTTGACCGCCTGAACAAAGAGGATTTGCTCAAGGCATTGAACAGAAAAACCGCCATTGCCGAACAAACCCTCACTTTGACTGCCGAAACAGACTATCGCGAGCACTCCACTTTGATTGCCCTGCCTGCTTTGGACAAGGGCATCTACTACCTCATGGCCAGCACCGAAAAAGGCACGAAAGACGAGGATAAAACCCTGACGCTCACCTTCCAAGTGTCGGGACTCGGCTACATCACCGACCAGAATGGCGACAAGATGACCGTCACCGTCGTCGACCGCAAAACGGGGAAAACCGTGGAAGGCGTGACTGTGGAAGTGTGGCGCAGCGAATGGGACTACAAAGCCCGCGAATACAAGACCATCATCATCGAAACGCCCAAGACCGACCGCAACGGCATCGTGAAACTGTCGAAAAAGAGCGACAACTCGTTCTACATCAACCTGCGCAAGGGCGACGACAACTTGCTGTCGAACAACAGTTACTACCTCAACGCGCGTTACCAGAACACGGACGAGCGTTTCGAGACCAAGCTCTTCACCGACCGCGCCATCTATCGTCCCGGGCAGACCGTTTATTTTCAAGGCATTGTGACGCGCAGTCAGGGCGAAAATTTGAGCCTCGTGAATGGTTATTCCGAAAACGTTTCCTTCCGCGACGCCAACTGGCAAGAGATTGTCTCGGCCAAGTTCACCACCGATGAATACGGGTCGTTCAGCGGCTCGTTCGTCATTCCCACCGACCGACTGAATGGCGTGTTCCGCCTTAATGCGAACCACGGCAACACCACTATCCGCGTGGAGGAATACAAGCGCCCGACCTTCGAAGTCAACTTTGAGCGCCCGAAAGAGCAATACAAACTCAACCAAGAGGTTACGGTGCGTGGCGACGTGAAAGCATACGCAGGTTTCGGCTTGGATGATGTGGAATATTCGTACCGCGTCGTGCGCAAGACCTCGTTCCCGTGGCGGTGCTGGTGGTGGTGGTACCCGACCGTCGAGGACGAGCAAATCACCTTCGGCAAGGGCCGCACCGACGAAAGCGGCAAGTTCGCCGTCACCTTCAACCTGAAGCCCTCGTTGAGCATCGCGCCTGAAAAACAACCGATGTTCACTTACGAAATCGAAGTGACCGCAACGAGCAAGCAAGGCGAGACCCACACCGACACCTACAGTATCCGCGCCGGTTACAACGAAATCGCCATCAGCACGGATTTGCCTTCCGAAGTCGAGAAATCCGAGATGGGCAAGTACCAAATCACGGTGAGCAACCTCAGCTGGCAGCCCGCCAAAAGCCGCATTGCGCGGAAGATTTACCGCGTTGAGAATAGCAAGAAAATCAACTACTTCGAGGCGATGGGAGAGCGTGAAACGCTTGACAGGCAGTTGCTGAGCGATGAGGAATTGGCGAGATTGTTCCCGGAATACGGTTTCTACGACAAGCAAAACAAGACTCTGGTCGATGATGCCACAATTAGCGTTGACGACAAGGCCAAGTTCTACGAAGGCAAGGCCCTCGAACCCGGAAAATACATCGTGGAACTTAAGAGTCTCGATGACCCGTTGGCGATGACCTCGCAACAGTTCACCGTGTTTGAAAACGGCTCCAAGCAGATGCCTTTCACCACGATGGAATGGAATCATTTGGACAAATCGACGGCCCATCCTGGCGACGAAATCCAACTCAGCCTCGGCACTTCGGCCAAAGCAGTGGAGGTTTGGGTGCAGCTGCTCCTCGGCGATGAGGTCCGCTTGGACAAGAAAATCACCCTCAGCAATGCGGTGCATACCTTTACTTATAAGGTGACCGAACAAGACCGTGGTGGCCTCAGTTGGCGCTATGTCTTCGTTAAGGAGAACACCATCAATAGGAAAACTTTGCGTGTTTCCGTGCCTTTTGACAACTATGATTTAGATGTGAAATTGGCCACCATGCGCGACAAACTCAGTCCCGGTGCTGAAGAGACTTGGGAAGTGACCGTCCGCGACTACAAAGACAAGCCTCTGGAAGCCGCCTTATTGGCGGGAATGTATGATGCCTCATTGGACGAGTTTGAAAGTCATTATTGGAGTTTCAACATGTCGCCCTCCACCGTGGGTGGTACCGTTTTCTTTGGTTGTGATGATGGCATCCTTTTTAGTTCGTCGTCCACCTATCTCGGCTCTTTCAGCTTTGCCGAACTCTTCAACTTCAGCCTGCCTTCCGATGCGCCGTTCTTCGATTTCGGATATGGATTCGGCACGCGCCGTTATAGAAAAAGTGGGCGTGTGATGTATGATTATGTTGAGGAATCAGTACCTATGATGACTGGAGCGGTGTTGGAAAAGAATTCCGTCGCAGCCGATGGTGCAGTTGAGATTGAAGAGGAAGAAGTGTTAGAGCAGCCTATATTTAGAAAGTTGACTCCGGAAGAAATCGCTGAGTTAGACAAACAGGACAAGCAATCAGCAGAAAAACCCGAAGCCGAACCCACTCTCCGCGAGAACTTCAACGAGACGGCCTTCTTCTTCCCGCAACTGCGCACCAATGCCGACGGCAACGCGACCTTCAGCTTCACCATGCCCGACGCCCTCACGCGCTGGCGCCTGATGCTGCTGGCCTACACCAAGGACCGCAAAACGGGTAGTAAAGACTATACTTTCACCTCCTCAAAACCCGTGATGATCATGGCCGACATGCCGCGCTATATGTACGACAACGACGAGCTGTGGTTCGTGGCCAACGTCATCAACACGGGCGACGAACCCGTTGCGCCCAAGGCGAAACTCGAAATCTTTGATGCAGGCACGATGCAACCCGTCAACCTGATTGTTTCCGATGCCACGATACCGATGGAGACCATCCAACCCGGTCGCAGCAAGGAAGTGCGCTGGAAGGTGGCCGGAAAGTACGACCTTAGCCTCTTGGCCTTCCGCTTCACGGCCTACGCGGGTGCGTTCAGCGATGCCGAGCAGCACCTCCTGCCCGTGCTGAGCAGCGAAATCTTCATGACGCAGACCCTGCCCATCACCGTGAAGGCCGAGACTGAGCAAACCTTTGATTTCGAGGCCATCGCCAACCCCGACAGCCACGAGCGCGACTATAGTCTGACGCTCAACTTCAGCACTAACCCCGTGTGGTACGCCGTGCAGGCCCTGCCTTACCTGGCCAATGTCAGCACCGACCGCGCCGAGACCGCCTTCTACGTGTTCTATGCCAACACGCTCTCGTCCTACATCGCCGACCACATCCCGAACCTCTTGAACTACATCAAGAAGTGGCAGATCGAGACGCCCGATGCCCTGCTCTCACAACTCGAAAAGGACCAAGACTTGAAGGCCATCATGCTGCAAGAAACGCCGTGGGTGCTCGAAGCCAAGAGTGAGACCGAGCAGCGCAGCCGCATCGCCAACCTATTTGAAATCAACAACCTGCGCGGACAGCAGACCCGTGCCTTGCAGCTCATCGAGCAGAAACAGAAATACAACGGCGGCTGGTCGTGGATGGACGGGATGCCTGAAAGTCCCTACATTTCGACCTACATCCTCGCCGGCTTCGGCAAGTTGCAGAAGATGGGCGCTTGGGAGTCGCTGAGCCAAGCTGACCAAAACACCGCACAAAGCATCTGCGACAAGGCCGTGCGTTATCTCGAATACGAGGTGGCCGAGACCTACCGCTATATGAAAGCCCACAGCAAGGGCAAGGACTGGCCCATCGGCTCCAGTACGTTGAACGAGCTCTATGCCTTGAGTTTCTTTGAGGTGCAAAACTCCGACCGCGACTTCGCCAAGGCCAAGGACTACTACCTCAAGAGCCTCGACAAGGAGTGGACGTCGTTCAACTTCAACCAACGCTCGAAGGGTGCCTTGGTGCTCTACCGCAACGGCAACGAGAAGACTGCCAAACTGATGATACAGTCGTTCAAGGAATGTGCCCAGAAGAACGAGCAAATCGGCATGTACTGGCCGAAGAAATACTTCTCGTTTGAGTCGCACATCGCCACCCACGCCAACATCATGGCGGCCTTTGCCGAGATAGACCAGAACCAAGAGATGATTGACCAGCTGCGCGTGTGGCTGCTCACCCAAAAGCAGACCACGATGTGGGAAAACTCCGCCTCCACCGCAGATGCCATATATGCCCTGCTGATGCGCGGCAGCGACTGGTTTGCCGAAGGCAAGGAAGTGACGCTGCGTTTTGGCAACACACCTATTAATACTGAAGGTGGCGTGGCCGGCACAGGCTTCATCCAACGCCGCTGGAATGCCGACGAGGTGACCTCGGAGATGCGCCAACTCACCGTCAACAACCCGACCAACCACTTGGTTTGGGGCGGCCTGTTCCGCCAGTATTTCGTCCCCATCGACGAAGTGAAGCAGAGCGAGGCGGGCTTCACCATCAAGCGCGAACTGTTTGTGGAGACGGTGGATGAAAAAGGCAAGAAACTGGTTCCTGTCACAAACCAAGCCTTGAAAGTGGGCGACAAATTGACCGTGAAAATCACCTTCACCAACGAGCAGGACATGAGCTATGTCTTCGTGAAAGACCTCCGCGCCGCCGGTTTCGAGCCGATAGAGCAAATCTCGCACTACGAGTACAACGACCGCATGAGCTACTACCAGAGCAACACCGACACCGACA
>OCTW011619244.1_pt1 | contig 119850 bp, 86 predicted proteins | sample 1539671 | NCBI WGS metagenome assembly OCTW01 (sample SAMN02144230, study PRJEB22623) | gut metagenome | biome: sheep rumen | host: Ovis aries | place: New Zealand | reverse complement strand
TACTTAGGTGCTGAGTAATTACTTTTCCATAGTGGGTTCAGCGCCATCACTTTTCCCTTTTATGTCCACACATTGGTACTGAGTTGTTACCGCTTATCGTAACTCAGCACCTTCATGTTGAGGACGCAAGGGTATTATCGCTTATTCCAGCCCGTCGAGCAGGATAAAGGCAGCCCAATAGTGGGGATTGTCATAGATTTTCTTGGCTGGTGCCTTTCTAGCTCGTTTCTGCCGCGCCGAGATGGCATGTCGGCGCTTGCCGCTTGTCGTCTCCACCATATTGCGGATGTCGCACTGGGCTTGTCTCAGGGCTTGATGCTTCTCTATGCCTTGCAGAAGATAGCCGTAGAAACGGCTCATCAGTAGCCGGGTGGCCACGTCGTCGACTTTCCACAGGGTCATCAGGAGACCATGTGCGCCGGCTTTCTTGAATCCGCGCTGTAATCCGAAGACACCATCGCCGGTGATTCTGCCCAGTCCCGACTGGCAGGCCGACAATACGACCAAATCGGTGTTGCGGAAATCGAGCACGGAAATTTCCTTGGCGGTGAGTACGCCGTCATCCTCTTCATTGCCCACCTCATCACCGATCAGTGTTTGGTTGGCCCCGGCGAAAAGCAGTCCCGAACGGGTGAGGGCTTGGTCGGCCACTACCATCTCGTCGTACATGGAGAGGAATCCGAGTTTTTCCATCAGGTGCCCTTTCTTCACCTCTTTGTCTGTCCAGTAGAATCCGTGTGTGGCGATGTGCACCACCGAGGGGGCTTGTCCGGAGAGTTGTTTGAGTGTGGTCTCGGTAGCCTTGTTTCCCAAATAGAGATGGGTGGGCACGCCGCTTGCGATGAAGCCTTCTGCGATGTCCTCGGCCTCTTTCTTTGTGCCTGGCAGGTATTTGGCAGCGCGTTTCTTCTGGCTTCTTGCCACGGGGCTTCTCGACGTGTCGTAGGTGATGCCTCCGTAAACCAAGGCTGTGGGGTTGGAAGCTCGTGGATGACGGCCAAGTGCCAGTTCCCGTGTGGATGAAAGGCGATAGAAATTCCAGTGGTCGGACACGAGTTGGCTTTCATCCTCCCAATAGGGCAGCGATTCGATGCCGATATTGTAGAGCTCTCCTGCAGGAGAGAAATACACGTTGTGGGCATCGCTGAGATAGCGGCTGAGCGGTTGCCAGATGATTTTGGAGAGTTGTGCCGTGGTGTAGTATTTGCTGGCATCGAGATGGCTGATTTCTTCTTCATTGGTCAGCAGCAGCAGGTTGGGGTGGGGCATGGAACTGGTCAGCACGAAAGCGGCGTATTGCATTTTCCCCTCAGTGTCGGGATAGCTGACGAACTCGATGGCAGCCTCATGAGGCTTCAGGTTGCGAGCGATATCTTGCCAGTCGAGGACCAGCGACTTGGTGTAGTTGCCATAGGTTTTCGAACGCTTCACCAAGCGGCGTTCCTGTCGGGTGATGATGTGCTTCAGCGAATCGGTGTTGACCGTACGCAGACGGATCGGCCGCTCATATTCCCTGATGAGCAGGGCTTTGTCGGCTTGCAGTTTCCGATAGGCTTTCACCGTCGCCGAGTCGCTCCCTTCGAGCAGCAGGGTCACCATCTCAAGGTCGCTGTTGAGCAGGAGTCCTTTGGCCAGAAGGGTACCATTGAAGGCGCTCGACACCATTTTCGGCGTCGGGTTGCTGGTGGCCAGTCGTGGCAGGGTGTTGGTAAACCAGGGCTTGACACGGTTCCAGAAACGTTCGCGCTCCACTGCCGTGAGGTCGGCGAAGGTGCTCATCACGTTGGTGGTGTATCGTGACGTGGCATCCAGGGCATAGATGTCGGCGGAGTCTGGCTGTTCGTTGGCAGAGTAGTAGATGGCCAGTTTGCACATGGAGTGTGCATACGAGAGGTGTTGCTCGCCGAGAAGACGCTTTCTGAGCAGCATGGCCTCAAGGCCATAGCGCACCGCCTCTTTGAAGTTTCGCTGGGCATAGTGGTAACTGGCCATGTTGCTCACCGACTCGGCGTAGTCGGGGTGATCCTCGCCAAGGGCTTCGCGGCGTATTTCCATCGCCCTTGTCCCGCACCGCATGGCCTGTTTGAGATTGCCTAATCTCAGATAGTAATCTGCGATGTTACTCAGTGCGGTGGCGTAATCGGGATGCTTTTCGCCCAACAGCTTGCCTCGCAGTTCGAGTGACTCCGTCCCGAGCAGGATGGCCTCTTCGTCGTTCCCGAGGTAATAGTTGTATTTGGAGAGGTTGTTGAGCGACTGTGCGTAGTCGGCGCTTTCTTTTCCCGTCACGCGTGCCCTGATCTCTTTGGCTTGGGTGCCGAGCACTAGTGCTCTCTCGAAATTGCCCAGACGCGAATGATATCCGGCCAGGTTGCTCAGCGATGTGGCATAGAGCGCATTCTCTGTACCGAAGAGTTCACCTCTCAGTTCCACGGCCTTACGGCCAAGTCGCAGCGCCTCGAGATAGTTGCCCACATAGGAGTGGTAGCGGGCGATGTTGTTGAGCAGCTGCGCATAGTCTGCGGTATGCGTACCGTCCCTTTCCTCGCACAGCGTCATTGCCTGTTTGACCAGTTCGATGGCCTTGGCGTATTGTCCGTCGCGGGAGTAGTAGCCTGCCAGATTGGACAGGGCATGGGTGTAATCCTGGTGATGGGTGCCCGAAAGGTTGCTGATGGCGGCGAGGGCGCGCTCCCCCCAAGCCACGGCTTGGTCATATTGGCCTGCTTCCGACAGTTCCTTGGCTTTTTGCGATAGTGCTTCGGGAGCCAGACTGTCGGGGGTAATGGCCGTTTGGGATGAGGCTGGCTGTGCCCATGCCTCTCCCAGACTGAGCCATGCCGTCAGGGCCAGTAGGATGAGCTTGTAGACGTTCACTGTTACTTCAGTCCTAATTTGTCGATGAAATCATTCGAGATATATTCAGCGGGAGCTTGAAGGGTCGTGATCACCCAGGATTGCGTGATCTCGTTCCAGTCTTGTTTTGACACCACTTGCCAGGTGCGCTCCGCCAGACTGAGGTTTTTCTTCGTCATCTCCTTGCGGCGCTTGTAATCGGCTTTCCAGTTGGCGCGGTATTGCTCGGTCACGTTGCAGCTTTCCTTGATGTCGATCGTCAGTTTGTATTCGCCGGTGCCCCAGCTGTCGGTGAAGTTCTCTTTCTCGTCGCGGAACCCCATATAGGAACGCGGTACGATGAAGCATTCTCCCGTCACCTTGTATCGGGGCGCTTCGCCGGCGTGGCGGGTATAGCGCAGAAAACCGTCTTCGTCGAGGAGGTCAGGGGAAACGGGGATGTTGATGTTGAACTTGCCTAATTCCACATTTTTCTGAAGTTGCACCACCTCGTTCATCCACGACGAGGAAATGGCGATGTCCATCGACAGGGTAAAATCCTTGCGCTCCTTGAAGGAGAAGGGGATGTTGAGTTGGGTGTTGGGCAGATTCGACCGTTTCGGGTTGAGGATGAGGGTGTCGAGCACCAGCTCAAATTTGGAGTGGTTGATGATGCGGTAGAGTTTGGTGCGGTCGATGTGGAGCGAGACGTAGAAGAGTGTGTCGCCATCTTCGATGCGGACGCATCCGATGCCGTCGAAGCGCATGCCTTTGGGATCCATGGCACCGTCGAAAGAGGGTGCTTCGTAGAAGTCGCTCATCTCCGATACCGTGGTGATCTTGGTCTGAAACACGTTTTCCTTCTTGATGGCTTCTTCCCACTCCTTTTTCAGCCGCTTGTTTCGGGTGATGAGCGAGCCGATGGCGTTCACGCCCATGTCGAAGAACGAGGTGACGTAGCCGCCGGCCAATCCTTTCATCGTATTGGTCGTGGCATTGAACAGGTCGCCGAGGTAGCCGCGTGAGTTGTCGCGCTCGTCATTGAGTTTGCTGATCTCGCTCCCCAGTTCGTCGCTGGAGTATATGTAGGTCTTGTACGTCACGGGCTTGCGCTGGTCGTCTTGCCCCATGCTTTCAAGGGCAAACGAGCAGGTCATGACGGCAGTCAGTAAGATGACTCTGAGGAAGCGATGCTGGTGGTTGCTGCATGCATTGTGGCGGTTCTTCACTGTAAAAATCATACGATGAATGTTGGTTTGTAAGTACGGTTTAATCGGGATGAATGATAAAAACGTATGCGGAAATACCGTTTCTTCGCTTTTTCATCGCAAATTTACACCATTTTGTCGACAATTCCAAATCAGAGCACAAAAAAATCCCCATCCTGGTATTGTGTCCGGATGGGGGCATAGGGCTGTGCGACGGTCTGTGTTCATTTCCCGATGGCTCCGTAGCGACCGATCGCCTTCACGGTGTAGTGGCCTTTTTCTTTGGCACGGAAGTGGGTGGCTGTGGTGCTTCCCATGAACTGATGGTCTTTGTAGATGATGTAGCCACGTGCTCCCTCGATCGGTTCCCACCGCAGTTTCTTGCCTTTTTTCGTCATGTCGACAGCGGGCAACTGCTCACAGCATTCGGTGGGGTTCCATTGGTCATCACCGCTCATCACATTGTCGATGGTGTATCGGGCCACCTCGTCGGCCGTGAGATGGTTTTTGGCCGTGCACCAGGTGGTGTCCTTGGATTCTTTGTCGTAGGTATAGTAGCGGCTGATGCGCTTGCTGAGGTCGAGGGGATGTCCTTCTGCATCGGTCGTGTTGTAGTCGGCGAAGAGGGTGGGCCATCCACCCATTGTCTCATACCATCCCTCAGCTGGGATTGTGACCTCGGCACGAGTGTCGATGAAGACGGTCTGAGGGTTGTTGTGCCATGGCCTTCCCAACCACACGTCGGTCTCGACGGGATTGCCCGGAGCGGTGATGGTGGTGTTGCGGAAGACGTAGCCCCATCGTGTCTCAGCGGCATGTTTGGGAGCCACGATGAATCCACCGCTTTTGCGGTTGATGACCAGCTTGCAGTGGTCGAAGAAGGCATTGCCCGAGCCGTAGATGAAGTCGACGGCTCCCTCTATGGTACAGTTGCGCACGAAGTTGCGCCCGTTATCGTAATTTGAGGTGCGGTAGGTATCCTGATAGCTCCACATCCCGCATTGGTCTACCACCACGCGGTCGCTCTTGGTGTATAGGGCCAGGGCCTGAGGCCCGTCCTGATGCTCATGTCCCCAGGAGTTGACCAGGCTGATACCTCTTATATATATATCGGTGCCCTCCACCACCATGGTGGCAGCGATATCGACGGGCTGTGCGTTGGGGCCACCGCTCACACGGTTGTCGGTCACGAAGACTTTGTCCATCCCGTCGCCGATGATGCTCAGCATGTGTTTGGTGCCGGGCACATGCACATGTCCTTGGTAAGTGCCGGCTTTCACATAGATGACATAGGGCTGTTGAGGATGGTCTGGTGCCTGGTCGATGGCCTCTTGAAGCGACATAAACTGTCCGGTGCCGTCGGCAGCGACTACAGCGTCGATTGCTGTCGGGGCAGATGAAAAACTCATACAAAATGCCGCAAGAAGGAGGTATAGCAGATGTTTCATTGGTTTGATATTTGGTGTTGCCGCAAAATTATAATAATTCACATGCGTGGTGGTGCAGTATCGTGTGGTTTTGGTGTAAAAATTGATTTCAGGGGCTAATAGACCGATTTTTATACCACATTTACCAATTTTTACACCTGTGTTTTATGCGGATTTCGTTACTTTGCGCAAAATTTCATATACATACTGGAAGCCTTCATGGCAGAAAGCGTTGCGGCGAAAAACCGATTATTGAAAAATAACCTATATAAATTAATAACCAATCTAACTTCTACAACATGGAAAGATTCAATCGTTCTGCACTCAGAACTTTCTGTCTGTTGATGATGACCTTGCTGTTTCAGGCGGTCTCCGCACAGACAACAGTGAAAGGAGTGGTTACCGACGGCAACAATGAACCCCTGGTGGGTGTCACCGTGGCCGTGAAGGGAACTGCCAATTATGGAGTTATCACCGATGTGGACGGACAATATTCCATCACCGTCCCCGCCGGGAAGACAGCTCTTGTTTTCACCTATATCGGTTTCCTTGACCAGGAGGTGACCGTGGGCAACAAGTCGGTTGTCAATGTCCAGATGAAGGAAGACAACGTAGGACTCGACGAGGTTGTCGTCATCGGTTATGGTACGATGAAGCGCAAGGACCTCACAGGCGCCGTGGCGTCTGTCCGCGGCGAGGATCTGGCGGCCATGCCGGTCAACAATGTGGCACAGGCCCTCCAGGGCAAGCTTCCCGGAGTGAACGTGGTCTCCGGCGACGGTAGGCCCGATGCCGATGTCTCCATCCGTGTGCGTGGTGGCGGTTCGATCACCCAGAGCAACCAGCCTCTCTTCATCGTCGACGGTTTCCCCGTTTCAAGTATCAGCGACATCCCGGCATCTGAGATTGAGAGCATCGACGTGCTGAAGGATGCTTCCTCCACCGCCATCTATGGTGCCCGCGGTGCCAATGGTGTGATCCTCGTGACCACCAAGAAGGCAGAAGGCGGCAAGGTGAAAGTGAGTTATGACGGCTATTTGCAGATGAAGAATGTGGCCAAGACTCTGGAGACCCTTTCTGCTCAGGAGTATGTCAACTTCCACTGGGGATACGGCACCTCTCGTGGCGAGGGCGTGGGCGACGCAGTGGCCAAATACTTCGGCCTGGGCAGCAAATATGGCAACCACTATGCAGCCTATGCCAGCATGGGGACGCACGACTATACCGACGACTTGCTCCGCACGGCATGGACCAATAGTCACAACGTGGCCATCAGCGGTGGAACCGACAAGACCCATTTTGTGGCCAATGTCAACTATATGCACGACCAAGGCATCAAGATCCGTTCTGGTCTGGAGAAGTTCTCTGCCTCTCTGAAACTCCAGCAGCAGCTTCTGAGCAACCTCATGCTCGACTTCGACGTGAGGTACACCGAGGCTTCCTATGATGGACAGGAAGGCTTGCAGAACGGTCGTGGCACCGAGGTGTCGGGGGCTTACAAATATCGTCCGATCGACAATCCGCTCGGCGGCGTGTCGGTGTCTGAGATCAGCGGTCTGAGCTTCGGTACAAAGAATATCGACGACAGCTATCACGCCAACCCTCTCATGCTGGTGAAGAGCGTCACCAATACCCGCAATACCCGCAACCTTCGTGGTAGTGCTGCCCTCTCGTGGGAGATTATCAGCGGCCTGACCGCCCGCACCGAACTCTCTGTCTCACGGGGAAGCGGCACCAGCAAGTATTACGACGACGGCTACAACGACGCCGCAGAGAAGCGCGCCACCCTGGGCAGAAGTTCTTCTACAGGGCTGAGATGGCTCAACACCCTCAATTATCAGACCAAGGTGGCCGATATCCACTCCATCGGTTTGATGATAGGCCATGAGTACATGAAGTCCGACAGCGAGAGTTCCTCATTACAGGGCTACGGCTATCCCGACAGCTTCGATTTCGATACCGCCATCGGTATGATCAATACAGCCACAAGGTCTTTTTCCGCCCTCAACTCCATCGCTGTGCCCACACGCACCATTTCCTACTTTGGACGTGCCAACTACGGTCTGCTCGACCGCTATCTCTTCACGGTCACCATGCGTGCTGACGGCAGCTCCAAGTTCGCTCCCAACAACCGCTGGGGCTATTTCCCCGCAGCGGCCTTCGCATGGCGCGTGAGCGAGGAACCTTTCATGGAGGGTACCAAGGAATGGCTGTCGAACCTGAAGCTACGTCTGAGCTATGGTACATCAGGTGCCGACAATATCAGCAGCAACCTCTGGCGTGAGACTTGGAAGACCACCAGTGCATCGGCCAACAAGGTGACCATCAACGGAGAGAAGACCCCGTTCTACCAGCCCGACGGACTTCTGGCCAACAACGACCTGAAATGGGAGACCACCATCTCGCGCAACATCGGTATCGATTATGGATTCCTCAACGGACGCATCAACGGTAGCCTGGAATTCTACCACAACACCACCAAGGACCTCCTGATGCTCGTGCCTATCGACAATACGACGGGTTACACCTATCAGTATCAGAACTTCGGACAGACCTCTAACCGCGGTTTTGAGTTCTCTGCCAACGTCGACATCCTCCGTACCAAAGACCTCCGCTTCAATGTGGGGCTCATCTACAACTACAACAAGAACAAGGTCGACGAACTTGAGAATGCCGACAACTATCTCTACTCCAGTTACTGGGCATCCTCTGCCCTCATGCCGGTCAATGACTACATGCTTGTCGAAGGCAAATCGGTGGGCATCGTCCGTGGTTTCAAGAGTGCTGGCTTCTATACCGTCGATGATTTCAATTATACCAACGGACAATACGTCCTCAAGGAAGGCGTGCCCGACGTGGCTCGTGCCATCACTGCCAACTACATGAATCCGTTCAATCTTCCTAACGGCCAGAATGCCTTCCCCGGTGCTGCCAAGTTTGTGGACACTGACGATAATGGTATCGTCAACCTTGACGATGCAACCGAACTCGGAGAGGTGATGCCTCGCCACACCGGCAGCTTCTCGCTCAACTTGCAGTATAAGAACCTCGACGCCAGTGCTAACTTCAACTATGTGCTCGACGGCAAGATCTACAACGCCAATGCCATGATGAACCTCTCGGGAGGTGAGTACAACGACCTTACTGCACAGAAACTCAGCTTCGTCGCCGATGCCTATAAGATCTACAATGTCAACAGTTCTGGTGAACTCTATGCCGTCACAACACCCGACGAACTCCGTTCACTCAACGCAGGGGCTAAATATCCTGTGGCCTACCACCAGAACGGTATTGTCACCGACCGCTTCCTTGAGAGTGGTGCCTACCTCAGGATGCAATCGCTCACCATCGGTTACACCCTGCCCAAGGCTCTCGTCAAGAGTGCTGGCCTGAGCAATGTGCGCTTCTATCTGACAGCTACCAACCTCTTCACCATCACGGGGTACTCCGGACTCGACCCGGAGGTCAACTCCAGCACTACCGGCCGCACCGGATTCCTCGAGAGTGTCAAGGTGCTGCCCACGCTCAACATGGACTGGGGCTCTTACCCCCGCGCACGTACCTTCACCCTGGGTGCCAATATTTCCTTCTAACGGATCATCGCTAATGGCTAATTGAAAACAGAACATCAAAAAGATACAACCAATATGAAAAAGATCATAACAACCGCAATGGCAGCCGCCGCACTGCTCTTCATGGCAGGATGCGCTGACGATCTCGACACCTCATCTCCCAGCGTGGTCGACAAAGACTTCGTCTTCAGCGATGTGCAGTCGGCACGACAAGCTCTCTACTATGGATACCAGACCTTGCAGAACAACCGCTCGGTGCACTCCGTGGGCTATTTCTGGACACCTGTCTGGGGCTCCGACATCGAGGATGCTCAGGATGCCTATAGCGATGGCAGTGCTGGATGCCAGGAGAAGACGCTCTATCCTGGAGGGACAGAGAATTACAATATCAACTCGGGTGAGGGCACCGAGGTGTTCGGTATGCTCTACCAGACCATCGCCGTGTGCAACTCGCTGATCAATGCCTTTGAGGAGAAAGATGACTTCAATGAGATCATGACAGGTGAACCCAACGACCTCTCCGACATCTATGGACAGGCCGTAGCCTTGCGCGCTACCTGCTACTGGGAACTCTTCAAATGGTATGGAGATGTGCCCCATGCCCTGAAGACTGGCGAGAAGGCCGAGGGGCTTACCTCGCGCTTCGCCATCGCCGACTACCACATCCAGAAACTGCGTGAGGTGGAGCCTCACATGTACCGTGTGGGCGAAGGCTCCACAAGAGCCGACGTGATGAACCGTACCTATGTGCAGGGCCTGATCGGGCGCCTCTGCCTCTACGATGGTGGCTATACCACTCGTCGTACCGACCTCGGTGCTGACTTCTATGTCGATGGTGAGGGCAAGACCATCACTTTCGAGGACTGGAGCGTGGAGAAAAACAAGGCCAAGTATGGTCGCCGCGCCGACTGGAAGAATCTCTATCAGATCGCTGAGCAATACTTGCAGGAAGCTGTCAACAACCATGGCTCTATCCAGCTCCACTTGACTGATCCGCGCAGCAACGACTCCAATGGCCGTGAGTATGGCAACCCGTTCCAGTATGCTTTCCAACAGATGCATTGTGGGGTCAGCGATGGCCTTGCCGATGAGTCGGTGTATGAGATCCCGATGGAGTATAACAACGGAGCCGACCGTCCTGCTTACATCGGCCGCCCCTCACGTGGTGGCAATGGCGACGCTCCCTGTGTGGGGTGCGGACAGGACCGCGTGCAAGCTTGGTTCTACTATGGCGCTTTCAACCCGAAAGACCTACGTCGTGACGCTTCTATCACCGTCACTGGCAGTGATGGTCAGGGACATGAGGACATCCAGTCGTTCAACCGCTCCAACTGGGGCTGTGGCGCTGGTCCTGCTACCAACAAATGGGACTGGAACCGTCTGCCCGCTCCAAATACCAACAGTTATGGCACCTCCGGCATCAACGTGAGCTATATGCGTATCTCCGACATCTACCTTATGCTGGCAGAGGTGAAGGCGGCTCTCGGCAAGGATGGTGAAGCCCGCAGCCTGCTCGCCACCATTCACAACCGTAACTACGTTGGTGGTACTGACCCTGACTTCGACAAATTCATCTCCCAGTGCGGCTCGGTGTGGGACGCCGTTATCCAGGAGCGTGCCTTTGAGTTCTTGGGCGAGGGCGTGCGTCGTTTCGACCTCATCCGTACGGGCAAGTTGCCGAAGGCTGCTGTCGACGTGAGAAAAGAGATGACGCGTATCATCGACGAGGTGGAGGCCAATGGCTACGCACAGTTTGCCAACGGCAACCAGTTGCCTAAGTATGTGTGGACAAAGATGGTGGATGCCCGCTCGCTCTACGGTTACCGTCTGACTGGCCAGACTCCTGCTGGAAAGGAGAATGATCCCGTGCTTTATCCCGGATGGCGTGGTCAGCACGACGACTGGGGATCGCTCTATCCCAAAGTGGCTGGCGTGGCTGAGACCAACGTGGCTATCAAGGGCTTGTTCAACTACATCGACGAGAACAGTGCTGAGGCCAAGGCTCTGGAAGCCGAGGGCTATGAGAAAAAGCCGTGGGGCGTTGACATGAATGCTTATCGCGACAGTTATGCCACTAAGATCCTGGCTGGTTACAGTGATGCGGATTACAATGCCAAGAACCCGCCGATCTATCTGCTGCCGTTTACCTACAACACCCTGACCACTTCAGGCATCACCAATGGATATGGCTTCCGTCAGGAGCAGTAGGGTGGAACACGGGCTTTCATCCAATATGAATGAAAAATGTTTTTTAGGTTTTTAGTATTTTATTGATTAGAAAATTCTACGAAGAAGGTGCTTGCTGTGACGGCAGGCACCTTCTCTTTCATTTATCCCGAAGGGGGCTACAAGATCATCAGGGCGATCTCGGCGCAAGCTTCGGCATCGGCCAGGGCATGATGGTGTTTTCTCAGGTCGTAACCACAGTGTGCGGCCACCGTGTGGAGTTGGTGGTTGGGCAGTTGGGGAAAAGCGCGCCTCGCAGCCCTCAGCGTGTCGTAGAAGATGTAGTCGGGATAATCCATCTGATAACAGCGGAACACTGCTTTCAGACAACCCTCGTCGAAAGATGAGTTGTGGGCCACTAAGGGCAGGCCCTCGATGAGCGGTGCTATCTGTTGCCAGACATAGGGGAAGACGGACGCCTCCTCTGTGTCGTTCCGGGTGAGTCCGTGCACCCTGGTGCACCAGTAGGTGTAATAATTGGGCTCTGGTTGGATGAGTGAATAGAATTTGTCGGCGACATGTCCGTCTCTCACGATGACGATGCCCACGGAGCACACTGATGTGCGCTCGTTGTTGGCTGTCTCGAAGTCTATGGCAGCGAAATCTCTCAGCATTCTTTTTTCCTCCGATATTCAGTAGGCGAAACGCCATACTGCCGTTTAAAACAGTTGCTGAAGTAATGTGGGTCGTTGATGCCCACCTGATAGGTGATTTCCGAGATCGACAGATTGCCCTGCAGGATCAGGTCGGCGGCTGTTTGCATGCGCTTGGTCTTGATGTATTCGTTGGGCGACATGCCTGTGATGGCTTTCATTTTCTTGAAGAGCACCGAACGGCTCATGCCCATCCGCTGTGCCAGGTCGTCGACGACGAAATCGCCGTTGGCCATCTCTTGGTTCACGATGCTGTTGAGGGTTTCCACGAAGTCTTGTTCTGGTGCTGGAGCAGTTTGGGGTGGGACAGGAGTCTCCTGGTTGGTCGATGACGAAAGGGCTGGATCCTGCAATTGGCGCTGCCAGTATTCCTGCATGCGCTTGCGCTTCTCCAGCAGGTTGGCCACCTGGGCTTTTAGAATCTCCGAGTTGAACGGTTTCACGATGTAGCTGTCCGCTCCCGATTCCATACTGCCTATCTTGCTCTCGTCGTCGCTCACGGCGGTGAGCATGATGACAGGTATGTGGCTGGTGGCGATATCGGCGCGCAGCCGTCGGAGCATCTCCTGTCCGTTCATCACTGGCATCATGATGTCGCTGATGATGATGTCGGGTATGTGCTCCAAGGCCATTTTCAGTCCGCTTTCCCCATTCTCTGCCTCAATGAGGTTGTAGGAGCCGATGAGGATCGATGAGAGCAGATACCTCATCTCCTCATTGTCTTCCACGATGAGCAAGGTGTTTTTCTCGAAATCCTGGCTGTTGTCTATCAGTTTGCGGAATTTCATGATCGGTGTGTCGGTATGGTCGCCTGATGTGACGATGCCGTCGCTCATCACGAAGTCGACACCGTCGCTGAAATGCTCCCTGTCGGTGGGTATCTTCACGGTGAAGGTGCTGCCTTTGCCTGGTTCACTGTTCACTTCTATGGAGCCGCCATGCAGGGTGACCAAGTCGTGCACCAGGGATAGTCCGAGTCCGGAACTGGGCATGTTGTAGAGGTTTTCGCTGACATAGTTGTTGAACTCCATGAAGAGATGCTTCTGACTCTCCTTGCTGATACCGACACCTTGGTCTTCGACACTGATGGATGCCATACCGTCGTCCTCTGCCAACAGGATGCGGATGCGCTTGCCGATGGGTGTGTATTTGAAAGCATTGCTGATGAGGTTGAAGAGGATTTTATCCATCTTGTCGCTATCTGCCCATACCAGGATGGACGGAGCACTGCTCTCCAAACGGTAGTCGATGTGATGGTCATGGGCGATGTTGTCGAAATTGGTCATCACATCCTTGACGAAGGGCACCAAGTCGATGTGGCTCACCTTCATTTTCATCTTGTTGCTCTCGATCTTGTGGATATCGAGAATCTGGTTGGTGAGTTGTAGCATGCGGTGTGCGTTGTCGCCCACCACCGACAGTTGTGACCTCAGTTTCTCGCTCAGGTCTGGTTCCTTGAGGATTTCGCGCATGAAACCATAGATCAGCGTGAGCGGTGTGCGGAGCTCATGCGAGATATTGGTGAAGAATTTCACTTTCAGGTCACTGATTTGCTGCTCGATGGTGACTTTCTGCCGCAGTCGGTAGAAGGTGGTCAGCAGGTAGGAAGAGAGCATGATCACACCGATCAGGGCCAGGGCGTAGAGAATATAGGCCCAGGGTGTCTCCCAAAACGATGGCAGCACCTCGATGGTGAGCCGGCGGGTGTTGTCTACCCACACCCTGTCGCTGTTGGTGGATTTCACCAGCAAAGTATAGGTGCCTTTGGGCAAGTTGGTGTAGGTGGCTGTGCGCTGGTTGCCGCTGTAGTTCCAGTTTTTCTCGAATCCCTCGAGGATGTAGGCATACTCCACTTTGTCGGGGTATTTGTAATCGAGGGCAGCAAACTCGATCGAGAAGCTGTTTTTGTCATGAGGCAGACGGATGAGGGTGGCGTCATCGATGCCTGCGCTTAGGATGCTCCCCTTGCCGGGAGTCACTTCACGCATCTCCTGCATGAACCGCGTGAAAACGATGCGCGGCACATAGTCGCTGGCTTTGATGTGGTCGGGCTCGAAATAGAGCATGCCGTTGGTGTAGGTCGGGAGGCAGAGCATGCCGTCGTTCAGTAATGTGGAAGGACCTTCGGCGATGCTGATGTGCTCTGGAAACTGATCCGCGGAGTAGGTCTCTATCTTGTCTCCGATGGGATAGAATTTGCTGATACTCTCCTCAGAAGCCAACCAGATATTGCCGTCGGTGCCTTCTGTTGCCGAGAGCACCACGTCGCTGCCCAATCCCTCGGTCTGGGTATAGGTTTTCAGCTGGATGCCGTTGCCCTTCTGACTGACCATCTTCTGGAATCCCCCTCCATTGGTGCATACGTAGAGCGTACCCGACTTGCTGACCAGCACCATGTGGATGTCGTTGTAGCTGAGTGAGTTGATGTCCTTTGGATTACGTAGGAAGCGTTGGAATAGCATGCCTTTTTCCGTGGCTTTGCCATCTGTCTTCAGCAGTCCGTTGGTCGTGCAGATCCAGATCTGCCCTTTCTTGTCGCTGGTGATGAATCTCACTCGGCTGCATTCGTCCTTGGGATAGAGGGTGAGTTGGTTGTTGACATTCACGAACTGATGGCTCTCACGGTTGTTCAGGTCGATATAGTTGGGCCCGCCGCCATAAGTGGCGATCCACAGTCGGTGGTGGCGGTCCTCATGCAAGTTGAACACATCGTCGCTGCTCAGGCTGAAGCGGTCGTCGGGATGATGCCTGAAGAAGGTGAGGGTAAACCGCAGCGGTTGGTCGCCGATTCTTTCCGCCTTGATCAGTCCATCGCCTTTCGTGCCGATCCAGATGTTGCCGGAGTGGTCTTCACAGAGGCTGTAGACCTTGCCCAGTTCATCTCCTTTCCCCCTCGTCACCGTACCGTTGCGGTTGAGGCTTCCCACATATTGCAGCGAGCGGTCGAAGATGCGTACCGTCGCTCCTTTGTTGCCAGTCCACACATATCCGTTATGGTCTTGCAGGATGCCCCTCACATTGTTCTCATAGTCGTTGTCGCTGGTTTTGAACGTATTGAACTGGTTGTTCTGAAAGGTAACCTTTCTCAGTCCGATGTTCTTGGCACAATACCACACATTGTCCTGTTTGTCGACGCACAGACTGGCCAGGTTGGTCTCCATGCTCCAGTAGGGCGGTTTTTGTTCGCACACCAGTTGCAGCTCTCCGCTCTCCCGGTCGAAGAGTGCCAGTCCCGTACCGCCCGGCGAAACCCATACCCTGCCTTGTGAGTCTTCCATCACCATGCTCTTTGTGATCAAGCCGATGTCATTGCCGTATTTGTCTTGCAGCTTCATGAGCTTGAAAATCCCGCTGCCTGCTTTCATATACGAAAGGCCTCCTTGCCGGATGTCGGCCCAGAGGTCGCCGTGGCTGTCTACCTTCAGCGAGCGGATGTTGTCGCTCTTGATGCCGAGCGTGTTGCTCGAACGGTAGTTGGTGAGCCGGCCGTTGAGGGTGTCGTAGATGAAAATGCCGTCGCCCGTCGTACCGAAGGAGATTTGTGAGGCACTGAGCTTGACGGCGCAACCCACCGTCGACGCACATCCCAGGCGCAGGGTGCGCCATGTCTTTCCCGAGAGCATCCTCACCGTGCCTCGCTCTGAGTTGAAATAGATGGTATTGCCATCCTCGAGGGCATTCTGTATGTTGCCGTCGGCGATGTGGCGTAGGTTCTTCTTCTTGGGCAGGTATTGGAAGAGTCCTTTTTGCGTCATCACCCAGATGGTGCCATGCGAGTCGGTCATCACCATGTTGGTGTGGATGTTGCGCCCTTTCATCAGGTCGACGGCACTGACATGTTGGAAGGTGCTGTCAGCTTCCACCAGCAGCAGTTGCGTGTCATCGGTCTTGATCAAGGCACTGCCGTCGTGCAAGGGAAAAATCTGGTTGGTCTTGTAGTCGTCGATGGGGAGAGACAGGAAACGGCCGTGGGAAGGATGAAACAGGTAGGTGCGGTGGTCGTAACCCCTGATCCAGATGATGCCGTCGAAGCCTTTTTCCAGCCGGTCGAAACGGTTGCTGGCCAGGAGAATGCCGTCGCCTGGCTTCGATTTGTAGTTGTGGAAGGTATAGCCATCAAACTGGTAGAGACCGTCCCATGTGGCAAGCCACAGGATACCTTTGTCATCCTGGATGATGTCCATGGTGTTCTTCACCCTCAGTCCATCGTCGGAGGAGTAGGTGGTGAACACATAAGCAGATTGTGCCGTGCAGAAAAGTGCGCTCAGCAGGAGAAGCGCGGAGAAGAGCCGTCGCATCATGATTTTGGCAGTCGATTAAGTAGGCTGTAGTGCAAAGATACGCTTTTTTCTTATCTTATAGGGTGTGTTATGGTATATTTTCAAGAAAAAATCTTCCGTTTTGCCATAGTTTTTTTATTTTTGCACTCTGAGAGAATCATTCATAGGAGAAATCCTCTACCAGAACAACAATCAACTATTCATGAAATTAGACGAAATGAGAAAAATCTTCATCTTGTTGATGGCCTCCTTGGCCATGCTGCCTTTGCAGGCGGCAACCCAGGTTTTTGGAAAAGGAAAACTGACCGTCACCCCCGTGGCCCGCAACGCCGTGCGGATCCAGTATACCGAGGACGGTATCACTGGCAGTGACTTGCCGGACTGGATCTACGTCAAACACGGTTTCGTGGGGAAGAGCGACGTGCGCGTGAAGGTAGACCGGAAACGGCAGACCGTGACGATCAGCGACCGCAAGGGGCGTCCTGTCTTCAAGGCCACACGTCACCAACTCTCTTCGGGAGAGGCCACGCTGGCTTTCACCTCCCCCAGCGACGAGAGCCTTTTCGGACTCGGACAGTTTCAGGACGGCTATAGCGATGTTCGCGGCCTGACCCGCCGGCTGACGCAGGTCAACACCCAGATCTCGCTTCCGATGATCCTGTCGAGCAAAGGGTATGGGTTGCTTTGGAACAACTATGGACTGGTCGACTTCAATCCACTCGCCCATAGCGTGACGCTTCAGCCCAGTGCGGAAGTGGGGAAGAGTGAGGTGGTGAATGTCACCTCGACCGAAGGGGGCAAGCAGGAGGTGCGGCAGCACAATATCTTCGAAGCCGATATTGAGGTCGAGGAGTCCGGTCAGTATGCCTTGTTGCTCGACGTGGGGCAGAAGATGGCCCGCCGCCATAACCTCGCCATCGACGGAAAACCTGTCATCGAGATGCAGAACCTCTGGCTGCCTCCCACAGCCTCCGCACTTGTCTATTTGAATGCCGGCCGCCACAAGGTGAGGGCAGAACTGTCCAGAGGCGACAAACCTGTTCTCTCTTTCGGAAAGGTGAAGGATGAGACCGTCTTCCGTTCCCCTGTTGCACAGGCCGTGGACTACACCGTCTTCATCGGAACACCCGATGAGGTCATCGCTACCTACCGCGAGATCACTGGCCCTGTCCCTCAGATACCACGGTGGGCCTTGGGTTATATCCACTGCCGCGAGCGTTTCCATTCCTCTGACGAGATCCTGCAGACTGCCAACCGATTCCGCCAGGAGAAATTGCCGCTCAGCATCATCGTGCAGGATTGGCAATATTGGGGAAAATACGGATGGAACTCCATGCAGTTTGATGAGCAGTTCTATCCCGATCCCAAAGCGCTGACCGACAGCCTCCACCGCATGGGCATCAGACTGATGGTCAGCGTGTGGTCGAAGATCGACAAGAACTCTGTCGTAGGTCGTCAGATGCTGCGCGACAACTATTACATCGACAATACCGACTGGATCGATTTCTTCAACCCGGATGCCGCAGCGGCCTATTGGAAGAATTTCCGCGAGCGGCTCGTGCCTCTCGGTATCGATGCTTGGTGGCAGGATGCCACCGAACCCGAGAACGACGACCTCGTGGGCCGCCGTGTCAACCGTGGGAAATGGTCGGGCGAGGAAGTGCGCAATGTCTATCCGCTCCTTGTCAATAAGACGGTCTACGAAGGACTGATGCAGGCCGGCAAGGAACCGATGATTCTCACCCGCTGCGGTTTCCCGGGCATCCAGCGCTACGGCTCCGCTCTGTGGAGCGGCGATGTGGGCAATGATTGGGAGACTTTCCGCCGTCAGATTGTCGCTGGCTTGGGCGTGCAGGCTGCAGGCATCCCTTGGTGGACTTACGACGCAGGAGGCTTCTTCCGCCCCGGCAACCAGTATACCGACGCCGACTACATCGAGCGCATGCTCCGTTGGATAGAAACCAGTGTATACCTCCCCCTGATGCGTGTGCATGGGTATATGAGCAATACCGAGCCTTGGAACTACGGCGCAGAGGCTCAGGCGATCATTGCTGATTGTCTGCGTGAGCGTGAGCAGTTGCGACCCTACATTGAGCGCTGCGCCGATGCTGTCTCCACACAAGGCTACACCTTGATGCGACCCCTTGTCTTTGATTTCTCCGATGATCCCATGGCGCTCAAGCAGAAATACGAGTATATGTTTGGCCCGGCTTTGCTCATCAGTCCTGTGACTGAACCTCATGCGATGACATGGCGCACCTACCTGCCCAAGAGCGATGGCGGATGGACGGACTATCGCACAGGTCAGCATTACGAGGGTGGACAGACGGTCGTCACTTCGGTCGACAAGGCCCATATCCCCGTATTCATCCGTCAGTCGAAGGCCTCTGCTTTGGCCGGAATCAGATAAAATCATGCAAGACAGCAGAAAGCACGTAGAGAAAGTCGCAGCGACAACTGACACCAGAAGAGAGGTGGCCAGTGGCTTCCGTGATGGCATACCCATCGCAATGGGTTATTTCGCTGTGGCTTTCTCTTTGGGCATCATTGCCAAGAAAGCCGGACTGACAGCACCTCTGGGCTTTCTTTGCAGTTTCTTCACTCGTGCTTCTGCTGGAGAATACGGGGTTTATACCTTGGTGGCTGTGCAGGCGGCATACGTGGAAGTAGTGGCGATGAGTCTTGTGGCCAACCTGCGCTATATGCTGATGAGCGCGGCGCTCTCACAGAAAATCGCTCCTGGTACACCGTGGTATCACCGTATGCTGATGGCTTGCTGCATCACCGACGAAGTTTTCGGCATCTCGGTCAACCACAAAGGATATTGTCCGCCGGCTTACACGTATGCCGCTGCCTTGGTGTCCACTTTCTGCTGGGCTTCCGGTTGCGCGGCGGGCATCATAGCGGGTGGACTGTTGCCGTCGGCCATCGTGTCGGCGTTGAGCGTCGCCCTCTATGGCATGTTCCTGGCCATCATCATGCCTCCCTCACACTCCGACCGCAATGTGCTCTATGCCGTGATGGCCAGTTTCATCTTGAGTGGTGTGTGTGCTGTGGCACCTGTCGTCAGTGATTGGAGCACGGGCACACGCACCATCCTGCTCACAGTGGCTATCTCTTCTCTTGCCGCATGGCTCAAACCCATTAAAGACGATGCCGATGGAGAAGCATGAGATCATCATCTGCATTCTGTTGTCGATCCTCACGACCAACTTCATCCGCATCTTGCCGATGACGCTGATCAAGGGCCGGATCCGCAATACGTTTCTGCGCAGTTTCCTTTATTATGTGCCTTATGTCACCCTGGCTGTGATGACGTTCCCTGCCATCGTCGAGACGACGCTTTCTCCTGTATCCGGAGCCATCGCTCTGGTTGTCGGCATCATCGCCGCATGGTGTGGACTTGGCCTTTTCCCCGTCGCATGCATCTGCTGCGCCATCGCTTATCTGGCGGATCTCTTCTTGTAGCCCGATAGCTGCTCTTCTTCTGCGGTTGTCTTGTGGGGATAGCTTTCAAGTTTTTTTTGACAGTTTTCTCTGTGAAAAGGTGCGTGATTGCCTTTTTTTTATTAATTTTGTACTCACAGGACTATTCTTCAGAAAGACTATGGCTGGAGATAGCTTGTCGGCCTTCTCAGGTCTGATGAACCTCATTTTAAACGAACCCGATTTAATCTGATATCCTATGGCAAAAAAACGCATGTCAAAACTACTTCATTGGCTGGAGCAACCAGCCGACAAGATCCATACCGTCACCAGCAGCAACAACCTCAACCCGTCGCTGGAACTCGAGAAGCAGATCGGGGCGCAGATCTATGCTGCTTTGCAGGGCGAGGTGGTGGAGGAAGTGCTCCGCAAGATCAAGACCTCGAGCAGCGACGCCTATTGGCGCAGCAGCATGGAGGGGCACAGCTTGAAGGTGCAGCAGGAACTCCTGCCCGATTTCTGGTTCCTCTGCCATGAGGTGAAGGAACGGCTCAACTTCAAGGAGCCTGTCGACTTCTATATCACTGGCGACTCTTCGGTCAACGCTTTCTCCGTGGCAGCCGAGGACGAGGGCGAGCCTCATATCGTCAATGTCAATTCTGCACTTTTCTCCTTGATGAGCAAGGATGAGTTGCGCTTTGTCATCGGTCATGAGTTGGGGCATCTCATCAACAAAGACACCGCCCTCTCGCGCTTGATTCAATTTGTCTTCCCGCCCGAGACCAGTGCCCCGGTGCCCCTGCAGTATAAAATCCGGCTCCACGACCAATTGGCCGAACTGGTGGCCGACCGCTATGGCTATATCGCCACCGAGAACCTCGGGGTGTGCGTCACCGCTTTCTTCAAATTGGCCTCCGGACTCGACCTCAAGCAGATGAAGGTGAGCATCGAGTCGCTCATCGCCGACAACAACCGCCGCCTGGAATATTTCCTCAAGGATAAGGGCATCAGCCGTGCCTCTCATCCTGTTAACCCCATCCGTGTGCAGGCCCTTAACCTCTTCGCCAACTCCAAGAACCAGGAGGAACTCAACAAAGGCATGGACGAGCTGATCTCCATTCTGCTCAAGGTCGGCACGTGTGAGCTCGACGAGCACATGGCGCGCTTCATCGCCTCCGCCGGAATCATCGTGTCGAACACCGATGGTGACATGACCGTGGATGAGCTCGATGAGATCCTCGACACCCTGGGCAGCTTCAAGATCTTCCCCAGGAAGTTCTTGGAGGAAATCGCCAACGGCGATGTGACCGACACCTTCAGGAAATCGGTGGAGAGCATCTTGAAGATCAATCCGGGAATGAGGGAGAACATGCTGGAATACATGATCGACATTGTCTTGTCGGACAAAACCCTCAACCGGGTGGAGGTCGACCTCCTCTATCAGTTTGGCAGCAACATCGGTCTGAGTGACATGGAGGTGGCCACAGCCATCGCCGTTGCCATCCAGAAGGGCTATGTGCCCAGCTTGAGCTCAATTTGCTGACCGTCAGGCCTTCTCACTACAAACCATTCCGTATAGTTCATGAAAATACTACACACCAGCGACTGGCACCTCGGCCATGAGATGTATAATTATCGCCGCCAGGACGAGTTTGATGCTTTTTTCAGACAGTTGACCGACATCGTGGCCGCAGAGCAGCCCGATGCCTTGCTTGTGAGTGGAGATGTCTACCATTCCTCGGTGCCGACAGTGGCGGCCCAGTCGATGTATGTCGAGTCGATGCTGGCTCTGCATCAGGCTTGTCCGGCTATGGAGATTATTGTCACCGCCGGCAACCACGACAGCGCATCGCGGTTGGAGATTGACCGGTTGCTTTGGGACCATTTTCATGTGCATGTCGTGGGCACGTTGGAGCGCACGCATGAGGGAGTGGACCTCGACCGCCACATCTTCCATATCGCTGGCAAAGGCATCGTGGCGGCTGTGCCGCATGTCTTCAAGCAGAATTTCCCCGCTGCCGAGAACCCGGCTGCGGATCGGCAAACGGCCTTTTTCCGTGCTTTGCTCGACAGGGTGGAGAAGGTCAATGCCGACGGACTTCCCGTGGTGCTCATGGCTCACCTCGCCGTGGCTGCCACACTTGATGCCGGCGAACCCTATACGATCGGTGGAATGGACTACTCGCCGCTCAGCGCACTCGGCACAGGTTTTGACTATGCCGCATTAGGACATCTGCACCGTCCGCACCAAGTGCCGATAGACAGCACTGCTGTGCGCTACAGTGGTTCTCCCTTGGCCATCACTTTCAACGAGGAGTATGAGCACTCGGTCACCATCGCGGAGATCCATTCCGACGAAGCACCCCAACTGCGTGTCATCCCCATCCAGCCGATGCGCCCCGTGAAAACCATCCCACAGCAGGCCGTTCCCCTCGACGAGGCTTTGGAGGCGTTGGCTGCACTGCCGGATAACGATAGCTCTTATATCCGCCTCAACGTGTGTTCTGCCGATGGACTGCCTCCCGATTGCAATGAACGGGCTGTGGCAGCGGCCAAAGGCAAGGCATGCCGTTTCTGCACTTTTCAGCTTGTCGATGAGCGCTTGCCTTCCGACCGTCATCAGTTGGAGGATGTCACCCCCGATGAGTTGCGGGCTATGAACCCGATGGAAGTGGCACGCAAATACCTGGAGGGCAAGGGCATCCCGCCGACAGAGTATTTGGAGATGATGAGAGAGACCATAGAACAATTGAGAATGGAGGATGCGGAATGATTATCAAGAAACTCGAAATCCATAACATCGCATCGATAGAAGATGCCGTCATCGACTTCACCGGACCCGTGCTCGGTGGCGAACCCCTTTTCCTGATCACTGGTGCGACCGGGGCTGGCAAGACCACGATACTCGACGCCATCTGTCTGGCTCTCTATGGCGACACGCCACGCTTCGCCGGTGCGGGAGAGAACACGGTGAAACTCATCGACCGATATAATGCCGTGAAAGGACGGCATGCCAAGGAACGGGTGGTGGAGGAGGCCGAGATATCGCTCAACCACAAAGGGCAGTTGCTGCGGCGCGGGGCGTATGAGGGTTGGGCCAACCTGACCTTTGAGGTAGACGACACCGACTACCTCGCTTCCTGGTATGTATTGCGCTCCTATCGCAGGGCTGACGGTAAACTGCAGGATCCCAAGAACACACTGCGTAACCTCTCGACCGACCTGATCGTGGAGAAGAACGTGAAGGCAGAGGTGACACGGGTCGTCGGCCTGTCGTTCGACGAGTTCTGCCGCACGACCATGCTGGCACAGGGTGAGTTCACGAAATTCATGCAGAGCACGAGCCGTGAGAAATCCGCCATCCTCGAGAAACTCACCCGCACCGCTTATTATTCGCGCATCAGCAAGCGCATCTCCTCACTCTGCTCCGAGCGCAACACGGAATACGAGAAGCGCAAAGCACAGGTGGAGGGCATCACGCTGCTCAGCGATGATCAGGTCGCTGGATTGCAGTCGCAGATGGCGGCTTTGAAGGCGAAGGACAAGGAACTGGAAGCAGAATTGCGGCGTGTGAAAACCTCCCGTGAATGGTTGGTCAATGAGCAGCGTCTGAGCCAGGAGATTGTCCGCTGCCAACAGGAGCGGGAGGTGGTGGACCGGATGATGCAGTCGCCTCTCTTCTTGTCGCAGCAGGAGGATGTCAGAGACTATAGGGCTACGGCCGAGGTCAGGGCATGGCGCAACGATATCGCAGCCATCCAGGAAGCCCTGCGCCAATTGGATAGAGAAGAAGCCCGTCTCTCTTCTGCCTATCCCTCGTTGGTCGATGTGACCCACCGCTTGGAGACCTTGCAGCGCAATGACCGGGAGACGCTTCATACTGTGGCGTCTTGGCTTTCATCTCAGGAGAAGAATGCGTCGATGTGGAAGAATGCCGCCACCATCGCCGATCAATTGAAGCGGGTGTCGAAAGATGAGAAAACCGTCGGCAAGAAGGCGGAGGAGCGTGCGCACACCATGCGCCAGATCCCTCCCGCACAGGAGAAGGTGGAACAGGCTTTGACGAAAGAGAAAGAGCGGTCTGCCGCCGTGGCGGAACAGCGCAAGGTGCTTGAGGAGAAAAAGGCGGAGCGCGATCAGCATGACCTCGAAGGTCTGCAAAGGAAACATGCCGACATGCACGGCCGGCTCCAGCGGATCGCTGATGCCACGGCAACCCTTCAACTCCTCGATACGCTGCGCAAGAATGCTGAGGAGTGCGAACGCAACTGCAACGACAAGTTGTCGGAACTGCAGGAGTCCGACCGCAAGGCTGCGGAACTGGAGGAACAGCTCCGGAAAGCCCGGCTGGATTTCGATGAGGCACAGACCATCTATGATCAGTGGCGCGACTCTTTGGAAAATAGCTTCAAGATGATCCGGGCCACCTTGCTCAAGGGGCATGTCTGCCCGTTGTGTCAGCAGGAAGTGACCCACGACCACGTGCCCGACCCTGACTATGATGCGGTGCTTCGGCCCAAATTGGATGCCCGTGACCGTTGCCAGAGACAGTTGACCGCAGCCGAAGGGGCCTTGAAAGCCAACCAGCAGTGGCGGGCTACCATCCAGAAGGAATTGCCGTCGTTGAAACAGAAATACATGGAGGCGAAAGACCTTTTCGAGAGGAAAAGAGCTGAGGCTCATTCCCTCTACGCTGAGGTCGTGCCCGTAGCTCCCACTGATGTCCTTGCTGCATTGTCCACCGACACGATGCTTCATCGCTTGGAAGAGGTGTCGGCGGAGACGAAAACCTCTATCGGTGCCCTCAACGAGCGCATACAGCAAGTAGGGGTCATGAGTAAGGAGGTGGACAAACTTCAGCAGCGGCTTGATACCCTCACCCGGCAGGAGACGGAAGCCCGGCAGGCTACGCAGAAAGCCCAGGAGACCGTCAGAACCCTGCGGATGTCGGCGGATTTCATCCTGCGCCAGACAGAGGAACTGCAGGAGAATATCCGTAGTATTTTGTCGGGCCTTGACTCCCAGATCACCTATGCCGGTTGGCAAAGTCAGTGGGAGGAAGACCACCAGAAGTGGATAGCCCGGCTTCTGGATGATGCTAAGGTTTATGTGGAGAATGACAGCCGCCAAATGGTGCTGCAGCAGATGATCCACTACCGAGATGTCACCCTTGAGGGTATCGCCGGACTCCATCAGGGCATCCTGCCCTATGTGGATACTTGGCAGTCGATGCTTGTCTCACCGTCGGTGGCTCCTGTCGCCGAAGACCAGGCATTGGCTTCCTGGCAGTCGTTTGCCGCCAAGGTGCAAGCCTGGGCTACCTCGGTCAGCGACAAAAAAGCTGACCTGTCCAACAAACAGAGACTTACGGAGCAGTTCCTCAATCAGCATCCCGCGCTTACCCTGCAACGGCTCGACGAACTCAGCGCTCTCTCGGATGATGAGATCAAGAGGATGGAAAAAGACCACCAGTCATGGGAGCAGCGGAAGAATCTCAACGAGGGTGCCCTCAGGAAGTTCAAACAGGAATACGACCAGCTGATGGCACAGCGGCCCCGGATGGATCAACCTATGTCGGTAGACGACCTCAATCAATTGTTGGAGGACCGTGAAGCTGAGCGCAACCAGCAACTTGTCGTTCTCGGACAATTGCAGCAGGAACTGGCTGCGAACGAAGAGAAAAAAGCGCAGTTTGCACAAGCCATGGATGCTTGTGAGGTCAGTCGTAAGGAGGCCGAGCGTTGGGCGAAGTTCAATGCGGAGTTCGGCAGTGCCGACGGTACGAAATTCAGCCGCATCGCCCAGAGTTTCATCCTCCATCATCTTCTCACCCATGCCAACCGTTATCTCAGGCAGTTCTCCGACCGTTATGAACTGGTGTGCGAGCCTGGTTCGCTGGCCATACTGGTGAGCGACCGTTTCAGCCGGCAGTCGCCGCAGTATGTGAAAGTGCTCTCGGGCGGTGAGAGTTTCATGGTGTCGCTGTCGTTGGCCTTGGCTCTCTCGCAGCTCAACACCCATCAGTCCTACGTCGATATCTTGTTCATCGACGAAGGTTTCGGCACCTTGGACGAGTCGTGCCTCAACACGGTGATGGACACCCTGGAGCATCTGCATCAGATGGGTGGCCGCCGTGTGGGGGTCATCAGTCATGTGGAAGCCCTCGACGAGCGCATCCACACCCAGATCCAGGTCTCACGCATCGACCCGTCGCGTAGCCGGGTGGAAGTGGGAAAACACTGAAAAGGTGCGTCATAGCACGCCCTTGGTGGAGGGCAGCTCGTAATGGTAGATGTCGCGGCGTACAGCCATTTTCAAGGCGCGGGCAAGGGCCTTGAAAATGCCTTCTATCTTGTGATGTTCATTGGTGCCTTCGGCCTTGATATAGAGATTCATCATGGCGGCATCGCTCAGACTCTTGAAGAAATGCAGGAACATCTCCGTGGGCATGTCGCCGATGCGCTCGCGGCGGAACTCCGCATCCCATACGAGCCAGGGACGGCCGCCGAAGTCGAGGGCTACAGTGGCCAGGCAGTCGTCCATGGGAAGGGTGTAGCCATAACGCTCGATGCCCCGCTTGTCGCCCAGAGCCTGGCGGATGCAGGTGCCTAAGGCGATGGCGGTGTCCTCGATGGTGTGATGCTCGTCGACGTCGAGATCGCCGTTGACTTGGATATTGAGATTCATCATGCCATGCCGTCCGATCTGTTCGAGCATGTGGTCGAAGAATCCCAACCCGGTGTGGATATCGCATTTCCCACTGCCGTCGATCAGCAAGTCGATGTCGATCTGGGTCTCCTTGGTGTGGCGTGATACCGAGGCATGACGCTCACCGGCAAAAAGCGTCTCGGCGATGGTGTCCCATGTGGTGCCCTCGTCGCCCAGGATCAGCGCGTGGCACCCTAAGCGGCGGGCCAGTTCACGGTCGGTCTCCCGGTCGCCGATCACATAACTGCCTGCGAGGTCGTAGTCGGGGTTGTCGATATATTCCTTGAGCATACCGGTGCCTGGTTTCCTGTTGGGATGGTTGTCCTCGGGAAAATGTGGGTCGATGTGGATGGCGTCGAAAGTGACACCCTCACTGGCCAATGTCTGAAGGATGAAATGATGCACTGGCCAGAACGTGTCCTCGGGAAAGGAGTCTGTGCCCAGTCCGTCCTGGTTGCTCACCATGACGAATTTGAAGTCGAGGTGCTGGCGGATAAAAGCGAGGTTGCGTATCACGCCCTCGGTGAAGCGCAGTTTCTCGAAGGAGTCTATCTGCTCGTCGGCGGGTTCCTCGATGAGTGTGCCGTCGCGGTCGATGAAAAGGATGCGTTGTGTCATGGGTTGTAGGGTGTGGGTGTGAGTTCTTCTGCGGGAACCAATGCGGTGTTGCGGCGCTCCTCACGTAGTTTCTCGATGGAGCCATACATGAAGAGGTAGATGATGATCTGGAAGGCACTGACGTACCATATCAGCACGGTGACCACGAAGGTCGTTGCCCCCAGAAGCAGCGGGAAGGAGCTGGGCATTCCCGAAGGGTCGCCGCTGACCACGCCGATGGTCGACATGGCGTTGGCCGTGATGAGGACCATGAGCGGGAGGTAGATGATCAGTGCGATGATGCTGGTGATGATGCCAGAGATGAGCGTGGTGAGAAAGATGAGGCTCAGATGGCGCAGACCGGTCATGTAGGTCTTGGGCAGGTCTTTCCAGAAGCATGCTTTCCGGTCGTAGAGATAGCGCATGCAGATGTAGTTGAATGGGAGCAAAAACAGGGCGGTGATGAGAACCACGGCCATCAGGGCCAGCCAGTTGTCGGTGACGAAAGTGACGGGGTCGCATTTGAGCATGTGGATGGCACCCACGAGAAGCAAGCTGAAGACTGCCCCGATGACCAAGGCGATGGCCAGCACGTATATCCACAACTTGAGTGCGCGGAGGAAATTCCACCGCCGGTCCTCGTCATTCAACTTACTCATAAGGCGTGAGACGGCCCAAAGGCTGCAGACCAGGGTGATGAGCATGGTGGAGAGGGAGGCGGCGAGGTATAGCCCCGTGTTGGTGATGCCCCATTGGATGACACGTTCGTTGTGCACGTTGAGGGCCATGAAGATCCCTCCGAAGAGTGCCATGAGCAGCACGGGCAACCACGTCGAGCGGATGATGCCTTTCAGGTTGTCGCTCATCAACTTGTAAGCCGCCAGGATGCAGGATGAGAAACTGCGGCTTTTGAAAATCAATTCTTTTTCCATATCAGATCAAATTCTCTTCTCATTTCTTTTGTTGCCGGCGGCGGAACTCAGCGCAGCAGATGGCGGTGGCGATGGCCACGTTGAGGCTGTCGGCGGTGTCGCGGCCAGCAGGGTAGGGCGGTATGAGCATGTGGTGGGTGACGCGACTGGCCACGGCGGGAGAGATGCCGTTGCCCTCGTTGCCCATCACCAGCAGACCGTGTGGAGTCAGTTCCTGGTCATATAGGTCGGTGCCGTCGAGCATCGTGCCGTAGACAGGGGTCTCCGCGGGCAGGAGGTCGATAAGGGAGCAGAGGTCGGTGTAGACGAGCCGCACCCGGGAGATGCTCCCCATGGTGGCCTGTACGACCTTGGGACTGTAGGCGTCGGCGGTGTCGGCGCTGCAGTAAATATGCTCGATGCCAAACCAGTCGGCGATGCGGATGATGGTGCCTAAGTTGCCGGGGTCTTGTACGCTGTCGAGGGCCAGACACAACTGACTGGCGATGTGGGCGGCCGAGGCGTCGGGCGTTTCCTCGTTGGCGGGCAGGGGAAAGGTGGCCATCACTTGTTGGGGGTGCTGGAGGAAACTCACCCTCCGCAGTTCCTCTGCATCGACGGTGATGGACTCTGCTGCTGTGACGGTGGGATGGGCAAGCCACCACTCCTGCGTTGCCACAATGGTCTGGGCAGGTGCCTTCTCCAGCAGGTCGCCCACCACCTTGGGGCCTTCCGCAACGAACAGGCCCGTCTGTCGGCGGTGCTTCTTGTTTTCCAGCATCCGCAGTGCTTTCACTTTGTTCTTGCTGATCATATATCCAGTTTGCCCTGAAATCGTCCTGCAAAGATAAGGCATGAGGAGCGTATGGCAAAATAAATTAACGAAGTTTAGTCAAATGCGGGCTTTATCCGCTTGATCTTCCACCCCAGGAATGCCACGATGATGCTCACGACGGGGGAGAGGAGGTTGAAGAAACAGTAGGGCAGATAAGTGAGCGTGGCCACACCGAGCACGGTGCTCTGCGTGAGTCCGCAGGTGTTCCAGGGGATCAGCACCGAGGTGACCGTGCCGCCGTCCTCGCAAGAGCGGCTGAGCAATCGTGGCTCGTAGCCCATCTTGGCGTACATGTCCTTGAACATCGAACTGGTGAGGATGATCGAGAGAAACTGGTCGGCGCTGGTGATGTTGAGGAAGATGGCGCTACCCACAGTGGAAGCCACGAGAGAGGTGGTGCCTCTCACGATGCGGCGGAAAAACGCCATGAGGTCCTGCAACTGTCCGGTGGCGGTGAGGGCACCGGCAAAAACCTGGGCACTGATGATGAGCCAGATGGTGGGCATCATGCCCGCCATGCCTCGGGTGGAGACCAACTGGTCGAGTTCGCCTACACCGGTGGAGATGTGGGTATTGTCGTAGATGGTGCGGATCACGCCCTCATAGAGTACGAGCGACCCATGGTAGCCGCTGACACTGGCAATCTCGCGAAGACGGTCGGGCTGCACCAGCAGGGCGGTCAGCGAAGCGGCCAGGGTGGCCAGGAACAGCACTACGAGCGAAGGCCAACGGCGGGCGATCATCACCCCCATGCCTACGGGCACCAGCAACAACCAAGGGGAGATGACAAACGCATGCGTCAGACCCTCCATGAACAGCCTTACATCGCCCGATCCTGAGATGCGCATCATCAGACCTGCACAGAGGAAGATCAGCAGTGTGACGATGAAGGTGGGAATGGTGGTCTTCATCATGTAGCGGATATGGGTGAAAAGGGGGGTGCCCGAGACACTGGATGCCAGGACGGTGGTGTCGGACAGCGGTGACAGCTTGTCGCCGAAATAGGCACCGCTGATGATGGCTCCGGCTGTCCATCCGTCAGAAAATCCCATCGCCTTGCCGATTCCCAGAAGGGCAAGACCCACGGTGGCAATCGTCGTCCACGACGAACCGATCATCAGACTCACGATGGCGCAGATCAGACAGGTGGTCACCAGAAACCATTCGGGTGAGAGGATCTGCAACCCGTAGTAGATCATCGTAGGCACAATGCCCGAGATCATCCACGTACCGCTGATGGCACCGATGAGCAGCAAGATGATGATCGATGGGGTGCAGTTGGCTACTTTTGTGGTGATCTCCTTGTCAAGGTCTGACCATTTCAGCCGTTTCGTGATCCATCCCACCCAGACGCACACGGCAGAGGCGATGAAAAGTGATACCTGACTGGCACCATCGAGCGTGGCATTGCCGAAAACGGAAATGCAGCACACCAAAAGGGCAATGAGTACGGCAAAAGGGATCAGTGCAAGCATAATAAAGTGCAATTTTTTTGCAAAGTTAAGCATTTATTTGCTTCTTTCGAAGAAAAGTGTTACATTTGCCGCGACAATGCCATTGAATTTCATAATAAATTATTCGAGGTTGACTATGAGAAAAATTAATTTGTTGCTTTTATTCCTCACCATTTGCACAGTGTGTGCTATGGCGCGTCCGGTTTCGCAAAGTCAGGCTTTGCAGAAAGCCCAGGCTTTCCTCCTGACAAAAGGCACCGCTGCCGGCACCGACTTGCAATTGGCTTATCAGGGGAATCGTTCCTCGCTGCACCAGAGTGCTCCTGCGAAGGATGCTTTTTACTATGTGTTCAACAGAGGCAATGACGCCGGTTTTGTCATCGTGTCGGGTGATGACTGCACTGAGGAGGTGCTGGGCTATGCCGATAGCGGCGTTTTCACCACGGAGCAGATGCCCGACAATCTGCGGGCATGGCTCGACTCCTATGCCGACCAGATCGCATGGGCTCGGGCCAACGCCATGAATGCCAATGCCCAGAATGGGGAAGATGTGGAGGTGAGCCGGAGGGTGATCGCCCCGCTGGTGACCGCTCATTGGAACCAATATGAACCCTACAATCTGCAGTGCCCGCTCTATGGTACTGGCGGTGAGACTGGCGATCGATGTGTCACAGGTTGTGTGGCAGTAGCCCTCTCGCAGGTGATGTATTATCACCGCTGGCCTGCAGACGCATGCACCGCTATACCCTCTTACACATCCAATGGTATGATCGGTACGCTGCCTGAACTTCCAGCTACGACTTTCGATTGGAAAAACATGAGGGATAACTATTCCATCAACCAGTCGGAGTCTGATGCGGAGAGAAATGCCGTGGCCAAGTTGATCCGCTATACGGGACAGTCGGTGAATATGGATTACAGTCCTCAAGGCTCAGGTGGTTACACGACGTCTATACCGGACGTCTTGACGGATTATTTCGGCTATCAGAACAAGGCTTCCTACATCAAGCACGATGACTTCTCGGCAGCCGATTGGTTTGAAATCATCTATCATGAGCTGAGCAAGTCACGCCCTGTGATTCTGGGTGCCGACACTTATTCGGGTGGAGCTCATGCTTTTGTCTGCGATGGATTTGATGGGCATGAGATGTTCCACATCAACTGGGGCTGGGGTGGCATGGCCGACGGCTACTACCGTCTGCAAGCCCTGAATCCTTCCTCGCAAGGTGCTGGCGGCAGTAATGGCTATGGTGGTTACTCGCTCAGACAGGGTGCAGTGATTGGCATCAGCCCTACCGTGGTGACCGATAAAGTGGAGACTGGTGAGGAGGCTGTTGGAGGAATGGAGACAGTGAAATTTGTATTCGCTGATCCCGATAATAAATGGGCAAACCTTACTGATCAGTCACAGACTAAAAACTATAATTCTACCTCAGGACTCTTCAATTTCTATATTTGGTATTGGTTCCGTCGGGTGGATGTCTCACAGAAATATGATGCTGGGATTGGCCTGTTCCAAGGGGATCAGTTGCTGGAGAGCCAGACAATAAGAAAGGAGTATGGTGGTACCAGTATGGCCTCTGATGCTGGTGCAGGATCTATCTCGATGGGTAAAAACCTGGCCGACGGCACCTACCAGATCAAGGGCATTGATTGTCCGACCGGCACAGATAACTGGATGCCCAGCATCTCATCAGACCAACGCTACATGGAGGTGGTTATCGCCAATGGACAGTGCACAATGACAATCATCAACAAGGAACTCTCTACTGATCTTGCTGTCACCAGTATTGAGCAGATTGTCAAACAATCAGGAAACCCGTATCAGTTGAGGGCGCATGTCAGCAACAACGGCGAGAAAGAGTTCAACGGCATTCTGTATCTGTTTGTCGATGGAAATTTGACTGCTTTTGAGAATGCTTTTATCCCTGTCGGAGGTGAGGACTATGTGGACTTCGTCTTCTCTGGAAGCGCAGGCTCACATACGGTTAATATCTCGTTGAGTGGGGACGGATCTTCTTCGATTTACGAGAAAAATGTGGTTCTTTCCGATGAGCTGACATCTCCCGAACTGACTCTTGTGAAGGCTGAACTCAAGAATGTGAATGTGCAGGGCAGCGTACAGTATGGCCGGCAGGTGGAACTTTATCTTACGTTGAAGAATACTTCAACTACAGACTACAACAATCAGTTGACGAAAGAAATGCGGGTGAAGCAACCCGATCCCTCAAAATATTATAGTGTTTTCTCACAGACCTTGGATATCAGCATTCCTGCAGGCAAAGAGGTGACGATCCCCTTCACCCATACGCTGGCACTTGGTGATGTCTATTGGATTGTCATCAAGGATGCAAGAACGAATTTTTATGAGAAATCCGGTATTCATGTGAGCCCAGCCTTCGTCAGTTGGAAGGCAGACGGCACACGCACTGCCGTAGCTCCTGGCTCCTCTATAACAGTGCCCGACGATGCCGCAGCCGCCAGTTTCGAGGATTTCGACCTTGCTGGGGTGAAGATAACCACCAATGCCAACAAGAACACCATCTATTATGTGGCAGCTGATGCTACATTGCCCACAGAACTGTCGGACAAGAATGTGGTGAAAGGTTGGGAGTCGACAGGCATCGAACTCAACGAAAACTATGACTACTACGTGCCGAAGAGCTTCTTCACCAAGGAGATCCGCTATAGACGGGTTCCCACGGTGGGTGCTGATGGCAGAAACGGCTGGCGCACCATCACCCTGCCGTTCGCCGTGCAGAAGGTGACTTCTGGCAATGGTGATGCTGCAAAGACCGTGGATTGGTATCACGGTGATGAGACCGATGACAGCAAAGACTTCTGGGTGAGGGAATTCAAACAGGTGGTTGGCGACGTGGTCAAGTTCCAGGACGTGAAGGAATGGGAACCCAACGCTCCGTATATCATCGCTGTTCCTGGCGACCACTGGGGCAAGCAATATGACATGACGAACCAGGACCTCGTCTTCGAAGCCAGCAACACACGGGTGGAGAGAACGGATGTGTCGGCTGTTGTGAGCGACAACTACGAGTTCGTGGGTGTCACGGGCGAGACCACCGTCGGAACAGGAAAGACCTGCTATGTGCTCAATGAGGCAGGCAATGCATTCAGGGCACAAAGCGGCGGAGCCACGCTGTCACGTTGCAGTGCTTATTTCACCATCAGGGACAGGTCAATCTATGCTCCCACTTGCTTGAATATCGGCAACTTCGATGCCGACGGTATCTGTCTGCCGCAGGTTAAGGACATCAAGAACGGCATGGTGGATGTCTTCTCCGTCAATGGCGTGAAAGTCGCTACCGTGAGCATGAATGACGGAAAGGCTGACCTGAGCCGTCTCCCCCAGGGTATCTATATTGTTGAAGGAACGAAAATCGTGAAATAGCCATGAAAAAGAAATATATCATTCCATCCATAGAACTGATAGAGACCATGTCCGATGAGGTCATGGTGCCCAACCAGCAGTCGTTTGATCCCACTGTCGGTGCCAACAACTATGCCTTCGGTGAGGAGGAAGACGATGACGACATCGAGTGGGGCGACCGGTTTGATAATTACGGTTCCCGTCTTTGGAACTGATTTCCCGACAGTCCGGTCCTGAAAGCCGCCAAGTGCTCCTCCTGATAATCAGGATATGACGCACTTGGCGGCTTTCTGTTCAGAAAATAGCGCTTCTGTTCGGGAGATTCAGAATAAAATCGTACTTTTGCAAAGGAATGACACAACCTGCTTGGAAAACAGCCTTTCGCAGTCCTCTCTGGCTGGTGATGATGACAGTGCTCGCTGCCATCATCATGCAGGCGTGTTCCTCGGCCAAATATATTCCCGATGACAAGTATCTCCTGCAAGGCGTGAGAATTGAGACTGATGACAAGGATTTCGATCCCGTGCAGCTGCAGCAATATGTGAGGCAGAAAGGCAATTCCCGGTGGTTCTCGATTTTCAAGATTCCCCTGGGGATCTATGCCATGTCGGGACGTGACACCACCAAGTGGATCAACCGCACATTGAAGAACATCGGCGAACGTCCGGTGCTCTACGACACTCTGCAGGCCAACCTTACGTGCAACGACTTACTCAGGGCCATGCAGAACATGGGATACATGAATGCCAAGGTCGACCACCAGGTGAAAGTGAAAGGCAAAAAACTCAAGGCCATCTACAAACTGATTCCCGGCAAGCCCTTCGTGATACGCCATGTGAGTTACGACATACAGGATGACAGCATCGCCGCCATCCTGGCTGAGAACGACTCCGCCAACCTCAGGCTGCATGAAGGATCGACTTTTACCATCAACGGACTCGATCAGGAAAGGAACCGCATTACTGCACTGCTGATGGATCGCGGCTATTACCGCTTCCATAAGGAGTTCATCCGCTTTGAGGTGGACACCATGCGGGGCAGCCGACTTGTCGATGTGACGATGCGGCTCTTCAAATACAGGGCTAACAGCAATGCACCGGAGACGCTGCATCCTTGCTATACCGTGAGGCAGGTCAACTACTACTGCGCTGACTCCACCACGGTGCATGTGAATCGTAACGTGCTGGAGAACAGCACCGCAGTAATAGCTGGCAAACTTTATAGCGCATCGGCTGTGCAGCGCACCTACAACAATTTCAGTCGTCTCCACGCCGTGAAATTCTCCAGCCTCAGGTTCACCGAACTCCCCGATTCGGGACTCCTTGACTGCCATGTGCAGTATGGTCTCAACAAGCCCAGCAGCATCTCCTTCCAACCGGAGGGTACCAATACGGCGGGTGACCTCGGCGCCGCCGTGTCGCTGACCTACCAGAACCGTAATCTCTTCCACGGCTCCGAACTCCTCTCCGTGCAGTTGCGCGGTGCTTTTGAAGCGATCACCGGACTGGAGGGCTATCAGAATGAGGATTATATGGAATATGGTGTGGAGTCGCGGCTCACTTTTCCCCGTTTCGTCGCCCCGCTGCTCTCGAAGTCGTTCAAGCGCGATGTGAATGCTACCTCGGAACTCTCACTCAGCTATAACCTCCAAAACCGGCCGGAATTCCATCGGAGGGTGTTCTCCGCAGGATGGCGGTACCGATGGGCGAAACCCAGAGACCGATGGACTTTCAAATGGGATGCGATAGACCTCAACTTCATCCACATGCCGTGGATCTCGCATACTTTCAAACATGAATACCTTGACTCGGTGAGCAACCGCAATGCCATCCTCAGATACAACTACGAGAACCTCTTCATCATGCGCACTGGTGTGGGGATGACCTACAACGATGGCGTGAATGCGGTGAAAACCAATTTCGAGTGCGGCGGCAATGTGCTCCGGGCACTGGCCTCAGTGCTGGACTTCAAACGCAACAGCCAGTCGCAATACACTCTTTTCAACATCGCCTTCGCTCAGTATGTGAAGGGCGACTTCGACTTCACCCGTGTGGTGACCTTCGATGAGCACAACTCGCTTGTGATGCATGCCGGACTGGGAATCGCCTATCCCTATGGCAATAGCCGTGTGCTCCCTTTCGAAAAGCGGTATTTCTCTGGGGGTGCCAACTCTGTCCGCGGATGGAGCGTGAGAGGACTCGGCCCTGGCTCGTTCAAAGGCAACGACGGGGCCATCGACTTCATCAACCAGACGGGTGACATGAAACTCGACCTCAACGTGGAATACCGCACCCATCTCTTCTGGAAATTCAATGGGGCCGTCTTCGTCGACGGTGGGAATATCTGGACACTGAGGGAATATGAGGAGCAGCCAGGAGGACAATTCAAAATCAATAAGTTCTACAAGCAGATCGCCGTGGCATACGGTCTGGGTGTGAGGCTCAATTTCGATTATTTCATCCTCCGTTTCGACATGGGCATGAAAGCCATCAATCCCGCTTACGAGAATAGCCGTGAGCACTATGCCATTGCCCATCCCGACTTCAGCCGCGATTTCTCCTTTCATTTCGCCGTCGGTATGCCATTCTGACCCTACATCATCTGTTCTCATGTAGAGACGTCGCATTGAGGTGTCTCCCGCTAATTGCGAATCAGCCAGAGGGCAAAGAAGGGGTCGTAGACGGTATACACCCCTTTGTCTTCTGTTATCAAGTCTTTGTCTAATAGGCTGCGGACAGCAGCTGTTACTGTGCTGACAGTCTGCAAGTGATGCCGTTTAACAAACGACTTACTGGTGATACCCTTTGCTTTGCCTTCTCTTGCTATAGCAAGAAAGACCTCCCTTTGCTTTTCTGGCAACTTGTCGAGTAAATCTGAATAGGTTTCGGTGAACATGTCAAGGATGTATTCTTCGGCACTATCTACCATATCAAGAATACATCTTTCCCCAGGAAGTGTTTTCATGTATAAGACATTCAGCATACGCTGAACACAAGATGTCACCGAGTCAAAGCGATGATATACCTCCTCAACAACAGTTCTGTCGATACTTTTACCATTTTTCTCAAACTGTAACTTTGCGAACTCCACATATTTGTCAACTGGTATGGGTCTGAGGTTCATAATCAATACCGACTGGTAGAAAGGTCTGGATGGCGAAGTGAATATTTTCCCCATCAGATGCCTTTTGCTTCCAGAGAAAATGAAGGTGGTATTAATACATCTTTGCATGTAGGTTCTGAGCGTTGCCTCAATGTTGGGTGATTCTGTGTATTTTGTTATCTGTTGGAATTCATCAATACATACCATACAGGGCTTGTCCGCCTTCCCTAAGTATTCGAAGATCTCATCGAGTGTGGTCTCAGGATTTTCTATGTCACCTAAACCCAGGCTCCAAGTCGGAAAGTTGTTGATATCGTAAGTGATTTCGCTACGAAGCGATCGGAGTATATGCAGGAAACCTTCCCATACGATTTTTCCTTTTGGTTTAAGCTCGTCCAGAATGGCACGGCCAAACACATTAACGAAGTCACGAAGACTGCTGGTGGCATAGATATCAATATGAAACGTATAGTATTTGTCACTAATTCCCGGCTGTTGGAATAAATGGCGTATCAAATCGGTCTTGCCTACCCGGCGCGGTGATATCAAGGCCATATTATTGCCATTTGTCGTCAGTTCCATCAATTGACTTGTTTCCTTCACCCTGTCGCAGAAATACTCAGGTCCTGCATAACCTTTTGTCACAAACGGATTATCCATAACTGTCTTGTTTTGAGTGCAAAAATAAGAAAAAAATGAAAATTATCCAAATTAGGATAATCCTATTTAGGATAATTTTTGATTTTGGGCATTGCCAATGATTCTCATTCCAATGAAAAATAGGTCCTAATCCGGTCTTGAAGAGATGAAATCGGGAAAAAGGGAGCGAATAATTTGCTTTTGTCGACAAATGTTGCTACTTTTGCAGAATGATGAATTTTATCTCTCTTGGAAGTGGAAGTAGCGGCAACTGCTATTTCCTGTTTACAGAGGATGATGGACTGATGATTGATGTGGGAATTGGTATAAGATTGCTGAAAAAGTATTTTCATGATTATGGTCTTCCTCTCACTCGCATCAAGCACGTCTTGCTGACTCATGACCATGCCGACCATGTGAAGTCGGTGGGGAGCTTGAGTCATGACTTTGATTTGCCTGTCTATTCCACCGAGAAGGTGCACGCTGGAGTAGGACAGAATTATTGTGTGAGGAAAAAGATTGATTTCAAACGGGTGAGGTATGTCGAGGCGGACGAGACATATACGCTCGGCTCTTTTCAGGTCACTCCTTTTGCTGTGCCTCATGATGCCAGCGACAACGTGGGCTATTTCATCACTCATGAGGGTGTGCATTTCTGCTTGGTCACCGATGTCGGGCATATCACTGACCACATCAAGGAATTCATCTTGAAAGCAGACTATCTGGTGCTTGAGGCCAACTATGACAGGGAGATGCTCTATGGTGGCACTTATCCCCCGCATCTCAAAGTGAGGATTGATGGTCCTAATGGTCATTTGAGCAACCATGATTGTGGCTTGGCCATCGCAGAGAATGCCACTCCCGCCCTGCGGAAAGTTTGGCTGTGCCACCTGAGTGAGGAGAACAACCATCCAGAACTGGCACGCATTACCGTGGAGCAGGTGCTGCGTGAACATGGTATTGTCGCCGGCAAGGATTTCCAATTGGAAGTCCTGAAAAGAAAGAAGCCTTCTGGCATCTATGAATTGAAGTAAAAAGACCGATTAGCGGTCGATTTTACGAATAGCTTCCTCGTATTCTTTTTCCCAGTGGAGGCCGATCTTGTCGGTCATGCTGGGGAAGGACTGCACGATGCTCACATAAGCGATGCCTTTGAGCACATTACCGCTGAGCATGATGTCGGGGAGGGCAGGAATGCGGTAGATGCCATCGTTACGGATGCCACCCTGCATCAGTGCGGTCGACTGCATGGCTATCAAACGGAGTTCACCGGCATCAAAATCCTCAAGGAGTTTGATGACCTGCACCAAAAGGTCTACCACGTCTTCTTCCAACCATTCCGGAACTGGCTCTACCACCGTTTCTGGAGCTGGGGCCGTAGGGGGCTCTACCATCGTTTCTTGCACCGTAGTCTCCTCCGACTCTACAGAAATGTCCGAGGATGCGGCCTCTTTCGTCTCTACCTTCATTTCTGGATTCAGTGCCGCTTCCGCCACTTCCGTCGTTCCTGGCATTTCCGCCACTTCCGTCGTTTCTGGTATTTCTCGTGTGGCATTTTCGGCTTCGTCGGCAGGGGGCAGGGTGGGAGAGCCGCCCATCTCTTCTAAACTGAAGAGTAGCAGCTGGTTGGGATCTTGCGTTGCTTGGCGCTTGCGTTTTCGTGGCATAGGTCAAGGTTGGAAAATAACCACCCCTCCGGCTGGGGGAGGGGTGGTATGGGGTTGTGGATTAATAAGCGAAGAGAGGATAGTCCTTCATGATGTCGTTGACACGCTGACGGACATTGGCGATGACCTGCTCATCCTGCGGTGCGTTGAGCACTTCCTCGATGAGGCCGGCGATGACCACCATGAGGTCTTCCTTGGCACCACGGGTGGTGATGGCTGGAGTTCCCAGACGGATGCCGGAGGTCTGGAAGGCAGAGCGGCTGTCGAACGGCACCATGTTCTTGTTGACGGTGATGTCGGCGGCCACGAGGGCGTTCTCTGCCACTTTACCAGTGAGGTCGGGGTATTTCGAGCGGAGGTCGACGAGCATGGAGTGGTTGTCGGTGCCACCGCTCACGATGGTGAAACCACGCTTGATGAGTTCCTCGGCCAGTACTTTGGCGTTTTTCTGCACTTGGATGGCCCACTGCTTGAACTCAGGCTGCAATGCCTCGCCGAATGCTACGGCTTTGGCGGCGATCACATGCTCGAGCGGTCCGCCTTGCTGTCCGGGGAACACGGCGGAGTTGAGCAGTTGGCTCATCATCTTCACGGCACCCTTCGGTGTCTTCAGTCCCCAAGGGTTCTCGAAGTCCTTGCCCATGAGAATGATGCCGCCACGCGGTCCGCGGAGGGTCTTGTGGGTGGTGGAGGTGACGATGTGGGCATATTTCACAGGATTGTCGAGCAGTCCGGCGGCGATGAGTCCTGCGGGATGAGCCATGTCGATCATCAGGAGAGCACCCACTTTGTCGGCGATCTCACGCATGCGCTTGTAGTCCCACTCGCGGCTGTATGCCGAACCACCACCGATGATGAGCTTGGGCTTGCACTCCAGGGCGAGGCGCTCCATCTCGTCGTAGTCCACACGGCCGGTCTCGCGGTTGAGGTTATAGCCGACGGGGTGATAGAGGATGCCACTGGTGTTGACTGCAGAACCATGGGAGAGGTGCCCGCCGTGGTCGAGGTTCATGCCCATGAAGGTGTCGCCTGGCTTGAGAACGGTGAGCAGCACGGCAGCGTTGGCCTGTGCACCGGAGTGTGGCTGCACGTTGGCGTATTCAGCGTCGAAGAGCTTGCACACCCGGTCGATGGCCAGCTGTTCCACTTGGTCCACCACCTGGCATCCGCCGTAATAGCGCTTGCCGGGATAGCCCTCGGCGTATTTGTTGGTGAGCCAGGAACCCATAGCCTCCATCACTTCGTCGCTGACGAAATTCTCGGAGGCGATCAGTTCCATACCTTTCAACTGGCGCTGGTGCTCTTTCTCAATGAGGTCGAAAATCACTTGGTCTCTTTTCATGTCTTGGAAAATGTTTTGGTATGATAATTTATTGGATAATCTCCACCTTGTCGATGTCTTGCTCCTTGTCGCAGTAGTGGCAGCGGAGCACGCCACGTGCCTTGTCCACGACGTTGAACACTGTGGCCATCGGCTCGTTGTTGGTGATGCATACGGGGTTGTTGCATTTCACAATGCCCCTCAGTTCATCGGGGGTCTCGACAGTCTTTTTCTCCACCACCTCATAGTCGCGGATGATGTTGAGCACCACGTTGGGCGCAACCACCGACAGACGAGAAATCTCGTCGTCGGAGAAGAATTTGTCGCTCACCTTGATGATGCCTTTCTGCCCCACCTTGGTCGATGGGTAGTTGAATCCGATGGTCACGGGGGAGGCGAGGGAGGTCAACCCCAGCAGGTTGACCACCTGGAAGGTCTTGTCGGCTGGAATATGGTCGATCACTGTGCCGTTCTTGATGGCGGCTACCAGTCTTTCTTTCTTGTTCATGGGTGTCATTTGATGATGGTTGTGTCGTTTCTCACTTCGTCGAGGCCGATGCCCAGCACATCGCAGATGATGGCTTCACGGGCATAGAGGCCGTTGCGCGCCTGCTGGATGTAGTAGGCCTGTGGCGTCTCGTCGACGTCGTAGGCGATCTCGTTGACGCGGGGCAGGGGGTGAAGGATCTTCATGTTGGGCTTGGCGCGCCCCAGCATGCTGGCCTTCAGGATGTAGGTGTTCTTCACCCGCTCATACTCCATGAGGTCTGAAAAACGCTCCTTCTGTACACGGGTCATATACACGATGTCGGCATCGGCGATGATGTCCTCGTTGAGGTCGGTGTGCTCCTCGAAGCGTATCCCCTTCTCCCTGCAGTATTCCTTGTATTCATTGGGCATGGCCAGTTCCTCGGGGGCAATGAAGTGGAAGGTGGGGTTGAAATGCCTCATGGCCATCAGGAGGGAGTGCACGGTGCGTCCGTATTTCAGGTCACCCACCAGATAGATATTGAGGTTCTCGAGCGTCCCCTGGGTCTGGTAGATGGTGTAGAGGTCGAGCATGCACTGCGAAGGATGTTGGTGGGCTCCGTCGCCGGCATTGATGATCGGCACGGGAGAGATCTCGCTGGCGTATTGGGCGGCTCCCTCGATGTAGTGCCTCATGGCGATCACGTCGGCATAGTTGGACACCATCAGGATGGTGTCTTTCAGCGACTCGCCTTTCGACACGCTGGATGCCTTGGCGTCGGAGAAACCGATCACGCGGGCGCCCAAACGGTTGGCGGCGGTCTCAAAACTGAGTCGGGTGCGGGTCGAGGGTTCGTAGAACAACGTGGCGACTACCTTTCCCTTGAGGATTTCACGATTGGGGTGCTTTTCAAATTCTCCAGCCAATTCAATCATATAGAGGATCTTCTCACGTGACAAATCGGCTATGGTTACAAAATTGCGTCTGGTCATCGGAATAGATATGAATGTTCGTTTTCGACTGCGAAGTTACGCATTATTTTTAATTTATTTGCCATAATTCAAAAGAAATATTGTAAATTTGCACCGCACATTCAAAAAGGACCTTTTTCAATTGCCAATATGAGAAGAAAATTCGTCAATGTCCTCTGGGGTATCCTCATAGGATTGATTATCATAGCTGCCACTGGCTCCGTGGCCATTTGGAACGGATGGATCGGATACATGCCCGATATGGAGGATTTGCAGAACCCCATCAGCCGCTACTCCTCACAGGTGTACTCCTCTGACGGAAAACTGATGGGGACCTATGCGTCGAGCCGTGAGAACCGTATCTCCACTCCCTACAACAACATCTCGCCCAACATGATCCATGCGCTCATCTCGACTGAGGATTCGCGCTTTTATGAGCATTCCGGCATCGACTTCAAGGCTCTCTCTCGTGCCATCGTCAAGACGGGTATCCTGAGAAAGGAGAGCGCCGGCGGTGGCTCCACCATCACTCAGCAGCTGGCCAAGCAGCTTTATTCTGAGGTGGCTCATAGCAAACTCGAGCGCCTTTTCCAAAAACCCATCGAATGGGTGATCGCCGTGAAGTTGGAGCGCACGTTCACCAAGGAGGAGATCATCACGATGTATCTCAACTACTTCGATTTCCTCTACAATGCCATCGGTGTGAAGAGCGCCGCCAAGACCTATTTCAACAAGGATCCCAAAGAACTCTCCGTCGTGGAGTCGGCCACGTTGGTCGGACTGTGCAAGAACCCTTCGATGTATAACCCCGTGAGATATCCCAGCCGCTGTCTTGAGCGCCGCAATATCATCCTCACTCAGATGTATAAAAGCGGTTATATCTCAGAAGAGGAGTGCCGGAGATGCCTCGTCGAACCGTTGAAGTTGGATTTCCAACGGTCGGGTGACCGCGAGACCGCCCTGGGCATCGCACCTTATTTCAGGGAATACCTCAGACAATACATGATGGCCAAGAAACCGTCGCGGGATGACTACCCCTCATGGAAGAAGGCACAGTACACCATCGACTCCATCGCTTGGGTGCAGGATCCGCTCTATGGCTGGTGCAACAAGAACACACGCCGTGGCGGACAGCCCTACAACATCAATACCGATGGTCTGAGAATCTATACCACCATCGACACCCGAATGCAGAAATATGCCGAGGAGGCTGTGATCGAGCACCTCTCACAGACCCTGCAGCCTGTGTTCAACGCCCAGGTACGCAACAGTGCCCGTGGACCGTTCTCGAGCAAGATGTCGCGCCAGGACTATGAGCGGGTGATGAACCGCGCCATCAAGCAGAGTCACCGCTATGCTGCCCTCAAGGAGGCTGGCGCATCGGAGGAGCAGATCAAGAAGAATTTCGATACTCCTGTCGAGATGAGGGTCTTCACCTATAATGGTGAGGTGACCAAGGTGATGTCGCCGCTTGATTCCATCAAATATTACAAGACGTTCCTCCGCTCGGGATTCATGAGCATGGACGTGCATACGGGGGCGGTGAAGGCTTATGTCGGTGGCCCAGACTACGACCATTTCCAGTATGACATGGCGATGGTGGGCAGACGACAGGTCGGTTCTACCATCAAGCCCTATCTCTACTCTCTCGCTATGGAGAATGGATATACTCCTTGTGACCAGGCTCCCAACAGGGCGCAGACCTATTATGTGGGAGGTGCGAGATGGACACCTCGTAATGGAAGCCGTGCAAGGTACGGTGCCATGGTGACACTCAAATGGGGCTTGCAACAGTCTAACAACTGGATCTCGGCCTACCTGATCAATAAATTCTCACCGCAGGCTCTTGTGGACTTGCTGCACAAATACGGCATCAACAATCCCAATATCGTGCCGACCATGGCCCTCTGCCTCGGTCCTTGTGAGGTGACGGTGGGCGAGATGGTCAGTGCCTATACCACCTTCGCCAACAAGGGAATCCGCTGTGCACCACTGATGGTGACGCGCATAGAGGACAGCGAGGGCAATATCATCGCCAATTTCCAACCGCAGTTTACCGAGGTGATCAGCGAGAGCAGCTCGTATAAGATGATTGAACTCCTGCGTGCCGTGGTAGATGGAGGTACAGCGCATCGCGTGAGAGGCAACGGTATCTCTGGTGAGATCGGTGGCAAGACCGGAACCACCAACGACAATGCTGATGCCTGGTTCATGGGGGTCACTCCGGAGTTGGTCAGCGGCTGTTGGGTAGGCGGTGAGGACCGCGACATCCACTTCATGTCGATGGCTTACGGTCAGGGAGCGGCTGCTGCTTTGCCCATCTGGGTAAAGTATATGAAGAAGGTGTATTCGGATGCCAGCCTGAACTATTCGTCGAGTGCGAAATTCGATATCCCCAAGGATTACGACAGCTGTAACGAGAAACCGTCGCAATACGAAATCACCGTAGAGGATATCTACGAATAATCCCCCCTTGATACACATCAAGAAAGAGCAAGCTTTTTGCATAAAACATGCAAAAAACTTGTCTGTGTGCCCACACAGTCGTAACTTTGCATTGTCAAAACAAGAATATAGGTTTTAAATACAATATATAGTTATGGATATCTTTCTGATGACAGTGCGCTTCCTTGGCGTTGTTGCAGAAATCAAGGAGAAAGCACATACGATGTTCGCATAAGACATCGGTAAGCATAATAAACAAGGTAAGGATTGTTTTTCATAAGGTGAATGATAAAGAAAGCTGCGGCATGTAAGTGTCGCAGCTTTCTTTTGGTTCGCCCGTGACTGCAATGCCCGTAGCTGAAGATGACGCATGAAAAAAGGATGCACTTTCGTACATCCTTTCAGAGGTGCGTGGCGGGATCGAACCGCCGTACACGGTTTTGCAGACCGTTGACTAAGCCACTCATCCAACGCACCATTTCTCGTTGCGGTTACAAAATTACTGCAAATCTTCGGATTGAACAAATTTTTTGATTGTTTTTTTATTTCCGCAAGGTGGTTTTTTGCTCCGACGCTTTTCCGCCTGTTTCCTCGCCTCCTTCAGCGCACAGCCGCTGCACCCATGGCAAGGATCGTTGATTTCCTTGAAAGCCAACCAGATGCGATAGCTCAGGTAAGTCACGGAGAGGGCTATGATGATGGAGACGAGGAGCGTTTGCGTCATGATGCTTATTTGAATATCTTCTGTGCAAACTCAGTCAGGTAGATGCGCCAGTTGCGCCAGATGTGTCCTCCGTCGCTCTCACGATACTCATAGGGATAGCCTTTCTCGTCGAGATAGCGTCGTAGGTCGGCGTTCTGCTGGTAGAGGAAATCTGTCTTGCCGATGGCGATCCAGTAGAGATGCGGTTTGGCGGCGAAAAGTTTGCTGAGTTGCTGCTGCACTTCCTTGCTCGACTGAAGGGCATCGTAGAAACTACCCTGGCTGTTTTGCCCGATATGGAGACCTGCGGAGAAGAGTCCCACATAGTCGAAGGTGTCGGGAAACCGCTTGGTGATGGCAAAAGAGTGGCCGCCGCCCATGGAGAGTCCGCAGATCGCACGGTTGCGCTTGTTCTTCGCCACCTTGTAATGGCTCTCGACATATTTGATGATGTCGGGGAAGCTCTCGTCCATCGTGGCTGCAGGTTGGTTGCCTGGCGCAATGCTCTCCATGAAGGAAGGCTGATACATGCCACGGCTCCATTCTCCCGGTGCCGCCTGGCAAGAAGGATTGCCGTTAGGCATCACCACAATCATCGGCTTGGCCTTACCCGTGGCGATCAGGTTGTCCATGATCTGCGCTGTGCGCCCCAGTGTCGTCCAGGCGTCCTCATCGCCACCAGCCCCATGGAGGAGGTAGAGCACGGGGTAGTTGCGGCCCTTGTCATATCCAGCAGGCGTGTAAATGGTCATGCGGCGCTTGGTCTTGAGTGTCGGACTGTCATACCATACCTTGCAGATGTCGCCGTGGGGAACCTCATTCACACGGTAAAGGTCGCCGCGGTCGCCCTTGGCATCGCTCACGATGAAGATACTGGTCAGCGACGCAATGTCACGGTTGACATAGACATTGGCGGGGTCGAGAATCGGCATGTCGTTCACACGGAAAGTGTAGCTGTAGAGCTCAGGTGACAGCTTGCCTGTGGTGAAGGTCCATACGCCGTTCTTGCCTTCCTTGAGGTCGGCCTGGCCAGGCTGGCCGGTTTCGCTGGGGGACAGGAAGTCGCCTGATACGGTGACGCGTGATGCCTTGGGGGCATGGATGGCGAAGGTCACCGTGCCGTCGGCATTGACGACTGGTGATTTCACGTTGGTTCCGCTCCAGAGAGCCTCTTGTCCGAAGACCAAGGTTGCCAGCGACAGTGCGATGAATGTGGATGATAATTTTCTCATGGTTTGCAATTGTTTTTAGGATGGTTATCGTGTATTTATGGTTCTGCACGTTGACAGTCGTTGATGATTATGTAGGTCAGAGGGGTTGCCCCTCTTTCCCCTATAAGAGCCACGTTGTCGGCAGGGCTTCACACCCAAGGGTCGCCCCTTTGGTTTGCGAAATTACTCATTTTTTGTGAAAAATGCAATCAAGGTTTGGAAAATACTCATTATTTCGCAATTTATTCGAGTCTGTCATTCCTGAAAATATACATTTACACATGATCTTTCTCTATCTGGATATTCTTTTTTTGGAGGATTCAAAATATTTTATTAATTTAGCGGCCAATACTTGAATCAACTTTTTTTACATGGAATCTATTTTTAAGAAGAATTTGTTGCTGGCTATCGTCGGTTTGGTGATGGTGTCTGTGTGTGTTTCTGCCCAGGACAAAAGACTTTGGTATTCAAAACCTGCCTCCTGTTGGCTGGAATCCCTGCCAGTGGGTAACTCTCATCTTGGTGCGATGGTCTATGGCGGCACCGACACGGAGGAAATCCAACTCAACGAGGAGACCTTCTGGTCGGGCGGTCCCCACGACAACAACAGCCATGAGTCGCTGAGATACCTGAAAGAGGTGCGCGACTCCATCTTCGCTGGCAAAGAGGAGGTGGCGGCAGATCTCGTCAATAAGCATTTCATTCCGGGACCGCACGGCATGAAATACCTCACGCTGGGTAGTCTGAAAATGGATTTCGACACGAAGGGGGAGGTGACGGACTATGTGCGTGATCTCGATCTGGAGACGGCCTTGGCCCAAGTGAGATACACACGGGATGGCGTGAGGATCGAGCGCACGGTTTTCGCCTCTATGACAGACAATGCAGTGATCGTGCACCTCAAGGCCAGCCAGAAACGGGCTCTCTCCTTCACCCTGACTCATCAGTGCGAGTTTCCCACCACGCACGAGGTGTTAGACAATGGCTTGCGGGCCTCCATCAAGGGCGTCGACCATGAGGGCATCAAGGGTGCCCTGACCGCTGTCCTTGAGGCACGAGTCGTGGGCGATGGACATACGCAGCCTGCCGGCGAAGGGCTGAGGGTGGAGAATGCTACGGAGGTGACACTTTTCATTGTCGCTGCCACCAATTTTGTCAATTACCACGATGTGTCGGGAGATCCTCTCGCCAAGAACAGTGCTTCGTTGGCCTCGGCGATGCGCAAGAACTACAAGACGCTGATGCGTCAGCACGTAGCAAAATACCGTGAGCAATATGCCCGGGTGAGTCTCTCCCTTGCCCGCTCGGAGCAGTCGGAGCTGGAGACCGACAAGCGTCTTGCTGCTTTCGCAGGCGGAACCGATATGGACATGGTGGCCCTGATGTTCCAATATGGCCGCTATCTGCTGATCAGCAGTTCGCAGCCCGGTGGACAGCCTGCCAACTTGCAAGGTGTGTGGAACGACAAGGTGAATGCTCCTTGGGACAGCAAATACACCATCAACATCAATACCGAGATGAATTATTGGGTGGCTGACGTGGGAAATATCAGCGAGACTCTCGGACCGCTCTTCGACATGATCCGTGACCTCAGCGACACAGGAAACCGCACCGCCAAGGAGATGTATGGCTGCGGCGGTTGGATGGCTCATCACAACACCGACTTGTGGCGTATCGCCGGACCGGTGGACGGCGCATCGTGGGGTATGTTCCCTAACGGCGGTGCTTGGCTGGCCACCCATATCTGGCAGCATTACCTGTTCTCCGCCGACAAGGAGTTTCTGCGCAAATGGTACCCGGTGATGCGTGGCACGGCGGATTTCTATCTCGACTATATGCAGGTGCATCCTGCGTATGGCTACTTGGTGGTGACTCCTTCGGTATCGCCGGAGCACGGACCGATGGGCAAGCGCACTCCTGTCACCGCAGGATGTACGATGGACAACCAGATTGCCTTCGACGCACTCAACAATACTCTTCTGGCAGCACGGATCCTCGATGTCGACCACGACCGGCAGCAGGTATATGAGAAAGCAATCCGGCAGTTGCCGCCGATGCAGGTGGGGCGTTATGGACAGTTGCAGGAGTGGTTGCAGGATGCCGATGACCCCAAGGATGAGCACCGTCATATCTCCCACCTCTATGGTCTTTATCCCTCCAACCAGATCTCCCCATACAGCCATCCCGAATTGTTCACGGCGGCCGGAAACACCTTGCAGCAGCGTGGAGACATGGCCACAGGGTGGAGCTTGGGGTGGAAAATCAATTTCTGGGCTCGAATGCTCGACGGAAACCATGCCTTCCGCATCATCTCCAACATGCTGCACCTCTTGCCCGATGACAAGTTTATGAGGCAGTATCCTGATGGCCGGACTTATCCCAACCTCTTCGATGCCCATCCTCCTTTCCAGATTGATGGTAATTTCGGTGCTGCTGCGGGTATTGCGGAGATGTTGCTCCAGAGCCATGATGGTGCCGTGCACCTTCTGCCTGCCTTGCCCGATGTGTGGCAGCAAGGCGAGGTGAGTGGCTTGAAGGCCCGGGGTGGTTTCGAGGTGTCGATGAAATGGAGCAATGGCAAACTGGACAAGGCCGCGGTGACCTCACATGCCGGCGGTATGCTGAGACTGCGTTCGTATGTTCCGCTCAAAGGCAAAGGCCTTGTCGAAGCAAAAGGAGCCTGCGGCAATGCTTTGCTGCAAGCTCCCGAAATCAGAAAGCCTGTCGTCTCCTCCGAACTGAAGGATTTCAAACTGTTGCCCGTAGCGAAGGTCTATGAGTATGACGTGATGACACGTCCGGGAAAAACCTACACCTTCGTGGCGCAATAGCCGGCAGACTATTGAAAACTCCTGATCCTCACGTCGATGCCTGTGCCATCCAAGGCTTCTGTCATGGCATCGACGGGGGTGTCGCCGTAGTGATAAGGATAGAGTACCCGGGGCTTCACCATGTCGGCGGCATGGCGGAGTTGGGCGGGCGTCATCGTGTAGGGCTGGTTGCAGGGCAGGAAAGCCACGTCGATGTCTTTCACCTCTTTCATCTCCTCGATGTCCTCGGTGTCGCCGGCAATGTAGATCCTCAGGCCGTCGGCTTCGAGGATAAAGCCATTGTCACGGTCTTTGGGGTGAAACTGGGTATGGCCCGGCGTGGTGTTGTAGGCTGCCACGGCATGCACCACCAGGTCATCGGCCAGGCGCAGTGTGTCGCCATTGGCCATCACCATGCCGGTGCCGAGGATGTCCGCAGTGCTGGCATTGGTCACGATTTTCGTGGAAGGCTTACAGAGGTCGGCGACGGCATTGGCATCGAAATGATCGTAGTGGTCGTGGGTGATCAGGATGATGTCGGCTTTCGGCCATTGGCTGTAGTCGGTCTTGGGTAGAGCACCGTCGACGACGGGATCCACCTGGATGATGCACCCCCCGAAGTTGATCTCCATGCTGGCATGCTTGATGGGGGTGATGGTCACGGTTTTGCCGCTTTGAGTCTTGAAAGTATCCATAGTGCTTGTGTTTAGGGTTTATAGGTCGGTCTCGCTCATGTCTTTGTCGAGATTGTCATTCCATAGGTAGTAGTTTGTCTCCTTCACCAGTACCTTGCTCAGGAAAAGCAGGGCCAGCAGGTTGGGGATGGCCATCAGCGCATTGAAGCAGTCGGCCATGTTCCATACGAAGGTGAGACTGATGATGCTGCCGGCGAAAACGGCGATGATATAGATGATGCGGTAGGGCAGGTTGAGGCGTTTGCCTCCCAGGTATTCCACTGCACGCTCACCATAGTAGCTCCATCCGAGGATGGTGCTGAAGGCGAAGGTGAACTGTCCGATATTGAGCAGGGGAGTGCCCACATAGGGGATTTTGGAGAAAGCTGACTTGGTGAGCACGGCACCGTCGGAGAAATTGATATCGGGGTGGGCGAGCGCACTGCTGACGATCACCAGTCCTGTCATGGCGCAGATGATAACGGTGTCCCAGAATGTGCCGGAACTTGACACAAGGGCTTGCCGCACGGGGTTGCGGGTCTTGGCGGCTGCCGCCACGATAGGGGCTGATCCCATACCTGACTCATTGGAGAACAAACCTCGTGAGATACCGTATCGGGCTGCGATCATGAAAGAACCGCCAACGAAACCGCCTCCTGCTGCGGAGGGATTGAATGCCGACTCTACAATCACTTTCACGGCCGGCCACAGGTAGGCACTGTTGACGCAGAGGATATAGATGCATCCTACAACATAGAAAATCGCCATGAAGGGTACCAATGCCTCGCAGACTCTGGCGATGCTCTTCACGCCGCCGAGAATGACCAAGGCGGTGAGCACGCATACGACACCTCCCACAATGTAGTTGGAGATGTGGTAGGCCTCACTTGTCAATGTGGAGATGGCGTTGGCCTGTACCGTACAGCCGATGCCGAAAGAGGCAAGGGCGCAGAAAAGGGCGAAGAGCATGCCCATCCATTTCCATCCGAGACCGCGTTCCAGGGCATACATCGGCCCGCCGAGCATCTGTCCGTTGGATGTCTTCACACGGTATTTGATGGCCAGAAGCCCCTCTGCGTATTTGGTGGAGATGCCAAAGACACCTGTCAGCCAGCACCAGAACACCGCACCAGGACCGCCAAGAGCGATGGCGGTGCCTACTCCCACGATATTGCCCGTGCCGATGGTGGCTGCGAGGGCGGTGGCCAATGCTCCGAATTGTGAGACATCGCCCGAGGATCCTTTGTCCTTGGTGATCGAAAGCCTGATGGCCTTGAAAATCTTCCGTTGTGGGAATTTGAGGATGATGGTAAGGAAAATGTGTGTGCCGAGGAGCAGCGCGATCATGGGCCATCCCCATAATACGCTGTTGATACTGCTGATAATGTCGTTGATAGTTTCCATTCTTTTTTCTGATGCTATCTGCTGATTAGATGGTTTAGAAATGTACGTCCACATATTGGTATCCCATGCTGTGGAACACCTGTGCCACCTCTTCCGTGGCATTGAGCTGTGCGATGTTGATGTTGTCTTCGGTCAGGCAGCGCTGTTTCATCTTTCTCTTGGCTTGCTCATAAAGGGCCTCGCGGGCTTTCTGGTCCCAACTGCCATTCTCGTAGAAGGGCTTGGTGCGTGCCTCGTCGATGAAGTCGTCGTCGAGCAGGGTGACGGGAGGCAGGGTGACATCAAGCGTGTCGGCTCTCATCCTGAGCGCGTCGTCGCGCAGTTGGGCCATGTCGATGCCCAGGCGCAGCGTACCGTAATAGATACGGGTGATTTTCTTGTCACTGCCGATCAGTCGGCTTTCCGTGGAGTCGACCAGTTCTTCGTCACTGATGGTGAGAAATTCCCATTGCCCGATGTCGCGGATGGCATTGACCTGTGTCTTGTCGACCGTGATACTGCTGTCGCCGGGACCCAGGCTGATCTCGTTGCGGGTGCCTTTGACACTCAGTGTTACGACCATGGTGACGAGGGCGATCAGTGTGGCGGCGGTGAGGATGAGCCGGGCAAGTTGGTTCTCTTTCAATGGAGGGTTGGATGGTTTCATCTGTGGTTTAGTCTTGGATGATTTTCAGGTTTGACTCGTTGAAATCCTTCCGGAAGGTGATGCGTATCTCGTCATCGTGGAATCCGAGCTGACGGATCAGGGGAATGAGAATACGGCTCACACTGGCGCGGGTGCGCTCAGGAATCTTGAACTCCGGTATCGACTCGATGATGCTTGCACGCCCTTCTGCCTCATAGCGCGACAGTTCCTTGTCGGTGAAGTCAGAACGCAAAAGTGCCACATACGACTCCACCTCGTCGTGGTTGATCTTCGTGCTGGTGAGCTGCACCTGGGGATCTGGAAGGATAATCTCCAGCTTCCCATCGTCGAAGATCACCTGGTCGCTGTTGAAGTCTTGGAAGTCAATGAAACCTTTCAAGGTGGCGTCGATGGGGATGGCGATGCGCCGTGTGCCGGCGGGAATCTTGAAGTCGTATCCCATACCGAGAATGCTGCCTTTGAGCTTGAGCTCATCGTCATGGGTGATAATGCGGTGGATCTTGAACTCGCTGGCATAGAGCTTGGAGCATTTGCGGATTTGTGTCACCAACTTGCCCACGCTGTCGGTGGCGGTTTTCTCGCTGGCATTTCCTGCGGCTGGCTCGGAAGATGATGATTGCGGTGAATTCCCGGAACAGCCTGCCAGCAGAAGCACGGTGACCAGGGACAAAACCATGTGTCGGATCACTATTTTCATAGATAATGATTGCGTGTTAGGGATATGTTGTCGGAGTGATTGTGCAAACTTACGAATTTTTTCTCTCTTTCAAGAAAAATGTACGACAAAACTGTTTGAAAATTCGTCAACAAATGCAATTTTATGAAAAAAATACGGGCTTTTCACTTATGCTTTTAAACCTTCTATGGCTTTCTTGCGTCAAATCATTGTAAAAAGCAGGCTGCTGATTCAAAACAATCACATTTAAACCCAAGAAAATATGAAAAAGAGTTTGATGATAACAATCGTCACTGTTGCCCTCTCTCTTCAGGCCGTGGCACAGGATAACGGCTCTACGGAGCCACGAAAAATGGATAGAACGGAAATGATCCAGAGACGTACGGAATACACTGCCTCAAGATATGGCCTTGACGACAGCCAGAAAGCCAAATTGCTTGAGCTGAACACCAAATATGCTGACATGATGCCCATGATGGGACCTCGTAGGGGTGGCCCGGGCGGTATGGGCCCAGGTCAGGGTAGACCCAGAGGCCAGCGAGTGGATGGCGATCGACAAGGGCAACAGTCTCCTTCGGGTGAGATGCGCCAGGGGCGCGGCAACGGAGGTGGACGTGGCCATTTCAGACCCGATCCCGAAAAAATGCAGCAATACGAAACCGAACTCCAAAACATCATGACCAAGGAGCAGTATACCAAGTATCAGGATGACCGCAAGGCTATGATGGAACGCATTGGACAAAGGCGCAATATGGAACGGAGACAAAACTGAAAGTTCTTTTATAACAAATAAGTCTGAAAATTATTAATTAGTTGTTTATAGGTATTTTGAAAAGATTCAGGACTCAAGAGCTGCCCGTGAAGGGTGGCTCTTTTGTTGTCACACCTCCAAAAAAACAACCTTTTCTCTTTCTTTTCTCTTGGTTTTTGCCTAATTTTGCACCACATTTTTGCAATACATTTTGATAAGATTATGAGAAAAATATTGGCAGCAATGGCCATCTTGTTGACCGCAAGCACTTTCGTGGCCTGTGAGAAGGAGAAAAAACAGACCGTCAATAATATCATCGTCCCTCCAAGGGAGGAGAAGGTTCCTGATACCCTTATCCATCAGATGAATGAGATAGACCATACTGATGAGGTGAAATGGGTGGGAAGCACTTATAGGGTGAGGGTGCACCGCTTTACTTCCGACAGTCTTTCGGTGGCTACGGACGGGAATGGTAAACGTTATTACAACAATCTCATCAGAGTGCACATCACAAGGGCTGATGGCAGCGTGTTTTTCGATAAAGAGTTTTCGAAGAAAATGTTTGAGGGCTTTGTCGATGAGAAATATCTGAAAGAGAACCTGATTCTCGGTATGGTCTATAATGGCAATGACAACGACCATCTTTATTTCCTTGGAAGTGTCGGCTGTCCCGACATCCTGACCGAGGAGTATGTGCCCTTCAATGTGGCCATCAACAGGAATGGTGAGGTCAGGGTGGAGAAAGCCAACCTGGAAGCGGTGGAGAATGACTCCACCCTTGTCGACAACGAGGGCGTGTAAGAAAATAAGACAGGGACTTCCTCGGGAGCCCCTGTCTCATTTTCCATATATTATGATTCCCCTGCCTTTATTTTCTGAATAGGTCACTCTTCTGCAGGGTGACTATCCGCCCGTATTCGGCGAGCTTCTTCAGGTCGAGTTTGTTCTTGTCTCCTACGATTCCAATGATCCGGTGCTGGCCGTGATTCTGAATCTGACGTTTATAGAACTGCATCATGTCGTCCATCGTGGTTTTTTGGATGGCTTCTGGCAACTTTGCCTTGGAGTCCTCCGTGTAGCCATACCAACGTGTGGCGGCGATGGCGTCACCAATGTTGCGGAAGGAGGGGAACTCATTGTCGATGTCGTTGATCATCTGTTGCTTGGCTGCCTTGAAGCTGAGGTCGTTGACGGGCATGTCGCGCAGAAGGGAATCGACGAGAGTGATCACTTCCATGGTCTTGTCCTTCTGTGTGCCGACGACGGAGATGAATGCCAGAGGCGAATTGGGCGCTGCCTTGGACGGGCGGCTTAACATAGTGCTGGAGGTGGAGTAGGCCATCGACCGGAATTCCCTCACTTCCTGGAAGAGAATGGATGACATGCCGCCTCCGAAGTATTCCCTGAAAACGTTGAAGGGCGTACGGGCTTCGACTGAGGGGAGCGGGTCGATTTTCTCATAGGTGAAGAAGAGATTCTGACGTGACTTGGGCATGTCGTAAAGATAGATGATGGGTTCGTCGTAGCCCATGACATCGCTGGCGTAATCCTTGAAGGGTTCCTGGCTGAGTGAGACGGGCAGATGGCGGCGCACAGCTTTCTCCACCTCTTGGATGGGCAAGGAACCGCTGTAGACGATGTTGCATGCACTCTTGAGCACCTGCTGGAAAGCCTCGTACATCTCCTCGCCCTTGAGTTTCTTGATCTCTGCTTTCGTGATGTGTGTGAGGTAAGGCGATTGTTCACCATAAGCCACTTTTTGAACCATGGCTCGGAACACGTCCGTGTTCTCAGTACTCTCAGTCTTGCTGTCTGCTTTCTTGGCGTCAACGATTTTGCTGATGGTCTTCTTGTCGCTCTTGACATGCTGGATGAGGTGGCTCACCAGTTTCATCGTGGCGTCTAAATGCTCGTCGACACCAAGAACGTGGATCTGGAAGGAGTTTTGTCCGGCCGTGAAACTGACACTTCCTCCTAAGTTTTGCATGGCTGTCTCGAATTGTTGGCGTGTGAGTGAGTCTGTACCAGCGAGATTGAGAAATTGTTCAGAGGCCTCCAGGTTCTTGTCGGCTTTGACGCCTTTGTTGTAGTTGATGGTCAGCTCGAAGAGGTCATTGACGGGATTCTTGACGGTGTAGAGCGTGGCTTGTCCTCCCAATGGGGTGATGGTGGCGTCGCGGTTGAAGTCGAGCATTCGTGGGCTTCTTTCCTTGACGGGCATTAATGCAAGGCGCTTGGCATAATCCGATTCTGTGTTCTTGTGCTTGGGCACCACAGGCACATAGCCTGGTTGCGATATCTTGTCTTTCTCGTATTCCCCCTTCTTTTTCTTGAATCTCACAAAGGGTGCGCCGAGGTAACGGTCAGCGGCCCGGACCACATCCTCACGAGTGATATTGCTGATGCTCTTCACGTTGTCGATGTATTCCTTCCAGGAATGTCCGGACGACATCACCATCACCATTTTCATGGCGCGCTCTTTGATGGTCTCGAGCTCACGGTTGGCTTCACGGTAGGCTTCTTGTTTCTGTGTGTTGAAGGCAATGTCGCTGAAATCACCGGCTCGCAGGCGGGCGATTTGATTCATACAGGCTCTCTCTGCCTTGTTTGAGGATGCCAATAGGTTGGGGATGACGAGTAGGTAAGCCAGACCGGCGTCGTTGAGTCCCATGACTGCGCTCGTGGCCATCATCAAGGTTCCTTCATTGGTGAGTGAGTCGAGCATGCCTGCCTGTTCGTTGGACAAAAGCGACATGGCGATTTTCAGGGCATTGGCGTCTTTTTCAAATTCGGTGGGTGCTTTGAAGGCGAGCATCTCAAGACTGATGAGGGGGATGGGAATCTTCACCTCGACGGTGCGCTCCTGGGTGATGTCGGGCAACGGTGATTTTAGCCTTGTGGGAAGGGTGCCCCGGGGGATGCGACCGAAAGTACGCTCCAAAAGCGGTTGGATGCCGTCGGCATCGAAGTCGCCGCACAGCACGATTCCCATGTTGCAGCCCACATAGTACTTGGCGTAGAATTCCCGCATTTCCGATTGTCTCGGGTTTTTCAGGTTCTCGGTGCTTCCGATCACAGGATAGGCGTAAGGACGGTCACCGAACAGTTCGGCAAGCATCTTTTCCATGGCTGTCGATACCATGTTGTCGGAATACATGTTTTTCTCCTCATACACGGTTTCCAACTCGCCTTGGAAAAGACGGAAGACTGGATTGATGAGTCGGTCGCTGTTGAGCTGGCACCATTGTTCGATATACTGTGGGGTGAACGAATTGTGGTAATAAGTGAAATCCCAACTGGTGCCGGCGTTAAGTTCTGAGCCGCCATATTGGGTGATGAGGCGATTGAATTCGTTGGGAATGGCGTATTCTCCCGCTTTCTGGCTCAGACGGTTGATGTCTTTTTGGATGGCCTCACGCTCCTTGGCATCCTTTGTGGCAGCCAGTTTGTCGTAGATTGCTGAGATGGAGTCGAGCCATGGCTTCTCTGCCTTGTAGTCGATGGTGCCGATCTGGTCGGTGCCCTTGAACATGATATGCTCGAAATAATGAGCAATGCCCGTGTTGGGACAATCCTTGGCTCCGGCATTCACCACCACTGCACCGAATACCTTGGGCTGACTGTGGTCCTCGTTGAGCCATACCGTCATCCCGTTCGACAGGGTCAGTTCTTTCACATCCAGTGCCTGTGACACCTGTGCTTGCAAAGCAAGGCATGCTTGTGCGAGCGTCAACAAAACAATCGTCTTCTTCATTTTCTCATGGGTTAGGTTAGAAAAAACAGGAACCCCACAAGTGGGGCTCCTGTAAATGAATAATCGTGGGGATTAAAGGATCGTCTTCACGGCTTCAAGCATGCCCTTCTCCTGAATCAGGTCGAGGTCTTTCTTCAAGAGGTCGGCCAATCCTTGGATATCATGCAGGTCTTCGCCCCAGATGAAGGTGGCGCCAAGCACGCCGTCAGTCACTTTCTGGGTATCACCCGTGGCCCACAGCTCTTTCAGCAGGTCCATGATCTTCTGGTCGTCGTTGGGCACGATTTCTGCACCGTCGGCCCGTTTGCCACCTTTGTAATAGGTGATGATGGCTGCAAGACCCATCACCAGGCCCTGAGGCAGTTCGCCTTTGCGCTCAAGATAGACTTTCACGCCGGGAAGGTCGCGTGCACAGAATTTCGGGAAGGAGTTGAGCATGATGCTGGTCACCTGATGGTCGACGAATGGGTTGTTGAAGCGCTCCAGTACGTCGGCGGCGAATTTCTTCAGCTCGTCCATCGGCAGGTTGAGGGTCTCCATGAGTTCCTCGAACTGCACTTTATGGATGTATTTGCCGATCACCTCATGGTTGCAGGCGTCGCGCACAATGTCGACACCACTGAGATAAGCCACGGGAGAGAGCACGGTGTGGGGACCGTTGAGCAGTGTCACCTTGCGCTCGTGGTAGGGCTTCTCGCTCTCGGCAATCAGCACGTGGAGACCTGCCTTCTCGGCCGGGAACTCGGCACGGAGCTCTTCGCAGGTCATGTTCTCGGCTTTCTCGATCACCCAGAGGTGGAAGATCTCTGCCTGTACGACGAGATTGTCCTTATAGCTGATTTTCTGCTGGATGTCGGCGATTTCCTTGCGGGGGAATCCCGGCACGATGCGGTCGACGAGTGTGGCGCAGACATAGCAATATTTAGTGAACCACTCCTTGAAACCCTCATAGTCGGCTCCGAGATCCTCTTTCCAAAGCTCGATATACTGGTAGATGCACTCTTTCAGGTGATGACCGTTGAGGAAGATCAGCTCGCAAGGCATGATGATGAGTCCCTTGGTGGGATCACCCTCGAAGGTCTGGTAGCGGCGATAAAGCAACTGAACGAGTTTGCCAGGATAGCTGCTGGCGGGTGCGTCGCTCAGCTTGCAGGCAGGGTCGAAGGCAATGCCGGCCTCTGTGGTGTTGGAAATCACGAAGCGGATTTCGGGCTGGTCGGCCAGAGCCATGTAGGCCCAGTTTTGGGTGTAGGGATTGATAGCGCGTGAAATGACGTCGATGCGCTCGAGGGTGTTGACGGTCTCACCGTTTTCCCTTCCCTGAAGGTTGACGTGATAGAGGCAGTCCTGTCCGTTGAGCCAGTCGACCATACCGCGCTCGATGGGCTGCACGACAACCACGCTGCCGTTGAAGTCGGTCTTCTGATTCATGTTCCAGAGAATCCAATCCACGAAAGCGCGAAGGAAGTTGCCCTCACCAAACTGAATGACTTTCTCGGGCATGACACTCTTCGGTGCTGTCCGTTTGTTCAATTCTTGCAATCTTTTCATTTGTTTTATAGATTTAATTATTGGTTGTTTTTCGTATTGCAAAGATAGGCATAAATTCTCATACGACAAGCATTTTTCTTTCAAATTTGAACGAAAAGGTTTGCGAACGGTGATTCACCGAATTTAGATTCCATTTCGCATGTCGGGCGCAGACTCTTGAAGAGGCGATTTCATGGCTTGTTAAATTGCCGCAGCGTAGGAATCAAAGTATGAGTATACTTAACTTCCGAAATATGAATGAGCACTAATAGGTCGGATGAATCCATTCGGAAAAAGAAAGTAGAGACGTCACATTGGGGCGTCTCCCGTTTGTTATTCCATCCCAAAGTTTTATGGCGGAGACGCCTCAATGCGACGTCTCTTAATATGTTTTTGGTGCGGTTGGTGGAGGCACCGAAAAAAACTCCTCTGATTCGGTATGATTTGGCTGTAAAAACTCGTAAATCAAAAAAGCCAGGATGCGTTTCTTGTTTGCATCCTGGCTTGTTGTATTTCGTGCTATAGCATTTATCTTGCTTCCACGTATTTGTGCAATGTGGCACGCACGGCACCGGGTCCGGCATAGAGTTCCTTGACCATGCCTTCGATCTGTTCGCCCAGTCCGGCGGCATAGAGGTCAAGACCGAAGACATCTGCCCTGCTGTAGAGCTGTCGCAGGCAACTGAAGTCCTGGTCTGGCTTGCCGATCTCGAGTGGAGCCACGATGGCCTGCATTTCCTGGAGCATGGGGTCGGGAGAGGGCTCAAAGGGAGTGCCGTCATCCTTGATGCCTTTCAGGTATCGGGCATAGCCTGCGAGGGTTAGAGGGATAAGTTGCAGGTTGCTCATGTCGAGTCCGCGGGCGATGTATTTCTTGATGGTCTCGCCGAAGCGGATAGGCAGTTTCTGACTGGTGTCCATGGCGATGCGCTGCGGGGTATCGGGCATGAAGGGGTTGGGGAGACGTCGGTTGATCACAGCGCCGATAAACTCATAGGGATTGAGTACACCGGGATCGGTGACCACTGGCATGGCTTCCATGTAGCCGATTTTCTGGATGAAACTGCGTAGGTCGGGGTCTGCCATCTCCGCGGAGATCAGGGTGTAGCCCAGCATACAGCCATAAAGCGACATGGCGGTGTGGAGGGGGTTGAGGCAGGTGGTGACTTTCATGGTCTCCACTTTGTCCACGGTCTCCCTTGTGGTGTAGAGCGCACCGCCCAAGTCGAGTGGAGGCCGGCCGTTGGTGTAGTTGTCCTCGATGACGAGGTATTGCACTTCCTCGGCATTGACGAAAGGTGCCGTGAAAGTATGCTTCTCGGTCTCGATGTAGTTGTTGTCCTCGAAACCGTCGGCGGCCAGCATCTCCTGCACTTTCTGGTGTGGACGTGGCGTGATTTTGTCGATCATCGACCAGGGGAAAGTGATCTTCGTCTCGTCGCGCAGGTAGTCGAGGAACCCTTCCTCCACCAGTCCGTCGCTCACCCATTTCTCGGCATAGGCGAACACACCGGCTTTCACTTTGTCGCCATTGTGGGAGCAGTTGTCCATGCTCTGAACGGTGAGAGGCAGCTTTCCGGCCTTGAAACGCTCCAGTAAGAGGGCTGTCACCTTGCCCATGGCGAGCACGGGGGTGAGTCCTCTCTCAAGGTCTGCGGGAGCCACGCTGTAGCCTTTCTCGGTGATGGTGAATGAGATCATCTGGAGCGACGGGTTGCGGAAGATTTCCACCAGACGCTGCCAGTCGGCAAACTGATAGTCGGCTTTCAGTGCTTCGGTGATGGATGCGATGACTTTCTTCTCGATAGTGCCCGAAGACTGGAGGCTGACCAGCAAGGAGAGGTTGTTGTAGGGTGCGTAAGCTTTGTCAATCACTTCGAAGTCGAAGGTCTCTGCCACAATGACACCACGGTCGTATTTCCCTGTGTTGAGGGCGTCGTTGAGGATGGCTGCAGGGAAGGCACGGAAGATGTTTCCTCCGCCGAAATGTACCCATGTGGGTTGGTCATGGGTCTTCTTGGCCACCGCGGCCATATCGAACTGAGGAAGTTGGTAGCCTTTGGCCACCCATTCCTCCTGATTGAAATCACTGGAAAGAATATCGTTGAGTTTCATGAGTCAGTCGTTGATTTGATGGTTTTTGCCTGCTGTGGATTAGTCGAAGAAACCGGGTTGTTGGTAGGGGATGCCCAGTTCACGGTCGACAGTGGCGAGGATGCCTTGCACCTGTCCTAAGGCGAACATCCTGCCGAGGAAAGAATAACCTGCGTTGTAGCCACGTGTCTCGTCACCAAGCATGGTCATGCCATGGTCGACGCGCATGGGGAGTTGCGGGTTTTCTTTCTCGAAAATGCGGGCCAGTTCGATGATGTCAGCCCGACCGCCGAGGTGACTGGCTTCGGTGAAATCGCCGTTGGGGAAGATATGGCATGAGCGGAGGTGGACGAAATGGGTGCGGGAGGCGAACTTACGTGCCATTTCCACCACGTTGTTGTAGGCTCCGGCACTGAGAGAACCGGCACAGAAGGTCAGACCGTTGTGCTTGTTGTCCACGGCATTGAGAAACCACTCGATGTCTTCCTCTGTGCGCACAATGCGGGGCAGGCCCAGAATCTCGATGGGGGGGTCGTCGGGATGCACGCACATGTTCATGCCGTATTCCTCGCAGGTCGGCATGATGGCCTCGAGGAAATACTTCATGTTGGCGCGGAGCTGCGCTTTGTCGATGCCTTTGTAGAGGTCGAGGAAGTCGCGGAACTTCTGGATAGGTGCCTCGTCGTTCTCGCTGAAATTGCCGCTCACGAAACCTTGGGTCTTGATGATGATATTCTCGACGAGTTTATGCTCTTTCTCTGGTGTCATCGTCTTGGCCAGTTCATCAGCCTCTGCCAGCACGTTGCGTCCTTCGCCGACACCAGCGGGGAACTTGAATTTCGCCCATTCTTCACGGGCACCCTCGCGCTTGAGAATGAAAATGTCGAAATAAGCAAACTCTGCATAGGAGAAATAGAGGTTGGACGAACCGTTAGGGTTGTCGTGCAAGAGGTCGGTGCGGGCCCAGTCGAGCACGGGCATGAAGTTATAGCAGATCGTGTGGATGCCTTCGGCTGAGAGGTTGCGCAGGCTCTCCTTGTAAACTTCTATCTGCTCATCGCGGTCTGGACCGGCATATTTGATGGTTTCCACGACGGGGAGTGACTCCACTACGCTCCATCGCATGCCGTAGCTCTCGATGTACTCACGCAGGTCGCGGATTTTCTCACGGGTCCAAACTTCACCAAGGGGTACGTCGTGAAGGGCGGTCACAATGCCTTCGACGCCGATTTGACGCAGCATGGCAAGGGTGATCTTGTCGTTCTTGCCAAACCATCTCCATGTTCTTTCCATAGTTATAGTCTTTATATGATAATAATTAGGTGGAAACCCACCAATAGGGATATAGCAAAAAAAGGGTTAACGGATTGCCGTGTTGAGATATTTACCAAAAGAGCCTGTCAGCGACAGGCTCTTCGGGTCATATCATAAAGGATTATTCTCCTTTCTCCATCTTGGCTTTGAGCGCTGCAAGAGCGTCGAGGTCGCCAAGTGTCGTTCCAGCTGCCACATTGTTGATAGCTGGAGCTTCCTCCTTCTTCTGAGTGGCGTGACGGTTGGCACGTGGGGCTTTCTTCTCTTCCTTGGCCTCCTCGAAGGTGCGGCTGTGGGAGAGGATGATGCGCTTGGTCTCTTTGACAAACTCGATCACCTTGAACTCGAGCTCCTCACCCAGCTGGGCCTGAGTACCGTCTTCCTTCACCAGGTGCTTCGGTGTAGCGAAGCCCTCGCCACCCTCGTTCAGAGCGATGACGGCTCCCTTGTCCATCGACTCGGTGATCTTGCCCATGTGGACAGAACCCGGAGTGTAGATGGTCTCATAGGTGTCCCAAGGATTGTCCTCGAGCTGCTTGTGGCCAAGGCTCAGACGACGGTTGTCCTTGTCGATCTCGAGCACCACCACGTCGATGTTGGCACCCACCTGTGTGAACTCTGAAGGATGCTTCACCTTCTTGGTCCATGACAGGTCGCTGATGTGGATCAGACCGTCAACACCTTCCTCAAGCTCCACGAAAATACCGAAGTTGGTGAAATTGCGCACTTTGGCGGTGTGCTTGCTTCCGAGAGGATATTTCTCCTCGATAGCCTCCCATGGGTCGGTCTTCAACTGCTTGATGCCAAGAGACATCTTGCGCTCCTCGCGGTCGAGGGTCAGGATCACTGCCTCTACCTCGTCGCCCACATGCATGAACTCCTGTGCGGAACGGAGGTGCTGGCTCCAGCTCATCTCTGAGACGTGGATCAGACCTTCCACACCCGGTGCGATCTCCACAAATGCTCCGTAGTCGGCAATCACGACTACCTTGCCCTTCACGTGGTCGCCCACCTTGAGGTTCTCGTCGAGGGCATCCCAAGGATGCGGGGTGAGCTGCTTCAGGCCGAGGGCGATACGCTTCTTCTCGTCGTCGAAGTCGAGGATAACCACCTTGATCTTCTGGTCGAGCGAAACCACTTCTTTCGGATCGCTGACGCGACCCCAGGAGAGATCTGTGATGTGGATGAGTCCGTCTACACCACCGAGGTCGACGAACACACCGTATGCGGTGATGTTCTTCACGGTGCCCTCGTAGATCTGGCCCTTCTCCATCTTGCTGATGATCTCCTTCTTCTGTGCCTCAAGCTCAGCCTCGATGAGGGCCTTATGCGACACAACGACATTGCGGAACTCCTGGTTGATCTTCACCACCTTGAACTCCATGGTCTTGCCTACGAACACATCGTAGTCGCGGATGGGGTGAACGTCAATCTGGCTGCCGGGGAGGAATGCCTCGATGCCGAACACGTCGACGATCATACCACCCTTGGTGCGGCACTTGATGTAACCGGTGATCACTTCCTCATTGTCGAGAGCAGCGTTGATGCGCTCCCAGCTCTTGCTCAGGCGAGCCTTCTTGTGAGAGAGGATCAGCTGGCCTTTTTTGTCTTCTTGATTTTCTACGTATACCTCTACGATGTCACCCACCTTCAGGTCGGGATTGTAGCGGAATTCGCTTGCGGGGATAATACCGTCGCTCTTGTAACCAATGTTGACAACGACTTCTTTCTTGTCAAAAGAGATTACTTTACCATCAACAACTTGATGCTCGCTCACTTTGTTGAGGGTCTCGTCATAGGCCTTCTCGAGGTCTGTTTTGCTTACGCTTTGGCTGCTGCCATTCTCAAATTCTTCCCAGTTGAAGTCTTCGAGCGGCTGCACGTTTTTTAAGTTTGACATAAAAATAATTAATAAAAATGAATGAATTAATAAAGTTAGACTTTATGTTGTTCGAAAATCGGGTGCAAAGTTACTACTTTTTTCGCGAACCTAAGCCTTTTTTCTTTGTTATTATTTATAAAGACAGAACTGTTTTCCTCACATTTAATGATAATTAACGTTTTTTCGTTTCCCGATGATAATCTTCCACAAATTGCTTTGTCGTTTCACTTTTATTTCCTAATTTCGCAGCTGACAGACGAAGTTGTCCAGATCAATTGTTATAATGAGGCGGCTTCGGAATCCTGATTACGAAAAACTACTGACCATGCGAATCTCTCAACTCTTTCCCTTACTGGCTTTTTCCCTGGCCATGGCTTTCCCTGGATATGCCCAGACGGTATATATCGACCTCACGGCACAAGGGTTCTCCAATGCGGAGGATGTGAGCGGTGTCACATCCGATGGCGTCACTTTGCTCTTCAGTCAAGGCGAAGGGCAAAACCATCCCAAATTCTATACCAAAGGCAATGCCGTGAGAATCTACGGAGGCAATACCTTGCAGGTGTCGGCTGGAAAACCTGTCACCAGCATCATCCTGAACTTCGTATCCCCTGACGAGCCTTCCAGCAGCAATTTAGACGTGGACACAGGTACTGCCTCGCCTGGTGCTGTCACTACGTGGGAAGGATCGGCTTCCACCATCGTCTTCACCAACACTGCCAAGAGCGGTCACTGGAAATTGCAAAGCATCAGCGTCGGTTTTGAGAATGACCCTGACATGGAAGAGGTGACATCGATTTCGGCACTGCGTGGACTTGACGACGGCAGCACCGTGAGACTCGTCCTGGGGAGAGACAACCCAGGATGTGTCGAATGGGTGGATGAGCAATCAGGCACTTTCGCCTACGTCCGTGACAACCATGCGGCGGTAAGGTTCTGCAATTTCCTGCCCGATGATGCTGGATGGCATACCAAGCGAAGCGGGGCTTTGATCGGCAGCGTCGTGGGCGAATATCATTTCCGCAACGGTATGCCGGAGTTCACTCATGTCAGTACTTCGATAGCCGACTCCATCCTCTGTCTGGACAATTGGCACACGCCGGAGCCTGTCGCTGTCAGCGACCTGTCGGTGTTGCAAGATGCGACCTATCGGGCCGACTTCGTCGAGATAAAGAATGCTGCCCTGACAATGGACGGGAATGGTGGCTTCTCCATCGAAATCGGTGACCAGAAACTCCCCATGACCGATTATTTCGGACTTGGCATCTCGATCCCCCAGGACCTCAATGACAGATCGTTCTCTATCGAGGGAATCCTCGGCGTTGCAGAGGATGGCGTGACTTCTGTGCTCTACTGTACTCAGATGACCGAGAATGTGCCTGATATCTTGCTCGATGAAGCGCAATATACCAATACCTCTGCCATCGCTGCTTATCTCGCACGATATGTCAATGTCACCCTCAACCGCAAACTGATAGGTGGTATGTGGAACACGCTATGCCTGCCTTTCTCCGTCGCTGATTTCTCTGCTTCGATCGCCACGGCCAAATTGGCCAAATTGACAGCTTTCGATGCGTCCAGCAATTCCCTTAACTTCAGTTCCGTAGAGGGTATTGAGGCTGGTGTCCCTTATCTGGTCCAACCAGAGGAGGACATTGACAAGATCGTTGTCAACGGGACGATAATTGACAACATGCTCTCTCCTTTGAACTGCGGCAGTTATGAGATGATCCCGATCTACAATCCGACGACACTTCATGCGGGCGACGAAAGCGTGCTCTTCCTCGGCGAGGATAATACGCTTTGTCGTCCCAGCGTGACCTGTGACCTGAAAGCATTCCGGGCCTATTTCAAGACTACCGCCGCTCAGGTCGCTGACATCTGTATCGATGGCATCAGTACCGGAATACGGACATTGATGGCCGACGAGTGCTACGACAACTCACGGATCTACCATGTCGGAGGACAGTTTGTAGGTCATGACGTCGATCGATTGCAGAAAGGGGTTTATATCAGTGGCAACCGCAAGATCGTTGTCAAATAAGCGCCTCGTGCAAGATCCATTTCTTAGAAATTCCCAGCATTCCCAAACAACCAGTTCCATCATAGTATGAACGACATGAAAAGACATATATTATTGTTTATCACGCTGATCGTATCACTGACCTCCGTGGCCCAGGAGAAAAAAGACACGGTCGTCATCACCCTGCAAAACGGGCAGGAGGTGAGATATACCAGCGATTTGTTCGACCGTGTGCAAATCATTTATAACTTGAGATATGGCGTGAAAGTATACCTCAAGGACGGCAAGTCGAAAGACTACCTGGCCACCAAGGTCGTCATCGCGCAATACGATGGGGAAGGGCAGGATGTGACAGACAATAACCGCAATCGCAACAGATATCGCGCCAAACTGCTCGAGTATCCGCATCTGGCTGAAGACGAGTCGATGAACCAACTTGTCATCAAGTCTACTTCCAACTACGGCATCACCTTCAGCCTGGAATGGAGCTATGCCGATATCGCCAACCGATGGACCTGCTATCAGATGCATGCCGGGAACTTGGCCAAAAATGTATCAAGGAGTGATCATTTCATGGAAGATCCTGAAATCCCTTCTCAATACCGTTCCACTCCTTCTGATTACTCTGGGTCGGGGTTCACTCGCGGACATTTGTGCCCATCCTTCGACAGACTGTGCTCTAAGGAGCAAAACCAACAGACTTTCTACCTGAGCAACATGCACCCGCAGTACAGCAACCATAACAGTGGATTGTGGAATGCTCTCGAACAGAAATTGCGTACATGGGCCGTCGACTGCGACACATTGTATGTGGTCAAAGCGGCAACTATCCGAAGCGACCAGGTGCTCAGCGTGAAATGCAATGACCGGCTTCCTGTGCCCAAATACTTCTATATGGCTCTCTTGGCTTATACGAAAAAAACCGACAGCTATCAAGCTATCGGTTTGTGGACTGAGCATAACAACAGCCAGAGTTACAGCAAGAAATACGGCGACTATGCCATCACCATCGATGAACTGGAAGAACGCACGGGCATCGATTTCTTCTGCAATCTGCCTGACGATACCGAAGATGAAGTCGAAGGCAAGATAAACCTCGGCTACTGGAGTCTCTCTAAGTCAAAATAAGACGCGGCCTTATCCCATCCGCATCTCACGCACCAACTGTTTCTGACGCTCGGAGAGATTCGTCGGCAACTTCACCTGATAGGTGATGATCAGATCGCCGAAAGTGCCGTCGCCTCGGTCAATGCCCTTGCCTTTGAGCCGCACTTTCGTGCCGCTCTGTGTCTCGGGCTTTACCTTCAGCCGGACTTTCGAACCGTCGTTGAGCGCGATGATGACTTCACCGCCCAGCAAAGCCGTATAGAGGTCAATCTCCACGTTGGCCGTCAACTCACCACGGTAGGCCTGACGCTGCGTCTGGCGCTTGGCACCGCGCTGACCGAAAATCTGCTCAAAGAAACTGCTGAAACCACCACCCTTGGAGAACATGTTGAAGTCGAATCCCTCAAACGGAGAACCGCCACCGCCCGACGACTGCCAGTATGATCCGCCTCCGCCTTGACCGAAGGCATCGGCCTGACGCCATTGCTCACCATACTGGTCGTATTTGGCACGCTTCTCCGGGTCGCCGATCACCTCGTAAGCTTCGTTCAGAGCCTGGAATTTAGCCTTCGCTTTCGGGTCATCAGGATGCAGGTCCGGATGAAACTGCTTGGCTCTCTTCAGGTATGCTTTCTTCACGTCGGCTTGGGGAATATTGCGGTCGACACCCAAAATCTTGTAATAGTCTATAAAAGCCATATAACCTCCTTTTTTTTGCACAAAATGTTGCAAAAAATGTGCCAATGAGGGGACTTCAATGCATTTTCTGGTTTGCCAAACCGCTTTTCTCATGATTTATGATTAATTTTGCAGCGGTTTTCGGAACCCTCATCTATGATAATGTGTAGACAAACCAATGGGACAGAAACAAATAGAATGGAAGGCTGCGCTCTTCGACCTCGATGGCGTGGTGTTTGATACCGAACCGCAATATACGGTGTTCTGGGGAGAGATATGCCGGCAATACCATCCAGAGCTGCCTGGATTGGAGAATAGGATCAAGGGACAGACGCTGACGCAGATTTTCGATGCCTATTTCGCTGACAGCGAGGAGGCTCGACAGGATGTCGTCAAAAGGCTCGACCAATACGAGGCTTGCATGTCATACGGGTATATCGCTGGATTCGTGGATTTCATACACGACTTGCGGCTTCATGGCGTGGCTACGGCTCTTGTGACCAGTTCCAACCAACCTAAAATGGCCAGCGTGTATCGTTCGCATCCCGAACTCCCCGATCTCTTCGATGCCATCCTCACGTCAGAGGATTTCAGCGAGAGCAAACCTTCTCCTGACTGTTATCTGAAAGCTGCCCAACAATTTGGTGCAGAACAGAATGAATGCTTGGTATTCGAGGATAGCTTTAATGGACTTCGGTCTGGTCAGGCAGCTCAGATGGCCGTCGTGGGACTCACCACTTCCAACCCGTCGGAAAGCATCCGCGACCTTTGCGACGTGGCCATCGGTGATTTCACGACAATCACATTTGAGGATTGCCTCTCTGTCTTGGCACGTCATCATCAGCTTTGATTATGGACACTCAGAATACTCCTGTGCATATACGCCTTTGGCATCGTGACTTTTGGTTCCTTGCCGTGGCCAATCTGTTGCTGACCATGGCTGTGTATATGCAGTATGTGTCGGTTTCTCGATGGATGGAAGAAATGGCCGTGCCACCACGTATGATCGGATGGGCGATGGGCATCTACGCTGTGGGCCTGTTCGTGCTTGGTGGGTTCTGCTCCTATCTGGTGCAGCAATACAGGCGCAACAAAGTCTGTATGAGAACCATGTTCTGCCTTGCTGCCTGCCTCGCCCTGCCTGTATTCTTGATTCGTGTGCCAGGTATGGACCGTGGTGAGATGATGGTATGGGTCAGGGGCATCACAGGTGCTTTGTTTGGCTTGGCACAGATGATCCTGTCGAGTACCTTGGTCATCGACACTTGTGAGGCTCATCAGCGTACGGAGGCCAATTATGCGGCGTCATGGTTCGGACGTTTTGCCATATCTCTTGGCCCGATGATGGCCATGGTGTTACTGCCCCGGATCGGTTTTTCCGAAACCACCTGGGTGGCTGTTGGAATGACGCTGGCGGCCTTGGTCTTGCTGTCTATGGCCAGATTCCCTTTCCGTACCCCGGAAGACGACGTGCACCTCTACAGCCTCGACAGATTCTTGTTGCCTGAGGCGTGGGGACTCTTTTTCAATCTTATCATCGTCACGGTCGTCTTTGGGGTGATTCTGGGACTGCAACGGGATAACGTGATGTTCTTCGCTTTCTTGATGCCTGGATTCTTGTTGGCGGTATTGGCTGAGAAAGTCGTTTTTGTCAACGCCGAACTGAAAAGCGAGACGGTGACGGGATTGATCCTGTTGGCTTTTGCGATACTCCTGCAACTTACTGGCCGTGAGACTGCTCCTTTCACGGTGCCTGTGTTGGTGGGACTTGGCATGGGACTGATCGGGTCGCGCTTCCTCTTGTTTTTCATCAAGTTGAGCCATCATTGTCAGAGAGGTACGTCGCAGAGTTCTTTTTTCCTTGCATGGGAGGCTGGCATTGCCCTCGGGCTGGGTCTCGCTTATGGCGACGTCGCCGAGTTCCTCGTGACTTTCACGGGTCCTGGCACATCGCAGCGGGCTCTTTTGCTGACAGGCCTCTCGCTTGTCGCACTGGCTTTGCTGATGTATGTGGCTTTTACCCACAGCTGGTACATGAGGCATAAGAACAGATGAGGTGACGGGAAGGCCCCCGAAAAAGAAGGCCAAGACATCCGCCTGATTGTCGTCAGGATGCCTTGGCCTGTATGACGGTGGTGGTCCAGATTACTTCCTGCGGACCATTTTCCTTGTTTTCTTCAATAGAGATTTTGATGGAGCAAAACCCTTGTACGGTTCGAGATGCCATTTCACACTCCATGTGAGTTGCTCGCCTGGTTTCAGCGTGGTGTATGCTCCCTGGCTCTCGAGTTCGATATAGGTTTTGCCTCTGTTCACATAGACCTGGATCTCGGCCTCGCCAGGAGCTGGTTGGGTGGGGGCGAGATCCTCAAACTGTTTCACCAAGAGGAGACTTTTGTTCAGGTATGCCAACCATCCTTTTCCATCTGCATTGATCTTCCTGTTTTCATTGGCTGTGTCGGTGGAATACCAAGAGATGCCTTCTGAGGCGGTGAAGGGCATGAGACCGGCTGGGGTGATGCCCTCAACGGGTGCATCAAAGAAAATCAGTCCCTCATTGGGCACTCGGGTGATCTCCCACGGTGCCACTTTCTTGGTTTCTTTTCCTGCATTGATGATGGTGTAGTTCACCTTGAGGGCATGGTCTTTCTCGTTGGTGATGAATTCTTTCCTTACTTTGAAGCCCAGTTTGGCGGCCACGCCACTGCTGATCACCAGACGGTTGGCTTCATCTACCTCGATCTCATAAGGATACTTGTCGAGTTCAGGCACGGGGGGCCAGTTCCACTCATTCTGCGGACTTGTCCAGAACGTGCTGCCAAATGATTCTGGTATCTTCGACTGAGAGATGACCTCCTGCCCGTCGTATGTCAGGGAGATAATTTTGCCGCCCGCTCCAGTGTCGATGGTCGCTGAGAGAGGACCTGCTTTCAATTCCCGCATGGGATCGGGAAAGATGATGCGGTAGTGACCACTGAGGTGCATGAAAGCGAAAAGCCGCAGTAGTCCGTCATAATAGGCGTCGAAATATCCGTCCTCAAAGGGCACATGCTTGGCCTCCCACAGGGCTTTGACGAATTCGCGCTTTTTCTCGTGGGTACACATCACCGAGGCAGCGGCAGAGGTGGCTACCAGTCCGATGCTGTGGCGTAGTTTGCGGAATCCTCCGGCTTGAAGGATCTCATTGCCTTCTGGCAGCGATCCGTCGACACGGTACTGGTCGGGGAAGGAGTCGATACCCTGGCTGTAGAGGAAGTTCTGGATGCGTTCGCCATATTGCCTTTGCCATTCCTTGTCGGCACAGCTCCATTCATAATCGAGGGCGATGTTCATGGGCACACGCCATGAGTCATAGCGGAAATTGGCCGATCCTCCACGGCGCATCCAGGGATTCTGCATGATGCTGCCGTCATACTGGCACATGTCGGGATTCAGTCCCGTCACGGAGTCGATGGCGTGATGGAGGAACTCACGGGCACGGCGGGCTGCGTCCATCCAATACTCGGAACGACCGTCATCGGCCCATTTCGCCCAGACCTCATAGAAAGCCGGGATATGGTAGGACGGGTCGGTGAACCGCATGCCCATATCATCGGGGGTGAAGGTGATGAGACGGTATTCGGGATGGAGTAGAGGGTGCTGTCCGTCAGTGCCGTCCTTTGCCATCGAACAGTTGAGGATGCGCTGTGCCTCGGCTTTGTAGTTGATGCCTGTGTCGTTGCCCCAGAGGTTGGAGGCGAAGATCAGGGCTGTCACATAGTAGAGTTCTCCGTCGGAGGCTGACCCCTCGGCGTTGTGTGTGCCGTCGGTCTTGCAGCTCCAGGCGAAGTAGCCCTCCCTCGGTCCTTCTTGGTGCTGCATGTATTTCTTGCTCCATCGCCAGATGCGGTCGAAGATGTCTTTCTTGCCCATCTCTACGGCGATCATCATGCCATAAGACATCCCTTCGGTGCGCACATCGTGGTTTTTGATGTCGCTGATGTATCCCAAGGTGTCGCCCACTTCGAAATATACCTTGTTGGGGCCGTGGAAAACATCGTCGAATACCTCTTTGAGCTTCTTCTCCACAGCATCAGGCCTATAGCCCATTTCTACAAAAAGGTTACGGTACTGTCGGGTCTCAAACGCTCCTTTGTCCCAGGGACCTTGGGCTCTCATCGGCCATTGAGCAGATGCCATGAGATGAGACACGAGAATTGCTAATAAGGTTAGAATGCTTTTCTTTTTCATCTTTTTCTTTTTCGGGTTATGCTTGCAAAATTACGAAAAATGCGCTGTTTCTCCCGCTCCGAATGTAACAGATGCTATCGGTGTTGTTACATGGGCGTCGGCAAGGTCATGGAATATGGGGTGAAAAACTATACCAGCGTAGCCTGTCTCTTCTAAAATAGGGTGTCCGATATCACGATCTCGTCGTCCATCAAGCCCTGCTGTCGTTTACGTCGTTCATCGGGCCGAGCCGCCGTCCATCTGTCCCTGCCGTTGTTCATCGGGATTTGCCGTCGTCCATCTGTCCCTGCCGTGGTTCATCGGGATTTGCAATCCCGATGCAGTGAGTATCAGGATTTTTAATCCGAAAAACGCTTAGCAACAAACATTCCAAGCAGGCGGATTTTAATTCTTTGCTTCAAGCAAGTATGAACAACCTGCAAAGAAGCACCTCGTTCATCGGGCCGTGCCGCCGTCCATCTGTCCCTGCCGCCGTCCATCTGTCCCTGCCGCCGTCCATCAGGCCGAGCCGTCGTTTACGTGGTTCATCGGGATTTGCAATCCCGATGCAGTGAGTATCAGGATTTTCAATCCGAAAAAACGCTTAGCAACAGACATTCCAAGCAGGCAGTTTTTCAGTCTATGCTTCAAGCAAGTATGAACAACCTGCAAAGAAGCACCTCGTCCATCAGGCCGAGCCGCCGTCCATCTGTCCCTGCCGTGGTTCATCGGGATTTGCCGCCGTCCATCAGGCCGAGCCGTCGTTTACGTGGTTCATCGGGATTTGCAATCCCGATGCAGTGAGTGTCAGGATTTTTAATCCGAAAAACGCTTAGCAACAGACATTCCAAGCAGGCGGTTTTTCAGTCTATGCTTCAAGCAAGTATGAATAACCTGAAAGAAGCACCCCTGCGGGGCCGTAAGCAATCAGGGTCCCTGGGCATCGCCCAGGGACCCTGATGAGCCACTTATCCTAACGGGTGGGATAAATGATCGCGTCGCAGATGATGAAATCACATCTTCTGCAGTTCCTTGAGTGCTTTCTGCTGCTTCTTCTCAGCCTTGGCACGTTCTTTCTCGGCTTTCATGGCTTGTTTCTGCAGCTTCTCGCGCTTCTTTATTTCCTTCTCTTTGGCCTTGGCTTTTTTCTCAGCCTCTTTTTGCTTTTTCTTGGCTTCTTTGGCTTTCTTGTCAGCTTCTTTTTGCTGTTTCTTAGCCTCTTTTTCCTGCTTGGCTATTTCCTTCTCCTTTTTTTTCTTCTCTTCAAGAATCTGAGCGGCTTTCTCTTTCTCCTTCTGGGCTTCTTTCAACTGAGCCTCGCGGATTTTCTGCTGATCGGGTGTGAGTTCGCCTTGGGGGGTGCCTGTCGTGATTTCTGACTGGGCGTAGACAGTTGTACAGGAGAGCATAGCTGCTGCGAACAGGGCAATAATAGTCTTGATCTTCATGTCATTCATATTTTTAGGTGATACATTTTCACCGCAAAAATAGTAAAAATGTTTGCATTCTCAATCCTTTTATGTGAAAAATAAAGATTTCTTTTACTTTTTTTGAGGTGTCATGAGGAAAAACTTGTATTTTTGTGGTTGAATATGTCATCTGCCACAAATCTTACCTCAGATCGTAGAAGGATCATCGCTTTCGATGTCTTGCGTGTCGTGGCAGCATTTGCTGTCGTATTGCTGCATGCCTCTGCCCAATATTGGCGTAGTTCGTTCCCTTCTATGGAATGGGAAGTCAGAACTGTGTATGATGCTTTGACTCGTTGGTGTGTTCCCGTTTTTGTGATGATCTCAGGAGCACTTTTCCTCAACGAGGCAAAACCTATCTCTTGGGGAAAGTTGTATCGAAAGAATGTGTTAAGGATCGTGTGTGCTTATTTGTTTTGGGCGGTGGTGTATTCCGTTGTTTGTGAAACCTGTGATTACCTTGATGGTGGGCATGCCTTTGATCCTCAGCTTATGCTGCGTAACATCGTTGAGGGACCGATTCATTTCTGGTTTTTGAAAATGTTGCTGTGCTTATACGTCTTCATTCCTGTCTTGAGGAGATTTGTTGCCCAAAAACGGTTTGAAGTCGCCTATCTCGTGTTGTCGTTGCTTGTTGCGTTTGTCTTTCCTTTTTCGCTTCGCATGATGGGACATAGCACAGATTTCTTGGTTTGGGTCAATAGCCGGTATGCCAGTTTTGGACTGTGTGAGGTCATGGGGTATAGCGGTTATTTCGTTTTGGGACATTATCTCTATTCTTATCCGATGGGGCTGCGGGTGAGACGCTTCACTTATCTTTTGGCTCTGATGAGTGTTGTATGTGTGATCGTGGCCACCCGTATGTGTTCATACCAAAAAGGGATGGCTTATGACTATTTTTTTGACTATTTGAATCCTTTCACGCTGATAGAAGCCATAAGCGTCTTTGCCTTCTTCGTAACCCTCTATCGACAAAAGTGTTCTGCACATCAGCTAATCATGGAAATGTCGAAAGCCAGTTTCGGTATTTATCTGGTTCATCTGCTGGTGATGCGTATACTCTCCTGCTTTTCTTTCCATTCTTCCTCTTTCAGCGCGTTGTTCTTCATCCCGATTTATACGGTTATCGTTTTTGAATTGTCTTATCTGATCGTCAAAATGATGTGGCGGATTCCTTTATTGCGAAGATTCGTGTCGTGAAAACTTATATATGATGATAATATAGTTTTCGCATAGCCGGCATCCGAGGGGGTGCAGAGCGACAAATCCGCCGATTGGTTGACTATTCTTTACTTGATGCTCAAATAGTATCCCAGACGATAGAGTTTAAATGCAGTGAGCGAAGGGTTGCTGCCTATGAGGTTTCTTTGCAGCATGGGGCGTGACAGGTTGTATAATATCTTTATCGTCCATGCCAAGTGGTATCGCTGCAAATGGTCGACGAGGGTCAGCAGTCTGGAATAGCCTGCGAGCTCCTTCCTGAACTCGTGCAATGTCTGCAGACCTTCCTCTGTCTTTTCCAGGAAACGGGTGTTGCTTTCGAAATGATTGAAACCCACGGGATTGTCAATGTGCATGATACGGATGCCGGCGGCCTTGAGCGTCTTGCCCCAAAGCACATCCTCATAGCCATAGCGGTGGAAGCGCTCGTCGAGCGGGTTGGAGAGCATCACCTCCCGGCGCACCATGAAATTCGAGGTGTGGAAATTGGCATAGGGGTCGATGGAACGACGGTCGTGGCGCTGTCCTTCGATGCACGACATCTCGTAGCGGTAGCGCAGGTTGCCCTCCGGCTTCTGGTCGCAGGTGATGGCATAGCCTCCATATACCAGGTCGTCGCAGGGATGACAGAGGTAGGCCGGCAGATAACTGTCGGCAATCACCGACATATGACTGTCGATGAACAACAAGTGGCCGTAACGAGCTTTCTGGGCCAGGAAATTCCTGATACCTGCCCGGCCCAAGTTCTCCTCCCGGATGAGATAACGGCAGTGTGAGAGACTGGCGATAGGACGGTTGGATTCGACGGATGCAGGGTCTGTCGAACCGTCGTCGGCCACCAGAATCTCATACTCCAATCCTGATACCGACTCTGCCTGCGAATGGAGCGACTTCACCAGCGCCACGCATTCCTGATTATAGGTGGGGATGAGGATGCTGAGCTGAAATAGGTCTTGTGTCGCCATATTTCTCTTTTTTTTCACGCAAAGATAAGCTTTTTATCCTTAATATTTGATTTTTTCTGGGGCGATATTTTGTTTTTATGCAGTTTTCATTTAATTTTGCAGATAATTTGTAATCTTTCACTTGATTTTTGTTCGAATTCATTTATTTTTCAGACCGATGAGAAAATTTCTATTCTGTGCCATGGTGATTGTCGCATCAGCTGCCTATGCTGTGCCGGCAAAAAAAATGTGGCGCACATTCCAACAGATGGACGGTACCTCCATCCAACTGATGCTTGTGGGTGATGAGAACCTGCATTATTATAAGACTAAGGACGACGTCCCCGTCGTCGAGGAAAACGATGGATTTTTCTATGCCAAGAAAGCTGGGTTTGCCATCAAGTCGAGTGGTGTGCTGGCTCATGAACTGGAGCTCAGAACTTCAGCCGACGTGGCCAACACTTGCTCTTTGGAGGAGATAGAGAGCGTGAGAGCCTTTGTCAAGACCAAAGGCCCCAAGAGGATCGGTGAGCCCGAACATCCCTCTTATACAGGCAAGAAGAAAGGACTGATCATCCTGGCTAATTTCGCTGACAGAAAGTTCTATGATTATGACAGTGCCAGCAATGGGAATGCCACGTGGGCACGCTATGACGCTTTGGTCAATGAGGAAGGATACACCAACGAGAAGTATGGGGCGATAGGCAGTGTGCACGACTACTACAGCGATATGAGCTACAATAAATTCAACCTCACGTTTGATGTTGTCGGACCGGTGAACTTGGAGCACGAATACTCCTACTATGGTTCGGGAACCGATGATATGCATGCCTCGCGCATGATCGTGGAATGCTGCAACGCTGTGGATGCTGAGGTGGACTTCAACGACTACGACTGGGATAACGATGGCGTGGTGGAGGAAGTGTTTGTGCTCTATGCCGGATATGGTGAGGCCACGGGGGGACCAAGGAATACCATCTGGCCACATATGTGGACCCTTACCGAAGCCGCCAATTATGACAGCGAAATACCCAAGGAATTGGTTCTCGATGGCGCACTGATCGATGTTTATGCCTGCAGCAACGAACTATATAGTAATACAGGAACCACGGAGATGGGCTTGGGCGTTATCTGCCATGAGTTCTCACATTGTCTTGGATTGCCCGACCTCTATGATACGGGGTATGGCGGCAATTTCGGTATGGGTGCCTGGGATATCCTCGACAGCGGCAGCTACAATGGCCCTCAGGGTATCGGATGGGTGCCTGCGGGCTACAGCAGCTATGAACGCAATTATGCGGGATGGGTGAAGTTCACCGAACTGAAAACTCCCCGAAGGGTGATCAACCAGAAACCGCTCAGCGAGCGAGGCACTTCATACATTATTTATAATGAGGCTTATCCCGACGAGTATTACTTGCTGGAGAACAGAAAACAGACGGGATGGGATGCCTATATCCCTGGTGCTGGACTGCTGATCGTGCATGTGGACTATGACCAGGATATATGGGCGTCGAACAATGTGAACACAACGGGAGCCTTCAACAATCACCAGAGACTCACCGTGTTCCATGCCAGCAACAGCACCTATGGAGGGAATGAGGCCTATCCTTACAATGGTAACAACAGCCTGACAGATTTCTCTACCCCCAAGGCATCGCTCTACAACGACAATCCAGAAGGAGCGAAACTGATGTCGAAACCCATCACCGAGATCACACGCAACGAGGAAACTGGCTACATCTCATTCCTGTTCCGGCCGGATAACAGCCAGTTGGATGCCAACAGCTCGATAGAGGGCATCGAACAGGCAAAACTTGACGAACATGCAGTGCTGGATGTCTACACCTTGGATGGCAAGAAAATCGCCACACAGGTGAGTCGTGACGAGGTCAGCCAATTGCCTGCCGGCAATTATATCGTCAGACAAAACGATGGCACTTCGGTGAAAATGGCCGTGAGATAAGTGTTAATTAAGGTTAATGACGAGAATCGTTTGAAAAAAAGAGGTTTAACTCAAAAAAAAGTGATACCTTTGCAGCCGCTATTACGAGATAGTAGCATTTAATTCAAACCTTTAAATTATTTCTTTAAACAATGGCAACTAAAATCAGATTGCAGCGTCGGGGCCGTAAAGGCTATGCTTTCTACAGCATTGTCATCGCCGATGCAAGAGCACCACGTGATGGTAGATTTACTGAGAAGATTGGTACTTACAATCCTAACACCAATCCTGCTACTGTGGATTTGAATTTCGAGCGCGCACTTCACTGGGTTGAGGTCGGTGCACAGCCGACAGACACCGTGCGCAGTATCCTCAGCCATGAGGGAGTATACCTGATGAAACACCTCAAAGGTGGTGTGAAGAAGGGTGCTTTCGACGAGGCAGAGGCTCAGAAGCGTTTCGATGCTTGGAAAGAGTCAAAGGTTAAGGGCGACGACAAGGTTCGTACCGACATGGCTAAGGCAAAGAAAGACGCTTACGAGAAGGAACTCAAGGCTGAGAAAGCTATCAACGAGGCCATCGCCAAGAAGGTGGCTGAGAAGAAGGCTGCCGCCGCTGCTGCTGCAGCCGAGGCAGAGGCTGCTGCTGAGACTGAAGAGGCTCCTGCAGAGGCTTAAACCATCCAAGAGGAAAAATCATCTGTGCCGGAAGAAATTCTGGCACAGTTTTTTTTATGACGCCATGGTGTGCGTTTCTACAGCGTGGAATGTCAGGATTGGGATAGCAGGGTGGTGTAGAAGTCCTCATAACGGCGGGCCACCGTGATGAACTCGTGGTGCCGACGCACATAATCGATGCTTTCTTTTTTCAGACGGGTGATTTGCTCGGGGTGAGCCAGCAGATCCTCGAGGGCGTTGACCACGCTTTCATGATTGGGCTCGACATTGATGATGGGCCGTAGTTGCTGTTCCTCAAGCAGTGTGTAGTGCTCGGGTTCGCCGCCACCAATGCAGATGATCCCTTTCGACATGGCCAGTAGTGAGTTCATCGATGGGGTATAGCTGTAGAGTTGGTCGAGGATGGCATCACTGCTGTCCATCATATATTGGTATTGGGCAAAGGGCACCGAACGGGCGATCTGAAGTTCCATATCCTCAGGGTGCCTTTGCGCTACCTCCTCAGCAGCGGCGAGCATGATGTCTGTGCCTTTGTAAGCACTGCGTGAGGCGTTGATCCCGATGAAAAGGTGCAGTTTGCCGCTGTAGTGGGGAACTGATGCTTCCGGCATCTCGATGGGATAGGGGATATAGACCGTCTTCTGTGGAAAGGCAGGGTGGTAGCATACCCAGTATTCATAGAGTCCGGCTACAATGCCGTCGCAGGATTCGGCGATGTGGCGGTTGAGCCGCTCTTTGGCCGTACCGAGCCAGTCGTTGCGCTCTCGCAGGGCATCTTCATTCTGCCGGAGTTCTTCGCCGATGTTGAAATCGCTGTACCGCAGCGGTTTCTGTTCCACGCACGTCTGCACCCAATAGCTGTCCATGCCGAATGCGCCAAGCACGACACAACGGTTGTGTCGCTTGAGGTAGTCGTAGAGGGGAAATATGCGCTCCGCACGGAGTTCCACGAACATGGGATTGATGAGTTGCACGAGATCGTAGCCACGCCATTGGGGCAAACATTTCGCCAATCTTGCCATCAGCGATAATCCACCCCACTTTCCCGACTTCCGTGCCAAATCGATGTCGCGCGGATAATTCTTCCAGAAATCCCCATTGGAAGCCACTGTCACATCATGCCCGAGGTTCCTAAGTCCCTTGGCGAGTGTGGCGTGCACATTGCTGTATTCACCGATGAGGAGGATGCGCATGGTCGGATGGGGTGTCATTTCAGGATCATGCATAGCAGTCGTCGGCCGTTTTTCGTGCTGCTGATGCGGCGGAACCATTTGTATTTTTGGGTGTAGTTCTTGTCTGGAAGAGGGAAAAGCCCCTTCTGGGTCAGTTCGTCCACACATTTCTCGAGGAAACGTCCGTTGTGTGTCAGGGTGATCACATTATAGAGATAGTCCATCGTGAGCTGGTCGATGCGCCGCTGAAGTGCCTCCCTGTCTGCGGTGGGCAGTGTGTCCGACATCTCGGAAAGACGATAGAGCACGTCGCGGGTGTCGTGAAGACGCTTGAGGATCCAGTCCTTGTCGTCCTCATGGGTGATAGAGTGCCCCCGCTCACGGTAGTAATAGGCTTTGGCCTTCGTGGAGTACACTTTCTCTGCCCGTAGGAAGAGCTGTGGCGTGAACTCCTCATCCTCGTGCAAGATGCCAGAAGTGAATCGAAGATTGACCAGCGTCTTTTTCTTGAATAGAAAACCGCAAGCCGAGGCTCTCAGGTTATTGCGCCTCATGAATTCGGAGCCTTCCATAGGACCGTCAACCTCCTTGGGTACGTCTTTCTCTGCTTTGTCAGAGAGATGGAAGACGACGATGTCGGGATCGTGGTGGCGGGCTAAATCGAGACAATGCTCATATACTGCAGTATTGAGCAGGTCGTCACCATCGACAAATTGGATATATTGACCCTTGCAGGCTTCGATACCGAGGTTTCGGGCTGAGCTCAGTCCTTGGTTGGTCTGCCGGATGTAGGTGATATCGTCGAGCTTCTCACCGAGTTCGTCAAGAGGACTGTGATCGGATCCGTCGTCGATAACGAGAATCTCACGTTCCTGTTTGCTGAGTGAGAGAGCCAATATGCTCTCCAGACAATCATTGAGCAATGCTGGAGAAAGGTTGTAATAGGTGACTATGAAACTGATCAGCGGCGATTTCTCGCCGGTTGGAAGACTCGGTGTAACTTGCATAGGTTCTTGATACCAAATAGTTTGAGCATTCTGAGTTTGGTCTTGGTCTTTTGGCTTACGGGCAGCGAACTGATGGCTGATGAGGTCAGCGGCGGGGTAGGGAGGACCGGCCCTTGACGCGTCATTCGGTAGACATCGAGTTGGATATTGAGCACATGGCAATAATACTCCGACAAACGGTCGTACAGTTGCAGATGATTCAATTGCCGGAGGTGGGCATCAAGCAGGTCCGACAGTCCGTTGGATCCAGGATTCCGGGTGATGCCATCCGGGTTGCTGCAGTAATAGTAAAGCCCCTCCTCCGTGGTGGCCACCAAACGGGCTTTGTCGAGCAGCTGGGGAAGCGTATGGGCGTCCTCAAACAAGCAGTTGTCGGGGAAACGCACCTCATCGAACAGGTGCCGGGCGTAAATCTTGTTCCATGCGTAAGTATGGGTGTAGGCCTTTCCCTCCAACCAGTAGTCACGCATGTTGTGGTATTCGTGGGCTCCGAATTTCACCAGGCGCTGATCGGTCTCTCCATAGTGCCAGTAGAAGGGATATTCCAGAATGTCGTAATCGGGATGGGCACTGAGCCTTGTCATCAGGATCGACAGCGTATTGTCGCCCAGGAAGTCGTCGCTGTCGACGAAGGTGATATAGTTGCCGCGAGAGGCTTTGATTCCTGTGTTACGAGCTGAAGACAACCCCTGGTTGGACTGATGGATGACACGGATGCGCTTATCACGAGCGGCATACTCATCGCAGATGGTTCCGGCCTGGTCGGGGGAGCCATCGTCGATGAGTATGACCTCATAGTCGGAGAACGTCTGTCGAAGTACACTGTCGATGCATCTTGGCAGCGTCTTCTCCACGTCATAAACAGGGATGATGATGCTCAGTTTCATTTTAAAATGCAAAAGTATACATTTTCATGACTCGGCCATAAAATAAATAACGTTTTTTTACGTTCTCTAACAAAATATATGAAAAAGACAGATAAGACCCAAGGTTATTCTCATGTGCTCAAATACACCGGACTGTTTGGTGGAGTGCAAGGACTTAACATCCTGGTGGGTATCATACGCAACAAACTTGTGGCGTTGATTCTTGGACCTGCCGGGATGGGACTTATTTCCCTTTTCAACAGTACGATCAACCTGATTTCCAATGCCACAAATCTCGGTATCTCGATGAGTGCTGTGAAAAATATATCCGAGGCTTATGACAACGGGGATCAGTCGACGATGCGCCGCATCGTCAGAATGGTCAGGTCATGGAGCTTGCTCACGGCTCTCTTTGGCGTTTTCCTCTGCATCGTGCTTAGTCCGCTGCTCAACAAATGGACTTTCGGATGGGGAGACCACACCCTGCATTTCGTTCTCCTTTCACCTATCGTGGGCATCATGGCTGTCACAGGAGGTGAGATGGCTGTGCTCAAGGGCGTGCGGCGTCTGAAGAACCTGGCTGTGATATCGGTATGCAATGTGGCGGCGGCACTCCTTACCTCGGTGCCGCTGTATTATTTCTTTGGTGAGGCTGCCATAGTGCCTTCGCTGCTCATCATGGCTCTGACACAGATGCTGCTCACGATAGGCTATTCCTATAAGGTCTTTCCCTTGAGCCTGTCGTTCGAACGCACCCATCTCGATGAGGGGATGAGCATGGTGAGACTGGGCATCGCCTTTGTCATCGCAGGCATTCTGGGCAGTGGCGCTGAGTTTGTCATACGTTCGTTTCTCAACTACACCTCGTCGCTGGAGACGGTCGGACTTTACAGCACAGGATACATGATGACGATGACTTATGCGGGCATGGTGTTCTCTGCCATGGAGACAGACTATTTCCCACGGCTTTCCGCCTCTCATACGTTGGCCACGACATCAAGCACCATTGTCAACCGCCAGATAGAGGTGTCTTTTCTTTTGATATCGCCCCTGTTGGTCTTTTTTACCATTGCACTGCCCATTTTGACACCTCTGCTTTACAGTGGCAAGTTCACCCCTGTGATCGGCATGATGCAGGTCACCGTCTTTGCCATGTATTTCAGGGCAATCAAGTTGCCGATGGCTTATCTACCTCTGGCCAAGGGTGATTCGGGCTCCTATCTTTTGTTGGAAGCGATCTATGACGTGCTGATTGTCATTGCCGTGATCCTGGCTTTCCCTCGATGGGGGCTGCTGGGTTGTGGCGTTGCCATCACATCGGTGGGGATCATCGATTTCCTTGTCATCCTTTTCTACACAAGGATGAAATATGGATACCATATCTCATGCCGGGTGAGGATTTATGCCATGATGCAGTTGCCTTTCGGCGTATTGGCCTATCTGGTCACCTTCATCCGCAATCCATGGGCTTATTGGAGCATCGGACTTTGTCTGGGCTTTGCCAGTTTGATGGTCTCTGTTCAGATCCTACGTCGGAAAACCGGCCTTTGGAAATCTTTGAAATCAAAGGTGCTCGGGAGGTTTGCCCATGAGTAAGGTGTCCGTGCTCATCGCTGCCTACAACACCGAGAGTTATCTGCACCAATGTCTCGGATCTCTCCTCCGGCAGACATTGGTCGATTTCGAAGCCATCTGCGTGGATGATGCTTCCACCGACGGTACACCACAGTTGCTTGATGAGTACGCCCTTTCCGACTCCCGTTTTCATGTTATCCATCTGGATGAGAATGGCGGACAAGCAAAAGCACGGAACATCGCCCTCTCCTTGGCTTCAGGTGACTATGTTTGCATGCTCGACAGCGATGACTGGATGTCGGATGACGCCCTGGAGCTGGCTGCAGGCATGTTGGATCGCCACCCCGACATGGATTGCGTGCTTTTTCAAGTGGAGGAGGTGTATGCCGACCATCGTCGAAGATACCCAATGCCCTCCTTTGAGCACATGAGTGGCCAGCAGGCTTTTGAGGCCAGCCTGACCTGGGACATCCACGGGCTGTATATGTTGAGGAATGCCCTCCACCAGCAGTATCCCTATGATGACAGCTCTCGTGCTTACAGCGACGACAACACCACGCGTATCCATTATCTGCGCTCAAGGTCGGTGGGACAGTGCGGCGGCATCTATTATTACCGACAGCATGAGGGCTCCGTGACCCATTGCGTCAGCGTGAGGCATTTCGATTATCTTCGGGCCAATGAGAGCATGAAGCGCCAGATGCTCAGCGAAAAGGTGGAGGAGAGACTGCTTGATGTCTATGAGCGGGAGAGGTGGCTCAATCTCATCGATTGTTACCTTTATTATACTCTCCACCGCCGTGAGTTGTCTTCGGCCGACTGTAGGTATGCCCTCAGTGAGATGCGTCGGGTGTGGGGTGGGATAGAGGTATGCCGTCTGCCTCTTGGCTTGCGCTGCAAACCCGGGTATATCCCGTTGAGGCCTTGTTGGCTTCTTTTCCGCTTACAGGAGGAGATCTATTTTGCGCTGAGGAAAATTTTCAGGAGAAACATGCGAATATAGTTGTTTAGAATAATTTTTTTTCATAACTTTGCTGCGTTATAGCACCATCTGTCGATACTGAGAAACTGAAGTCATGACGCTGATCATTGTAGCCATTGTCCTGCTGAGCTACCTGCTCATTTCCACAGAGCACCTTACGAACATCAATAAGGCGGCTGTGGCTATGTTCGCTGGTACAGTGGGATGGGTGCTCTATATCTGTTATGGCACCGACTTCGTGATGAGTGAGCACAGCGGCGACTATGTCGATTTCCTCAATGGTGCTGTCGCCACAAGCACCGCTGTGAAATATTATATCGCCCAGAACATCTTCCTCAAGTATGTGGGAAGGGCAGCTGAGATCGTGCTTTTCCTTCTGGCCACCATGACCATTGTGGAGATTCTTGTCAATAACGGCTGTTTTGATTTCCTCACCCCTTTGGTCCGTACGAGGAAGGCTAAACGGTTGCTCTGGGCTTTGTCGGCTCTGACGTTCCTCATCTCGGCAAATCTCGATAATCTCACTACGACGACGTTGATGCTCATTGCGGTGCACCAGCTCGTCTCCGGACGCCGCTACCGTTTCATCTATGCCAGCAGCGTGGTCATCGCTGCCAATACCGGTGGCGCTTTGACGGTGATCGGTGAGCCCACAGGGGTGGCTCTATGGAACATGAATGCGGTCAGTGCCACAAGTTTCTCGATGTCGCTGCTTCTGCCTTGTCTCGTGGCGTGGGCTTTGCCCACCTTCCTGCTCAGCCGGATGTTGCCGGAGCGGATAGATATCACCTGGTCGCCCATGCCTTATCGGGGAGACGACACCAACCTCAATAGCTGGCAGCGCATGCTGATGCTCTTCGTGGGAATTGGCGGCCTCTGGTTTATCCCTACATTCCACAGCATCACCAAACTGAGTCCGTTTCTTGGCGCCCTTTGCGTGCTCTCCGTGCTCTGGATCGTTGATGAGCTGTTCAATCACCGAATGCTCACAGTCGACAAGATGATCGACCGGCGTATTCCCCGCACATTGCAATACGGTGTCCTCCAGATGATCTTGTTTGTCATGGGCGTGATGCTTGCCGTTGGCGTGGTGGAGGAAACCGGTGCCGTGAGATGGCTTGCGTTGCGTTGCGACACCTATGTGCACAATATCTGGGTGATGGGAGGGCTGGCCGGACTGATCAGCAGTGTGCTCGACAATTTTGCCACGGCATGGAGTTTTTTCTCCCTGCATGGAGTGGAAGATGAGATAACGGGAGGTGCTGGATATGCCTCGGCTTTCACTGAGAATGGCTATTACTGGAAAGTAATCGCCTATTGTTCGGCTGTGGCGGGCAATGTGCTCGCAATCGGCTCGATGAGTGGTATCGCACTGCTCAAGATGGAGCGCATGCCGATGGGGTGGTATTTCCGACACGTAGGAATGAAGGCCCTCATGGGATGGGTGGCCGGATTCCTGGTGATGATGGCCTCCGCTATGATGCTTTGAAATCTAACAATCTATATTATGGCAAGAATCAAGACTATTGGTGTAATGACATCAGGTGGCGATGCTCCGGGCATGAATGCCGCGATACGCGCCGTCACACGTGCAGGAATCTGCAACGGTTTTAAAATCATGGGAATCTATAGGGGCTACGATGGACTCATCAATGACGAGATCGTGCCGTTCACGACAGAGAATGTGAGTGGTATTATCATGTCGGGTGGAACGATCCTGAAAACGGCTCGGAGCAAGGATTTCCTTACTACTGAGGGCAAGCAGAAAGCTTATGAGAATATGCAGAAGCATCAGATTGATGCGTTGATCGTCATCGGCGGAAACGGTTCTCTGACTGGTGCCATGGAGTTCGCACGGGAGTATGACGTCTGCTGTATCGGATTGCCGGGAACCATCGACAACGACCTTTACGGCACCGACTCCACGATCGGTTACGACACGACGATGAATACCATCATGGATTGCGTCGACCGCATCCGCGACACGGCTCAGAGCCATGAGCGCATCTTCTTCGTCGAGGTGATGGGACGGGATGCCGGTTTCCTCGCACAGAATAGTGCCATCGCCTCCGGAGCAGAGGCTGCCATCATCCCCGAGGAGTCGACAGAGGTCGACCAGTTGGCAAGATTCATGGAGCGAGGTATACGCAAGTCGAAGAGAAGCTGTATCGTGATCGTCTCCGAGAGTCCCAAATGCGGAGCTCTCTATTATGCCGACCGCGTGAGAAAAGAGTTCCCCCATTTCGACGTGCGTGTGTCCATTCTCGGTCATTTGCAGCGAGGAGGCAGACCCACGGCTCACGACCGCATCCTGGCCAGCCGCACTGGAGTGGGGGCAATCGAGGCCATCATCCAGGGACAGCGTAACGTCATGGTGGGCATCCGCAACAATGAGATTGTCTATGTGCCGCTTGTGGAGGCCATCCGCAGCGACAAACCGTTTGACAAGAAGCTTATCAAAGTGCTTGACGAACTCAGTATCTGAGCCACGGACGTCACTTTTTCCCATAATAATGCAAATTAATTCCCATTTTTTTGCACTGAAGAAAATTTATTTGTATTTTTGCGAAAACAACTAAAATTTAATACTTAATACTATAGCTTATGTCACAACTTAATGGACGCATATCCCAGATCATCGGCCCGGTGATCGATGTCTATTATGACACCAACGGCCAGGATCCGGAGAAAGTGCTACCCAAAATTCACGATGCCCTGAAAATTGTCAGGCCTGATGGTCGCGAACTCATCGTCGAGGTGCAGCAGCATATCGGCGAGGACACCGTCAGATGTGTTGCTATGGACAACACCGATGGTTTGCAGCGTGGTCTGGAAGCTGTCTCCACTGGCTTCCCCATCCTGATGCCTGCAGGTGACCAGATCAAGGGCCGTATGCTCAACGTCATCGGACAGCCCATCGACGGCATGAAGCAGCTCGACATGAAGGGGGCTTATCCCATTCATCGTGAGCCTCCCAAGTTTGAGGAACTCTCCACACAGAAGGAGATGCTTTCCACTGGTATCAAGGTCATTGATCTGCTTGAACCCTATATGAAAGGTGGAAAGATCGGTCTCTTCGGTGGTGCCGGCGTGGGAAAAACCGTGCTGATCATGGAGCTGATCAACAACATCGCTAAAGGGCACAACGGCTACTCTGTCTTCGCTGGTGTGGGAGAGCGTACCCGTGAGGGCAACGACCTCATCCGTGAGATGATCGAGAGTGGTGTGGTGCGCTACGGCGAGAAATTCAAGAAAGCCATGGACGAAGGCAAGTGGGACCTCTCGCTTGTAGATCCGGAGGAACTGAAGAAGAGCCAGGCCACCTTGGTCTATGGACAGATGAACGAGCCTCCTGGCGCACGTGCTTCCGTGGCTCTTTCAGGACTGACCGTCGCCGAGGAGTTCCGTGACAATGGCGGCAAGGATGGCGAGGCTGCCGATATCCTTTTCTTCATCGACAATATCTTCCGTTTCACACAGGCGGGTTCGGAAGTGTCCGCTCTGTTGGGACGTATGCCCTCTGCTGTGGGTTATCAGCCCACTCTGGCATCCGAGATGGGTACCATGCAGGAGCGTATCACCTCCACAAAGAAGGGATCTATCACCTCTGTGCAGGCTGTGTATGTGCCGGCCGATGACTTGACCGACCCTGCTCCTGCCACCACGTTCACCCATTTGGATGCAACGACTGAGTTGAGCCGCAAGATCACAGAGCTTGGCATCTATCCTGCTGTGGATCCACTGGGCAGCACATCGCGCATCCTCGATCCGCTGATCGTGGGCAAGGAGCATTATGAGTGTGCTCAGCGCGTGAAGCAAATCCTTCAGAGATACAAGGAATTGCAGGACATCATCGCCATCCTCGGTATGGATGAGTTGTCGGACGAGGACAAATTGACTGTCAACCGCGCACGTCGCGTGCAGCGATTCCTCTCACAGCCGTTCTCCGTGGCTGAGCAGTTCACGGGCGTGAAGGGCGTGATGGTGTCGATCGAGGATACCATCAAGGGCTTCAACATGATTCTCGACGGCGAGGTGGACGACCTGCCTGAGCAGGCATTCCTCAACGTCGGAACGATTGAGGACGCTATAGAGAAAGGTAAGAAACTGCTGGAGCAGGCAAAGGGATAAAAACGCAGGACCATGCTGAAGCTTAGAATCGTTTCCCCGGAGAAAGTGGAATATAATGGTGAGGTGGAGAGCGTCAAGGTGCCAGGTATCCTCGGCAATTTCGAGATACTCAACAACCATGCTCCCATTATCTCCGCCCTGCAGGATGGCATGGTGGAGTACACCGACGGACAAGGTCGTCATGAACTCAAGGTTCATGGCGGGTTCGTCGAGGTGCAGAAAAATGCTGTCAGCCTATGCGTAGAACTGATCTGAGTGGCGATGGCTTCCTGAAGCACGCTCCTTGGACGTATTGGCAGTATTCGCTCTGGCTCATCGCTGGACTGACACTGGTGGCCTTGCTGCTGTCCAATACGCTCTATTGGCCTGTCAAAGCCGTAGAACTGGTTGTGACCGTCGTGTTCTCGCTCCTCTCCAGTGCCGCTATGGCACTGACCATGAGAAAAATGCTTGACACAGGTCGTCGCAGCATCCTGGGAGCATTCTCAGCTTACGCTGCCCTCAGATTCCTCGCTGCCATTGCCGTGATCGTGGGCTATATGCTCATCACAGGAGCAAGGAGGCAGCAACTGTTGCCTTTCGTCATCCTGTTCTCGGTGTTCTTCGTCATACTCGACGCACTGGATGCCGTATATATGGTCAAGGTGCAGCGGGTGTTGGAGAGAAAGCCATGAGTGTCTGGGCCGTCTTCTTCGCCATCTTCGTGTTCACACTGCTCACGATGGTTGATGTCAAGGGGTTTGGCTACGTCAGGAGAAAGTCTCCCGACAACATGGTGAGGTTTTACTTCATTGTCGTTGCCATCAGGTTCCTTTTCGCTGTCACCATGGTCGGTCTCTACACCCTGTTTTCCAACAGTAGAGAGGATACCATACATTTTGCGGCTTTGATTCTCGTGTTATACACGGCGATGATAGTCGTCTCGCTTATCACAAAACATTGAAATGAAATGAAATACTTCAAACTATTGCTTTGCTTCGTAGGCCTTCTGTCGCTGACGACACCCGTCATGGCAGAGGAGGAGGGCAAACTTGATATCTCACACATCGTGCTCGAGCATATCAAGGACTCCTACGAATGGCATGTCACGGATATCGGCGACAAGTCGATCATCATCCATCTTCCTGTGATCGTCAACAGCAGCACGGGATGGCATGTCTTCTGCAGTTCTGAGTTTGAGCACCATGCCAATGCCGATGGTTACCGCATGGGTCCCGATAATCTGGCCATCGCCACACAAGGCGATAATGCCGGCAAGATCGTGGAACTTATCGGCGGACAGGAGAAACGGCCTTTCGACATCTCAATCACGAAGACCGTGCTCAACCTGTTTATCTGTGCCATCGTGCTTCTGCTCTGCATCCTCATTCCAGCCAGATGGTACCGCAAGCACAAGGCAAGCGACGAGGCTCCGAAGGGATTCACTGGATTCATCGAGATGCTCGTCATGTATGTGGTGGATGAGATCATCAAGCCTGGTGTGGGCAAGGGATATGAGAAATACTGTCCTTATCTGCTCACCTGCTTCTTCTTCATCTTCACCTGCAACGTCATGGGGTTGATTCCCTTCCCTCCAGGAGGGGGCAATGTGACAGGAAATATCGCTGTCACCTTCTTCCTGGCGCTTTGCACCTTTGTCATCGTGCAGTTCAGCGGCAATAAGCATTACTGGAAGGAGATCTTCTGGCCTGATGTGCCCTTGGCACTGAAAGCCTTCCCTCTCATTCCTGCCATCGAGTTCGTGGGCATTTTCACCAAACCTTTCGCTCTGATGATCCGACTTTTCGCCAACATCATGGCTGGTCATGCCATTGCCATCTCGTTGGTGTGCATCATCTTCCTTGTCTCGGCCAAGTCCATCGGCGTGTTCCTGGGCATGAGTGGTGTGAGTATTATCATGAGTGTCTTCATGTCTACGCTCGAGGTGCTGGTGTGCTTCATCCAGGCCATGGTGTTCACCATGCTGAGTTCGATCTTCATCGGATTGGCACGCACGGAGCCTGAGCATGAATAAGCAGATATACATTTAAAATTCACAACAAATTAATAATTTAAATTCTTAAAACTATGATTTCATTATTATTAGCAGTAGAAGGCATCGCCAAGTTTGGTGCCGCAGTAGGTGCAGGTCTCGCAGCAATCGGCGCAGGTATTGGTATCGGTAAGATCGGTGGACAGGCAATGGACGCCATGGCCCGTCAGCCGGAAGTGATGAACAAACTGTTCACCAACATGATTGTGGCCGCAGCCCTTATCGAGGGTGTTGCTCTTTTCGCAGCCGTCATCGCATTCCTGTGCGTGGGATAATCCCCAAGACCAAGTGTAAACCATAAATTTGTGAATAGCGTATGGATTTATTGATTCCGAGTAGTGGCTTGCTGTTCTGGATGACCATCACTTTCTTCGTCGTGCTGTTCATCTTATGGAAGTGGGGCTTCCCTGCCATCACCGATATGGTGAGGGAGCGCAAGGCTTTCATAGACGATAGCCTGAGGAAAGCGCATGAGGCCAACGACAGGCTCGCCAATATACAGCAAGAAGGTGAATCCATTCTGCAGGAGGCTCGCGGGGAGCAGGCTCGAATCCTCAAGGAGGCAGCCGAGACCCGTGACGCAATCGTGGGCAAGGCTCAGGACAAGGCCAAGGCCGAAGGTGCCAGACTCATCTCTGAGGCCAAGGCTGAGGCTGAGAACGAGAGGCAGAATGCCATTAGCGACATCCGCTCGCAGGTGGCACAGCTCTCCGTCAAAATCGCTGAGAAAGTGCTACGCGAAAAGTTATCGACCGACAAAGCGCAGATGGATTTTATCGACCGGCTGCTGGATGAGGTTGCTGTAGACCAAGCTAAGAAGTAATCATTATGGAGATAGGTGTCATATCGGTACGTTATGCCCGTGCGCTGCTCAAGAGCGCTGCGGAGCAGGGAATCGAGAATCAGGTGTATCAGGAGATGCAGACGCTCTCACAGAGTTATCTCAAGGTGCCTGAACTTCGGTTCACGATCGACAACCCCATGCTTGAGAAGAGCAAGAAGGAGTCTTTGCTCGTCACCGCTTCGGGTGGCGACGTGTCGCCGCTGACCAAGCGGTTTATCTCCCTCGTGCTGTCTGAGGACAGGGAGAGCACTATTCATTTCATGGCTGCTTCATATATCACGCTCTACAGGAAACACAACAACATCACGCGCGGCAGGCTCATCACCGCCGTTCCCGTCACTCCGCAGATTGAGAAGCGGATGCGGGCGAAGGTGGAGAGCAGGACTAATGGCACTGTGGAGTTTCAGACCGAGGTGAATCCCGAAATCATCGGAGGCTACATCCTGGAGTATGACACATACCGGTTGGATGCAAGCATTCAGAACCAGCTGCGGTCTATTCTCGCACAGTTAAGTAAATAGAAATTCAAACGAAGAAAATACAGTTTAAATGTCAGAAAAAATAAAACCAAGCGAAGTATCCGAGGTGTTGCTCCAGCAATTGAGAGGCATCAGCAGCAACGAGAAGTTCGATGAGGTGGGCACCGTGCTCGAAGTGAGCGACGGTGTGGCACGAATCTATGGACTCAGAAACGCCGAGGCTAATGAATTGCTCGAATTCGAGAACGGGACCATGGCCATCGTCATGAACCTGGAGGAGGATAACGTGGGTTGCGTGCTGCTCGGAACGACTTCTGGCATCAAGGAAGGTATGGTCGCTAAGCGTACCAAGCGCATCGCCTCCATCCGTGTGAATGACAATATGCTCGGCAGGGTGATCAACCCGCTCGGACAGGCCATCGACGGAAAAGGTGACATCGACCTCTCGAATGCTTTTGAGATGCCGCTCGACAGAAAGGCGCCTGGTGTGATCTACCGTCAGCCGGTGAAGGAACCGCTCCAGACCGGCCTCAAGGCCGTCGACTCCATGATTCCTATTGGAAGGGGGCAGCGTGAGTTGATCATTGGCGACCGTCAGACAGGTAAGACCGCCATCGCAGTAGATACGATCATCAACCAGAAGAGTTTCTATGAGGCAGGAAAACCTGTCTACTGCATTTATGTGGCAATTGGCCAGAAAGCTTCCACTGTGGCTGCACTTGTGCAGAACCTCAAGGAGCATGGTGCCATGCCTTACACCATCATCGTGTCCGCCACTGCTGCCGACCCGGCTGCCATGCAATACTACGCTCCTTTTGCAGGAGCTGCCATCGGCGAGTATTTCCGCGATCGCGGCGAGTCGGCTCTCGTGGTCTACGACGACCTTTCCAAGCAGGCTGTCGCCTATCGTGAGGTGTCGCTGATCCTCCGGCGCCCATCTGGCCGTGAGGCTTATCCCGGTGATGTGTTCTATCTTCACAGCCGCTTGCTGGAGCGTGCGGCCCGTATCAACGACCAGCAGGAAGTGGCAGAGCAGATGAATGACTTGCCCGAGTGCATGAAAGGTCATGTCAAGGGTGGTGGCTCTCTCACTGCTCTTCCTATCATCGAGACTCAAGCCGGCGACGTGTCAGCTTATATCCCGACGAATGTGATCTCCATCACCGATGGACAGATTTATCTGGAGACGGATTTGTTCAACCAGGGATTCCGCCCTGCCATCAACGTAGGTATCTCCGTGAGCCGTGTAGGTGGTTCGGCACAGATCAAGAGTATGAAGAAAGTGGCCGGTACGTTGAAGATCGATATGGCTCAGTATCGTGAGTTGGAGGCTTTCTCCAAGTTCTCCAGTGATATGGACGCTGTGACTGCCATGACCCTCGACCGTGGTCGTAAAAATAATCAGTTGTTGATCCAGCCACAGTATAGCCCTATGCCCGTGGGTGAGCAGATTGCCATCCTTTATTGCGGCACACGCGGACTGATGCATGAGGTGCCTGTCACTGAGGTGCGCCGTTGTCAGGATCTCTTTCTCGAGAAGATGCGCTCCAGCCATGCCGATGTAATCGACACGCTGGGTAGTGGAAAAATCGACGACGATACCATCAAGGCCATCGAGAGCACCATGGCCGACATTGCAGGACAATTTAAGGAGTAATCGCCTATGCCGTCACTTAAAGAGATCAAAAACCGCATTGCCTCTGTCAACAGCACACGTAAGATCACAAGTGCCATGAAGATGGTGGCCTCTTCAAAACTGCACCATGCACAGGTGCAGATCGAGAAGATGCTGCCTTATGAGAGTATGCTGGAGCATATTCTCAAGACCTTCCTCGCTTCTGATGCTGATGCCAATTCAGTGTATGAGCGCCCAAGAGAGGTCAAGAAGGTGGCTCTCGTCGTCTTCTCGTCCAACAGCAGCTTGTGTGGAGGATTCAACTCCAATGTCATCAAACTGATGCAGCAGGCCATTGCGGAATACCAAAATCTCGGCAAGGATAACATTATTATTTATCCTATCGGCCGCAAAGTAGCCGAAAAGGTGACGAAACTGGGTTTCGCCTCTGCGGGTGATTTTACCGCATTGGCCGACAAACCCAATTCTGCTGATTGCATACAGATCGCAACCGAACTGGGAAAGAAATTCCGTGAGGGAGAAATCGACAAGGTGGAACTCATCTATCACCATTTCAAGAGCGCTGGCTCGCAGATCCTTACCAGGAAAACCTTCATGCCTATAGACTTGGAGTCGGAGCTGGAGGCTGACCATGAGCGCGACCTCACCTCGAATATCATCACCAAGAAGGCGCAGGACTATCTGAAGAATCGTACTCGTCAGGAACAGGAAAGGGAATCTGAGAGCGTGAAGCCGCTCAACGACAATTTCATCGTGGAGCCCGACATGGAGACGGTTCTCGGTGTCCTGGTTCCTAAGATGGCGCATCTGATGCTCTATACTGCTCTTCTCGACAGCAATGCCTCGGAGCATGCGGCGCGCATGGTGGCCATGCAGACCGCAACAGACAATGCCGACGAACTGCTGCGTGAGCTCAATTTGCAGTACAACAAGAGCCGTCAGCAGGCAATCACCAACGAGTTGCTCGACATCGTGGGTGGTTCGGTCAACAACTGACACCTACAGGTCTGTCATATACCAATCGGGGCGGTGCAATCTATGTTGCATCGCCCCGAATGGTTTCTTGATGGGCTTGCTCATAGCCCGTTTATCCAGTCTGAGATGTCTTTCAGCACCTCCGGCGAGATGGTCTCTTCGATCTTGCGGTATTCCTCAACTCTTCCTGTAGTGCAATGCTGCATGAGATGATTCAAGCCGGGATATTCCTTGATCAGATTCTTATCGTTGTCGGGCAATGACTTGCTGATCGCGGGGAGGTTGAGACCGGCGATAACCTGGCAGTCAAGACTGCCGTTGATGGCCATGACCGGACAACGGACGAATGAGATGTCGCGAGCTGGGTCGTAGTCGATGAAGTATCTCAGCCATGGGTTGAGCTGGCTGCTGATACTCTCGATATAACCCTTGGTGGTGACACGCATGGGGGATTGGTTGAGTTCCAATATCTTGTTCACCTGGGATGTCAGGAGGGTGTCGCCTTTCACACCAGGGCCTCCCATTGAGATGATGAAGTCGGGTTCGCCGAGTGCTCCCAGCATGAATGCGATGACGGCGCCCTCGCTGTGACCGAGGATACCGATGCGCTTGAATCCTTGCTGGCGCAGGAATTTCAGAGCAGCTCGGGCATCACGCATGAAATCTTGTGTCGTGGCGTTTTCCAGCTCTCCTCCTACAGATTGCGCAGTGCCACGGTCATCATAGCGAAGCGTGGCGATGCCGTGGCGGGCCAGATAATCGGCGATGACCAGGAAAGGTTTGTGCTCGAAAATCTCCTCGTCACGGTTCTGCTGACCACTGCCGCTAACCATCACGATGGCTGTCGCATCCTTGCCGTCACCCTGCCTGTTCCCCGCAGGGTAGCAGAGGGTTCCAGCCAGGGTGGCATGGTCAGCTTCATTGGTGAAAGTCACTTCTTGAGTTGAATAGGGGAATGGCTCTTTCGGCATTTGGGGACGGTTGGGTCGGAGCGAACTCTCATCGACATGACGCAGGCTCAATGGCAGCGATATCAGACTCTGGGCGAACTGACCTTGGATGCTGTCACCCGTGATGTGTCCTTTGAAGGAAGCGTGGATCGAAGCGATGCTGACAGCCAATGAGTCGCTGCTGATGTGGTCGATAGTGCCTGCGATACCTTTGGCTCCTTGGTCTGGGGAGTCGAACGTGCAGGTCGCTTTTCCCGTGGTGTCATGCTCGATGTGCAATACCACCGTGAGTGATTGAAGTCCAGCATTGAGCTTTCCCATCCAAACGCCTTCCAGATTGTTTGTGTCTTGTGCCATGCTGATGTGGACAGCCATCCCGAGCAAGCAGAGTGTGGTGAGTCTTTGTAATCTTTTCATTGATAATATTATGTGTTATTGCAAAAATATACAATCCCATTTGATAAAGCATAGATGGAGTATCGTTTTTATCTATTTTTAAGAAAAAACAAAGGATATGTTGGAAAAATCTATTATTTTTGCAATGATTTAAAAGATTTGATTATGAAGAAGTCCATTCATATTATTCTGCTCCTGTTCCTGGTCGTCCTGTCTTCTTGTTCTTCAGAAGAGAAAAAATACCGCATTGGCATCTCACAATGCTCTGCTGATATTTGGCGCGACAAGCAGAATGATGAGCTCCGGATGGGTGCCTATTTCCATGATAACGTGGAGTTGTGCTTTGCTGCTGCCTATGACAGTGACGAGCGCCAGGTGCAGCAGATTGACAGTCTGGTGGCCACAGGCATAGATTTGCTTATCGTGGCGCCCAATCAGGTTTCGACCATATCTCCGGCCATTGACCGCACTTACGACAAAGGTATTCCCGTCATCGTCTTTGAGCGGAAAACCAACTCCCACAAATACACTGCCTATATGGGCGCCGACAATTACGAGATGGGGCAGCTCATGGGCGAGTATGTCGCCTCGCGGATGAACGGAAAGGGCACAGTGGCCGAGGTGATGGGATTGAAAGGTTCCTCGCCCGCTATCGAGCGGCACAAAGGCTTCGTCGATGCGCTCAGAGACTATCCCGGCATCCGGCTGCTCACGACCCTTCAGGGTGATTGGACAGAGGAAAGTGCCTATCAAGCAGTGAAAAACTACAAAGGTGACCTGTCGACCGTGGATTTCGTGTTCGGCCAAAACGACCGCATGGCCATGGGTGTGCGTCGTGCCCTTCTTGAGCAGCGGGGGGAGAAATCCCATCTGCCAAAGTTCTGTGGTATTGACGGACTGGCAGGCAAGAACGGGGGCATAGAGTTGGTCCGCGACTCCATTCTTGATGCTACCTATATCTATCCTACACATGGCGACCAACTCTTGCAGTTGGCCGTGGATATCCTTGACGGTAAGCCTTATGACAAGGAGGTACGCCTCATGTCGGCCCTCGTCACCCCGGATAATGCCAATGTGCTGTTGATGGAGAATGAGGAAATTTTCCGGCAGACTGAATATCTCGGAAAATTACGCCACAAGGTCAGTGGCTATTTGGAGCAGATCAGCAATCAGCGTATGATTAACTTCTTTGCTGTCGGCATGGTTGTCTTGTTGCTCGTCGTTTTCCTCATCCTCTATCTGTATTTCCTGCAAAGAGCCAAGATTTCACTTGAACGAGAACAGATGGCTCATGCTCAACTTGATTTCTATACCCAAGTGAGTCATCAGTTGCGGACACCGCTGACGCTGATCGAAGGTCCTCTTGATCAATTGGCGGAGACTCCAGAACTGAAACAAGCCGGACCGCAAGCCTCCCAGATGTTTGCCATCGTGCGTCGGAATACTGAGCAGCTTTCCTCCTTGGTCAATCAGATTCTCGATGCTCAAACCGGAGCCGATCCCAAGAATCTTACTCCAGAGGAGGTCGATGCCATTACTGTGAAAGCCAGTGCCACTCTTGAGAATGACGGTATGACGGTAAATGAGTCCACGGCAAACACATCTCCTGATTCTGCCGGTGGCGCAGAACTGCCACACTTGCTCATTGTGGATGACAATGCTGATATCCGAGCATATCTCCGCTCTATCCTTCAGGGACATTATCATGTGAGTGAGGCTCCTGATGGAGAAAAAGGACTGAAATTGGCGCAAGAGGAAGTGCCCGACCTTATTGTGAGTGATGTGATGATGCCTGTGATGAATGGGCTGGAGTTCTGCCAACAGGTGAAAGATGATACGGTCACCTCTCACATCCCTGTCATCCTGCTTACTGCCAGAGCTCTCAGCAGACATCAGATCGAAGGCTACCAGAGTGGAGCCGATGCCTATATCACCAAGCCCTTCTCCTCAGAGTTGCTGTTGGCACGTATCAGTAACCTGCTGCGCAACCGTCGATTGCTCAAGGATATCTGGGCCACCGGCAGTACTGTGGATACTTCTGTAGCCCCAACTGCTTCGCTGGAAAAGGAAACGGCGGCTAACACTATCCAGGAACAACCAAAGCCAACTCCGTCGGAGATGCGTGACAATGAGTTTATCGGCCGTTTCAAGAAGGTCGTGGAAGAAAAACTTGCCGACAGTGATCTCAGCGTCGAGGACATTGCTTCCGATATGCATCTGAGCCGTGTTCAACTTTACCGAAAGGTAAAAGCCCTCACAGGATCCACACCTGTGGAATTGTTGCGTAGGGCTCGCTTGACCCGTGGCCGTCGGTTGCTTGAGACGACAAGCAAGAATATCTCCGAAGTCGCTTATGAGGTTGGCTTCTCTGCTCCAAGTTATTTCACCAAATGCTATAAGGACGAGTTCGGCACACTTCCAGGAGAGGACAGATGAGGCCACCACTGACGGTTTGAGGCTTTTTCACACACTATCTGATATTCTCAAAAATCGTTCATTCACTGCGAAATTTGTTACATGCAACAAATCTCCACTGTGATGAACGATTTGTTTTATCCTCTTTTTCAGGTCATTGCTACTTTTGTGGCAGATAATTCGAAAACACAGAAGTACTAACCAAAACGTTAAAGCAATGAAAGAACCGACAATTGCGAAGAGAAAAGTGCCGGTAGGTCTCAGCACCCATCGGCACGAAAAGTGCAATTTGTGCAAGAGATTTCTTCTTGCCATGATGCTGGTGATAACCAGTGTGATGTCTTATGCGCAAACAGAGATCACAGGCACCGTTGTCGATGAGACTGGCGAGGGTGTCATCGGCGCCACAATCATGGAGAAAGGAACCTCTAATGGCACAGTGACCGACCTTGATGGTAACTTCCGCCTGAATGTAGAGCCTGGCAAGACACTTGTGGTCACCTATATCGGCTATGATGACATCGAGGTGATTGCTGCACCCAACCTCAACATCTCCCTCAAGGAAAATGTCAGTGAGCTGAAAGAAGTGATCGTCACTGGTTACACCACCCAGCGAAAGGCCGATCTCACGGGAGCTGTCTCGACCGTAACCCCAAGCGACTTGGCAAAGCAAAATGAGAACAACCCTATCAAGGCCATGCAGGGACGTGTGCCGGGCATGAACATCTCCGCTGACGGATCTCCTTCAGGCAGCGCCACAGTGCGCATACGTGGTATAGGTACACTCAACAACAATGATCCTCTCTATATTATCGACGGCGTTCCCACCAAAGCGGGAATGCATGAGCTCAATGGCAACGATATAGAAAGCATCCAGGTGCTGAAAGATGCAGCGTCGGCAAGTATCTATGGGTCGCGTGCCGCCAACGGTGTGATCATCATCACGACCAAGCGTGGAAAGGAGGGCAAGGTGAGAATCGACTTCGATGGCAGTATCGCATTGCAGACCTATGCACACAAGATGGAAGTGCTCAATGCCGAGGAATTCGGAAAAGTGATGTGGCAGGGATATGTGAACGATGGACTCGACCCCAATTCCAATGGTTTGGGCTACCGTTACAATTGGAGCTACGATCCACAAGGCAGACCTGTGCTCAATAATATCTCCATGAGCAAATTCCTCGATGTGGCCGGGACTACACCCGCAGCTGATACGGATTGGTTTGACAAAACCACACGCTCCGGTCTCGTTCAGCAGTACAATGTGTCGCTGAGCAATGGGTCAGAGCGGGGCACCTCCTTCTTCTCTCTCGGATATTATAAAAACAAAGGTATCATCGAGAGTAGCGATTTCAGCCGATATTCCGCTCGTATGAACTCTGAATACAAACTGCTGAAAATAGGAGACAAGAACATCGTGACCGTGGGGGAGCATTTCACACTCAACCGCACGAGTGAGGTTCAGGCTCCTGGTGGCTTTCTTGAGAATGTATTGCAGTTCAACCCCTCTTTGCCAGTATATACCACAGACGGGGAGTTCGCCGGACCTGTGGGCGGCTATCCCGACAGGGAAAATCCCGTGGCTCGACTGAAGCGTAATGCCGATAACCGCTACACCTATTGGCGTACATTCGGAGATGTGTTCATCAACATCAATCCGTTGAAGGACTTCAATATCAAGTCCACATTCGGTATCGACTATGCGCAGAAGCAACAGCGCTTTTTCACCTATCCCGTCACAGAGGGTACGGTGGCTAACTCAACCAATGCTGTCGAAGCGAAACAGGAGCATTGGACCAAATGGATGTGGAATGCCATCGCTACCTATAACTTCTCTAAAGGACAGCACCATGGGGATGCCATGGTCGGTATAGAGCTTAACCGTGAGGACGATGTTAATTTCAGTGGTAAGAAGTTTGACTTCGCTGTGCTCACTCCCGATTACATGTGGCCTAATGCCGGAGTAGGGGAGGCTGAGTCATACGGCTCTGGAGAGGGCTATACGCTGGTGTCCTATTTCGGTAAAGTCAACTACAACTATGCCGACAGATATCTCCTGAGTCTTACCATGCGATATGATGGAAGTAGCCGATTCGGAAAAAACAACCGCTATGGTATGTTCCCCTCTGTCAGTGGTGGTTGGAGAATCAGCGAGGAGTCTTTCATGGAGAATGTCAACTGGCTTGACAATTTGAAACTCAGAGCAAGTTGGGGACAGACGGGTAACCAGGAAATCTCAAATATCGCAAGATATACGCTCTACGAAAGTAATTATGGCGAAGCGGGCTTTGGGGGTCAGAGCTATGGTACCAGTTATGATATTGCTGGAACCAATGGAGGGCAGACCCTGCCCAGCGGATTCAAACGCAATCAACTCGGAAATGATGACCTGAAGTGGGAAACTACTACGCAAACCAACATCGGTGTGGATTTCGGACTGTTCCGCAACGCTCTATATGGTTCTTTTGAGTGGTATTACAAGAAGACCAAGGACATCCTGGTCTATATGCCAGGTATCGGCGTAATGGGCGAAGGATCAAGCCAGTGGATCAATGCTGGTGAGATGGAGAACAAAGGTATCGAACTGAATGTGGGATACCGAGGAAGAGTGGGCGATTTCCAATACGATTTCTCTGGAAATATCGGAACATACCGCAACAAAGTGACGAAATTGCCTGAGACTATCGCTGCGAACGGCACTTTCGGCGGCAATGGAGTGGAAAGCGTGGTTGGACACCCTATGTACTCACAGGTGGGCTATGTGTATGACGGTATCTTCAAAAGCCAGGAAGAAATCGACAACCATGCCACACAGAACGGTGCCGGATTGGGACGCATCAGATGGAAAGACCTCAATAACGATGGTGTCATCAGCGAGGCCGACCAAAAATGGATCTATAATCCAGTGCCCGATTTCACATGGGGACTGAACATCTATCTTCAGTATAAGGATTTCGACTTCACCATGTTCTGGCAGGGCGCTCAGGGTGTGGACGTGATCAGCGACTTGAAAAAAGAAACTGATCTTTGGAGTGGCCTGAACATCTCCAATCTGAACAAAGGACGCCGACTGCTTGATGCCTGGACACCATCCAACAATGGATCCAACATCCCTGCCATTAGCACCATGGATAACAATAATGAGAAGCGTGTGAGCAGTTATTTCGTGGAGAATGGGTCTTATGCCAAGCTGCGCACCATACAATTCGGATATAATTTCCCGAAGAGTATCTGCCAAAAGATCTATATGGAGCGCCTACGCATGTATGTCTCTGCTCAGAACCTGCTCACAGTCAAAAGCAAGAGCTTCACAGGCGTGGATCCCGAAAATGCCAATTTCGGCTATCCTATACCTCTCAATATCACATTCGGACTTAATATATCATTCTAAAAGGACACAACGTTATGAATACAAAGATATACAATCTCATCTGTGTGGGGCTGATTGCCTGTGCTCTCAGTTCTTGCTCCGATTTCCTCGATGAACACACTCCACAGGCCACGCTCAGCGATGATCAGGTAAAAGACCCTGAGAATGCGGAGGCTATGGTCGTGTCAGCTTATGCTGTCTTTACTACGGCTGAAGACATCAACTCGTCGTTTTCCATGTGGAATTTCGATGTGCGTTCAGACGATGCTTATAAAGGCGGCAGTGGAACCAGTGACGGTGATGTTTTTCATCAACTCGAGGTGCAGCAAGGCGTGCTCACCACCAACTGGAACATCAATGATATTTGGGTGCGCTTGTTCAACAGCCTTTCACGTGTGAACAGTGCCATAGCACTGCTCAACGCTACGGATGATAGCTATGCCATGAAACAGCAACGTCTGGCTGAGATGAAATTCCTCCGGGCTTATGGACATTTCCTGCTGAAAAGACTCTTCAAAAGAATTCCGTTCGTCGTCAACGAGAACTTGTCGTACGACGAGTATAACCAGCTGTCGAATACCACTTTCAGTAATGATGAGGGATGGCAACTGATCATCGATGACCTGATGGAGGCTTATAATACCCTTCCCGAAACTCAGTCCGACAAAGGGCGGCCCACGAAGGCTGCTGCGGCGGCATTCCTTGCCAAAGTCTATCTTTACAAAGCCTATCGGCAGGATGATCCCAGCACCAACCAGGTGACGGAAATCAACCGCTCTGACCTGGAGAAGGTCATCGAGTTCACCAATCCTGCCCTGTACGCCAATTACGGACTGGAAGATGACATACACAACAACTTCCGGCCTGAAGAGCAGTATGAGAACGGAAAAGAGAGCCTTTGGGCTATCCAGTATTCACGAAATGATGGCTCCACTTATGGCAATTTGAACTGGAGCTACGGACTTATCCCACCAAACATTCCAGGTGCCACGGACGGAGGCTGTGATTTTTACAAACCGTCACAGAACCTTGTGAACGCTTACCGAACAGGAGCCGACGGATTGCCTCTCATTGATACTTTCAATAATAAGGATTACGATAAGACCACCGACAATGTGGATCCCAGACTTTTCCTCACGGTGGGTATCCCTGGCCTTCCCTATATGTTCAACAAAAACTATATGATGGAAGAGACCAGTATCTGGAGCCGCTCCAACGGACTCTATGGATATAATGTCTCACTGAAGCACAACGTCGACCCGGCCCTCATCGACAACTACCTCATCAAAGGCAGTTATTGGGCAAGCCCGATGAACAGGATCGTCTTCAGGTATGCCGATGTGCTCTTGGAACGTGCAGAGGCATATGCGCAGCTCGGAAATGCCGAACAAGCCATCTCTCTTGTAAATCAGATAAGGAGTCGTGCGGCTTCCAGCACACAGATGATTTCAAACTACCAGAATAATTACGGAGTCAAGATGTATATCACCAACTACCGGGGCAATTATTCCAAGGAGGATGCTATACGTATCGTGAAAATGGAACGCCGTCTGGAACTCGGTATGGAGAGTGAGCGCTTCTTCGACCTTGTCAGATGGGGAGAGGCCGCTACAGTACTCAACAAATACTATGCAGAGGAAATCGACAACTGCGCCATCTATGGTGGTGCCCATTTCACGGCCAACAAAGATGAATACCTGCCTATTCCTTTTAGTCAGATCTCAGCTTCCAACGGACACTATACACAAAATATTGGCAATTGGTAATATAAAACTTCGAACGTCATGAAAACAAAATTTTTGTACATCATAGGTGCCATCTGTCTCATGTGCGGCCTGGCCTCATGCTCAGATGACAATACGAGCGACTTGCAGCTGAACGGCAATTGCATGGTGGAGTCTTTCAAACTCGACAATTACGAAGGACATATCGATCTCGCCTCTCGCAGTATCGAAGTGCGGCTTCCCGAAGTCTATGAGACATCGGCTATGGAGGTCTCTGCACTTCAAATCTCCGAGGGTGCAAGCTGTAACGTTAAACAAGGTGACAGGTTGAATATGAACTCTGCCAAAGTGCTGCATGTGACCAATGGAGATGTATTCATCGACTGGACCGTCAGCGTGCTCCACGATGAGGCACGTATCACACAATTTGTCATCAACGACATCTATACAGGGGCTATCGATCAAGACACAAAGACCATTACTGTCTATGTGCCTGCTTCGGTCGGACTCACCAATCTGGTTCCTACGATCACTTACAGTGCCAATGCTACCATTACTCCGGCTTCTGGTGTGGCACAGGATTTCTCCCAACCTGTGACTTACAAGGTGACCAATAACTCTGCTGAGTCAACCTACACCGTGAGGGTGATTGCTATTGACAAACCATCGGCATTGTTCATCGGCTCCGCTCCCTCTATGAACGAACTTGACGATGAGGCCAAGACTGCTTGCCAGTGGATGCTGGGCAATGTCAACAACTCGCTTTACGCTTCGTTTGCCGACTTGCGTTCGGGAACGCTCGACTTGTCGGAATGCAAGCTGATTTGGTGGCATTACCATGTCGACGGTGGTGTCGACGGACACGATGTGTTCGTGGCTAAGGCCACCGATGCACTCGATACGAAAAACGAGCTGCGGGCATTCTATGAGAGGGGCGGAGCGTTCTTGCTCACACGATACGCTACCAACCTGCCATCATTCATAGGTACCACCGGAGATGATGAATGGACAACACCTAACAACTGTTGGGGACAGAACGAAGATGCTGCTGAGCTCTGTGGCGGTCCTTGGTCTTTCAATATCTATGAAGGAAAGAAAGATCATCCGCTGTGGGCTAACCTGATTGCTGGCGACGATCCCAACATGGTGTATTGCACGGATGCCGGTTATCACATCACCAACTCCACCGCCCAATATCATATCGGTACGGACTGGGGTGGATATGATGACCATGCCGCTTGGGAAAACCGAACTGGTGGAAAAATCCTCGGCGTAGGTGGCGATGGCGCAGTGGTGGCATGGGAATATCCTGCCAAGGATGGCAAGGGTGGCATCATCTGCATCGGCTCTGGTTGCTACGACTGGTACTCCTATACCTATGAGGCTGGCTATTCCGAGAAATTCCATAAGAATATCTCGATTATCACGCAAAATGCATTCAATTACCTAATGAAATAAGACGTTATGAATATAAAGTTATTTTCCTCATTCGCTATTATGCTGTCAGCTATCTCGCTGACAGCATGCAGCGACGACGAGTTTGGCGCAGATGCGCCACGTGACTGGAACGGCACCTCCAACTTCTTTGCACCGACCGACGAGAATGGCTTCCAGACTTATTATACACCAGCCATCGGGCGTTGTGGTGACCCTATGCCATTTTTCGACCCTGTTCAGGGAGATTTCAAGGTGCTGTATTTGCAGGAGTATGATAATAACAACACCTATTGCTACCATCCTTTCTGGGGAGTGTCGACCAAAGATGGAGCTAATTATGAGTCTCTTGGTGAAGTGCTCTCTACAGGTAGAACCTCTTTGGAGCAAGATGCTGCCCTCGGAACAGGATGCTGTGTATATAATGAGAAAGACAAACTCTATTATATCTATTACACAGGGCATAATCCCAATTGCCCCAATGTCGAGGCTGTGATGCGTGCCACCTCTCCTGACTTCAAAACCTGGACGAAAGACAATCTCTGGGTGCTCAAGGGGGATGATTATGGGTATTCCACAGTGGATTTCCGCGACCCGCAGATCTTCCTGGCTGAAGACGGACTTTATCACATGGTTGTCTCAAGCAACTTGAAGTTCGCCGAGTTTATCAGTAGCGACTTGCAAAACTGGACTCATGCCGGACAATTCCCCATGATATGGGACCGCATGTTGGAGTGCCCTGATATCTTTAAGATGGGAAACTATTGGTACCTTGTCTATAGCGAGGGCTTCCGGGCCAGTTGGAGCAGGAAAGTGAAATATATGATGGCTACCTCTTATGAGGGACTCAAAGCCTGCTTCAATGATCCTGGAGCCAATTGGCCTAAAGACGGCCATGAGGGGGTACTCGACAGCCGTGCCTTCTATGCTGGCAAAACGGCTTCCAATGGAACCGACCGCTTCATCTGGGGCTGGTGTCCTTACCGCACCGGGGCAACCATCCACGAGAAGAACGTCAACGTGGGTGCCGGAGGCGAACCCAATTGGTCGGGGGCATTGGTCTGTCATAAGATCATCCAGCATAGCGACGGAACCCTCACCTTGGGAGAAGTGCCTGCCATGGCTTCTAAATACAACCAGACGAAGGAGGTGAATGTGGTCGACTCCAAGGGTGCGCAAATCAATGGCGTGAATGGCACGCTCACAGGTGACAACGCCTACGTGCTCTACAACCGCCTGGGCAACCACAACCATATATCCATGACGGTGAAGACCACAGGTAATACTGATAAGTTCGGGATCTCTTTGGTCCGCGGTTCCGACTCTCAACAGTATTACACAATGGTGGTCAACCCGGAAGGGGAAGATAACCGGAAAGTGAATTTCGAACAGGAAGGTCCTTCTGGAAAAGGTTTCGTCGAGGGTATTGATGGCTATGTGTTCAGAAGACCTGCAGACAACACTTACAACATCGACATCTATACCGATAACAGCGTCATGGTCATGTATATCAACGACGTATGTGCCTATACAAACCGTATTTATGGTATACAGAAAAATTGCTGGAGTATCAATAGCTATGGCGGCACGGTGACAGTGAGTGACTTGAGTGTACAGTGCTATTAATCATTGTCAGGCCAAGTCCTCTTCATCTTGACTTGTGCTTTTACCTCCCTCTGTTTTCCTTTGAGATAGACAGGGGGAGGTGCTTTTGACGGGCTCACAATACCTAAAATTGTTTCATGAACGATTTCTCTTATCATTTGAAACATGTTTTATTGTTTTGTAACAATCATTGATGTAACTTTGCCCTTGTAAAGACACAAACCGTACTGAGATAAACATATCGGCATATAGTTTTTTTAGTGATAATAGTAAGGTGAAAGGTTGTGTTCGGGATAACAATTTGAAGAGATTAATAACTAAAAACTGATAAACGATTTATGAGCACATTAAGGAAAGTAACAACCCTCATGGCAGGCTTGATGATGGCACTCACAGTGAACGCTCAGGCTCCACAACTCCTTGGCGACAACCATGCCATGAAACGTGTGGAGGTGAACAGCCGCTATCTGCTGTTGCCTGTACAGGAGAAAGAAGAGAATGCGAATGTGCGGGTGGTGGTGAACAACCAGCAGTGCCAATCGCTCAATGTGAAACTGGCTGTCGACAAGGTGGACTATTTCGTGCCGCTGGATCTCAAACGTTTCGGAAGCAAGAACGTGCTGCTCGACATCACGTTTCATGGCGACAGGCGGGCCACAGGTGCCGTCAAGGATTTCATCTGCTGGCGTGAGATGAACCAGACCGATCAGTTTGATAGCACCAACAGGGAACACTTCCGTCCGCTCTATCACCATACTCCGACGTATGGATGGATGAACGACCCCAATGGCATGTTTTACAAGGATGGTGTCTGGCATCTCTACTATCAGTGGAATCCTTATGGCTCGCAATGGGAGAACATGACTTGGGGGCACTCCACCTCTCGTGATCTCATCCACTGGGAGACACAGCCCACAGCTATCGAGGCGGATGCGCTGGGAACGATTTTCAGCGGGTCGTGCGTGGTCGATAAGAAAAACGACCGTGTTGTGGCTTTCTATACCTCCGCTGGCCAGCACCAGACTCAATCGATGGCGGTTTCTAAGGATAATGGCATCCATTTCGAGAAGGTGTCTGACAATCCCATCCTGACCAGTAGCGAACCTGATTTCCGCGATCCGAAGGCTTTCTGGAATCCTGAGATCCAGGCCTGGAATCTTGTCCTGGCCGTCGGACAGGAGATGCGCATCTATTCTTCGAAGGATTTGAAGAACTGGAAGTATGAGAGTGCTTTCGGCAAGGGCTACGGCAATCACGACGGCGTGTGGGAATGCCCTGACTTGATGAAACTGCAGGTGCGTGGTACCGACCGGCAGAAATGGATGCTCATCTGCAATATCAATCCTGGCGGACCTTTCGGCGGCAGTGCCACACAATATTTCGTTGGCGATTTCGACGGACATACCTTCACTTGCGACCATAAGGATACCCGATGGATGGACTATGGCAAGGACCACTATGCCACAGTGACTTTCGATAATGCTCCTGACGGACGAAAGGTGGCTTTGGCTTGGATGTCGAACTGGCAGTACGCCAATCAAGTACCGACCAAACAATTCCGGTCTGCCAACAGCGTGCCCCGTGACCTCGACCTCTATGAGTATAAGGGGGAGATCTATTGCGGCGTGACACCTTCCAAAGAACTGCTTGCCGTGCGTGGTCAGAAAGTCAGCAAACCTACAGAGGCTTGTGAGATCGTGGTGGACGTAAAGAACACCATGACACTGACTCTCTCCAATAACAAGGGCGAACAAGTGATCCTGAAATATGACGCTGCTGCCAAGCAGTTCTCCATGGACCGCACGAAGAGTGGCGACGTGAGTTTCAGCGAGGCTTTCCCTGCAGAGACCGTGGCTCCTGTTTATGGGAATATCCGACAACTCCGGATCTTCATCGACCGCTGCAGCATCGAGGTCCTGGACGCCGAGGGCCGCTTGGCCATGACCAATCTGGTGTTCCCGTCCGAGCCTTATAATAAACTTGTCGTGAAGGGCGGAAAGGCCTCTGTCTATCAATTGACTGGATTCTAAAATTACTGACTATCATTCACAAATCATCAATCTATTAAAGCTACTATCATGAGCAAGCAAAATAAATCCATCTACCTTGTACCTGTGATGCTCTGCTTCTTCTGCATGGGTTTCGTCGACCTCGTGGGCATCGCTTCTAACTATGTGAAAGAAGACCTCGGACTTTCCGACTCCGTGGCCAATGTGTTCCCTTCGCTTGTGTTCTTCTGGTTCCTCATTTTCAGTGTGCCTACAGGGATGCTGATGAACAAGATCGGAAGAAAAAAGACCGTGCTGCTCTCTCTTATCGTGACCGTCGTGTCGCTGTTCATCCCGCTTTTGGGCAACAGCTTCGGTCTGATGCTTGTCGCTTTCTCTCTCCTGGGTATCGGCAATGCCTTGATGCAGACCAGTATCAATCCTCTCGCCATGCTCATCATTGGCGACAAGAACCTGGCTTCCACGCTCACCTTCGGACAGTTTGTCAAGGCCATCGCCTCCTTCCTGGCTCCTTACCTCGCCATGTGGGGGGCCACGCAGGTGATTCCTTCGATGGGCTACGATTGGCGTGTGCTCTTCTTGGTCTATTTCGTGGTGGGTGCCTTTGCCACGGTCCTGCTGTGGGTGACTCCCATCCAGGAAGAGATCAGCGGCGGACGCTCCTCTTCGTTCCTCGATTGTCTGCGACTTCTCGGTAAACCCATCGTATTGCTCTCATTCTTCGGCATCATGTGCCATGTGGGTATCGACGTGGGTACGAATACTACTGCTCCGAAGCTGCTCATGGAACGGGTGGGCATGACTCTCAATGAGGCTGCCTTCGCTACATCGCTCTATTTCATTTTCCGTACGATTGGAGCTCTGACAGGGTCGTTCTTCCTCCGCATCATGAAGACTCGCTATTTCTTCATCTGCAGCGTGATACTGATGGCTGTCAGCATGGCTCTGATGTTCTTCGGCGACTCCAAAGCCATGCTTTACACCGCTATCGCTCTCGTGGGCTATGGCAACTCCAACATTTTCTCTATGGCATTCAGCGAGGCTCTGCTGTCGGTTCCCGATAAGCAGAATGAGGTTTCCGGACTGATGATCATGGGACTCTTCGGTGGCACGGTGTTCCCACTCCTGATGGGATTTGCCAGCGATGCTGTCGGTCAGGCCGGTGCTGTGGCTGTGATGGCCATTGGTGTGATTTATCTCTTTACCTATATCCCGCAAGTGAAACACTAATCATTGAAAAACAATATGCAAGAAAAACGTTATGTAGTAGGACTCGGAGAAGTCCTCTGGGATGTACTTCCCGAAGGTAAGAAACTCGGTGGCGCACCTGCCAATTTCGCTTATCACGCCGGACAGTTCCTTGGTTCCGACAATACCATCGCTATCAGTGCGCTGGGGGAGGACCAACTGGCCGAAGAGACTCTCGACGCCTTGCGCGAGCATGGCCTGAACGACTTGTTACCACGTGTGCCTTATCCGACAGGTACGGTGCAGGTGCAACTCGACGAGGAGGGTATTCCTACCTATGATATCAAGAAAAATGTGGCATGGGATAACATTCCCTTCGATGATGATATTCAGAGAATCGCTCGCAATTGTCGTGCTGTATGTTTCGGCTCGTTGGCTCAGCGCAGTGCGGTATCCCGTGCTACTATCCAGAAATTCCTCGACGAGACTCCCGCCGATTGCGTGAAGATTTTTGACATCAATCTCCGCCAGAATTTCTACTCCAAGGAGGTGATCCGTGAGTCGTTGCAGCGTTGTAATATCCTCAAAATCAACGATGAGGAGTTGGTGATCATCGGCCGTATGTTCGGCTATCCTGGCCTCGACATAGAGAACAAGTGCTGGTTGATTCTCGGCAAATACAATCTTGATATGCTGGTCCTGACTTGTGGCACTAATGGATCGTATGTCTTCACTCCAGGCCAGATGTCGTTCCAAGCTACTCCGAAAGTGGAGGTTGCCGACACCGTGGGGGCTGGCGATTCCTTCACAGGCTCGTTCTGTGCAGCTATCCTCAGTGGCAAACCAGTGGCCGAGGCCCATCAGTTGGCTGTGAAAGTCAGTGCTTACGTCTGCACTCAGAATGGTGCCATGCCCACGTTGACTCCCGAACTTCTTGACTCTGTTTCAAAGTAAGTTAGCATAGTTATTTTTAGGTTTTTGTAGTAGGCCAAGTCGTGATGTGTCTGTCACGGCTTGGCCTTTTGGGTAAAAAAACTTTGTCGTTTTATTCATTTTGACTTGACAAACTGAAATATTTTGCCTACATTTGCATATCCTAAACAATCAAGAAGACAACAAAACCTTAAAAATATGAATCTGAAAGTACGTTTAGCACTGATGAACTTCCTGGAGTTCGCAGTATGGGGGGCCTATCTGACATCCATGGGAACCTATCTGGTCAACATCGGATTGGCCTCGCAAATCGGTTGGTTTTATGCTGTTCAAGGCATTGTGTCGATCTTCATGCCTGCCATCATGGGCATCGTCGCCGACAGATGGGTGCCGGCACAAAGGCTTCTCGGATTGTGCCACCTGGCTGCTGCGGTATTCATGTTTGCCGCTGCCTATTATGGCTTCTCGGCTGGTGAGAACACGCAGTTCGGCACTCTGTTCTTCCTCTACTCCCTGAGTGTGGCTTTCTTCATGCCTACCATCGCTTTGGCCAATTCCGTGGCTTTCTCCGCTCTTACCAAGGCTGGCATGGACACGGTCAAGGATTTCCCGCCTATCCGTATTTTCGGTACCATCGGCTTCATCTGCACGATGTGGATCGTCGACCTGATGGGCTTCCAGGCCAACCAAAACCAGTTTGTCACCTCCGGATTGCTGAGTATCGTGCTCTTCCTTTATACCTTCACGCTTCCGCCATGTGAGGTGAACAGGGGCAAACAAGACACCAGCATTGCCGATGCGCTTGGATTGCGTGCTTTCGCTCTTTTCAAAAAACGCACAATGGCCATTTTCTTCATCTTCTCGATGTTTTTGGGGGTTTGCCTCCAAATCACCAACGGATTCGCCAATCCGTTCATCACCAGTTTCGGAGCCATAGAGGAATACAAGCATACCTTCGGCGTGGAGCATGCCAACATCCTGATCTCGCTCTCTCAGATCAGTGAGACCTGTTGCATCCTCCTCATTCCGTTCTTCATGAAGAAATTCGGCATCAAGAACGTGATGCTCATTGCCATGCTGGCATGGGTCTTCAGATTCGGTCTCTTCGGTACGGGCAATCCAGGCAGTGGCGTGTGGATGTTCATCATCTCCATGATTGTCTATGGTGTGGCTTTCGATTTCTTCAATATCTCAGGTGCTCTCTTTGTTGACAAGACCACCAGTGAGGATATCCGGTCGAGCGCACAGGGCTTGTTCATGCTGATGACCAACGGGCTTGGAGCTTCCATTGGTACGCTGACCGCCCAGGCTATCGTCAACCATTATACCGTCGATGGCGTTACGCAGTGGCAGACCTGCTGGTTTATCTTCGCCGGCTATGCCTTGGTTATTGCCGTGTTGTTTGCCTTGGTCTTCCGTCCTCGTAAAGAGGATGTCATGGTGTAGACCGTGAGGTGTCATTTTTTCATTTGAGTCAAGGGTATCATGGCTTTGGTCAGACTCTATTTCAAAAGTGTTTCCGAGATTTTCCACGCTGAGGATGTCGGACTGTTGGTGCTTGTCAATGAGGACAAGACCCGGCAACTTTCCGTGATCTGTGATGCAGCGATGAAATACCAGTTTGGCCTGAGGGTGACCAAGGCCAGCATCACTCCCCAGTTGCTCCCTGAGGTGCTATGGCAGGTGGTCAAGCGTAATCTTGACATGCGTTTCCAACTTGTCATCAATGACCTTATCGACGGAAAGTACCGTTCGTTGCTGTATATGCCCGACATCCTGCAGGCTATCCCCATCCGTATCAGTGATGGGGTGCTGCTGGCTTATCTGGCTGATATCCCTATCTACATCGATGAACAGCTGCTCATGCGGCAGGGTGTGCCTTATGATCATTCCGAGACACGGGTGTCTGTTCCTGTCAACATCATCAGCAATGAGATGCTGAAGGAGGCTTTGGAGAGGGCGGTCAGCGAGGAAGACTACAAAAAAGCCTCGCAGATACGTGATGAATTGAAACGGAGGGGTGAGAAGGACAACAGGCCATGAAGGAAGCCAGGTATTTCTATGTGCCGCAGGCCGATGAGGTCAATCAGTTGCCTCAAGAGGAGGCCACTCATGCGCTGAGGGTGCTCAGACTCCAGCCAGGCGACGAGATTTTCCTGATCGACGGCGCGGGTGTCTTCCATTTGGCGAGGGTAACGGTGACTTCGTCAAAACAATGCCTTTATGAGGTGGTGAAATCGATGCCCCAGTCGCGGGCATGGAAGGGAAGGATCCATCTCGCCATAGCTCCCACGAAGATGATGGACCGTGTGGAGTGGATGGTGGAGAAAGCTACGGAAGTGGGGTTCGACGAGCTCACTTTCCTCGATTGCCGCTTTTCTGAGCGTAGGGTGGTTAAAACCGAACGTGTGGAGAAAATCGTTGTCGCTGCCATGAAACAGAGTCGTAAACCCTGGAAACCTGTGGTCAATGGCATGACTCCTTTCGCACAGTTCGTCTCGACTCCTCGTGATGGGCTGAAATTCATCGCGCATTGCTATGAGGAAGTGCCCCGGATGGATTTGTTTGATATCCTCACGCAACCTTCATCTTCCACGACCGACACAGACGTGACGGTGATGATTGGTCCGGAGGGAGACTTCTCGATTGATGAGGTGCGGCTTGCCATGGAGCATGGCTTTGTGCCTGTGTCGTTGGGTACCTCGCGCTTGCGCACTGAGACGGCTGGCCTGTCGGCCGTGATGATGGTTCAGTTGACATTGAGAAAACGATAAATTGCGATGAAGAAAGTTGTCCCCCTTCTTTTGTTGGTGATGCTGGCTGTTGGCTGCACGTCAAACCGAGCTTCTGAGCAACAGCTCCGGAGTGAGATCAGCCGTATACCGATGCTGTATACGATGGAGGCTGAGGTGGAGGTGCTTGTTGAGGGTCATGGCGAGAACGGCACTGCTGAATGGAAGGCGATGTTCGGCACGCGCGACATCATCCTGCCTGTCAGGGCTAATGTCAAAGCTGGCATTGACCTCTCGAAAATCACCCAACTTGAGATTGATGGTGATAAGGTGTATGTCACTTTGCCCGACCCGGTCATCGAGGTGGAGAGCACTGAGATTCCCTGGGGTGAGGTGGTGAGCAGTGTCACGGGATTGCGCGACCAGTTCAGTAACCGTGAGAAAGAGTTCCTCACCAATAAAGGGAAGCAGGACCTTGTGAGGCAGATTGAAAAGTTGGATATCGTTGTGCCGGCTCAGGAACATGCCGAGCAGATATTGACTACTTTTTTCAATCGTATGGGTTATCGACCAGTGTTTCGGACACGTCCGCTTTATGCTGAGAATGAGATCATCAGATTTGTCAATTAGGGAGGAGGAGAGATGAAGAATTCTTTGACGGTGGCCACGATCTTGATTATTGTTGCGATGGTGATTATCATCGTTGCTGTTACACTGCCTTCTGAAAGTGGAACGGGCGTTTCGGTTGGTCCTCTGTCGGTGAGGAGTTTAGTGAAGACCGAGCAGTTGAAGGTCCTTTCCGTGCACAAGGAAATCCTTGCCAGTCAAAGGCGGAAGGCAAAGGGTCTTTTCAAGGAGAAAGAGGAGAAAATCTATGTCATCTATCCCTCGACACTTCATTTTGGCTTCGACTTGTCTCAGGCTGACAGTGGCAGTGTCATTCTCAACGGCGATTCTGTGGCATTGGTCCTTCCGCCTGTGAGCATTCTCAATAAAGACGGAAAATCGGTGGATGAGGCCGGCAAGCGTACGGCTATCGAGGAAGGTGAATGGAACGCAGGTGAGATGTCTCTTTTGCGAGAGCGTGCAGAGGCGATGATGCTTCGGAGTTGCGAGTATGACAGTTGTTATGCCAAAGCTGAGCGCGTGGCACAGATCATGGTCGCCTCGATGCTGCGTAATATGGGGGTGGAGAAATACGCTGTCAAAATCTCACCGAGGAAGAATTATGGCTTGAGCCTGACCGACAAACAGACCAGGAACAAGCATCCTTATCTGTTCTGTCAGAAGAACAACCGGCAGTATTTGTCCTTCAATACGGCTAATGGTGGAAAAGAAGGTGTCCTTTTCTATGATCAAGGGAACTTCTCACAATATCAGTTGCTGGCTATCGGCGATGCTTGCATCAAAATGATGGCAACTGATCCACGTGAGGCAGAAGCGGCTTTTTCAAAGGGCAATCTGTATGTGCTTTTCCATAATCCAGGCGTGAAGGCTGGCACAAAGGAGGCCACGGCTTATGTCGGGAAAACCAATAAACGGAAAAACAGCATGAGCCAGTTAGAGCGTAGTCTGGCACCACTTACAGCAGAGTCGGGCGGCAGGGTCTTCTTGGTAGAGGTCGACAAAAACGGGAAATACCTGCTCACTTATTGATTGACTGATTCGGTCACGGAGATCACGTAACCCTTGTCGAGATTGACAAGGGTGGTGAAACGGTCATCAGGCAGAAGTATATCCTTCATGTCTTTTTGAATGCCAGTTCCCAATAGTTTCAACTTGGCTTCTTTCATGGTCCAAAGGCGGATGAATGTCACATCAGGTCGCTCTGATGCCTCGATCATCTGTATTTCTCTCTCATTCATCGTGTAGCGTACGAGCGAGTCATGGTAGGATCTGATCCGTTCCACATCCACGCCGATGGGGTGGGGGGAGAGTGCGCACACCGCGGCATTCTTGCAGTGGCTGAGGTTGAAATGGATGCCTTGATGGCCGGCCAGGATAGGCTTGCCATCAGCCAGGTAAGAGAATAGTGGCTTTTCGGTGATGCCATACTCTGTGCGTAGTCCTTCGCACAAAAGCAGGTAGGCGGCGGCACACAGCTTCTGTCCAAGTTCGTACTTGAATTTCAAAGCCTGTTCCCTTCGCTGTGCGGAAATCTGGCTGAGGGCTTTGTCGAGGTCGAGCGCGTCGATGTCGTCGTTGAGGTAAAGCATCCTTGAAAAAATAAGACCCGTATATAAGCAAAAAACCAAGCAATCTGAACACTGCTTGGCTCTTTGTAGGAACAATCGGACTCGAACCGATGACCTCTTCAATGTGACTGAAGCGCTCTAAACCAACTGAGCTATGCTCCTATCTCTTTTTGCGATGCAAAGGTAATAATAATCTTTTAATCGCCAAAAGAAATCTGTGCTTTTTTCTGAAAAATTACTCCAAAAGAAGGATGCGGCTGCTCCATTCGTTTTTCTTACCCCATTCCACATCATTGCGGTAGGGCATTTCAAGCCCGTGGCTCATCAGATAGGCACCGCTGTAGCTCTTGCCTTCACAGTCGAGCGGTTGGAGGTCAATGCGGTTGAGCTCATGCACTTTGTAGAGCCTGTCGGGATCGAGCCCGGCCATTTTCACGCGGGGAAGGTGCTCGTTTTGGAACGACTCGGTCTTCCACCAATAGAACACGGCCTTGTCTTTCCGCTCTGACACATACATCATCGATGCCAGTCCTTGATGGTCATAGGGAGATACGAGACGATAGATGTCACCAAACTGTACGATAGGTCTGATCTGCTTGTATTCGGAGATGGCCTTGCGGCAGAGTTCCTTCTCCTCATCGGTCATGTTCTTGGGCTGTATCTCCATACCCAGACGTCCGCTCATGGCCACATCGATGCGGTATTTCAATGCTGTCGTACGGAAAACGGTGTGGTTGGGCACAGCACTGATATGACAGGCCATGGCGATGGCGGGGAAGAAATAGCTTGTGCCCCATTGCATGTAGATGCGCTGGAGGGCATCAGTGTTGTCGCTCACCCAGAATTCGTCGAAGTAGGGCAGGACACCCCAGTTGGCACGTCCTCCGCCACTGGCGCATGCCTGGATCGTCACGTCGGGATATTTGGTCCTGATGCGCTGGCATACTTTCTCGAAACCACGATGATAATCGATGTAGAGATGGCTCTGGTCGGCTGCCTTCAGGTATTGGCTGCCGTGATTCATGATGGCCATGTTGGCATCCCATTTGATATAGTCGATCTCTGGATATTTCGACAGCAGATTGTCGACAATGCTGAAAACGAAGTCTTGCACCTTGGGATTGGCCAGGTCGAGCACCACTTGCGTCCCCCCGCGTCCGAGCACGGCATTACGGTTGGGGGCCTTGATGATCCAGTCGGGATGTTTCTCGTAGAGTTCACTCACGGTATTGCTCATCTCCGGTTCAATCCAGATACCGAACTTCACTCCGTTTTTCTTTGCATCGCGGAGCAATCCCTCGATGCCTTCGGGCAATTTCTTCTTGTCCACCACCCAGTCGCCAAGCGAGGAGTTGTCTGTCTTGCGGGGATATTTTTCTCCAAACCATCCATCGTCCATCACAAACAGTTCTCCGCCCATGCTGGCGATGTCGGCCATCATCTGGTCCATACCTTTCTGATTGATGTCGAAATATACGCCTTCCCAACTGTTGAGCAGGATCTTGCGTTCTTTGTCACCATGCATCAGCTTGTATTTGCGGCCCCATTTATGGAAGTTGCGGGAGACACCGCTGAGTCCCTCCTCACTGTAAGTGAGGGCCAGTGCGGGGGTGGTGAATGTCTCGCCTTTCTTGAGGTGGTATTCGGAATTGTCTTCGTTGATGCCGGCGAAAAGATAGTGGTATTCCGTGTCATCGGTCTCAATTTTGAGACGGTAGTTGCCGGAATAGCACAAGGCTGCACCGATCACGGATCCTGTGTTCTCTTGTGCCTTCCCGTCGAGGGAGAGCATGATCTCGGCATGGTCTGTATGGGCGTTGCGCACTCCGTCTTTGTTCTTGATGATCAGTTGCCCGGGTTGTAAAGGCTCTTCCACCAACCGGGCTTCATTGCCCCATGAGCCATAGAGATGGCTGATCCATACATTGCCGCGCCGGATGGGCAGCATGGCCGATGCGAAGGTGGTCAGGGTGACGACACTCTTCTCTTGGTTGCTGATGGTGGTCCATACCTCGATCATATCCACGTCGTGGTAGGCACGGTAGTTGAGATCGACCGTGATGGGGTAGATGGGGTCTTTCAGACTGATGGTCGTCACGGTCGCATGGCCTTCGTCCTGGGTGGTCAGACCCGAGGTCACCAGTGCCGTAGAGAGGTTGCCGTCGGAATGACGCATGGCAAAGGCGGCTTCGGCGGGCGTGTTGAGGCCATAGGCGGGATAGGCATCCATCCTGCCATTGCTTGGATACTGCAAACGCTCTGCATCGCCGGTGCGCAACCGCTGTCCGAAGTAGACATATTGAGGTGCGTGTCCTTCGTCGGCTTGGATGACGAGGCTCATGTTTTTGGTCTCAATGGTCACTGTCTTTGCTTGGGAGAAGATGAAACAGGTCAGCAAAGTGATGAGGATAAAGGCTTTCTTCATAGTGCGTTGTTGTTAGATGATTGATGGAGTATCGTATTTCACTACACAAAAGTATCAAAAAAAAACTAAAGGTGGATGCGTCGTCGCTGTGTTTTTGTGCGATTGGCAAAATAATACGCGAATTGGATATATTGCGCAAAAAAAACCTCCAATATTTTGTTTTTAAAAGGCCAACTATTAATTTTGTAGCAAAAATAGCACAAGAGGTTATGGAAAAGAAGAATGCCTTCAATACTTATTTGGATGAAATCGCCGATCAGGCATTGTTGACGGATGCTGAAGAACAGGCATTGGCGGAAAGAATACAGGCCGGTGACCAGCGGGCCGTCAACCAACTGATAGAACCCAATCTGCGTTTCGTGGTGGCTTTGGCTCGTCAGTATAGCGGACAAGGGGTACAGCTCGACGACTTGGTGAGCGAGGGCAACCTGGGGATGATGAAGGCTGCGATGCGCTTCAGCCCTAAAGTGGGAAAACGCTTCGTGAAGTATGCCGCACCCATTATCCGTGATGCGATGGAGAAAGCTATCCAACAGCAGGCTGGTTTGTACAAAGTACCTCAGGGTGAGGCTACGGCAGCTGAGGTTCGCCGAAGCCATCCTGTCTCTGTCGATGCGCCCATACCTGCTGGCAGTCAGAATAACTTCAATCTGCTCAATCTGCTCGAGAACCACGACGCACCCTATGCCGACAGTTCTTTCCAGAAAGAGAATACCAATGAGATACTGTCGCAGGCTCTTGGCATGCTCCATGAACGTGAGCAGCAGGTCGTCTCCCTCATCTACGGTGTCAATGGTGAGCGTCATACCATGGCCGAGGTGGCTGAGATAATGCAGCTCCGGCGCGAGCGTGTCCGCCAAATCCGCGACAAGGCACTTCGCCGTTTGCGTAAAGTGCATCTTGACAGACTGTTCTGATGGCCTCCACAAAGCGTGTCATGGAGATGTATAATAGGCTTGTGGATCCGTGATTAGTGACCAAGCAGCATAACCGATGAGTGGAGTCCGCTGGGCACAGGCTTCCATCCCTCGTAGGTGGTCTTCTTGTAGTTGAGGTCCACCACATTGATTTCCTCCATGATACGCCATTTCTCACCACGACGGTCCATGTCGGCGATGCGGTTGGCTGGCAGGTTGGTGACCTCGATGCGTATCTCGTTCTTGCCTTTATGCAGCATCTGACCGAGGTCGAGCTTGAACGGCACACACCATGCACATCCTGCGTATTCTCCGTTCACATAGACTCGTGCGCTTTCTCTCACATCGCCAAGGTCTATGCTCCATGATTTCATGGCCTGTTTCTTGTTCAGTTTCAGTATGGTGGTGTATACGCCAGTTCCCATGGTCACACCGGCTTGCGCATCGAGACTTTCCCAGGTCTGGAGATGGGGTAGTGTGTAGGTGCGCTCCACTTTGGGCTGTTCCTCCGTGAAGGAGAGCGTCCAGGGCATGGAGGTCAGGTCGATGCTGTCGGTCGGAATCACTGGTTCTGCCAGTGCGACGGCTGGCTTGTTGGCTACAAGGTGCTTGTATGTCTGGAGGATCATCGACTCACCTGAATGAAGGTTGAAATAGATTTGGTGGTCTTTTACCTGAGCGGCGAGGATATCTCCATTCAGAGGATTAAACCATGCGGCGTCCTTGAAATCGACGGCGAGCGGCAACCATCCTGACTGGTCGTCGGGGGTGAGATTGGCCATGAAATAGTGATGGCCCTGGTCATTGCTCCGCCGGATGGCCCTGAGCCCGTGTTTCAGACGCATGGCCTCCGGAGTGGCGGCGTGGCGCATCTTCATCTCGTCGATGCCATAGATGATGTGGGCTCCCTGGTCTTCAAGAGATTTGAGGTGGTTGCGTAGCGCGTCCGGCATCCTTCCACTTCCGGGGATGATCAGACCGTGATAACGTGTGCCGGCTGCGGTCTCGAGCATTCCGTTTTTGAATTGTGTACCGAGTAGGATGCGCTCGCTGATATAATCGCAGTCATAGCCCAGACTGTCGATTTCGAGGATGCTTTTGATGAACTGTGGCGCCTTCTCTGCCATTTTATGGATATCAAATGCCATCAGCAGCCCGCCAGTACCGGCGGAGTGCCGTTCTGCCCACATGTCGCGCAATGGCACGAGCACCAGGAAATCGTTGTCGGGCTTACCCATCTGGAGAAAACTCTGACAGCGCTCGATGTATTTCATCAGCGAGGGGGCATCCCGCCAGATACTGTTGTTGGGACTCATGTCGATGCTGGCATAGAAACGCCATCCGGGCCAACGGGCCTCTTGCGGACTGTAGCAAGTGCCATGAAAAAACATGTGGTTGACTCCACAGGTGAACATGAGGTCAAGGTCGGGCTTCATCTGTGAGAGGGAGGTGCGGAAGTGCTCGGTGAGCCAGGTGAACGTCTCGCTGCTCACAAGGGGCTTCCCGGTGATGTGGGCTGCTGATGAGGCATATTTGAGCATCGACACATCACTGAAGTTGGGCCGGGTGAAACCGGGATCCTTGCGAAGTCCTTTGATATTGAATTCCGACAGACCGAATCCTTCAATCTCGGGCACATCGACTGAGGCATACACATCGATCAGACTGGCAGGAGAACCATGTGCCTGGTTTCGGGTCAGCGAACCATGAGAGTGGGCCCAGGCGGTCCACTGCTGTGAGAAGTTCTCCAGAAGCATGTCGCTCAGTGTCTCGCGGTAGTCTGACAACACGTCTTTCGTGGGATCGTTGGAGGGCAACTGGATTCCCAGTAAAGCTGGGAAATGTTTTTCCAGTTCATAGCCACGGCGGGCTTTGAACTCCTGCAACAGGGTTGGGGTCCAGTTGGCGCCATACACCTCATAGGAGTCGTTGAAGAAGTTATGGGGATAGGGAGTCGAGGTACTCTCGAATGCCTGATCGAAACGCTCCAGATAGTGTTTGACGG